>Ga0335084_10000674_pt1 | contig 29751 bp, 26 predicted proteins | sample Lox_Sample_44_FD_206721 | JGI IMG/M metagenome (GOLD analysis project Ga0335084, IMG submission 206721) | Soil microbial communities from Loxahatchee National Wildlife Refuge, Florida, United States - Lox_Sample_4.4 | ecosystem: Environmental > Terrestrial > Soil > Wetlands | place: USA... | reverse complement strand
CGCCGCGAGCGAGCCTGCGCTGGAACACGACATACACGTCCGTTTTCGCGCCGGCCTTGCGGAGCGTGGCCTCGTCATCGAGCCAGGCATAGACGATTACCCGCACCGGCTTGCTGCTGAAGCGGTACAGGGGCTCGCGGACTGGTTGGACCAAGTCTCCAAGCGGTCCGGTGTTCCGCGCGGGCGGATCATTCGCGAACAGCTAGCACGGGCTCGGGCGAGCCGTCCCGAACAGTCGTTCATGCGGCTGGCCGGCCCGATTCGCGGGGCTCGCGATCTCTCCAAGCGCGAAGGGTTCTCCCGGCCTTGAGAGGCATTGCCCATACTGGCTTGCTCGTCGCGTTCGCTAACCGCAACGATCACTATCACGAGTGGGCGATGCAGATCGTCCAGGACGTGACCGAGCCCCTGCTCACTTGCGAAGCGGTGTTGGCCGAGGCGGTGTTTCACCTGCAGAGCGTGTCGATCGTTCTCGCCATGCTGCGCGAGGGTCTGGTGACCCTCGCGAGGAAGTCCGCTGTGGCCCATGCTGACTTCGCGCCGTCAGTCGCCCGCCGCATCCGGCGGCAACAAATCGGGCATTTCGAACGGCTTCAGACCCTTCGATGGCGTCTTCGCGGCCGTTCCCGGAAGGATCTCGAAATTCGGCGCGAATGCGACCAGGATGCCCCTGAGTTGATCGAAGGGCTTGCGGTCGCCCTCGAACTTCGCCTTGCCGGCCTTGATGAGGTCATCGAACGTGCTTACGCCCATCATCACCTGGTCGAGGTCGGCGCGGTTGACGGTGATCGTCAGATCCGGGCGCTTCGCCTGCTCGCCCTTGATGTTGGTCAGCGTTGCGTTGCTCATCTCCACCAGGTACTTCTCGCCGTTGTCGGGCGTGACCAAGTTGATGACGAAGCTCATGCCCTCGGCCTTCTTCGGGTCCACACTGATACCGATGAAGTCGAGCCAGTTCTCGGTCGACATCGCTCGGACCATGTCCGGCCCGGATGACCTGACGGGCGTTCCGCCTGGCAGGCCGTTACGCAACTCGTAGGCGCCCTGCAGAAAGATATTGCGCAGCGTCGGGCTTTCCTTTTGGTAGCCGAGTTGCTCGAAGGCGTCCGCGAGCAGGTTCTTCGCCTCCTGGTTCCCCGGTTGCGCGAACACCAGCTTGTTCAGGATTTCCGACGCCTCCATGTACTTGCCCTGGCCGATCAGTTCCTTCCCCTTGGCCTTGATCCTGTCCGAGCCGCCCATCATTTCGACATAGAGCGGCGCCGAGTCCTTGGGCGACAGTGGCGCGATGTTTACCGGGTTGCCGTCCCAGTAGCCGAGGAAGCGGTTGATGACGCCGCGGCTGTTGTGCTGCTCGGAGCCGTGGTAGCTGTGCGCGGACCATTGCTGCCAGAGGCTCGCCGGCAGCCGATACACATTCTGGATCTCGTTAATCGTTACGCCGAGGTTGGCATAGTGCAGCGTCTGGTTGTTGAGGTTGGCATAGGTGTCGCGTTGCGTGCGCATCACTTCCTGGATACGCGCATTGCCCCAGCGCGGCCAGCTATGGGAGGCGAACATCACCTCGGCTTCCTGGCCGAACCGGTATAGCGCGACGTTGATCTGCTTGGACCAGTTCAGCGCATTGCGCACCGGCGCGCCGCGCGGCGTGTAGATGTTGTGGATGGTGCCGGTGATGTTCTCCGCCGCCCAGAACGCCTTGAACTGCGGGAAGTAGGTGTTCATCTCGACCGGCGCCTCCGTGTCAGGCGTGTTCTGGAACACCATCTTCACGCCGTCGATCGTGACTTCCTCGAAGTCCTTCTTGATAATGAGATTGGGCGCGATCAGCCCGACATTGCCGCTGGCCACGTTCTTGCCGATCGATTGGTCCACGTGACCGTGCGGGTCGCGCGGCAGCAACACGGCGTAGGAATATTGGGTGCGCCGCGACATGGCGTTACCCGAGAACACGTTCTCTTCGATTGCGGCCTGCATGAAGCCCTCCGGCGCAATCACCTTCACCTTGCCACTGATGACATCGGCTTCGTCCACCACGCCACGCACCCCGCCGAAGTGGTCGACGTGGGAGTGGGAATAGACGACGCCCAGCACTGGACGAGCACCCAGCTTCTCGTTGATGAACTTCAGCGCCGCCCGCGCGGTTTCCTTGGCCGTGAGGGGGTCGAAGACGACCCAGCCGGTATCGCCCTTGATGAAGCTGATGTTCGCCAAGTCGAAGCCGCGCACCTGGTAGATCTTGCCCGGCAGAACTTCGTAGAGGCCGTAGGCCATGTTCAGCACGGCCTGGCGCTGCAGTGACGGATGAATGCTCTGGAAGTCCTTGCCCTGCAGAAGCCACTGGTAGCTCGCCATGTCCCAAGCCACGTTCCCGGCATCGGCCATGATCTTCATGAACGCCGGCTCGGCGATGAAACCTCTCTTGGCCTCGTCGAAGTCCCGCTTGTCCTCGAACGGTAGCGTGGCCGAGACGCCATTGCGTAGTTCGATCGTGTACTTCGACGGCAAGTTGCCCTTTGGATCGAAGTGCTCCGCTGCAGAGGCAGTCGCCTGAGCGTGCGCAGCGTACGCGTCCAGCGGCAAATGCCCGGCGAACGCGAAAGCTCCTGCCGCGGCAGCAAGCAATCCGATGACGTGTCGTCTGATTTTCATCGCATTCCCCTTAGATAAGCTCTTCGATGACCTCGCGGTCCTGATGAAACCCAGGTGCAAGCGACCGAAAGGGTTTTTTCGGATTCGTGGCGCCCCAAGGCCCAAGGACGAGCAAGCTTTTTTGTCATTATTCGAACGGGGCACGCACCGGTGAGTTATTCTAGGGGCGGCACCTGCACTCAGATTGATCTACCTCAATGAGCAATCGGGCGCGAGCCTAGACTTGCCATGCAATTTTGCGTCTCTTCCTGGCCTGTCTCCGCTGATATTTCCCGTGCGTCTTGGTTTTCTCCGTACTGCCATGGCGTGCTGGCGGAGTATGACGGTCTGCTTTGGCTGCGCACCGTTCGCAGCGGGGGCTATCTGTTCGACCTAGTTCATGCCGTCGATCGAAATGTTGCTGTGCCAGTGCAATCAGTCATCGATGACGTATTGACGCGAGTATGTTTACCCGGCGGCCGATGCACCAGCACCGCTTGGGGGGGCACCAGCCCGCGGCCTGTACTTCCCGCTGCACGGGGGTGGCGCACCTGGTAGGGTGCGCCAAGCCGAGCGAAATATTCCCGGGGCGCGGTGGCGCGGCGCTATATTTCCCTTTCATTTCCCTGACTGGAGCCGACCCATGCGTCGCATCCACCTTGCAGCCGCCGAACTCGCGGCGCGAAACAACGGGGTAAAGAACTCACGACCGACCACGGTGCGGGCATAAAGGTAGTTCGCCCGCGCCAACTCAGCCAAGTTGTCAATGTCGACATATCGTTCGGCGTCGCAGGGAAACGCATAGCCACGTCCGTGTTGAAGAGTCCGGCAAACCGCAATTCATAGCAGGAGTTGCAGCCGCGTTGTGTCGCTGAATTGTTCATGGCGCGTTCTCCTATCGGCGGAAATTCTCTTCACAAGTCCAGCCGGCCGTGTCCTCGTGCGACTCTCCTGGCCGCGAGTCGCAGGGCAGCAGCGCATCCACGGGCGCCTGGTCGAACCCCGCCCTCGCCCCGAGCGGCGATTCGCGCCCTGGGACGTATACCGTCTGTTCGACGGCGCTACGCGCATCGGCCGGCACGGGGAGCACGAGAACGATGGCGATCAAGGCGAGTCGGAGGGCTTGCATGGCTGCGCGGAGCGTTGACCGGTAGCGGCGCTGCCGGAGAGGAATCCTCTCGGGCAGCGCCGGGATCCGGATGATCGAGATCCGTGCGTGATCGATTACGGGGCGAAATAGAACGGTTGCTCCCGCTCGTACGCGGGCGTCAGTTTCGGCGCCTCGGGCTGCGTCTGGAGGAAGGTGCTCTCCGGCGCGTTCCGCCAATTCGGATTCGGCGACTCGTCGAGGGTGGGTTGCGCGAAGGCGGCGGACGTGGCGACGGCGAGGGTGACGGCAATCAGTGTGCGCTTCATGGTGCTATTCCTTTTCAAAAAGAGGTTGAAGGTTGAAGTCCTGTCTAGGGTCGACTTCAGCCAGTTGCTTTGACTAATCGAACCGCTGAGGACAGTGCAAACACTAGACAAGTCGGCCCGTGTGCGATGTGCGTTTACGCACCCGAAATCAAGGATCGCGCCTCGCCCGTGGACAGAGCCTCGAGCGCGGCACGGCCCTAGCTCTCGCTAAGGAAGAGCTACTCGGGCTTCAGGCCGATGATGCGCGCGACCTGCTGCCATTGCGCGGCGTCGTTGCGGATCAGCGCCATCAGCTTTTCAGGCCCGCCCGGCATGGGCTCGATGTTCTCGGCAAGCAGCCGCTCGCTCACCTCCCGGCTGAACAGCGCCTCGGTGATCGCGGGCACGAGCCGCTCGGCGATCGGCGCAGGCAGGCCCTTGGGCGCGAGCATCGCGTGCCACAGCAGCGGCGCGCTCCAGACCATGCCGAGATCGGCGAAGGTCGGAACCTCGGGCAGCGAGCGGCTGCGCGCCGCGCCCGTGATGACGAGCGCGCGCAAGCGCCCGGCGCGCACGTGCGCGGCCATCGACGAGGTGCTGCCGAAGGCCATGTCGATCTGGCCCGCGAGCAGGTCGTTCAGAGCGCTCGCCGTCCCGCGGTAGGGGATGTGGTTGAGCCGGATGCCGACCTGCGCGGCGAAGAATTCGGTCTCCAGGTGCGCGAGGCCGCCGGTGCCCGCCGAGCCATAGGAGATCTTCCCGGGCGCCGCCTTCGCGCGCTCGATCAGGTCCTTCAAGCTCGCGATCGGCGAGCGCCCGTTCACCACGATGACGGTCGACTCCTGGGTGAGCTGGGTGAGCGGCGTGATCGCGTCAAAGGGATCGAAGGCGAGTCTGCTCGCGACGATCTGGCTCGCGTAGGTGCCGGAGATGGTGAGTAGCGTGTAGCCGTCGGGCGCGGATTTCAGCGCCGCCTCGGTGCCGATGTTGCCGCTCGCGCCGGTGCGGTTCTCGACCACGATGCTCGCGCCGAGGAGTCCCGCGAGCTTGCCCGCGAGCAAGCGGGTCACGAAGTCGCCGCCGCCGCCCGCTGCGAAGGGCACGATAATGCGGATCGGGTGGCTGGGGTAGGCGCCCGCCTGCGGCCAGGCCGAGGCCGCCGCGCCGCACAGGCCGGCGGCGAGGAACACGCGTCGGTCCATGGCGGCCGGCCCCCGCGTTCCTCAGGAGAAAGCTGCGCCCACCGGCGGCCCGAGCAACGCGCCGAGCTCGCGGATGTCCGCGACGGATTCCAGCGACAGCACCGCACGCTCGATTGCGTCCTGCCGTGCCGGATCAACGAGGCCCGCCGTCAGCGTCCGGTATTTCGCGCGGATCTCGCCGGCCGGAAGCGGCGTGAGCGCGGCGCGCGATCCCGCGCGTTCGCCCTCGAGCACCGTGCCGTCGCGGAAGCGCACGCGCATGGTGGTCCTCCCGCGCCCCGTGGGACCGAGCTTGTCGAACTCGGGATTGTGGCTCGCCTTGATGCGCGGGATCAGCGCCCAGACGTCGTCGCGGTCGATGCGCGCTGGCGCGAACTGCTGCACCATCGCGGCGCCGTCGATCACGGCGACCGCGAGCGCGTAGGCGAGGTTCATCTGCGCGCCGATCGGTGTCAGCGGGCGCTCCACCTCCCACCAGCCGTGGTGGTAGACGGCGTGCGAGAGCTCCACCTCGATGCGTTCGATCTCGTCCGCCTGCAGCGCGCGACGCTTGCCGATCTCGAACAGCGTGTCGAGCGGCGCGTGCAGGCCGCCCATGGCGGCATAGGGCTTCACCACGATGCGCTCAGTCTCCCAGCGCTCGCCCAGGCCGCTCGCGATCTGCGACGCATCGGGGTCGTGCCCTTCCCCGAAGGCGGCGAGAAAGCCGCCGTAGGGGCGCTCGTAGACGCGCTTGATGCCGGTGTAGCCGCCCTGCGCGAGCACCGCAGCATAGAGGCCCGCGCGGCTGCTGAAGCCGTGGTGCATGCGCTTGCTCATCGCCTCGTACTGGGCCGCCATGAGTCCCGCCGACTGCGTGCCGGCGAGGCCGAGCGCGTCCTCGTACTGGGCGGCGGACAGGCCGAGCAGCGAGCCCGCCGCCGCGGCGGCCGCGTGCGTGCCGAACACCGAGCCCGAATGCCAGCCGCGCGAGAGCATCTGCGCGCCGTGCAGCGCAAGGCCGACGCGCGGCCCGACCTCGTAGCCGGCGAGGGCGCCGCGCAGGAACTGGGCACCCGTGACTTTCGGCAAGGTTTGCGCGCAGGCGAGCATCGCGGGCAGCACGACGGAGGCGCTGTGCAGCGGCGCCTGCAGATGGTAGTCGTCGAGCTCGAAGCCCTGGATGAAGGTGCCGTTCAGCAGCGCCGCGCCGGCCGGGCTGGTCATCCGGCCCCAGCCGATCAGCATCGAGTCGCCCTTGCCTTCGAGACGCACGACGAGCTCCACCGCCTTCTTCGACCAGGGCAGCTGCGCGCCGACGATGGCGCAGGCGATGCCGTCCAGCGTGATGAGCTTCGCGCGCTCGCGCACGCGCTCGGGCACCTCGTCGAGGGAGAAGCACGCGAGCCAGCTCGCGAGCTTGCCGGTGACACCGGCGGGATCGGTCGGGGCCTGCGCTTCGTTCGTCTTCATGCCCGTCAGACTACCTAACGCCTGCGGATAGGCAAATCAAATTCAATTCGGCTCATTCGGCGCGTTTGGCCCGGATGCGGGTGCGCAGCGCGGTTTGGCGGCGAGCCTTGGGCCGCCGTTATGGAGCATTGCCCTAAACCACGTATGCGTCACGCTCATGCAAACGATGCAGGAAGATCGTTTGAGGACGCTGCGAGCGCCAAGCAGAATTCGGTGCTTCCCGATGAATGCACTGCATGCATGAAAAGCGCGAAACGGAAAGTAACCGATGAACACCATCACCGCTCGCCAAGCACCCACCATTTCTTCGCACGGCATGCTCTTCGTCGTCCTCTGGAGCAGCGCCTGGATCGCGGGAAAGATCGGCCTTCCCTACGCGGGACCATTCACGCTCCTTCTGATCAGATTCGCTGCCGCCGGAGCCGTGATGCTCTTGATCGCACTCGCCACCGGAGCTCCCTGGCCCGGCAAGCTCGTCGACTACGGTCATCTCGCGGTTGCGGGCATCCTGATTCAAGGGCTCGCTCTCGGCTTCGCATACTTCGGGCTGCAACTCGGCGTCAGCGCAGGCATGTCCGCGCTCGTCAATGGCCTCGCGCCGCTCTTCACGGCGCTCGGAGCCGTCCCCTTCCTGGGCGAGCGCGTCGGACCGCGCCAATGGCTCGGCCTGTTCGCCGGCCTGATCGGCGTCTCGTTCGTCGTCATCGACCGGATCTCGCTCGGAGCGGCAACCTGGCACGCCTACGCGGCGACATTCGCGGCGCTCGCGGCCTTGGTTTGCGGCACGCTCTATCAGAAGAAGTACTGCAGCAGGATGGATCTGCGCACGGGCAGCCTCATCCAGCTCGCAGCCGCGAGCGCAGTCGTGCTCCTCCCCGCGCTGCGCCTAGAGGGACTGGGGGTCGAATGGAATTGGACGTTGATATTCGCCTCGTCCTGGCTCTCGCTCGTCAATTCGATTGCGGCATTCAGCCTGCTGTACCTCATGCTGCGAAGAGGCGAAGCGAGCCGCGTCTCAGCGCTCTTTTACCTGACCGCACCGATCACAGCAGTGATGGGCTTCGCCGCATTTCATGAAACTTTGAGCGTTGCCGCGCTCGTCGGTTTCGCCATCACTGTCGGGGGCGTCTACTTTGGGACAAGGCAATAAGAGGTGCGACGCCCGCTCGCTTGGCAGTTCCTCGTGGTCGGATATCCCCACGATTCGGTGACGAACTTCGTGGAGATCGACGCGGAGCGCCTGCTGGATCAGCTCGATCGGCTTGGGCACCCGAAGACGGTGTTCGTCTGCCACTCCCGGGGCGGACTCGTGGCCCGCGCGGCAGCGGCGCTGAATCCCACGCGGAAGGCGCCGAACGAGCTGCTCGCGGCGGTGACGTTCGAGACGCCGCATCTCGGCGCAAGCCTCGCCGAAAGTCCGAGCAAGCTCTCGCTCGCGGTGTTGGTCCTTCGCGGCCGCAAGCAAAGCGGCACCGTCGACACGCTGGCCGATCTCCTATGCTGCTACGCGACCGACGGCACGCTGCCGGGGGTGCAGGACATGAAGCCGGCGCGCAAGGGCGATGAGTACCTCCGGAAGCTCGAGTTGGGCGAGCGCGGCCTCAAGGACGGTTTCGCGCTGGACATGCTCCGATTCGGCGGTGTCGCCGAGCCCGCGGGCCTCGTGAAATGGTTGCTGAAGAGGCTGATGGGCGACCACAAGCACGATCTGGTCGTCGAAACGCACTCCGCCTTGCCCGAGGGCAAGTCCGGGAACGAAGACCCGCTTCCGGGGATGGACCACTTCAGCTACTTCTCGCGCAAGTCGCCGGCGTTGCAGGCCGCCGAGGCATCCGTCCTTCGCTACTTTTGAAGCGGGGTGGACGGTAGGCGGATCGGTCATCCGTTCCGGTCGGCGGACACGGCCCCCGAGAGCCATCGTACAGACGCGGCTCTCCGGCTCTCATCCTCGGCACAGGACCGGGACAATGGGCGGGGACTTACCGGAGGGTCGTCGTCCGGTTACCCCCTCATGCAGGCCGAGTCGATCTATCTCATTCAGGGCACGGCGCTCCGCGGCGACAGCCCCACGCTCCAGGACACGCTCGCGAGGTGTACGGCACTGACGAGCAGCCGAAGTGCCTCTGTGTGGGGCGTGGCGGCCCTTGGTGACCTTTCCGTCGATCCGCAGGTAGCGGGTTCGATCCCTGCTCGGGGAGCCAGACAAACTCGGCGGGTTGGGTGCGGTGTGCCTCGACCCGCTTAGCTTCGGCCTCTATCCCGACGTCACGCCCGCCAAGGTGGGCGACCAGACGCCGGGCGCTCGCACGGCTATACCGCCATCGGAAGCACCGCCTTCGCGACAGCGCCAACGATCTCGCCCAGTTGGAAGCTGCCGGCCTTGATGTGAGCTTGAACTTTCATGGTTGATCTCCTTGCGCTTGCGGTCGCTCGACTGTCGCCGGGGCCGGAGTCCGGTAGTGGGACTCCGGGCTCTCCGTTATTGCTTTTGTGCCATGGTTGCCAGCGCCTTGCCGATCGCGTCGATCGCCGAAGTCGTCGCCGAGAAAAATCCGGCCTTGATGTGCGTTTGAACTTTCATGGTTGATCTCCTTGGATAGAGTGAGCATGGGCCCACGGCTCCAGACTAAGGCCTTGCAGATGGCTGTTGACGTGAAGATTCACACCCGGAAGCGGCACAATTGACGGCGTTGCGCCGGGAGTGCTCAGGGATGGGCAATCAGTAGGAGCGTCGGCGCGCGCGCGCTGATGGCGGCGAAGACCTCCCGCAGGGTCAGCGGATCGAGCGCAGACAGGCTCTCGTCGAGGATCAGGATGTCGGGCCGCTGCAGCAGGGCGCGAGCCAGAAAGACCCGGTCGCGCTCGCCATGGCTTAGCTGCCATCCCGTATCTCCGATGGACTGGTTGAGCCCGCCGGGCATGCGCTCGAGAAGCGGGCCGAGTCTCAGGGCGCGGCATGCGCGCTGCGCCTCTTCCAGCGCAGCGGCGTCGGCGGGCCAGCCGCGGCCCAACAGGAGATTGAAGGCGAGCGTGCCCATCAGAATGTGGTTCTCGTGGAATTGGGGCACGACGAGCACCCGGCGGCGCCAGGCTTCCTCGCCCAATGACGCTCGATCGAGTCCGTCGAGCAACAGCATTCCCGACTGTGGGACGCGCAGCCCCGCGAGCAGCGACGCGAGCGTGGACTTTCCCCCGCCCGAGGCACCGCCCAATAGCACGCGATCGCCATCGCGAACGGAAAAGTCGATGCCGTCGAACACTGTCCCAGCGCGGCCGACGTGGCGGAAGTGCACGTTGCGCACTTCGATGCGCGGGCGCCCCGGATTTGCCCCCGCCGCTGCGGTCGCGTATCGCGTCTGCCCGAGCGCCGCGGGGCGCCCGGCAGCCTCCCAGAAGGGGCGGATCCACGACCACGCCGCGGCACCCGCCATAACCCGCTCCAGCCCCGCCGCGAACTCTCGGAACGCCTGGTAGGCGAGCAGGACCCCGCCGAGGCCGAGCGCCAACGCGGTCGCGGAGAGACCGCCCGCGGCGATCACTGGCGCCAGCCCGAGGATTCCGCCGAGCAACCAACCGCGGGGCAGCACGATCTGGAGCTTGGCCGAGGCGCGATCGACGCTCTGCGACAGGCGCAGGTAACCTTCGACCGCGATATCCTCCCGCGCGCGCTCGCGCAGCTCGAATCCCTGGGCGAGCCGTGTCCGATGACCCTCCATCGATTCCACCAGCGCATTCGTGAGCCCGAGCCGAGCGTCGGTCCACAGCCGCCGCGCGCGGAAGTACCGCACCGCAAGGCCGATACCCACCGTGGTCCACGCAACCATGAAGGCCACCAGCAACAGTCCCGCCGATCCCGCCCCGACGAGCACCAGCGCCGCGAGCGCCAGATCGATCAAGGACATGAGCCCGACGAGTCCTCCGGCGATCGCCGCCTGCTCCAGCGTTTCGCCTTCCATCACGCGGCCCAGAAACTGTCCAACGCCAAAAGCGCGAACCTCCTCCGAGCTCAGGCGTAGCGCACCCTCCAGCAGCCGGCGCTTCAGCAGCGCGCCGATGCGCACCGACAGCACCCCGCTCGCCGCGTACGCGCCCAGTCGGGCGAAGAACGCGCTAGCGAGCAACAAGCTCCAGCCGGCGAGCCGGCCGGCATCGAAGTGGCCGCTGAGCGCACCCTGCGCTAGCCACCACCAACTTAGCAGCCACAGAACTGCCGCCGCCGCGTGCCCGAAGAGCAGGCCCAGCCCGGGCGCCCAGAGCCCGTACTCCCGCGCCCAGGGTCGTGCGCCTCGGCCGGGCGCCGGACGCAGCATCCAGCCCAAGGTGAAGCGTTTCTCTGCGAGTCGCTCGCGCAGGAGGCGCTCGCCGGTTCGCTCTCGCCGCCGCTCGGTAACGCCGCAGAGCAGCGGCGCGAGCTCGGCCTGAGCCGCCGCCTCGGCGGTACCGGCGAGAGCGGCCCGTACGTCCTCGAGCCGTATGCGAACGGTATGCAGCCCTGGAGTCAGCGCAGCCAGCGTGTGTCGCCCGCCGGCCACCACAACCACGAAGCAGGGCGCGGCGGGCCCATCGATCCGGATCAAGGCCGGCGCGCACCGGGCGAGGCTCGTGCGCAGGCGGCGGTACGTCGCTTGCACGGGCAGGGCTTCCAACTCGAGCCGCGCCGCGCAGTGCGCAATCCAGTTTTCTGGAAGCGCACCGTCCAATGGGGTGTCTGCGTCGGACTCGCTGGCGTGCAGCCCGTAGCTGCGAGCTACCGCGGCGAGCGCTTGCGGAAGCCCGGCTACAGGCCAACCGATCCGCTCCCGATCAAGGCTCACGAGGTTCGCACCTCCTCACGCAGCCTGCCATCGCCGACCTGCACTCTGCGCCAGTGGCTATCGCTCCAGATCTCCGACTCGACCGCCCGCTCACCGTCGAGGAGGGCGCGATAATCGGAATCGGGGTCCGCAGCCAACACAGCGGTCTCACCGTCTTCCACCAAGTGCCCCGAGCGGAGGACCAGGACGCGCGGGAAACGCACCGTCGCCTGCACATCGTGGGTGATGCACAGTACCGTGGCATGGGGCCAGCGCATTCGCACCGCAGCGAGCAGGCGGGCGCGGCGCTCCCGCTCGAGGCCGCGGAACGGTTCGTCGAGGATCACCAGGCGCGTCGTCGCGCGCAGCAGCCCGCGGCCGGTTCGCACGCGCTGGCCTTCGCCACCCGAAAGCAGCCCGCCACCCTCGCCGAGCGCGGTCTGCAACCCCGAGGGCAGCCGTTCGACCAGTTCATGCAGCTCGCATGCTGCGAGAGTGTCTGCGATGCGGTCGGCTTCGCAGTTGCCATTGCCATAGTCGAGGTTGTCGAGCAGCGAGCGGTTCCAGAGCTGGACCGTCGGGTCGATCCATACCGTCACGCGCCGCAGCTGCTCGAGGTGGCCCCCGTCCAGGGGCCGGCCATCGACGCGCACCTCGCCTGCAGCGGGCCGATGCCAACCGAGCAGCAGCCCCACCAGCGTAGACTTTCCGGCGCCCGAACTGCCCACGATCGCCACGTGCGCGCCGGGTTCGATCCGGCACCGGATCGATTCCAGCAGCACATGCCCGCCCGCGCGCACGGTGACGTCGTCAAACTCGACCGTCGCACCCAGCGCTCGGCCCGCAACCTGATCACCGTGGTCGCGAGGCGCGCCCGGCGCGGGGTCCGTCGCTGAAGCTTCCTCGCGGGCATGCACGGGTTCCAGCAACCGCAGCACGAGATTGCGTTGCAGGCCGAACTCGCGCACGATCTGCACGACATCGCTCCCCAGCGTGGGCAGCTGCAGCGCCCACCAGACGAGCAGGAGAGCGGCGGCGGGATCCGAGACGGGCCCTAGATGCCGCGCGAGCAGGATAGCCGCAAACGCCATCCCGGCCATGCTCTGGACCGCGTCGAGCGCGACTGCGGAACGCACGGTCCTCAAGCTCGCACCAGCCCAGGCCGCGAGAAGACCCTCGTGCTCGGCGCGCACGGCGGGCGCAGCGCAGTGCGCTCGCAATGCAGTCAGGCCGAGCAAGGCGTCCAGATAGAACCGTCCCAGTGCGCCGTCGTGGGTACGCGCGCGCAAATCCCGCTCCGCCAGGTGGCGCGAGCCCGCCAGGGGAACGAGCAGCGCGAACAGGACCGCGGCGCCGGCCAACCAGGCGCTTGCCGGATCGAACCAGGCAATGGCTGCGCCCGTGACGGCAAGAGTCGCGATGGTGGCCACGAAGCGGCCCGCGAGCCGGGGCAGTGCGCGGATCTGGTGAGCGGCGTGGGCGCGCTCGGCCATGTCCGACACGGGGCGGCTGCGGAAGTAGCGGTCCGGCAAGCGCGAGAGCTTGTCGAGCAGGGCCACGCGCAGCCGTGCTTCTAGCCCGCGTCCCAGACGCAACAGGCCCAGGGAAACGCGCAGCTCGAACAACAACAGCAGCAGCACCAACGCCGCGAACGCAGCGATCGCAGTCAGCCGCTGAGTGATCAGTCCGAGCGAGCGCCCGACGTCCAGAGCGCCGCGCAGCAAGAGCACCTCGAGGACGACGGCCGCACCGGCGATCGCGGTCGCCAGAAGCACGGCCATCAGCGAGGCCCGTCCCTCGGCACGGATCAGACGCCACAGCGCGCGCGCTGCCCGAATCGGCGGGTCCTGGAGGGCGGCGAGAAGTTCGGGGCCGAGCGGCGCGGCGAAGGCCTGAGCTTCTGCCTCTTTGCCCCCGGACGCAGCCGGCTCGGCCGACTCGGGCCGCACACCGCGTACTCGCAGCAGCACCGCACCGCGCAGGATCAGCGTCTCGTCCTCAGCGATCGCCTCTCCAGGGACCAGATCTCGACGGCTCGGCCTCACGGTCCAGTAGGGCGTCGGGATGGCGTCTTGCCGGCCATTCTCTGGGCCGTCGGCGCCTCCGATGAGCGCCCGTACGGCTTCGCCAGCTTCGCGCCCGGTACGCAACCCACCTGCCTGGACCTGCGCCGCAACGAGCCGAACTGCAGCGTCGAGTCTTGCGAGGGAACGCCAACCAGGCGCCGCGCAGGCCACCTCGATCAACTTGCTCGGATCCCGGGCCATACCCAGGTTCGCCAGCCGTCGACGCAGCGGAACGAGGAACTCATCCGATTGCGTCCACGCGAGCCAGCTCCTCGCCGGCACTTCCATCTCGTGGACGTAGAGGTCGTGGAGGAACTGGTCCCGGGCGAGCCAACGCCGGCCGCTGCCCGGGTCCATCACTTGAACGAAGCGGCCGACGCGTGACCAGGCGATCACGAAATGAGTGAAGCCGCCAGGCGTGCGCACCACCACCAGTGCTGGCAAGGCCGCCGCGTCCTCGAGCAACACATGGTCGAGGGGCAGCATGACCTGCTCGGCGTCGAGCCCCAATTGCCGAGCGACCTGTTCCACCGTGTCGATCGACGTGCCGTCCACCTCGGTCTGACAGGCCTCCCGCAACCGACCGTAACTGACCGCGCGGCCGAAGCCGGCGCACAGGGATTGCAGCGCAGCCGGCCCGCAGTCCATCGCCGAAGTCTGAATCACTTCGGGGACCAAGAACCGTCTTCGCGTCATCGGCTGGTGGCCGCGTCCTGCGAGGTCGGCGAAACGGTCGCGGAAGAGGCGACCGTCATTCGCGCACCGACGATGCGCAGAATCAGCTCGAGCGGCGTCGCCTGCTCCACCTCGACCTCGGCGCTACCCGTCAGTCCATGCTCGAGGGGGATTCCCGCGGGCGCCTCGCCCGTCAGGGCGAGCTCGACTCGCACCCGCCCATCGTTTGCCTCGTTGCCCACCGCAGACACCGTGGCCGACAGCGTGCCGTATTGGATCCACGGAAAGCCGTCGAGGCGAACGCGCGCCGTTTGCCCGACGCGGATGCGCCCGACGCTCGCGACGGGAAAGAAGCCTATGGCGCGGGGCCGGCCTTCGGGAACTATGACGGCCAGCACCTGCGCAGTCTGCACCACCGATCCCGGCGGCAGGCGCTCCACGCGCCCCACCTTTCCGCTGACCGGGGCGAGAATGCGATGCAGATCGATCTCGCGCTCCCACCGCTGCGCGGTCGAGGTCTGTGCCGCGAGATCGCCTTCGAGCTCCGTGCGCGTGCGCTCCAGCCGCGCGATGCGCGTTCGCCGGTCGACCAGGTTCAGCTCGGCCTGTTGAGCGACCCGTGCCGCGTCGCTCTTGGCTGCACGCTCCAGCGCGGCGCGCGCGTTGCTCTCGCTCTGCACCTGGCTCACAGCCTCGTCGGAAATGAAATTGTGCGACCGCAAAGCGCGGCGCGACGCGAGCTGGGTCTCGGCGAAACGCGCACGGGTCTGGGCTTCGCGGAACTTCGCGTCCGCCTCCTCGCCCTCGGCCACGCGCAAACGCTCCTGCGCTTCGAGCCCTGCCCGCTCGCTGGCGAGTTCGCGCGCGAGGCGTTCGATCTGATCGCGAAGGCTAGCCATGCGAGCTCGGCTCCCTGACAGAGCCATCTGTTCGGGTCCGGAGTCCAACTCGACTATCAGGTCTCCGGCTTGCACGCTGCGCCCCAATTCCAAGGCGGTGCGCACCACGCGACCGTTGACCCGCGCCGCGACTGGATACCCCTGGGCTTCCACCTCCAAGCTCGCCCTGTCCGTGGTGTCGAATACTGCGATCCGGGCAAGCGTGAACCACACGCACCACCCGGCAAGAAGGATGACTCCCGCAGAGATGATTGCGGCGTGGGCGCCGAACGAATCGCGCCGAAGCGCGCGCCAGGTCCGGTCGAAGATCAGCGGCTCGGAGCGAAGGAAGAATCGGTCCGCCGGAGGCGGCGTTTCCTCGGCGGCGGCGCGCCGGGGCGCCCCGGTCTCACCGGTGGCATCAGGCGCATCAGGCGATGAGTCCCGATCCATGGATCAGCCTGTTCCCTCGCCGGACCCGGGAGATACGACATTACCGCGAGGGTCTTTGCAGTTTATCAGTAAGCGCCGAGGGGCTCGCCTGGAGGCTGCTGGGTTCAGGCGTTACGTCTACTAGCGTTTGGGCCCCGGAGCTAGAAGCGTCGAGCAGAGACCTGCCCGGCGAACGTGGTGTTGCGCGCCGCCCCGACCTCGGCTCCCCGCCTTGCGGCAAGTGTTCGGGGGGGCTCCCTCGTGCTCGCGATCGCAGCTTGCCGTGCCGGCTTTCACTCGGGTGCGTGCGCTCATGAGCTGCGCGCAGAACTTCTTCGAGGCGCACGGCGCGGCGAACGACTCCCGCTATTGAAGGAAGCCGCCCGTCCGGGAAAAAGAAGCGGCCGGGAACCGCGAGTGTTCCCGGTCGGAGCGAGCAAGCCTCAGGCGAATTCCAGCTACCGAATAAACCGTTCAGGCCCTGTGGCGATGAGCCACAGGCGAGGCGAAGGGGATGAGCGCGGTCGCCGCATGGTCCCTTGCTTCTTCTGTCGGGTCCGATCGCCTGGTGCTGTTGCCAATCCGTCATTGCGACCGTGCCGTTTCCGCATTGCGGTCGCGAAACGCATCCCACCCATGCCGAAGGCGGACGCAGAGCGCCGTGACAAAGGTCTTGGCATGGAAGCCCGCGCCCAAGGGACGCGTGACGCCGTTCACGACCGTAACGACCTGTGACGACTGGCCCGGAAGCTGCTACGACACCGTCAGTCGAAACCGTTGAGGACGAAGCGACGTGAGCATGCTCGTGCTGTTCGGCGATCCGGAGTTGCTTCCGGTAGAAGTGCTGGCCAAGGTGCCGATCGATCAGCTTGATGCCGCCTTGCGTGGACTCAAGGACTGCCGATCGGCGGAAGAAATACGTGCCGCCCTGGTCGAGCGCATCGCCATCGCGCCGCTCTCCGATTTCCAGGCACTCAAGGCCATCTATCTGACGCACTGCGCAGGCTAGTTGAGCCCCGCTAGCGCCGTCAGCATGGATACGACCATCGAAGCAAGCGTCGCCCGGGACGTCGAGCAGAAACTCGCGCGGCTCGTTGTCCGGTCGCCCGTACTGCCAGGGTTGCCGATCACGCCGCTCTTCGACGTGGACGATCTCGTTCGGCTCGAGCTTGCGCTCGGGCGCGCTTCGCCGAGATACACCGCTCTCGGCCGAGCAAGCGCCTTGTCGACGCGGTGAGATCCATACTGGCTGCGGCGCGTGTTCGCCTGCGCGTGGTTAGCGCGGTAGGGCAAGCTGCCGCCGTTACGGAAGCAGGCCCTCCTCTAGCCGCCTCGGCCGCCACAACGCAGGCGCCCAGTCCCTGCCGCGCCGAAGAGAAGAGGTCTCCCGGCAGCGGCTCTTGATCCTCTTCGCTGACCCGAGCCCCGCCGAGTCCCATCAGGAATTCAGAACGCACGCGCGCATTGCTCGCGTGCAAACACAGGACGCACTCGATCGGGAGGTGATCCGAAGCTCGGCAGCTCGCTCCAGGCGATCTTCACGGCGCGCCTGCGATCGGCGCTGGACGCACGGAACATCGCGGCGAACGCAAAAGGTCGGGCGACGGCACTCGCCACGCGGCTCGGATGCTCGGTCTCGACCACGACGCGCTGGCTGAACGGCGACATGATGCCGAGCCTCGAGACGCTGAGCGAGATCTCGAGGGCGTACGCGATTTCGATCGACCACCTGCTCGGGCTCGCCGAGCGGGATCCCCAGGCCCGGATCGACGAGCTTCAGGAGGCCGTGGAGAAGGTGCTCTCGGTCGGTGAATCGACGAGCGTGATTCGTGTGATCGGCGGCGCGGCCGCCGAAACTCACGCAGGAAAAAGACAAGGCCGCGAGCGAGCGGCCTAAGTCATTGAGTCGATGATTGGTCGGGGCGAAGTGATTCGAACACTCGACCCCCTGCACCCCATGCAGGTGCGCTACCAGGCTGCGCTACGCCCCGACCGGAAAGTGGATTGTATAGGGACGGACCGAACCCGTCGTGGGCTCAGCCGTTCAGGTAGTCGATGACGCTCGAGAGCTCGCGACGGATGCGCTGGAGATCGGCGGGGCCGGGCGCCACCTGCACGTCGGCCGCTTTGCTCGCGCTCCCGCCGCGCTCGCGCATCGTCTCGTCCAGACGGTTCCGCGCGCCGCTGATGGTGAAGCCCTGCTCGTAGAGCAGCTCGCGGATGCGGCGGATGAGCAGCACCTCGTGGTGCTGGTAGTAGCGCCGGTTGCCGCGGCGCTTCACCGGCTTCAGCTGGGTGAATTCCTGCTCCCAGTAGCGCAGTACGTGCGGCTTCACGCCGCACAGCTCGCTTACCTCACCGATGGTGAAGTAGCGCTTCGCCGGGATCGGCGGAAGGCTAACCTTCGCTGCCCGGTTGTTGCTGGTTGCTTCCACCGTGCGCCTGCTCGACGAGGGCCTTCAGTTTCTGGCTGGCGTGGAACGTCACGACCCGGCGGGCGGTGATCGGAATCTCCTCGCCGGTCTTGGGGTTGCGGCCCGGCCGCTGGGGCTTGTCCCGGAGCTGGAAGTTGCCGAACCCGGACAGCTTGACGCTCTCCCCGTTCTCGAGAGCGACCCGGATCTCCTCGAAGAACGCCTCCACCATGTCCTTGGCCTCGCGCTTGTTGAGGCCGACCTTCTCGAACAGCATGTCGGCCAGCTCGGCCTTGGTGAGGGTCATTCGGATCTCCCTAACTCCGTCGTTCTGCGCCGAACCCGTCTCTCAGGAGCTGTGCCAGCTGCGCCATGGCGGCGTCTACTTCGGCGTCTGTGAGTGTTCTAACAGTATCTTGCATAACTACCCGAAACGCAAGGCTTTTTCCGCCTTTGCCCACACTTTCTCCACGATAAAGGTCGAAGAGCAGGACGTCTTGCACCAGTCCCGGGCGCGCCCCCCTCAGGGCCTCCAGGAGGGCGTCCGCCGGCACCTCGTCCGACACGACGACCGCCAGGTCCCGGATCACGGCCGGGAACTTCGAAACCTCGCCGTACCGGGGGAGCGGGACGGTCAGGAGGGGCTCGCAGGCGAGTTCGAATACCACCGCCGGCCCTGGCAGCTCGTACTTCTGTTGCCACTCGGGGTGCAGCTCCCCAATCCACCCTATCGCGAGCCCGTCCAGCTCGATCCGGGCCGACCGGCCCGGGTGCAGCGCCGGGTGCGCGGCCTTCACGAACCGCGCTTGCCGCGGCGCGACGAGCAGCTCGACGTCGCCCTTCAGATCGAAGAAATCGACCGGTCGGGTTGGTCGGATCCCCCATTGCTCCTCGAACGCCGGGCCGTAGGCGATCGCACCGAGGTGCATCGGCTGCCGGACGCCCGCGACGTCGAGCTCGCCATCCTTCACGGTCGGATCGCGGGCGAACACGCGCCCGATCTCGAACACCCGCACGCGCGAGACCTTGCGGTTGAGGTTGTAGCGGACGTTCGCGACGACGCTGCCCACCAGCGTCGTACGCATGACGGCGAGCTGGCTGGCGATCGGATTCAGCAGCCGGATCGGATTTGCGTTCCCAGCGAAATCCTGCTCCCAGGCCTCGTCGACGAAGCTGAAGTTGACGACCTCCTGGTAGTCGAGCGCGGCGAGCTGCGCGCGGAGGTCGTGCAGCGACCGCCGTTCCTCGGCGCGCGCGTGCATGACCGCCGGGACGACCGGCGGATGCGCGGGGATACGATCGAACCCGTGGACCCGCGCCACCTCCTCGATCAGATCTTCCTCGATCTCGATGTCGAAGCGGTAGGACGGCGGCGTGACCGCGAACGCTTCGTCCGCGCCCCGCCCGGACCGGGTCGCCGCGAGACCGAGCCGTCGGAAGATCTCGGCCATCTCGTCGGCCGGTACGGGGACGCCGATGACCTTCTGCGCGCGCGCGACGCGCATGCGGACGGGCTTGCGCTCGGGGAGCTTCGCTACGGTATCGACCGTGGGCCCGGGCTCGCCACCGCAGATTTCGAGGATCAAGGCGGTGGCGCGCTCGATGCCCTGCACCTCGTTGTCGAAGTCCACGCCGCGCTCGAAGCGGTGCGAGGCGTCGCTCGCGAAGTTGTAGCGGCGTGCGCGCCCCGCGATCGCCTCCGGGAAGAAGAACGCGGATTCGAGGAACACGTTCCGGGTGTCGAGGTCCGCCTTCGTGCTGTCGCCGCCCATGATGCCCGCGAGCCCGATCGGACCGCTCGCGTCGGTGATCGCCAGCACGCCAGGCTGAACCTCGACCGTCTGCTCGTTCAAGAGCCTCACGTATTCTCCGCCGCGTCCGAAGCGAACGTCGATGCCGCCCTTGAGCTTGTCGAGGTCGTAGACGTGGAGGGGACGGCCCAGCTCGAGCATCACGTAGTTCGTCACGTCCACCAGCGCGGAGATCGAACGTTGCCCTGCGCGCTCGAGACGGCGCTTCATCCAGTCGGGCGTTGGTGCGGCGGCGTTCACGTTGCGGATCACGCGCCCCGCGAAGCGGCCGCAGCCCGACGCGTCGGAAATCTTCACCGGGAAGGTCGCGTCGATCTTCCGGGGGATCGCCCGGGTGTCCGGCAGCGTGAGCCTGGTGCCGGTCAGTGCCGCGACCTCCCGGGCGATGCCCAGCACCGAGAGGCAATCGGCGCGGTTCGGCGTCAGCTTGATCGTGAGGACCCGATCTTCGAGCCCGAGCACCTCGCGCACATCGCGGCCGACCGGCGCGTCCGCCGGCAACGCGAGCAACCCCGAGTGATCGTCCGAGAGGCCGAGCTCCCGCGCCGAACACAGCATCCCGTTCGACTCGACCCCGCGCACCGCCGTCTGCTTGATCTCGATCCCCGGTAGCGCCGCGCCGACGAGCGCGACCGGCGCCTTCATGCCCGCGGCGACGTTCGGCGCGCCGCACACGATCGCGAGCGGGCTCCCCTGCCCCGCGTCGACCTTGCACACCGTGAGCTTGTCCGCGTTCGGGTGGCGCGCGACCTCGAGGACCTCTCCGACCACGACCTTCGAGAACGCGGGCGCCACCGGATCGATCGCCTCGACCTCGATGCCCGACATCGTGAGCAGATGCGCGAGCGCCTTCGTGGTCAACGCCGGATCGACCATCGTGCGCAGCCAGCTTTCGGGAACCTGCATGATCGGTCAGGCGAACTGCCGCAGGAAGCGGAGGTCGCCGTCGAAGAAGAGCCGCAGATCGTTGATGCCGTAGCGGAGCATGGTCAGCCGCTCGAGGCCGGAGCCGAAGGCGAACCCGATGTAGCGCTCGGGATCGAGACCGAAGTTCCGCACCACGGCCGGATGGACCTGGCCTGCGCCCGAGATCTCGAGCCACTGGCCGTCGCGGAACGCCATGTCAATCTCGGCGGAGGGCTCGGTGAACGGGAAGTACGACGGCCGGAAGCGCACCTGCAGGTCGTCGGTCTCGAAGAACCGGCGCAGGAAATCGGCGTAGACGCCCTTGAGGTCGGCGAAGCTGATGTCCTCGTCGATCCACAACCCCTCGACCTGGTGGAACATCGGTGAGTGGGTCGCGTCGCTGTCCACGCGATAGGTGCGCCCGGGCGCGATCACCTTGATCGGGGGTTTGTGCATTCGCGCGTACCGCACCTGCATCGGGCTCGTGTGCGTACGGAGGAGAAGCTGCAGGCCGGAGCTGTCCCGGTCCTCGACGTAGAACGTGTCCTGCATTGAGCGCGCCGGATGGTTCTCCGGGTTGTTGAGCGCGGTGAAGTTGTACCAGTCGGTCTCGATCTCGGGACCGTCGGCGACGTCGAACCCGATCGAGCCGAAGATCGCCTCGATCCGCCGCCATGTCCGGCTGATCGGATGGATGCCGCCGCGGCCGCGCGAGCGACCCGGGAGCGTGACGTCGAGCGCTTCCTCGGCGAGCCGCGCGTCGAGCTTCGCGCGGGCAATCGCGACGCGACGCCCTTCGAGCAGGCGCTCGATCTCGGCCTTCCCGGCGTTGATGCGGGCGCCGCGCTCGCGCTTCTCCTCGGGCGGAAGCTTGCGAAGCTCGTTCAGGAGCTCGGTAATTGCGCCCTGCTTCCCGAGGAAGCGCGCCTTGGCGTTCTCGAGCTGCGGCAGGTCGTCGATCGCGGCGAACCGCGACGCCGCTTCGGCGACGATGGCCTCGACGTCCTGCATCGTGGATGGCGGCTTGCCCACGGTCCGCGCCGGGCGGGCCCGGTGTCCGAACCCGCGGGCGCGGTCAGGTCGCTGCCTGCTTCGCTCGTGCCTGTTCGGCGAGCTTCGCGAACGCCACCTTGTCGGCGACCGCGATGTCGGCGAGCACCTTGCGGTCGATCTCGATCGAGGCCTTCTTCAGGCCGCTCATGAATGCACTGTAGCTCATCCCGCACTGGCGGGCGGCGGCGTTGATCCGCGCGATCCAGAGCGCGCGAAACTCGCGCTTGCGGGTACGGCGGTCGCGGTAAGCATACTGCCCCGCCTTCATCACCGCCTGCTTGGCGACGCGGAAGACGTTCCCACGCCGGCCGCGGAAGCCCTTGGCCTTGGCGATGACCTTCTTGTGCTTGGCGTGCGCGGTGACGCCGCGTTTGACGCGTGGCATGGTTCAGTTCCTCTCGGCTCAGTCGTAGGGCAGCATCACGCGGACCGCGCGCGCGTCCGACTCGGACACGCCGGTGATCCCGCGCAGATGGCGCTTCCGCTTCGTCGGCTTCTTGGTGAGGATGTGGCGCAGGAACGCGCGCGAGCGCTTGATCTTGCCGCCCGCACGGATGCGGAAACGCTTCGCGGCGCTCTTTTTCGTCTTGAGCTTGGGCATGACTTACCTTTCGTCTCGTGCGATGCCGGGTGGCTCCGGGTGGAGCGCTTCACGACCGCGGCACTCGCTTGTTTTGAGCCCGCGCCGTGGCGCAGGCGGTGCAACGCTACTATGTGGTGCCCGGCGGCGGCGGACTCTTGGGCGGCGCCGGCGGAGCCTTCTTCTCGGCTTTCTTTTCGGCCTTCTTCTCTTCCTTCTTCTCTTCCTTCTTGTCCTCTTTCTTCTTGCCCTTGCGCGGCCCCAGGACCATGACCATCTGCCGGCCTTCAAGCTTCGGGAACTGCTCCACCAGCGCGTAGGGCTCGAGGTCGTTCCTCACCCGTTCGAGCAGCCGCACCCCGAACTCCTGGTGGGCCATCTCGCGGCCGCGGAACCGCAGCGTGACCTTCGCCTTGTCGCCCTCCTCGAGGAACCGGATCAGGTTGCGCAGCTTAATCTGGTAGTCGCCCTCCTCCGTCCCGGGGCGAAACTTGATCTCCTTGAGGTGGATCTGCTTCTGCTTGAGCTTTGCCTCGTGCGCCTTCTTCTGCTCACGGTACTTGAACTTCCCGTAGTCCATGAGCTTGCAGACCGGCGGGACTGCGGTCGGCGCGATCTCGACCAGATCGACGTCCCGCTCCTCGGCCATCTTCAATGCGTCGCGTACCGGCACGATTCCCAGCTGGTCGCCGTTTTCGGCCACCAGCCGCACTTCCGGCGCGGTGATTTCGCCGTTCAGTCGCTGCGCCCTGCTTTCCTGTGCGATGTGGTGCCTCCCGCGAGTTGGAAAAATTAGGCCGCGCTTCCCTGGGCCGCCTCCAGACGGAGGCGTTCGATGAAGACCGGGAGATCCATCTGCCCCAGATCCTCACCGCCACGGGTGCGCACGGCCACCTTGCCTGCGTCGCGCTCCTTGTCGCCGACGATCAGCTGATACGGGAGCTTCTGCAAGCTATGTTCTCGGATTTTATAGGTAATTTTTTCGTTCCTCAAGTCCGCTTCGACGCGGAAGCCGGCCGCCCTGAGCTCGTCGGCGACCTTGGCGGCGTACTCCGCCTGATGCTCGGAGATGTTCAGGATCGCGACCTGGACCGGCGCCAGCCAGAGCGGCATCGCACCGGAATAGTGCTCGAGCAGGATCCCGATGAAGCGCTCCATCGACCCGACGATCGCCCGGTGCAGCATGACCGGGACCTTCCGGGAGTTGTCCTCGGCGACGTACTCGGCCCCGAGGCGCTCGGGCATGAAGAAGTCCACCTGCATCGTCCCGCACTGCCAGACCCGCCCGATGGCGTCCTTCAGGGAGTACTCGATCTTCGGCCCGTAGAAGGCGCCCTCACCGGGCGAGATCTCGAAGGCCACGCCGGCGCGCTCCAGCGACTCGATCAGGGCCTTCTCGGCCCGGTCCCACGCGGCGTCCTCGCCGATGCGCTTGGCCGGGCGCGTCGCCACCTTGTAGATGATGTCCTGGAAGCCGAAATGCGCGTACACCCGCTGCAACAGCGCGGTGTAGCGCACGCACTCCTCGAGCACCTGGTCCTCGGTGCAGAAGATGTGACCGTCATCCTGCGTGAAGCCGCGCACGCGCATCAGCCCGTGCAGCGATCCGGAGGGTTCGTTGCGATGGCACGCGCCGAACTCGCCGAGGCGATAGGGGAGGTCGCGGTAGCTGCGCAAGCCCTTATTGTAGATCTGGATGTGGCCGGGGCAGTTCATCGGCTTCACCGCGTAGTCGCGGTTCTCGGAAGCCGTGGTGAACATGTTCTCGCGGTAGTTCTCCCAGTGCCCGGTCTTCTCCCAGATCCGCCGGTCGAGGATCTGCGGTGCGCGCACTTCCCGATAGCCGTTATCACGATAGATGCCGCGCATGTACTGCTCCACCGCCTGCCACAGCGCCCAGCCCTTTGGGTGCCAAAACACCATCCCCGGCGCTTCCTCCTGCGTGTGGAAGAGATCGAGCTGCGTGCCGAGGCGGCGGTGGTCGCGCTTGTCGGCCTCCTCCAGCATGTGCAGGTAGGCGTCCTGCTCCTCCTTCTTCGCCCACGCCGTGCCGTAGACGCGCTGGAGCATCTCGTTCTTCGAGTCGCCGCGCCAATAGGCCCCGGCGACCTTCATCAGCTTGAAGACCTTGAGCTTGCCGGTGGAGGGCACGTGCGGGCCGCGGCATAGATCGACGAAGTCGCCCTCGCGATACAGGCCGATCTCTTCGCCGGCCGGGATCGACGCGATGATCTCGGCCTTGTAGTGCTCGCCGATCGACTTGAAGAAGGCGACCGCCTTGTCGCGCTCCCACACTTCGCGCGTGACCGGGAGGTCGCGCTTCGCGAGCTCGGCCATCTTCTTCTCGATCGCCGCGAGGTCCTCCGGCGTGAACGGCCGCTTGAAGGAGAAGTCGTAGTAGAACCCGTTCTCGATCACCGGCCCGATCGTCACCTGCGCGTCGGGGAAGAGCTCCTTCACCGCGTAGGCGAGCAGGTGCGCGGTCGAATGACGCAGGATCTCGAGTCCGTCCTTGTCCTTGTCGGTGACGATCGCGAGATCGGCGTCGCGTTCGATCTTGAAGGACGTATCGACGAGCTTCCCGTCGACGCGCCCGGCCAGGGCGGCCTTGGCGAGGCCGGGACCGATCGACCGCGCGACCTCGGCGACGGTGACCGGCCCGGGGAAGGGTCGGCGCGAGCCATCGGGAAGACGAATGTTCACCATCGGTTCGGTACCCCGGGGCGAAAAAAAATGCGGGCGGGCCGCACTTTTTTCCACTCCAGAAATCTGGTAGGCGCGATTGGACTCGAACCAACGACCCCTACCATGTCAAGGTAGTGCTCTAACCAGCTGAGCTACGCGCCTAAAGGAGAGAGATTCTAGCCGACCAGGCCCTCGCGCGCCAAACGATCACGCGCTACGAGCGGCGGCACCGAGCATCTCCGCTGCATGCCTGCGGGTCGTCGCGGTGATCTCGACGCCGCCCAGCATGCGGGCGATCTCCTCGACCCGCGCCTTGTCGTCGAGCGCCACGACGCGGCTCCGGGTCGCGCCGCTCAGCGTCATCTTCGCCACCGACCACTGCTGCGCGGCCTGCGCCGCAACCTGCGCGAGGTGCGTCACGCAAAGCACCTGCCGCTCCGCGCCGAGCGTCCGGAGCTTCCGGCCCACGACTTCGGCCACGGCGCCGCCGATACCCGCGTCGACCTCGTCGAAGATCAGCGTCGGCACCGCGGCGTTCTTGGCCGTGATCACCTGGACGGCGAGGCCGATGCGCGAGAGCTCCCCGCCCGAGGCAACTTTCGCGAGCGGCTGCGGTGGCGTCCCCGGGTTGGCGGCGACCATGAACTCGACCGTCTCGTTGCCGCCTGCGCCGCCGCCCTCGACCGCGCGGAGCGCGATCTCCATCCGGCCGCCAGTCATGGCGAGCTCCTTCATCGCGGCCGTGACCTGACGTCCGAGCTTCGCCGCCGCCTCCTTGCGCGACGCGGAGAGCTTCCCGGCGAGCTCCTCGTAGCGGTTCCTCGCCGCCGCTTCCTGTGTCCGCAGGGCGTCGACGTCGGAAGCGATCTCGAGCTCCGCGAGCCGCACGGTGAGCCGCTCGGAGAGCTCGATCAGCGTGTCGGGGCTCACCTTGAATTTGCGAGCGGTGGAATGGATCGCGTCGACCCGACGCTCGACCTCCGCCAGACGTTGCGGGTCGAGCTCGACGCGGTCGGTGTAGCGGCGCAGTGCGTGCGCCGCGTCGTCGAGCTGCGCCGCCGCGCCTTCGAGCAGCTCGAGCGGCTCCCCCAGCGTGGCGTCGTACGCCTTGAGCGCTCGCAGCTTCACCGCCGCGGCGCCGAGCGCGCTCGCCGCCGAGCCGTCGGACTCCGACAACGCCTCGAGCGCGGCCTGCGCGCCCTCGATCAGGCTCGCGGCGTGCGCGAGCCGGGTCTGCTCGGCCTGGACGCCGTCCCATTCCCCTGGCTTCAGCCCGAGCTTCTTCAGCTCGTCAACCTGCCAGGCGACGCTGTCCCGCTCGGCGGTCCGCGCGGCGGCGTTCGTCTCGTGATCGGCGCGCGCCCGGGCGAGCCGCTGCCACTCGCGGAAGGCGGCCGCGACGTCGCGCGCGAGCGCCGCCAGCCCGGCGTGCGCGTCGAGCAGCGCGCGCTGCGCCGCGGGCTTCGTGAGCGACTGGTGCGCATGCTGGCCATGGATATCCACCAGCCACTCGCTCACCTCGGCGAGCTGCTGGACGGTCGCCGCGGTGCCGTTCACGAACGCGCGCGAGCGGCCGCCGCGCTCGACGACCCGGCGCAGCAGCAGCCGGCCAGGATCGCCCTCGAGCGCGGCCTCGGCAAGCCACTGCCGGACCTCGGGAAGGCGCTCGATCGCGAACTCGGCGGTGACCTCCGCACGCTCCGCGCCCGCCCGGACCACCGCCGGATCGGCGCGCTCGCCGAGCGCAAGCGCGAGCGCGTCGATCAGGATCGACTTGCCGGCGCCGGTCTCGCCGGTGAGCGCGGTGAATCCGGGCTCGAACTCGAGGTCGAGCCGGTCGACGATGGCGAAATCCCTGATCGCGAGGGCGGCGAGCATTGTTAGTTACGAGGCGAGGGGCCACAGCCCCTCGCGCTCCCCAAGATCAGCCTTCGACACCTAGGTGCCGCCGCTAGAGCGGGCTCTCGGTCCAGTGGAGCTTTTCGCGCAGCATGTTGTAGTAGCGGTAGCCCTCTGGGTGCACGAGCTTGAGCGCGTGCGGCGCGCGGCGCGCGGTGACGCAGTCGCCCTCCACGAGTTCGATCTGCGGCTGTCCGTCGGTCTGCAGTCGCGCGTCGGCGCCGTGCTTCAACGTGATCTCCACCACACAGGAGTCGCTCACCGCGATCGGGCGGTTGGACAACGTGTGCGGCGAGATCGGCACCAGCGCGAGCGCCGGCACCGTCGGCTGGATGATCGGGCCGTTCGCCGACAGCGCGTAGGCCGTCGATCCGGTCGGCGTCGCGACGATCAGGCCATCGGAGCGCAGGTCGTACACGAACTCGCCGTCCACCCGCACGACCAGCTCGATCAGCCGGCCGCTAGCGCCCTTGTTCACGATGACGTCGTTGAGCGCGCTGGTTGCGAAGATTGGCTCTGCGGCGCGCACCACCTCGGTGACGAGCATCGTCCGCGCCTCGATCGAATAGCGGCCGTCGAGGATGCTGCCCATGGTCTCCTCCATCGCGCCGTACGCGATGTCGGTCATGAATCCGAGCCGGCCCTGATTGACGCCGACGAGCGGCACCCCCGTCCCCACGAGCAACCGCGCGGCAGAGAGCATCGTGCCGTCGCCCCCGAGCACCACTGCGAGGTCCGCGCGTGCACCGATCCCTGCGTAGTCGACCAGGGGAAACGCCTCGACGCCTGCCTCCGCTGCGGTCTCCTGCTCGAGCAGCACCGCGCACCCGCGCGCGGCAAGGAACGCCGCCAGGCTGCGCAGGGGGGCGCCGACGTCGCGACTCTTGTAGCGGCCGATCAGCGCGATCGTCCGGAAGGCGGCGGGCTTGAAGGCGGCGGACACGGCCACCATTACATCATGACTCGCGCGGGCGCCGCTCAACCGCTCGCCGATGTTGCCACCGTGTTGCTAGAATGCCTCTCGTCATGGACCAGCGCGCGCAAATCCTCCTGAAGACGCTCATCGAGCGCTACATCGCCGAGGGCGAGCCGGTCGGCTCGCGCGCGCTTTCGAAGTTCTCCGGCCTCGACCTCAGCCCGGCGACCGTGCGCAACGTGATGGCCGACCTGGAGGAAATGGGCTTCATCGCAAGCCCGCACACCTCGGCTGGCCGCGTGCCCACCCCGCGCGGTTACCGCGTCTTCGTCGACTCGCTGCTCACGATCCGGCCGCTCGACCAGACCGAGCTCGGGCAGCTCGAGGGCAACCTCCATCCGGACCACCCGCAGCGCGCGATCAGCCAGGCGTCGCAACTCCTGTCCGAGCTCACGCGTTTCGCCGGCGTCGTGATGGCGCCGCGCCGCCGCAGCCCGGCGTTCCGGCACATCGAGTTCCTGTCGCTCTCCGAGAAGCGGGTGCTGCTGATCATCGTGACGCCCGAAGGGGACGTGCAGAACCGCATCCTCCTCACCGACAAGCCGTTCACCCCCGCCGAGCTGACGATGGCGGGGAACTTCCTGAACCAGCACTACGCCGGGCTCACCTTCGACGAGATCCGGCGCCGGATCCACGACGAGCTCAAGCAGCTGCGCGAGGACATGACCGGCCTGATGCAGCTCGCGCTTCAGGCGAGCGACCAGGCGCTCACCGAGAGCGCGGAGAGCTATGTCATCTCCGGCGAGCGCAACCTGCTCGAGTCCGCGGACCTCGCCTCCAATATGCGGCGGCTGCGGGAGCTGTTCGAGCTCTTCGAGCACAAGACCCTCCTGATGCAGCTGCTCGAGGTGAGCCAGCGCGCCCACGGCGTGCAGATCTTCATCGGCGGCGAGTCCGGCATCGCGCCGCTCGACGAGTGCAGCGTCGTCGCCGCGCCGTACGAGGTCGACGGGCAGGTCGTCGGGACGGTCGGGGTGATCGGGCCGACGCGCATGGCCTACGAGCGCGTGATCCCGATCGTCGACATCACCGCGAAGCTGCTCTCGAGCGCGCTGTCGCACCACTGAAGCGGCGCCGGGGGCCGGAAGCGAACGCCGCTCGCCCGCCGACGCCGCGCGCCAGATGCCCTTCCTCCCCGAACCTGCCTACCGCCACGGCACGATCGCGGGCACCGCGATCCTGCTCGTGAACCTCGGCACGCCCGAGGCGCCAACTTCGGCCGCAGTCAGGCGCTACCTTCGCGAATTCCTGTCCGACCGCCGCGTGGTCGAGATCCCGCGCGTGATCTGGAATCCGATCCTGCATGGGCTGGTGCTCACGACCCGGCCGAAGCGGTCCGCGGCGCGTTACGCCGCGATCTGGACGCCCGACGGCTCGCCACTCCTCCTCTACACGCAGCGCCAAGCGAAGCTGCTGCAGGGGCTGCTCGGCGAGCGCCTGCGCGCCCCGCTTGTCGTCGACTACGCGATGCGCTACGGCGAACCGTCGATCGCGGGAGTGCTCGACACGCTGAAGCGCGCGGGGTGCGAGCGCCTGCTCGTGCTGCCGCTCTATCCGCAGTACGCGGCGAGTACGACCGCGACGGCGCTGGACAGCGTCGCGGCGACCCTCGCGGAGACGCGGAACGTGCCGGAGCTCCGCGTCGTGAAGCACTTCCACGACCATCCGGCCTACATCCGCGCGCTCGGCGACCTGGTGCGCGACTACTGGCGCGCGAACGGCCGCCCCGAAACGCTCGTGATGAGCTTCCACGGCCTGCCGCAGTACACCCTCGACCGCGGCGACCCCTACCACTGCGAATGCCAGAAGACCGCCCGGCTCCTCGCGGCCGAGCTGGAGCTCGCGGAAGGATCGTGGCAGATCGCCTTCCAGTCGCGGTTCGGCCGGGCCGAATGGCTGAAGC
>Ga0335084_10000673_pt1 | contig 29772 bp, 26 predicted proteins | sample Lox_Sample_44_FD_206721 | JGI IMG/M metagenome (GOLD analysis project Ga0335084, IMG submission 206721) | Soil microbial communities from Loxahatchee National Wildlife Refuge, Florida, United States - Lox_Sample_4.4 | ecosystem: Environmental > Terrestrial > Soil > Wetlands | place: USA... | reverse complement strand
GCCACCCGGTGGACATCGAGGTCCGCGACTTCACCGAGGAGCTCGTGCGGGGCACCAAGATGCACGAGGGCAAGATCGACGAGCTGATCTCCCAGTATGCGGAGAACTGGGAGATCGAGCGCATGGCCGTGGTGGACCGCAATATTCTGCGACAGGGCATCTTCGAGCTGCTCTGGGGAGCGGATGTGCCGCCGAAGGTCGCGATCAACGAGGCGCTCGAGGTCGCGAAGAAGTTCAGTACGCAGGAGTCGAGCCGCTTCCTCAACGGGATCCTGGATCGTATCCACAAAGAACTCCGGCCCTCCGGCTGAGACCTCGTGCGCTACGCTGTCGTCTCCGACGTTCACGGAAATCTCGAAGCCCTGTCCGCCGTCCTGACCGATGCGGCCTCCGAGGGCGCGCTCGGGATCCTCTGCCTCGGCGACCTCGTCGGCTACGGCGCCGATCCCGTGGCCTGCGTCGAGCTTCTGGGCGAGCGGGGTGCCCACATGGTCGCGGGCAATCACGAGCATGGCGCGCTCGGCCGGCTCGACCTGCGCTGGTTCAATAGCGTCGCTCGCGCAGCGGCACTGTGGACGCGGGAGCAGCTGGGCTCCGACCACGCGGACTACCTCTCCCGCCTGGGCCTGCACGCCACGGTCGGTGAGGCCACCTGCGTTCACGCAAGCCCACACCGGCCGGAAGAGTGGGATTACCTGATTTCCGACGAGGACGGTTTCCGCGTGTTCGGTGATTTCGACACACGCGTCTGCTTCGTGGGGCATTCGCACCGGCCGGCCGTCTGGTCGCTCGGCTCCGGCGGACCCGATCACGAGGACCTCGCCGGCCCGACCCACCACGGCCGCCAGATCGATTTCCACGATGGGCGACGCTATATCGTCAATGTCGGCAGCGTGGGCCAGCCGCGCGACCGAGACCCACGCGCGGCCTACATCCTGTGGGACGAGGAAGAGAGGCGCGTGACACTGCGCAGGGTCGGGTATGACCACAAGGCAGCGGCCGCCAAGATCCTCGGGGCCGGGTTGCCGAGGGTACTCGCCGAGCGCCTGGCGCTTGGGGCCTAGCCCGCTGTCCCTTCTCGAACAGGCGTGGGCCCGCAGGTCCGTGCTCCTGCTGTCCGGCGTGGCCGGCGCTCTCGCATTCCCCACCACGGACTGGTCTCTCCTGGCATGGCTCTGGCTCGTGCCCAGCTTCTGTTGCTCGCTCTGGCGGGCGCCGCGGGCCGCGCTCGGGGACGGCTGGCTGGCTGGAACAGTCTTCTTCGTCGTTCTCCTTCGCTGGCTCGACTTCACCTTCCAGAGTTACAGCTCGATCCCATGGCCTGTGACCTGGCTGCCCATCACCGCGCTCGCGGCCTACTGCGGCCTCTACGTAGGGATGGTCAGTGGCGTCGTCGCCTGGCTGCGCCCGAGGCTGGGGGCTGGGTGGGCCCTCTCCGCCGCTCCACCGCTGTGGGTGGCGGGAGAATGGATCCGCGGCTGGCTCATGGGCGGATTCCCGTGGGGCCTTCTCGGCTATTCCCAGCACACCGCGCTTCCCGTCATCCAGATCGCGGAGGTGGGCGGCGTCTACGCCGTCTCGCTGCTTCTCGTCGCGGTCAACGTCTCCATCGCCGGTGCCGTCGTGCTCGGCCCGCGGCGGGTCGCCGTCGGCGGCGGCGCGGTCGCGGCCCTTCTCGCTCTGTCGCTTGGCTTCGGATGGTTCACGCTCTCGCACGAGTTCGGGCCAGGCGCGGACCGGGAGCGCCTCAGCGTCCGGATCTCCGTGATCCAACCTTCGATCGAGCAAGGACAGAAGTGGGACCCGGCTTATCAGGCCGAGACACTCGCCATCTACGAGGCCTTGACTCGGCAGGCAGCCCAGAGCAAGCCCGCGGCGATCTTCTGGCCCGAGACCGCGGCTCCCATTTTTCTGCGCGGCGATCCGGTCTTGTTGTCCCGGCTGGTGGCGCTGTCTCGAGAGACGGGTGTCCCCATTCTCGTCGGCTCGGTCGATCGACTTCCGGGGCCAAATGGAAAGTTTCTGAACAGCGCTTTTCTGCTGGGAGATCAGGGCATTACAGCCAAGTATGATAAGGTTCAGCTCGTGCCGTTCGGCGAATACGTGCCGCTCGCCGGGCTCATCGGGTTTGTCAGGCAGTGGGCGGAGTTCATCTCGGATTTCGCCCCGGGTGTCCGCCAGACGGTGTTCCCGCTTCCGGGAGCGCCTTTCGGCACGGTGATTTGTTACGAGGTGATCTTCCCCGATTTGTTCAGGGGTTTCGCAGCAGGGGGCGCGAGCTTCATGGCCAATATCACCAATGATGCGTGGTTCGGACGGACGAGCGGCCCCTGGCAACACCTGGGCACGCTGCCTCTCCGCGCCGTCGAAAATCGAATCGCCATTGCGCGTGCGGCGAACACCGGCGTGTCTGCCCTCATAGCCCCGGACGGGCGCGTGGGGCCGATCCTGCCGCTGTTCGAGCGCGGCATCCTCGCGTTCTCCGTGCCCCTTCGCTGGCGGACCACACTCTACACGCGCTTCGGCAACTGGCTCGTCTACGTCTGCCTCGCGCTGTCCGCCGGAGCCGGGGCAGCGGCGCTCATCAAGGGACACCCCGCCGCATGCTAGGCGACCTGAAGCGGGACCTCGCAGAGATCGAGAAGCGCATGCAGGATCTTCGGGGGCATCTTTGACCTCGAAACCAAGGAATCGCGCATCGCGGTAGTCGATCAGGAGATGTCCGCCCCGAGCTTCTGGGACGACAGCCGCAGGGCCCAGTCACTCGTGCAGGAGCGCGCCGATCTCGCCCGGACAATCGGGCGCTTCAAGGATCTTGCCCGCCACGCCGAGGATCTCCGCGTGCTCTGGGACATGGCGATCGAGGCGGGCGACGAAAGCGAGACACCCGGCATCGAGCAGGAGCTGGCCACCCTCCGGAAGGACCTCGAGGCTTTCTCGGTCAAGATCGTGCTCTCCGGACCACAAGACAGGAAGAATGCCATCCTCTCGATTCACCCCGGCGCGGGCGGCACGGAATCACAGGACTGGGCCCAGATGCTCACCCGGATGTACCTGCGATGGGCTGAGCGCGCGGGGATCAAAGCCGAGGTCGTGGATCTGCTCCCGGGCGAGGAAGCCGGCATCAAGTCGGCGACCATCGAGATGACCGGCGAGTATGCCTATGGATATCTGAAGAGCGAGATCGGCGTGCACCGCCTGATCCGCATCTCGCCATTCGACGCCTCCAAGCGTCGGCACACCTCGTTCGCCTCCGTCTCCGTCATCCCGGAGGTGGAAGACGTGGAGGTGGTCGTGAAGGACGAGGAGCTTCGCATCGACGTGTACCGCTCCTCCGGGCCTGGCGGCCAGGGCGTCAATACGGCGGACTCCGCCGTCCGGATCACGCACTTGCCGAGCGGCATCGTCGTCGCCTGCCAGAACGAGCGCTCCCAGCTCCGCAACCGGGACACGGCCATGCGCATTCTCAAGTCGCGGTTGTATCAGATCTATGAGAAGAAGCAGCGCGAAGAGCTGGCCGAGCTGACGGGGGAGAAGAAGGAGATCGCGTTCGGAAGCCAGATCCGCACCTACACCTTTCACCCGTACCAGATCATCAAGGATCACCGGACCGGAGTCGAGGTGGGCAATGTCGACGCGGTGATGGACGGCGAGATCGACGCGTTCATCCAGGCATTCCTCGCCTCGGGGAAGTCCGCTTAGCGTGGCCGCGCCGAATCCGCCGGGGGCAAGTCCGGAGACCAACGACCTCATCCGCAGGCGCCTCGAGAAGCTGGAGGCCCTGCGAGCCAGCGGGATCGACCCCTTCGGTCAGCGCTTCCCCTTCACCCACTGGAGCGGCGACTTGGTGCGCCGCTACCACCCCGCCGGGGAGGACGAGCTCGGGCAGATCGGCCCGGTGACGGTCGCCGGACGGGTGGTCGCCCTCCGGCATCATGGGAAGACCTGCTTCGCGCATCTGCGGGACCAGTCGGGCCAGATCCAGCTCTACGCCCGACAGGACAGGCTCGGCGACCGGTACGCGGCCTTCACCGACCTCGACGTGGGCGATTTCATCGGCGTCACGGGAGAGCTGTTCAGGACACGTACCGGCGAGCTGACGGTCGCGGTGCACGAATTCGCATTTCTCGCGAAGTCCATCCGGCCGCTCCCGGAGAAGTGGCACGGCCTCAAGGACGTCGAGACCAGATACCGCCGGCGCTACGTGGATCTCGTCATGAGCCCCCATGTGCGAGAGGCTTTCGTGGTGAAGAGCCGGCTCATTCGCGAGCTCCGGGCCTTCCTCGATGCGCGCGGCTTCCTCGAAGTCGAGACACCCATGATGCAGCCCATTCCGGGAGGAGCGGCGGCCAAGCCCTTCGTGACCCACCACAATGCCCTCGACATGACGCTCTATCTCCGCATCGCGCCGGAGCTTTACCTCAAGCGGCTGGTGGTAGGCGGGCTCGACCGCGTCTACGAGATCAACCGCAATTTCCGCAACGAGGGGATTTCGACCCAGCACAATCCTGAGTTCACGATGCTGGAGTTCTATCAGGCCTATGCCGACTACGAGGACCTGATGGCCCTCACGGAAGAGATGTTCGCGCATCTGGGCCGCGAGATTCTCGGAGGCACGACGCTCAGGTATCAGGGCGAGGAGATCAACCTCGCCGGCCCGTGGCGGCGTCTGCCGTTTTTCGAGGCGCTGTCGGCGGCCGTCGGGCTCAGCGTGACTCCCGAGACCGACGACGACAAGCTCAGGCAGGCGGCCGTCGCCGCGGGCGTGCCCCCGGTCAAGCCTGGCACGGGGTCGGTGGGTCTCTGGAAGGAGATCTTCGACGCGCTCGTCGAGCCCACGCTCATCCAGCCGACCTTCATCACCGACTTCCCCATCGAGCTCTCGCCTCTCTCCAAGCGCAAGGCGAGCGATCCGCGGCTGGTCGACCGATTCGAGCTCTTTATTTGCCGCCGCGAGATCGCCAACGCGTACTCTGAGCTCAACGATCCGATCGACCAGCGGCGGCGCTTCGAAGAGCAGGCGCAGGAGCGCCTGCGTGGCGACGAGGAAGCGCACTGGATGGACGAAGACTTCGTGCGCGCCCTCGAATACGGGATGCCGCCCACCGCGGGAGAGGGGATAGGCATCGACCGGCTCGCGATGCTCTTCACCGATTCGGCGTCCATTCGGGACGTGATCCTGTTTCCGCACCTCCGCCTCGAGCGGCGCGCGCCCGGGCTGGCGGCCGACGACGACGAACCGGAAGCCACATGAGCGGCAGAGGGCTGCCCTTCGAGCTCTTTCTCTCGCTGCGTTATCTCAGGGCGCGCGGGCAGCGCGCGAACCTGTCTCTCTTCGTCTGGATCGGGGTCGGGGGCGTCTTCCTCGGGGTCAGCGCCCTGATCGTGGTGCTGGCCGTCATGACCGGCTTCCAGGACGGGATCAAGGACCGCATCATCGCCGCGAACCCACACATCCTGCTCCTGGATTCGGGTGGGCGCGGGGTCGTTGATGCGACGGCCATCGCGGCGAAGGTCCGGACCGTCGCCGGCGTGCGCTCGGCCACCCCCTTCGTCGTCCAGCAGGCGTTGTTCACGGGCCAGGGCCGCGGAGCGACGGGCGGGCTGCTCCGTGGCGTCGACCTCGCCTCCCCCCAGGTCCGCGCCGAGCTGGCCTCCGAGGTGAAGAGCGGGAGCCTCGATCCGCTGCTCCGCGCTTCCGGCGAGCCCGCTCTTCTGCTCGGACGCGAGCTGGCCCGGACTCTCGGCGCCGTCCCCGGGGACTTCGTGACCGTGATCTCGCCCCAGGGGGCCATGACGGCGGTGGGCCTCGTGCCGAAGATGAGGCGCTTCGAGGTAGCCGGCTACGTTGAGGTGGGTCTGTACGAGTACGACGCCTCGTTGGCTTATACCTCTCTCGCGGCGGCCCAGGAGTTCGCCGGGCTGGGCGACCGGGTCTCCGGCGTCGAGGTCAAGCTGGACGACCCCTTCGATGCGAAGTCCGTCGGCCGGCGCATCGCCACGGTCGCGGGACCGGGGCTCTGGGAACGAGACTGGATGGGCATGAACCGGAACCTCTTCGCGGCGCTCCAGCTCGAAAAGCTGGCCCTCTTCGTCATCGTCACCATCATCGTGCTCGTGGCGGGCTTCGCCATCATCGGTCATCTGGTCCTGCTCGTGGCCGAGAAGCGGAAAGAGATCGGAATCCTCAAGGCCATGGGGGCGAGCGCCGGGAGCATCGGCGCGGTGTTTCTGGTGGCCGGCATGCTCATCGGTGTCGTGGGCACGGTCGCCGGCAGTCTTTTCGGGCTCACCCTGATCTGGGTGCAGAACACGTACAAGATCATTCATCTGGCGGGGGACGTGTACCAGATCGATCACCTGCCCATGAAGCTGACGTGGCTCGATTTCGGCCTGGTCACCAGCGCGACCCTGCTCATCTCATTCCTGGCAACGCTCTCGCCCGCGCGGAGAGCAGCCCGACTCGATCCCGTCGAGGTGCTCCGCTATGAGTGAGCCGCTGCTGGTGGCGCGCGACCTCGAGCGGGAGTATCGCGTCGGGCCCGAGACGGTCCGGGTTCTGCGCGGCGTGAGCCTCGTGGTGAATCCGTCCGAGAGCGTCGCGGTGATCGGCGCCTCGGGGGTCGGGAAGTCGACGCTCCTGCATCTCCTTGGAGGGCTCGACCATCCGACCGGAGGCCAGGTCCTCTTCGCCGGCGAGGACCTGTACGCACGCTCCGAAAGCGCCCTCGCCAAGCTCAGGCGCACCGAGGTCGCGTTCATCTTTCAGTTCTACAATCTGCTGGGGGAAATGACCGCGCTCGAAAACGCCATGATGCCGGCGCTGCTGCAGCGGCTCCCGGCCGCGGAGGCTCGCGAGCGCAGCGCCTCGGCGCTCCAGGAAGTCGGGCTCGGCGAGCGGCTCGGACACCGGCCGGGTGAGCTGTCGGGCGGGGAGCAGCAGCGTGTCGCCATCGCCCGTGCGCTGGTGGCCCAGCCGCGAGTGGTGCTGGCCGATGAACCCACCGGCAACCTCGATCCCAAGACCAGCGAGGTGATCTGGGATCTCTTTCTGAGGCTTCAGGCGGAACGACGGCTGGCCTTCGTCATCGCAACCCACAACCACGACCTGGCCCGCAAGGCCGACCGGGGCTATCGGCTCCTCGAGGGACGCGCCGTACCCTGGCCCTGAGACCCCGGCGCCCGGCCGGAATGCCGGACGGATGCCGAGTATAGGGCCCCGCTCTTGTGCCGGACTGCGCAAGGGAAGAAAACGGTATGCCGACCGGGGACTTGCAGGTATACTTTGGTCAGATTAGCCGAGGGGCAGCGGGGAGCCTTTAACCCGAGATAGCGAGGACTCCAAGTGTTCGAGAGATTTACGGAGAGAGCGCGGCGGGTCATCATCCTGGCGAGGGAAGAGGCGGGGCGGTTCCGACATGATTTCGTCGGTACCGAGCATATCCTCCTTGGGTTGATCCGTGACGGAGAAGGGATAGCGACCGCCGTCCTCCAGCGGCTGGGACTGAGGCTGGAGACGGTCAAGGCCGAGGTCGAGCGGGCGCTGGCCGGCTTCCCCAAGACCCTGACCTTCGGCGAGGTGCCCTTCACGCCCCAGGCCAAGCGCGTTCTCGAGCTCTCGATCGAGGAGGCGCGCCAACTCGGCCACAACTACATCGGCACCGAGCACCTGCTGCTTGGACTGATGAAAGAGGGGCAGTCGATCGCGGCCAAGATTCTCGAATCCCTCGGCGCACGCCTCGACGAGGTGCGGCAGGAGACTCTGGCCCTGCTGGGCGATCAGTACTATCCCCGACCCAAGAAGCGCTCGCAGACCCCGGTGCTCGACGAGTTCGCACGCGACCTGACCCAGCTTGCCCGCGAGGGCAAGCTCGACCCCGTCATCGGGCGCGAGACCGAGATCGAGCGGGTGATCCAGATCCTGGCGCGGCGGACCAAGAACAACCCGGTGCTGATCGGCGAGCCGGGGGTAGGCAAGACCGCCATCGTGGAGGGTCTCGCTCAGCGGATCGTCGGCCACGAAGTGCCCGATGTCCTTGCGCAGAAGCGGCTCCTCCAGCTCGACCTGGGCGCCCTCGTAGCCGGGACCAAGTATCGCGGCCAGTTCGAAGAGCGGCTCAAGGCCGTGATGAAGGAAATCCGCCAGTCGGAAAACGTTGTGCTCTTCCTCGACGAGCTCCACACGCTGATCGGGGCCGGCGCCGCCGAGGGAGCCATCGACGCCTCGAACATGCTCAAGCCTGCGCTCTCCCGCGGGGAGATCCAGACCATCGGCGCCACCACCCTCGACGAGTACCGCAAGTACATCGAGAAGGACGGCGCCCTCGAGCGGCGCTTCCAGCCGGTCATCGTCCGCGCTCCCTCCGTGCCGGAGTCGGTGGAGATCATCAAGGGCCTGCGCCACAAGTATGAGGCGCATCATCGCGTGAAGATCACCGACGAGGCGATCGATGCCGCGGTCAAGCTCGCCGACCGCTACATCACCGACCGGCAATTGCCCGACAAGGCCATCGACGTCATCGACGAAGCCTCTTCCCGCACCCGTCTCATGGCACTCACCCCGCCGCCCGAGATCAAGGAGATTGGCAAGGAAGTCGAGCGGGTCGTCCGGGAGAAGGACATGTACCTCGAGGCCCAGGAGTTCGAGAAGGCGGCCTCGCTGCGTGAGAAGGAGAAGCTCCTGCGCGGGCGCGACGAGGAGATGAAGCGCGAGTGGGACAAGCGCAAGGGTAAAGGTCCCCAGACCGTGAGCGAAGAGGACATCGAGTACATCGTGTCCCGGTGGACCGGCATCCCCCTGTCCAAGCTCGAGGAGAAGGAGTCGGCAAAGCTCGCCCGGATGGAGGACGCGCTCCACGGTCGCATCATCGGCCAGGAAGACGCCGTGGTCGCCGTGTCCCGCGCCATCCGGCGTTCCCGCGCGGGGCTCAAGGACAGCCGGCGGCCGGTAGGCTCCTTCGTCTTCTTGGGTCCTACGGGCGTGGGCAAGACCGAGCTGGCCCGCGCCCTCGCGGAGTACCTCTTCGGGGACGAGAACGCCCTGATTCGGGTGGACATGTCCGAGTACATGGAGAAGTTCTCGGTCTCGAGACTCCTCGGCGCGCCTCCCGGCTATGTCGGGTACGAAGAGGGTGGGTTCCTGACCGAGAAGGTCCGGCGGCGCCCGTATTCCGTCGTGCTCTTCGACGAGATCGAGAAGGCGCATCCGGATGTGTTCAACATGCTCCTGCAGGTGTTCGACGACGGCCGGCTCACCGATTCCGTCGGCCACGTGGTGGACTTCAAGAACACCATCCTCATCATGACCTCGAACCTCGGCACCAGCTTCATCGGGAAGCGGACATCTCCGGGCTTCCTGTCCGAAGGGGAAGAGACGACGCACGAGCGCATGAAGGACAAGGTCATGGACGAGCTCAAGCGGGCCTTCCGGCCTGAGTTCATCAACCGGATCGACGACATCATCGTCTTCCATGCCCTGTCTCGCGAGCACATCACGGCGATCGTGCAGCTCATGGTCGCCCGCATCAACAAGCAGCTGGCCGACAAGGGCATCCAGCTCGAGCCGACGGGGCCGGCGCTGGATCTGCTCGTCCAGAAGGGATACGACCCTACGTACGGGGCTCGACAGCTGAGACGTACCATCCAGAAATACGTCGAGGATCCGGTAGCGGAAGCGATCGTACGCGGGCAGTTCGGAGAAGGGGCGCGCATCGAGGTGGATGTCGAGGGCGGCAACTTCACCTTCCGCGAGATCCAGGTCGCCGAGCCGCGCCTCGTGCTGGCGGAGCGATAGGGCGACGCCTCGCGGACGGAATCGTCCACGAATCATGACCTCGAGGGGGAGATTCGCTCTCTCCATTTTTTTTGCCCTGACTCTGGCCGCTCTCGGGGTCTTCCTGGCGCGTCCCGCGAGCGCTCAGGCGCCCGCTCGGCCTCCTGCGGCCGGAGAGATCATCGTCAAAGAGCTCGGTGTCCAGGGTAACCGCCGCGTGCAGGAAGCCGTCATCCTTGGGCGCGTATCCGCCAAGGTGGGCGGCCCCTTCGTTCCGCCGCGCCTCGCCGACGACATTCGGGCCATCTTCGCCCTGGGCTTCTTCGACGACGTGCAGGCCAAGGTGGAGGACTTCGAGGGAGGGGTGAAGCTGACCTTCGTCGTGACCGAGCGCCCATTCGTCCGCGACCTGAACTTCGTCGGGAACAAGCGCCTCGACTCCTCCGCCCTGCAGGAGAAGATCGACGTCAAGCTGGGCACCGTGTACAACCCCGTCGAGGTCACACGGGCCGCGGAAAAACTCAAGGAAGCCTACGAGGAGCAGGGGTACTTCGAGGCCGGGGTCACCCCGGACGTCGTCAAGCTGCCCGACGGTGATGTCAGCGTCACCTTCCGCGTCGCCGAAGGCCGGAAGATGACCATCGACAAGATCATCATCGAGGGCGCCCAGGGGCTGAAGCCGGAGAAGATCAAGGAGATCATGCTCACGCAGGAGCGGGAGTTCTTCATCCTCCGGGGCACGGTCCAGCGGCAGAAGCTCGACCAGGACGTCGAGCGCGTCGTCACCTTCTACAACGACAATGGGTACATCCAGGCGCGCGTCGAGACGGTCGACACGCAGGTCGACCGGGCCACCGCCAGCGTCACCATCCGGATCGTGGTGGCGGAGGGGCCGCAGTTCCGGGTGGGCGGCATCGACGTCACGGGAAACAAGGTCCTGCCCGTCGAGGAGCTGCGGCGGCGCATCACGCTGAAGCCCGGCGACGTGTATTCGAGGACCAAGCTCCAGGACAGCGTGAAGGGCATCAGCGACGTCTACGGCACCATCGGTCGCGCATCGGCCGACATCAACCCGCAGATCGCGCTCGACGTGCCCAACCGGAAGGTCAATATCACGCTGGAAGTCACCGAGGGACCAGAGGTCTTCGTCGAGCGCATCAATATCACCGGCAACACGCGCAGCCAGGAGAAGATCCTCCGGCGCGAGATCCCGATGGCGGAAGGCGACCTCTTCACGTCGCAGAAGCTCCTGCGGGCGAAGCAGAAGCTGACCAACCTGAACTACTTCGAGAAGGTCGAGACCAAGACCGCGCCGGGGTCGTCCAAAGACAAGATTATCGTCAATATCGAGGTGACGGAGAAACCGACGGGCATCTTCTCCGTGGGCGGCGGGTACAGCTCCCAGGACGGCGCCATGGGCACCGTCGACCTCTCCCAGAACAACTTTCTCGGCCGCGGTCTTCAGGTCGCTATCCGGCTCCGAGGCGGCGCCACGACCCAGCAGGGCACGATCGGCATCACGGACCCATGGTTCCTGGATCGACCCCTCGCCGCGGGTTTCGATCTCTTCAGCAACCGGCGGGTCAACCAGGACTACACGCAGAGCTCGATCGGCGGTGACTTCCGCTTCGGCGCGCCGATCGGCGACTTTTCACGCTGGAACGCGATGTACCGTCTGAGCCAGGAGAACGTCACCGGCGTCGACCCGAACGCCGCCTCCGATCTGCTCCAGGCGGAGGGCAAGACCATCATGTCGATGCTCGGCGGGTCCATCGCGCGGGACACACGGGACAGCGCGACGGAGGCGAGCCGGGGCCAGTTCATCGTGCTCGGCGCCGACTTCGCCGGGATCGGGACCGGCGACAACCGGTTCTTCCGGGTCACCGCCTCCCTCACTCACCATCAGCCGTTGTGGTTTGACCATCTCCTGAGCGGGCGGATCTCATCCGGCTACGAGCTCGGCTGGTCGAATAACCCCGTTCCGCTCTTCGAGCGGTACTACCTCGGCGGGCCGAACACCATCCGGAGCTTCAAGGCACGGGCGATCTCACCGGAGCAGGCGGGCACCAAGGTGGGCGGAAACTTCCAGGTCCTGGGCAATCTCGAATACACGGTGCCTTTGCCCTTCCAGCTCCGGGCTGCGTTGTTCTTCGATGTCGGCAACGTATACGGGCCGGATACGAGCTTCGGGGAGCCCATCGACTTGACGAAACTCAAGTACGCGATAGGGCCCGGCATCCGGTGGAAGTCGCCCTTTGGGCCGATCCGGGTGGACTACGGCTTCAACCCGGCCCCGACGGGGAAGGAAAAGATCGGCGAGATCCAGTTCTCGATGGGCGCAGCGTTCTAGCCAGAAGGAGAGAGGAATCATGGGGCGTGTCAAGGTCACGATGACGGCCATGGCGGTGCTGTCGGCCCTCTGGTGGGCGCCGACACCGGCGCTCGCACAGGCGCCGCAGGCAACGCGTATCGGCTATGTCGATCTCCAGCGCATTCTCGCCAAGTCACAGGCGGGGGTCCAGGCCCGCGAGCAGATCGAGAAGGACAAGGCGGCCATGCAGAAGCAGGTGGATACCCAGAAGGGCGACTACGACAAGCTGCGCGATGAGCTCGAGAAGAAAGGGCAGCTCCTCTCGGCGGATGCCCGGCGCGAGAAGCAGGAGGCCCTCGAGCGCAAGACCCGGGATATCCGGCGTCTCCTGGACGATCTGGAGAAGGAGCTGCAGAAGAAGGAGCAGACCATGGGGGCGAAGATCCTCCGGGATCTCGAGGGAATCTTCACCCGCGTAGGGAAGGAAAAAGGCTACGCGCTGATCGTCGAGCGCCGGCAGGCCGGCGTCGTCTACGGCGCGCCGGAGATAGACGTCACGGAAGAAGTGATCAAGGCCTTCGACGACGAGATGCGGAAGGCCAAGAAGTAGCCGATCGTGGGGGCCCCGTTCACGCTCGGCCGGATCGCCGAGGCGCTCGGCGCCACGCTCGAAGGAGACCCGAACCGTCTCATCGTCGGTGTGGCGCCGCTCGACACGGCGGGGCCCGAGCACGTCTCCTTTCTCGTCAATCCGCGCTACCTCCGGGCGGCGGCGCGCAGTGCGGCGGCCGCCGTGGTCGTGGGCCGCGCGGTCGAAGGCCTGTCGCAGGCGCTGCTGCGCGTGGACTCCGCCCAGGCGGCGCTGATCCCGCTTCTGCGACTCTTCCACCCGGAACCTCTCGTCCTGCCCGGCGTGCATTCGGCGGCGATCGTGGCGCCGGGCGCGCGTCTCGATCCCAGCGCTTCGGTTGGTCCCTGTGCCGTGATCGAGGACGGGGCGGTGATCGGGGCCCGAAGCAAGGTGGGGGCGCTCTGCTTCGTCGGGGCGGGAGCCGTGCTGGCCGATGACGTCGTGCTCCATCCGCGCGCCGTGGTCACCGACGGCGTGATCATCGGCCATCGGGTGATCATCCATTCCGGCGCCGTGCTGGGCGCGGACGGATTCGGCTACGCTTTCGACGGTACGGCGCACCGGAAGATTCCCCAGGTGGGTGGGCTCAGAATCGAGGACGATGTCGAGATCGGGGCCAATGCCACCATCGACCGGGCGACGCTCGGCGAAACGCGGATCCGGCGCGGAAGCAAGATCGACAATCTGGTGCAGGTCGGGCATAACTGCGACGTGGGCGAGGATGTCATTCTCGTGTCGCAGGTCGGTATCTCGGGCTCGTGCACGATCGGCAACCGCGCCATTCTGGCCGGCCAGGTCGGCGTCGCCGACCACGTCACGATCGGCGAGGGCGCCGTCCTGACCGCTCAATCCGGGGTGCCGGGCGACGTGAACGCCGGTGAGGTCTGGAGCGGCACGCCGAGTCGTCCTGCGGCGGAGACGCGCCGGATCTGGGCCGCCGAAGCCATGCTCCCGGACCTCGTTCGCAAGGTGCGCGCGCTCGAGAAGCGGGTGCGGGAGCTCGAAGGGCGTGCCGGTGGCTGAGATCCACTCGACCGCCATCGTGGATCCTCGCGCCGAGCTCGACACCGGCGTGCGGGTGGGGCCGTTCAGCGTGATCGGCGCGGGAGCACGGATCGGACGCGAGGCCGAGATCGGCGCGCATGTCGTGCTCGAGGGCCGGGTGACGCTGGGCGCGCGCTGCCGCATCGGTCACGGGGCCATCATCGGCGGCGAGCCGCAGGACTTGAAGTTTCGCGACGGGCTGCCCGTGGGCGTGGCGATCGGAGACGACACCGCGATCCGGGAGTACGTGACCATTCACCGCGCCACGCATGAGGATCACGACACGACGATCGGGCGCCGCTGCCTCGTGATGGCCTCGAGTCACGTCGCCCACGACTGTCTCATCGGAGACGAGGTGATCATCATCAACTACGCGGGGCTGACCGGACACGTGATCGTCGAAGACCGAGCGACGGTGGGCGGGCACACCGGCATCCACCCGTTTACGCGGATCGGCACCTATGCGTATGTCGGTGGCTGCTCCAAGATCACCCAGGACGTACCGCCCTTCGTGATGGCCGACGGAGTCCCGGCGGCAGCGCTGGCCGTCAATGTCATCGGCATGCGCCGCGGCGGGATCGACGGACAGGGACGGCGTCGGGTCCGCTCCGCCTTCGGCATCCTGTACCGCTCGGGACTCTCGCCTGCGGCCGCTATCGCCCGCATCAAGACCGAGCTCGGCGCCGACCCGCTGGTGGCCCGGCTCGTCGAGTTCGTCGAAACGTCCAAGCGCGGGATCATCCCCGGACGGCGCGAACAGGAGTCCACGCGCGAAGAGACGGAGAGCGAGGAACGGGTGTGGTAAGCGCATCGGAGACCGGCCGGCTTCGGGCCGGGGTGGTGGGCGCCGGGCATATGGGCCAGTACCATATCCTCGCCTTGGCCGAGCTCTGGGATGTGGACCTCGTGGCGATCTGCGACACCGACAGCGGGCGGGCAAGCCAGATCGCCGCGCAGTACGGGACGCGTGCCGTGGCCAGCCATCGTGAGCTCGCCGGGCTCGTGGACATCGCCACCGTCGCCGTCCCGACCGAGCGCCACTTCGAGGTTACGCGAGACCTGCTCGAAGCAGGGGTGCACGTGCTCGTCGAGAAGCCGATAGCCCCCACGCTCGAGGAGGCAAAGGAGCTGTTTCGGGTGGCGCGCCAGCGGGGCAGGGTGCTCCACGTGGGACACGTCGAGCGTTTCAACGGGGCTGTGCAGGAGCTGCGCAAGATCGTCGAGCAGCCGGTCCTGATCGAGTCGCGGCGGCTCGGCCCCTTCGTGCCGCGCGTCCAGAACGACTCCGTCGTCATGGACCTCATGATCCACGACATCGACATCGTCCTGGGCCTCGTGGACAGCGAGCCGCGTCGCATGAATTGCCTCGGCCGGTCGATCCACTCGCGCCAGGCCGACGTCGCCAACGTGCAGATCCTCTTCGACTCCGGCGCCATGGCGACCATCACGGCCAGCCGCGCCACCGAGGAGAAGATCCGCACGCTGTCGATCACCCAGCCCGACGCGTACATCGTCCTCAACTACGCCGATCAGGACATCCAGATCCACCGGCGCGCCGCGCAGGAATACACTCTCAACCGCGAGTCCATCCGCTACCGGCAGGCCTCCTTCGTCGAGCGCCTCTTCGTCCACAAGGACAACCCGCTCAAGCTCGAGATCCGGCACTTGATCTCCGCCGCGCGGGCGTCGCAGGCGACCGGTCAGGTGGATCTGTTCGAGACCGAAGATCTGCGGTCTCTCGCCGTGGCGCTCGAGATCGAGCGGATGATCCGCGAAGGTCGTGGCGAGGTCGCCTGGCCGAAGGATCTTCCGTGGAGCGCCGCCTCGCAGTGATGGCCGGGGCCGGGGTCCTCCCCGGCCAGGCCGCCGTCGAAGCCGCCCGGCAGGGGTGGCGCGTCATCGCGCTGACCTTCGACCACGCGACGGGACTGGACGGACACGTCGAGCGCATCGTGCCGTCGTCCCTCACCGATATCCAGGCGGTGCTGCGCACGCTCACCGACGAGCGCGTCCAGGCCGCCCTCTTCGTGGGGAAGTTCTGGAAGCAGCGCGTCTTCGACAAGGTGGGCGAGGCGGACGACGCCGGCCTGCGCCTGGCCCGGGGCGGCCTCTCCGACGAGGCGCTGGCCGGCATGGTGGTGACGACATTGGCCGGAATGGGCATCGAAGTGCTCGATCAGCGCACGTTCCTGTCCTCGTGGATGATGGAGCCCGGCACGCTCACATCGAGAGAGCCCACGCCGCCCGAGTGGGACGAGATACGCGCCGGCTTCGCGCTCGCCCGGCAAATCGCCGAGTACGGCATAGGCCAGACGGTGGTGCGCTCGCGCGGCGTGACCCTGGCCGTGGAAGCGGCGGAAGGGACCGACGAGACCATCCGCCGCGGCGCGAAGCTCGCAGGACCGGGGGCGGTGGTCGTCAAGGCGGTCGCGGCGAAGCATGACTTCCGCTTCGACATTCCCACGGTGGGCGCGACGACGCTCGAAGCCATGGCCGAGGGCGGCGCCACCGCACTCGCCGTGGACGGCGGCAAGATGCTCCTCGTCGACCGGGACGCCGCCCTACGAACGGCCGAGCGGGCGGGCATCGCTCTGGTAGGCCTGCATGACGCCGGCTAGAAGCCCCCTGGTCATGATTTCGGCCGGAGAGGCGTCGGGCGACCTTCACGGGGCGACCGTATGCCGCGCGCTCACCATGCTCGATCCGCAGGCCCACGTCTTCGGGATGGGCGGGTCACGCATGGCCGCGGCGGGTGTGGAGATTCTCGTGGACCCGACCGCGCATGCGGGCGTGGGCACGAGCGAGGTCATCGGACGGATTCCGTCGCTCTTCCGTGCGTACCGGCTGCTCGTGCGCCGGCTGCGCAGCGACCGGCCCCACGTCCTCGTGGTCATCGACTTCCCGGAATTCAACCTGCGCCTGGCGAGACAGGCGAAGCGGGCGCGCATCCCGGTGGTGTACTTCATGCCTCCGCAGCTCTGGGCATGGCGCGCCGGCCGCATGCGTCAGATGGCCGCCCGGGTCACGCAGGTGCTTGCCGCCTTTCCCTTCGAGCGGGACCTCTACGAGAGCGCCCGGATACCGGTGGAGTACGTCGGGCATCCGCTCCTCGACGTCGTCCCCCTCACCCTCGAGAGGGACGCCGCGCGCCGGCGGCTCGGGCTCGCCAAGGAGCGGACCGTCATCGGGCTCCTCCCGGGAAGCCGTCGCGAGGAAGTGGAGCAACTTCTTCCCCCCATGCTGGAGGCGGCGACGCGACTGGCCGCATCCGACGGCCGGCGCAGCTTCGTGCTTGGACTCGCTCCCACGGTGAGCCGGGCCTCGGTCGAAGATTTTCTCCGCCGGACGGCGGGCACTCCGCCGGTGGACATCGTCGAGGGCCTGACCCATGAAGTCATGGCCGCCGCGGACGTGCTCCTGATCGCTTCGGGGACGGCGACGCTCGAGGCGGCCCTGCTCGGCACGGCCATGGTGGTCTGCTACCGCGTGTCCCGCCTCACCGAGATGGTCGGCCGGGTCTTGACGCGGATTCCGTGGATCAGCCTCCCCAATATCGTGGCCCGGCGCTCGGTCGTGCCGGAGATTCTCCAGGCGGAGGTGACCGGGGTCCGGCTGGCCGCCGAGGCGGAACGGCTGCTCGGGGACCCCGCGGTCGCGACGGCTCAGCACGCGGCGTTCAAGGACCTGCGTGAGCGGCTCGGGCAGCCGGGGGTTGGAGAGCGGGCGGCGCGGGTCATACTCAAGATCGCGGGAGCCGCGTGAGCGCCGGCTCGCTCGCGACCGCGGTGATACCGTCATTGGGCGCGTGGGCATTGCGCCTTCTCGGGCGCACGCTCCGCGTGCGGCGCGAGGAGCGGGCCGTCGCCGAGCTGTGGGCGGCCGGGACTCCCGTCATCTACGTGGTGTGGCACGCGCGTCTCCTCCTGCTGCCGTATCTTTATCGCGACAGGGGGGTGAGAGTCCTGGTCAGCCGCTCGCGGGACGGAGATCTCGTGTCCGGCCTCGTCCGTCGCTTCGGCTTCGTGGTCGTTCGCGGCTCATCGTCCAGGGGAGGGGCGCCTGGCCTCCGGACGCTGGCGCGCGCCATCGGAGACGGCCACAGTGTCCTCCTGGTGCCCGATGGCCCACGAGGCCCTTCCGAAACCGTCAAGCCCGGTGTCGTCGCTCTTGCGCGGATGACCGGCGCTCCCGTCGTGCCGCTGGCCTTCTCCGCCTCCCGCGACTGGCGCGCCCGATCCTGGGACGGCTTCAGAGTGCCGAAGCCCTTCGCACGCTGCGTCGTGCGCTTCGGCGATGCCGTGCGGGTTGCGCGACAGCAGCCGAGGGAAGCCCGCGTGAAAGGTGATGACAGCCCGCGGAAGGAGATCGAGACAGCGCTCCGCGAGGTGACCTGGCGGGCCGACGAGGAGGCTCGGCGCTGATCCACGCCATCTATTCCGTCATCCTCGGCATGGCGATGCTGGCCTACCTGCCCGTCTTCCTCGTGCGCCGGCTCAGAGGCAGCGGCTACGAGCGGTCTCTCGCGCAGCGATTCGGTCGCTACGGCGGTGGGCTGCCGGCCGAGCCTCGCTGCTGGATCCACGCGGTGTCGGTAGGGGAGGCCGCAACCGCCGTGCCCCTGGTGGAGGCGATAGCGCGGCGCTGGCCCGAGCTCGCCGTCGTAATGACCACGGTAACTCCCACCGGAGCGCGGGTCGTAGCCGATCGCCTCAACGGAAAGGTGACCCATCGCTATTTCCCTCTGGATCTGCCGGGACCCGTCCGGCGCGCCATCGCCGCGGTGAAGCCGCGCTTCTTCATCGGCATGGAGACCGAGCTCTGGCCGAATTTCCTGCGTGCGCTCGCACGGCGAGGCGTGCCCGCGATGATCGCCAACGGGCGCATCTCGGACCGGTCCTTCAGGCGCTATCACCGTGTGCGCTTCCTGACCGAGAAGATGCTTCGCGACATCTCGGTCTTCGCCATGCAGTCGCAGGAAGATGCCCGCCGCATCATCGCGCTGGGCGCCCTGCCCGAGCGGGTGGTGGTCACCGGCAACCTCAAGACCGACCTGGTGCCTGCGGAGAGCGGGGGTGAGGCCGTCTGGCAGAGCCTGCTGGGAATCGGAGAAGGCGACCTCGTCTGGGTTGCCGGCAGCACGCATCGCGGCGAAGAGGCGGCGGTGGTCGACGCCTACACGCGCCTTCGCCGGCGCTTTCCCAACCTGGCGCTGCTCCTGGCACCCCGGCACCCCGAACGCGTGGCGGAAGTAGAGCGCCTCGTCGCGGAGCGAGGGCTCGCCACCGTCCGGCGCAGCGAGCTGCCCAAGGCCCGTGACCGCGACGCGGTGGTCATCCTCGATACCGTGGGAGAGCTGGCGCAGATCTACCGCGTGGCCGCGGTCGTCTTCGTCGGCGGCAGCCTCGTACCCACGGGCGGGCACAATATGCTGGAGCCGGCGCTCCTGAGGAAGCCCGTCCTCTTCGGTCCCCACACCACGAATTTCCGGGAGAGCGCGGAGCTCCTCCTCGAGGAGGGCGGCGCCGTGCTGGTCAGGGACGCCGGCCTGCTCGAATCTCGCGTGGCGGAGCTTCTCGCCGACGCGGATCTGCGTTATCGCATGGGAGAAGCGGCGCTCCGGGCCATAGTCGGCCGCCAGGGCGCCGTGAAGCAGACTCTCGAGCTGGTCGAGCGCTACCTCGCGGAAGGGGCCCATGTCTGATCCGCGGAACACGCCCGAGCTCCGCCTGCGCCGCGTCTGGAGCGGGCAGGGGAGCCCGATGATGCGCGGCCTCCTGACCGCGGCGGCGTGCGCCTATCGTGGAGCGCTGGGGGCGAGGGAGGCCTGCTACAGCGCAGGCCTCTTTTCCACGCGCAGGCTTCCCGTCCCCGTCATCTCCATAGGAAACCTGACGCTGGGCGGGAGCGGCAAGACACCACTGGCGGCACTCGTGGCCGCCGCGCTCAGCGAGCTCGGAGCCGCCCCCGCCATTGTCAGCCGGGGCTACGGAAGGCGAACGCGCGGGGTGCACGTGGTGGCGGACCGGGACGGGGTGCGGCTGACCGCACGCGAGGCCGGTGACGAGCCGCGTCTGCTGGCCGAGCAGCTTCCGGGCATACCCGTCGTGGTCGGCGAGAATCGCTATGAGGCCGGCCGTGTCGCGGTGGAGCGTTGCGGCGCTGACGCCCTCGTGCTCGACGACGGCTTCCAGCACCGGACCCTGGCCAAGGATCTCGACATCGTCGCCGTGGAAGGCACCGAGCCATGGGGCAATGGCCGGCTCTTCCCGAGAGGAGTGCTGCGTGAACCCATGTCGGCGCTAAAGCGCGCGCACATGGTGGTCATCACCAATCCCGCGCATCAGGCCGCCACGGACGCCATTGCCCGGAGCCTTCGCCAGCACGGATCACGGGCGGCCGTCCTCACCGCCTCGTATCGCGCGGACGCGCTGCGGCGGGACGGAGCGGGCGCACCTCAGCCGCCGTCGACACTCGCCGGGCGGCGGGTCGTCGCGCTCGCCGGGCTCGCCTCTCCGGCGGGCTTCGCGACGACGCTCGCCCGCCTGGGGGTGACGGTGGCGGAGCTCGTGGCGTTTCCCGATCATCACCCGTATGCCGAGGCAGATCTCGAAAGAGTTCGCTCGTCCGCGCGACGGGCCGGTGTGAGCTCTATCGTCACCACCGAGAAGGATTGGATGCGCCTCCGCGAGGTGCCGCGGCCCGACATCGAGATCTGGGTGCTGTCGGTGCGTCTCGACATGGGCGCGGACCGCGCGGCTCTCGTGGGGACGCTCGCGGACACCCTGCGCCGCAAGGCAGCACAACGGGCCTTGCCGTGATCCTCGACGGCGCGGTGCTCGTCGTTCGGTTGCCGAACTGGCTCGGAGACACCGTCATGGCCCTCCCCGCGCTGGCCGCTCTCAGAGCGGCTCGCCCCGACGCACTCGTGACGGTCATCGGGCCATGGGCGCCGCTCCTCACCGGCCAGGCCGTGGCCGACATTCTCCTGCGGTATCCGGGAGACGGGTGCAAGCGGCGCCGCGTCAACGCCGCCATGCGAGCGATGCGGCCGGACGCAGCCGTGCTCCTGCCCAATTCCTTCGGGTCGGCGCTGGCGGCCCGGCGATGGGGAGCGCGGGTCAGGCTCGGCTACGACACGGACTTGAGGCGAGGCCTGCTCACCCACGTCGTCGCGTTGCCGTCGCCTCGACGGCACCAGATCGACGAATACGCGGGATTGCTCGAGGCCGCCGGCATACCGCCCCGTCCGGGGATTCCCGAGTGGCATCTCGGCGACGATGGGGAGGCCGAGTCCGCCGTCACGGCACTGCTCGCCGACGCGGGATGCGCCGGGACCGGCCCGCTCGTGGGCCTCCACCTGGGCGCCGCATTCGGCTCGTCCAAGCTGTGGCCGGCCGCCTCCTATGCGCATCTGGCGTCCCGGCTGCGCGAGCGAGGGCTCGAGCCCGTGCTCATCGGCAGCCCCGCGGACATCACCATGGCCGGCGCGGTGTCGGCGCTCGCGAATGGGCCGCTGGCGTCTGCGGTCGGCCGCGACCATCCGGAGATCCTGCCGAGACTCCTCGCGCGTCTGGAATGTCTGGTGAGCAGCGATACGGGTGTCGCGCATCTCGCGGCGGCTCTGGGCATCCCCACGGTCACGCTCTTCGGGCCGACGGATCCCCGTCTCACAGCTCCCCGGAGCCCGTCGGGACGCCGCGTTGAAGGACCGGCGCCCTGCGCCCCGTGCTTCCTGCCGCGTTGCCCCATCGATCATGTCTGCATGCGAGCCATCTCCGTTGCCTCCGTGGTCGACGCCGTCGATGAGGCGCGAGCGGCGTGAAGACGGTGCTCCACACCGAGTCCTCGCCCGGCCTCGGCGGCCAGGAGGTGCGTACCCTCACGGAGGCGCGCTGGACGGGGGAGCGCGGCTGGCGCGTGCTCGTCGCCGGGCAGCCGGGCGGCCGCTTCGTGGAGCGCGCCCGAGAGGCCGGGCTCGAAACGCTGGCCGTGCGGATGCGCGGCGCGTGGGATCTTCCCGCCGTGTTTCGCCTTGCGCGCCTCATCCGTCGGGAGCACGTGGACATCGTGCATACCCATAGCTCGGTGGATGCATGGATCGGCGGCATGGCCGCCCGGGCCACCGCGGTCCCGGTGGTACGGACACGCCACGTCTCGATTCGCATACGGCGCCGCCTGAATCCGGTCTATCGATGGCTGGCCGACCGCGTGATCACGAGCGGAGAGGCCATCCGCAAGCTCGTCATCGAAGCCGGAGTGAGTCCGGAGCGCGCCGTCGCCATCCCGGCCGGAGTCGACCTCGCGGAGTTCCCGGGCACGATCGACGGCGACGCGATGCGAAAGCGACTCGGGCTGTCGCGGCCCGTCATCGGATCGGTCGCCATGTTCAGGGGCTCCAAGGGCCATGGCCAGCTCCTGGACGCTTTCTCCACAGTGCATGCCCGCCATCCCTCGGCCCGGCTCCTCCTGGTCGGCGACGGCATCCGGCGCGCCTGGGTGGAAGGGCTCGCGAAGGAGCGCGGTCTCGGCGACGCCGTGCACTTCACGGGCTTTCGCGGCGACGTGCCGGATCTCCTGCGTGCCATGGACTGCTTCGTCCTCGCGTCCACGCGCACGGAGGGCGTGCCGCAGTCGCTGCTCCAGGCATTCGCGGCGGGGGTGCCGGCGGTAGCGAGCGCCATCGGTGGGATCCCCGAAGTGATCACGGATGGTGAGACGGGCCTCCTCGTCCGGCCAGAAGATCCGGCTGCCCTTGCCGTGGCTATAGAAGGGGTTCTCGCCAATCCGGCTGCCGCCGCCACCCGGGCGCGGGCCGCCCGGAAGCTGGTCGAAGAACGCTACTCTCATGTCGCCGCCGTCTCACGCCTTCTCGCCCTCTACGGCGAGGTCATCGGTCCGAACCGGGAGCGGGCGTGATACCGCACCGGCTCACCGTCCTCCACCTCGTCGCGAACCGCTGGTGGACCGGCAGCGCCGAGCCGGTGCTCCGTCTCGTCCAGGCCCTCCGCGCCCGGGGACACCGCGCGCTGCTCGGGCTGGCGGGCGGCGACCGCTTCGAGGCCAAGGCCCGCGAGAGCGGTGTCGAGCCGGTGGAAGGCCTGAGCCTCGATGTCAAGTCGGGCCCACTCGCTATCGCCGCCGACGCACAACGTCTGCGCGCCCTCGTCTCGCGGGAGAGAGTGGACGTCGTGCACACCCACCATAGCCATGACCACTGGCTGGGCTGGTGGGGCAGGGGCGGGGCGGCGCTGGTGAGAAGCTTTCACAACGAGCGCGCAGTCCGGCGCCGATGGCCGGACACGAGTCTCTACCGCCGAAGCGATGCTCTGGTGGCGGTGAGCCGCCGCATCGAGGAGCGCCTTCTCGAATCCGGAGCCCCGCGCGGGCGGGTCCACCGCGTCGACGGCGTGGTGGACGTCGCGCGCTTCGCCTCGGACATGGCGGGAGCGGCCAAGGTTCGCGAGGAGTTCTCGGTGGGCGATGGGCCGCTCATCGGCTGTGTGTCGAGGCTCGCGGCGGGTCGGGGTCACGAGAACCTCATCGAGGCCTTCCGGCAGCTGCTCGCGAGGCGGCCCGAGGCGAGGCTGCTCCTGGTCGGCAAGGGCGAGCGACGCGATGCCCTGATCGGGCTGGTGGGCCGATTCGGCCTCGAGCGCCAGGCGCTCTTCGCCGGTTACCGGGATGCGGACCTGCCCGCCGTCCTCGCCGCCCTCGATGTCTTCGTCCTCCTGGGCTCAGGCTCCGACGAGTCGTGCCGCGCCGCGCTCGAGGCGATGGCCGCCGGCCGGCCCGTACTGGCCGCACGCGTAGGCGCCCTGCCGGACGCCGTGGTTCACGGAGAGACGGGGCTGCTCGTGGATCGCTCGAGTCCGGAAGAGGTGGCGGCCGCCCTCGAGCGGCTGCTCGGGAGCCCGGTGGAGCGCCGCGCCATGGGGGAGGCAGGACGGCGACGCGCTCTCGCGCTATTCGCGCCGGAGCACCACGCCGCGGCGATGGAAGACCTCTACCTCGAAGCTCTGTCCCAGCGCGCCCAGAAGCCGTGAAGGTCGTCCATCTTGTCTCGTGCCGGGGATGGTCGTCCGACGTCTATTGGGCGGCGCAGATATGTCGCGAGATGACGCGTGCCGGACACGAGACAACGCTGGTATGCCCGGCGGGCAGCGAAAAGCGCGTCATGGCACGGGTGCGCGGCCAGGGTGTCCAGCGCATAGAGACCATGGCGCTCCGCACGGGACTCAGGCCGGGCGCGGACGCGCGGGACCTCCGGACGCTCAGCCGGCGTCTGCCCTCCGTCGACATCGTCCATGTCCACCGGAGCAAGGAGCACTGGCTGGCCGCCCTCGCCAATCGCCTGTCCTCGAATCCCCGCCCGCTGATCCGCACGCGCCACATCGTCCAGGCCATCCGTCCACATGCGCTGAACCGGTGGCTCTATACACGCGCCACCGATCTCGTCGTGACCGTCACCGAGGCGATACGGCGTCAATGCGTGGGCGCAGGCCTGGCGCCGGCGAATCGCGTGGTGACGCTACCGGGCGCGGCCGACGGCGAGCGCTTTCGGCCGGCGGACGGCGGCTCTCTCCGCAACGAGCTCGGACTGCCGGAGGGCGTGCCTCTCGTCGGGCTCTTGTCGGGATTCCGCGTCATGAAGGGGCATGCGACCGTGGTCGAAGCGGCCGAGACGCTGGCCGGTTCGGGGCGGCGGTTTCACCTCGTTTTCGTGGGGAGTGGGCCATTCGAGGCCGGGGTGCGAGAGCGGGTGAGCCGCGCCGGGCTCACGGATCGGGTGTCGTTCCTGGGCTTCGTCGACGATCCCGCACAGCTCGTGCGATCGCTCGACATCGCACTCTATCCGCCGCTCGAATCCGACGGCATGTCGCGGGCGCTCTTCGAATACATGGCGAGCGGCCGCGCGGTGATCGCGAGCCGGGTCGGCGCGGCGGCCGAGGTGCTGAGCGACGGCGACACGGCACTGCTCGTGCCCGGCGGCGACGCGCCCGAGCTCGCCCGGGCGCTCGAGCGCCTGCTGGGGGACTCAACGCTTCGCCTCGGCCTCGGCCGGAGAGCGGCAGCGCTGGCCCACGAGCGCTACACGGGCGTCCGCGTGGCCGAGCGCCTCGTGGAGCACTACCAGAGGCTGGCGCTGCGCTCGTGAAGATCTCGGTGCTCTGCTTCGATGTCAGCGACAATGCGGCGGGGCGGGCCGATCTGCTCGCGAGGCTCCTCGATCCGCTCGGCTCGGTGGAGGTGATAGGGCCCCGCACCGGGCACGGAGTGTGGGAGCCGGTGGCCTCGGGACCCGTGCGTTACCACAGCGTGGAGAGTCGCCGCATGCCGGGTTTCCTGCGCACCATGAGGGAGCTCGCGCGCCGCGCCGACGGCGATCTCATTGTTGCCTCCAAGACAAAACTCGGCAGCGCCGGTGTGGGCTATCTCAAGCGGTTGCGCGACCGGCGGCCTCTGCTGCTCGACATTGACGACTGGGAGGTGGGCTTCCATCTCAGATCGGGTTTCTGGGGCACGCTCGGAAGGGCGGTCAATCTCGGCAATGCGGCCGGCCTTCCGTGGACCTGGCTCTGCGAGCGCCTGACCGGGCTTGCCGACGGCATCACCGTCGCCTCCCGCTTTCTCCAGCAGCGATTCGGCGGCTCCCTCATCACGCATGTGAGGGACACGGACGCCTGGAAGCCGGGCTGCGCTGATCCCGCCGAGGGCCGGCGGCGGCTGGGCCTCGCCTCCGAGGGCCTCGTCATGTTCCTCGGCACGCCGCGCGGGTACAAGGGGCTCGAGGATCTCGCCAGGGCGATCGCCTCGCTCGGCCGGCCGGATATCGCACTGGCCGTGATCGGGGCGAGCCCGGACAGCGCAGCGGGACGGCAGATCGTCAGGCTCTGCCCCGGGGCGACGCTCGTGCCGTGGGTGCCGTTCGATCAGATCCCGGCCTTTCTGGCGGCGGCGGACGTGGTCGCCGTGCCTCAGCGAAGCACGCCCGATACGCTCGGTCAGGTTCCTGCCAAGATCTTCGACGCCATGGCGCTCGGGCGTCCCGTGGTCTCGACACGCGTATCCATGATTCCGGAGATCCTCGACGGTTGCGGGCTCCTCGTCGAACCGGGCGACGTGACGGCGCTGGCTGCCGCCATCGCGCGGCTCCTCGATGACCCGGCGGAGGCGCAGGCGCTCGGTGCCCGCGCCCGCGAGCGATGCGTCGAGCGATACAGCTTCGAGGCCGCGCGGCGGGATCTCTTCCCGCTGGTGAAAGGCGTACTGGCGAAGCGATGAAGCTCGCCTTGATCTGCCGCCCCTTCTCCTTCCACGGGGGCGTCGAGACGTCGACGGCGGGACTGGTCAATGCCCTCGTGAAGCGCGGCGGCTACGACCTCCACATCCTGACCACCGCGGCGCAATTCCCCGCGCCCGGCATCACGGTCCGGCGACTGCCCGTGCTGAGCCAGCCCTCCGTGCTCAGACAACTGTCCTTCGCGCTGGCGGCGAGGCGGGCGGTTCGGGCAGGAGGCTTCGACATCGTCCAGAGCCATGAGCGCTGCCTGCTTCAGGACATCTACCGGGCGGGAGAGGGGAGTCACCGGGCGTACCTCGAGGCCATGGGCCGTGGCGGACCTCAAGTGAATCCTCAGCATCGGCTCGTCTTGTATCTGGAGCGGCGCATCTTCACCCTCAACTCAGCGCGGCATATCGTGGCCATCTCGGCGCGCGGAAAATCGGAGATCGAAGCGCTCTACGGCACACCGCCGGACCGGGTCAGCGTGGTCTACAACGGGGTAGACCTGGAGCGCTTCCATCCGGAGAACCGGGATCGCTGGCGCGACGAGGCCCGGGAAAATCTGGGCCTGCCTGCCGAAGCGTGGCTCATCGCCTTCGTCGGCTCCGGCTTCGAGCGCAAAGGCCTCGGTCCTCTGCTCGAGTCCGTCTCGCGTCTTCACGATCGCCGGGTGCACGTGCTGGTCGCGGGGAAGGGGCGCACCGACGCGTACCGCGTGATGGTGGAGAGGCTCGGGCTGGATGGCGCCGTGAGCTTCATCCCGCCACGACCGGACGTGGAGCGTCTCTATGCTGCGGCCGACCTGGTGGCGCTGCCGGCCAGGTACGAGCCCTTCGGCAACGTCCACCTCGAGGCGCTCGCCTCGGGCGTGCCCGTGCTCACCACGAAGACGGCGGGTGGGGCTGAAGTCGTTCGAGACGGTCTGACGGGCGCCGTCGTCGCCGCCGCAACCGCCGAGGAAATCGAGCGTGGCCTTCTCTCCATCCGCGGGGGCGACGCGCGCAAAATGAGCCTGGCGGCACGCGCGGCGGCGGAGCCCTTCACCTATGCCGCCCAGGTCGAGAACCTCGAGAAAATCTACCGCCGCCTCGCCCCGCCCCGACCGCCTGTCGCCTAGTAAATCAGGATTTTCATTGATCATTCCCAGCCGCGGCATTACACTGCCTTCCATGCCTCAGATGCTTGCCGGCCGCCCGGCCGTTTTCATGGACCGGGACGGCTGCCTCATCGAAGAGATGGGGTATCTCAACCATCCGAGCCGGGTGCGGATCCTCCCGAGAACGGCAGCGGCGGTGTCCCGACTCAATGCGGCCGGCATTCCCGCGATCATGGCGACCAATCAGGCAGGGATCGCGCGAGGCTATTTCTCGACGGACACGCTCCGCCTGATCAATGCCGAGGTGGAGCGTCAGCTCGAGCAGCACGGGGCGCGACTCGACGCGCTCTATGTCTGCACCCACCACCCGACGGCCGGGAATCCGCCCCACCGCCAAAACTGCGATTGTCGCAAGCCGAAACCGGGCCTGCTTCGGCGCGCCGCGGAAGAGCTGGGCCTGGATCTCTCACGCTCGGTGATGGTGGGCGACAAGCCGTCGGACGTCGAGGCCGGTCAGGCAGCCGGCGCGGCGGGCGTGCTCGTGCTCACCGGTTACGGGCGCGGTGAATGGGAAAATCAGCGCCACACGTGGACGGTCGAGCCGGACCACGTTGCGGACGATCTTCTCGACGCGGTGGAGTGGGCGCTCGAGAGGCTCGAGAATCGAGAGGGGGCGTGGTGTTCCCGCTGAAGCGGCTCCGCGAAGTCGTCGCCGGCTTCGGATCGAAGACGGTGGTGGTCGTGGGCGACCTCATCGCCGACGAATACCTCTACGGCAAGCCCGCCCGCATCTCCCGCGAGGCGCCCGTCCTGATTCTCCGCTTCACCGACCGCGAGGTTCGGCTGGGGGGCGCCGCCAATGCCGCCCACAATGTCCGGGCCCTCGGCGCGACGGCCCTCCCGGTGGGCGTGCTGGGCGCCGACATCGCGGGCGCGGAGGTGCTGCGTCTCTTCGCCGAGACCGGAATCTCCACCGATGGCATCATGCAGGCCCGGGAGCGCTTGACTCCGGTCAAGACCCGCATCATGGCTGGCGGCTACGAGTCCACCCGCCAGCAGGTGGTCAGGCTCGACCGCGAGCCCGAGCCCACGATCAGCGACTCCGTGGAAGCCGCGCTCGTCGCCGCCGTCAAGGCGGCGGGAAGCCGCGCCGACGCCTTCCTCGTCTCCGACTACGGCTATGGCGCTGTCACTGCGCGGGTCTTCGACACCGTGCTGGAAACCGCACGCTCACGGCATGCTGTGGTCACCGTGGACAGCCGCTACGATTTGCCGCGCTTCAAGGGCGCCACGGCGGCAGCGCCGAACGAGCCTGAGGTCGAGGCGCTCGCGGGAGCCGAGCTGGTCGACGAGCGCGCGCTCGAGAAAGCCGGCCGCGCCGTCCTCGAGCGACTTGAGTCGCGCTACCTGCTTGTCACGCGGGGCAGCCGCGGCATGGCGCTCTTCGAGCGCGAGGGTCCGGTGACCTTCATGCCGATCCACGGCAGCGATCAGATCGCCGATGTCACCGGCGCGGGCGACACCGTGATCAGCGCCTTCACGGTTGCGCTGGCCACGGGAGCCGGTGCGGGGGAAGCGGCCTGGCTCGCCAACGTGGCAGGCGGCGTGGTGGTGATGAAGCGCGGTACCGCCACGGTCTCCGCGGCCGAGCTCTCCGAGTCGCTGGGCGACGATGGCGCCGCTGCTCGGTCTTGACGAGGCCGTGCGGCTGGCCGAGACCTGGCGGCGCGAGGGCAAGCGGCTGGTCCTCGCCAACGGCTGCTTCGATCTGCTCCACGTGGGTCACGTGCGCTACCTCCAGGACGCCCGCTCGCTCGGCGACGCGCTCCTGGTCGGCATCAACTCGGACCGCTCGGTGACTCGCCTCAAGGGCCCCGGGCGACCCATCATGACGGCGGCCGACCGGGCCGAGCTCGTGGGCTCGCTGGCCTCGGTGGACGGGGTGGTCATCTTCGAGGAGGATACCGCCGATTCCCTCGTCCGCGCGCTCAGGCCGGACGTGCACGCCAAGGGCACGGACTACACTGCGGAATCCGTGCCGGAGCGAGCCGCGGTTCGGGAAGCGGGCGGGCGTGTCGCGATCGCGGGGGATCCCAAGAGCCATGCGACGCGCGACCTGATCCGGCTCATCGCCGACCGGTTCGGGAGCACGCGATGACATCGCTTGGGCCCCGCATCGCCATCGTCAAGCTCTCGTCGCTCGGCGACGTGATCCACGCCCTGCCGGTCGCGCGCGCGCTGAGACGCGGGCTGCCCGGCGCGCATCTGACCTGGGTGGTCGAAGCGCGCGAGTACGCCATTCTCCGGGATCATCCGGATCTCGACGCGGTAGTGCCGGTGGACACCCGCCTCTGGCGTCGGCTCATCTGGCGCCCGGCCGGGGCGCGCGAGGTGCTCGGCAAGATCGGTCGCCTTCGCGTGCGCGTCCGCCGCGCCGCCTTCGACGTGGCCATCGATCTCCAGGGTCTGATCAAGAGCGGCCTGCTCACCGCCTATACCGGCGCGCCCGTCCGGATAGGCTTCAGCGCGGCCCGCTGCCGCGAGCGGCTGAACGCGCTCTTCACCAATCGTCGCGTGACGCCGCCGGCTTCGGCGCGTCACGTCGTCGAGCAGTATCTCTCCCTCCTGGTACCCC
>Ga0335084_10000672_pt1 | contig 29772 bp, 15 predicted proteins | sample Lox_Sample_44_FD_206721 | JGI IMG/M metagenome (GOLD analysis project Ga0335084, IMG submission 206721) | Soil microbial communities from Loxahatchee National Wildlife Refuge, Florida, United States - Lox_Sample_4.4 | ecosystem: Environmental > Terrestrial > Soil > Wetlands | place: USA... | reverse complement strand
GCCGATGGGGTCGGCGAGCGTCGCCGCCACCGACGTGCGCAAGGACGCCGTCGGCGTCGAGGCCGGCAAGCTCGCGATGGATCTCCTGCGGCGAGGCGTCCGGCCGCGCGAGATCGTCACGCGCAAGGCGATCGAGAACGCCATCGCCGGCGTCAACGCATCGGGCGGGTCGACCAACGCCGTGCTGCACCTCCTCGCCATCGCGCGCGAGGCCGGCGTGCCGCTCGCGATCGACGACTTCGATCCGATCGGGCGGCGCACGCCGCTGTGGGCCGACCTGCAGCCGGGCGGACGCTACACGGCGGTCGACCTCGGGCTCGCCGGCGGCACCGCGGTCGTCGCGAAGCGGCTGGTCGACGCGAAGATCGCCCACGGCGACGCGGTGACGGTGACGGGCCGCACCTTCGCCGAGGAAGCGCGTCGTGCGAGCGAGACGCCGGGGCAGGACGTGGTGCTCCCGCTCGAGAAGCCGATCAAGCCGATCGGTGGTCTCGTAATCCTCAAGGGCTCGCTCGCACCCGACGGGTGCGTCGTGAAGATCGCCGGCCACGAGCGCAAGCAACATCGCGGCCCCGCCCGGATCTTCGAGCGCGAGGAGGACGCGATGGCGGCCGTGGTCGGCGGCAAGATCAAGCCCGGCGACGTCGTCGTCATCCGTTACGAGGGACCGCGTGGCGGCCCCGGCATGCGCGAGATGCTCGGCGTGACGGCGGCCATCATGGGCGCCGGGCTCGGCGAAACGGTGGCGCTCCTCACCGACGGGCGCTTCAGCGGTGCCACGCGCGGTCTCATGGCGGGACACGTGGCGCCCGAAGCGTACGTCGGCGGGCCGATCGCGCTCGTCGACGAGGGCGACCCGATCGCCTTCGACGTCGACGCGCGCCGCCTGGACCTGGACGTGCCGGAGGCGGTTCTCGCTACGCGTCGTGCCCGGTGGAAGGCCCCCGCGCCCCGCTACACCAGCGGCGTGCTCGCGAAGTACGCGGTGCTGGTGTCGTCGGCGGCCGAAGGGGCCATCACGAGCCCCGCGCCCGCGCGCTGAACCTCGGGGACGCAAGTGCCACGGCTCGTGCGACCGCACGAGCCGGCGGACGAAGGTACTACGCGCTCGACGCGCAATTGCGCGATTTTCCCGCGAACGAGCGCACTTTCCGCGTTGACAGCTCTCGACGGCCCGCGGTAGGCGTCACACATGTTCACGCTGCCGTCGCGTGTGCTGCTCGGTGCGTTGCTGGCGACGCTGCTGCTCCGCCCGGCTGGCGCCGTCGACGTGACCGGGACCTGGAACGTGTGCCTCACCTGCGACGGGACGTGCACGACGCCGGTCACGATCGGCAACGTCGTCCTCGCGCAGGTCGGCACGCAGGTGACGGGGTCGCTCAGCCTCACGACGGGCACGCCCGCGATCTGCTCGGTGGCAACTACGATCGTGCCGGCGACCGGCATCTTCGGCGCGGGCAGCGCGACCGGGCTCCCCTGCCCGATCCTCTTCACGCCCGCCGGTGCGAACGCCGCCAGCATCGTCGGACGATGGAACGCGACGGCCGACGCGAGCACTGGACCGTTCGTCGCCACCGAGGCGTGCGATCCGGCGGCGCCGGCCACGTGCGACGACGGCGACTCGCGCACGGTCGACAGCTGCAGCACGACGCTGTCGTGCGGCGGCACGCTGCCCATGCCGCCGTCGTGCATCCACGTGAGCTGCACCTCGGCCACCGACTGCGACGACGGCAACGCCTGCACGACCGATCTCTGCGACTCGTTCGTCGGCTGCACGCACGTGGCGTCGAACGCGACGGCGTGCGAGGACGGCGATCCCTGCACCACGGACGACGTCTGCAGCGGGACGACGTGCACGGCGGGTCCCGCCGCCGCCACCATCGCCACGCCACGCCTGACCCTCGGGCGACTCAGCAACCTCGGGGGCGACGATCGCCTGCGGTTCCGCGGCTCGCTCGCGCCCCCGACCACGATGACGCTCGATCCGGTCGCGAACGGCATCCGCCTCGTCCTGATCGACGCGATGGGGCACACGATCGCGAACGTCGCAGCGCCGGGCGGTGCCTTCGACCCGGGGACGCGCGTCGGCTGGACGTCGGCCAACAACAAGGCCGTCTACGTGAACCGCCAGCGCGGATCGCAGAGCCCCATCAGCGGCGTCGTGCTCCGTAATCGCTCGGGGCCGGGGACCCCCGGCCTCGTCCTGTTCAAGGTCAAGGGCAAGCGCGGGTCGTACACCGTCGATCCGACGGCGCTGCCGATCTCGATCGCGCTCGATCTGGATCCTCGGCCGACGGCGAATGGCGCGGGCTGCGCGGAGTTCGCCGCCGGTGCCTGTCAGATGTCGCCGCTCGGCTCGACCGTGAAGTGCCGGTAGGGCGTCAGCCGCCCAGCAGACCGCGCGCGATCACCTTTAGCTCGAGGATCGGCTTCACGCCCTCGAAGATCGGCAGCACCTGCGCGTCGACGACGTAGCGCGAGATCGGAAACTCCTCGGCGTAGCCCCAGCCGCCATGGACGAGCTGGCCCTCCTGCGTGACCCACACCGCGACGTCGCACGCGAAGAGCTTCGCCATCGACGGCTCGAGCACGATGCTCTCGTTCTCGTCCATCTTGCGTGCGGACGCGTAGGTGAGCTGGCGGGCCGCGGCGAGGTGCGTCGCCATGCGGCCCAGCTTGTGCTGCGTCAACTGGAAGTCGCCGATCGGCTTCCCGAACTGCTTGCGCTCGGCGGCGTAGGTCGCCGTCACCTCGAGCGCGGCCTGCGCGACGCCGCTGGCGCGGCCACCCGTCTGCAGGCGCCCGGCGGCGAATCCGGCCATCTGGAGGTAGAAGCCCTTCCCTTCGCCGGCGGCCTCGCCGATCAGGTTCTCGGCCGGCACGAACCAGCGGTCGAAGGCGAGCGTGAACGAGTGCATGCCGCGATAGCCCGGCGTCGCGTCGGCCTTGCCGTGCAACGTGCCGCCGCCGGGCTGCTTGGTCTCGAACTCGTGGCCCGTGAACGAGTCCTTGGGGACGATGAAGAGCGAGAGGCCCTTCGCGCCGAGCTTCAGGTCCGGGTTCGTGCGCGCCAGGAGCGCCAGCACGTTGGCGCGGCCGGCGAACGTGCACCACGCCTTCGCGCCGGAGATGAAGTAGCCCGGCTTGCCGTCCTGCTCGCCGCGCTCGGCGCGGCAGCGCACCGACGCCACGTCGGATCCGGTGTCGGGCTCGGTGACGGAGATCCCGACCATGAGCTCGCCCGCGGCGACGGGCGGGAGCCAGTGCTTCTTCTGCGCCTCGGTGCCGCCCTTCAGCAGCGCCTTGGTGAGGATCTCGGGGCGCGTGATGAGGCTGCCCGCGGAGGCGAGCGACGCGCACGAGAGCTCCTCGGTGATGACGATCATCGCGAGGTTGCCCATGCCCTGGCCGCCGTACTGCTCGGGGATCGACATCCCGAAGTACCCGAGATCGCGCATGGCGCCGATGATCGACTCGGGGACGATCTCGTCGTGGCGATGGACGCGCTCGGCGATCGGGGCCACGTCCTTGCGCGCGAACTGGCGCGCCGAGTCGCGCGCCATCTCGGCGATGTCGCCGTCGATGTAGCCGTTGTTCGCGCCGCGCGTCCGGATGACCTCCTGGCCGATCTGGCGCAGGCGCGCCTCGTGCTGCGCCGCGCGGATCGCCGCGCGCACCTCGGCCGAGCGCAGCGTCTTGTCGAGCACGGCGGGCGCGACGCCGAAATCGTCCTCGTGCGCCTCGATGGTCGCCCGCAGCTTGGCGGCGATCTCCCCGGCGAACGCCGCCGCCATCCGCTCGGTCGTCTCGTCCCGCCGCTCGGCCGCGTAGGCTGCGAGCGCCTCGGCGGCGGCCACCTCGGTCGCGGCGTAGGCGACGCGCTCGGCGTGCACCTGGTGCTCGTCGATGCCCTTGCCGTCCTGGGTGAGCTTCCGCGCCGCGCCGATGGCCGCGTCGACGGCGGCGCGGGCGGCGGAGAGGATGGTCGAGGTCTCGCTGCTCATCCCGGGCAATTAACATCGGACGCCCGGTCAAGACCAGCACCCGGCGCTAGCGCGTCAGCACGAGCACGGTGTGCGCGCAGAGGGCCAGCAGGCCGACCGTCGCGTACACCAGCCACTGCAGTATCTCACGATCGACCATGTGCCGACGATAGCGGACGCGTGTTGCGCGCACGCGGCGGCGCCATGAAGTCCTCGCGTGACGGGGACCTCCTACCTGCTCGCGCATGCCGCAACCCGATTCGACCGTTCGAAGCTCGCGATGCCACACATGCACAGGGACGTCCCGGCCGAGCGACTCGTGTCACGTCCCATCCGCCCCACGACCGCGCCTCGCCATCCGCGCCGACGCGCACCGGCGACCAACCACGCGCCCAGTTCGGTTGACGCCGGAGCCTCATGTGTCGTAGCTCCCCGCGCACCATGCAGATCAAGACGGTCGGCGTCCTCGGCGCCGGACAGATGGGCCTCGGCATCGCCCAGGCGGCAGCCCGCGCCGGCTACGATACGATCATGGCGAAGGCCACGCCCGGCACGCTCGACGCCCAGAAGAGCAAGGTCGAGAAGCAGCTCCAGAAGGACGTCGAGAAGGGCAAGCTCGCCGCCGCCGACCTGGGTGCGCTCATGGATCGGCTCAAGTGGACGAGCCACCTCCACGACCTGGCTGGCGTCGACCTTCTGGTCGAATCGATCGTCGAGGAGCTGCCGGTGAAGCGCGACCACTTCTCGCGGCTCGACGACGTCGTCAAGGAGGACGCGATCTTCGCGACCAACACCTCGACGCTGACGGTCGCCGAGATCGCGGCGGCGACCAAGCGGCCCGACAAGTTCGTCGGCCTCCACTTCTTCAACCCCGTCCACGCCATGAAGCTCGTCGAGGTGGCGCCGGCCATCGGCACGTCGCAGGCGACCGTGGAGGCGGTCACCGGGTTCGCGAAGTCGCTCGGCAAGGTCCCGGTGCTGGTGAAGGACTCGACCGGCTACATCGTGAACCGGCTGCTGGTCCCGTACATGGTCGATGCCATCCGTTGCCTCGAGAACGCCGTCGGGGGTGTCGCCGACATCGACACCGCGATGATGAACGGTGCCAACCACCCGATGGGCCCCCTCGCGCTCGCCGACTTCATCGGGCTCGACATCGTGTTCCACATGACGTCGCTCCTGCAGGAGGAGTACGGCGAGTCGCGCTTCGCGCCGCCACGCATCCTGCGACGCATGGTGCTGGCGGGCGTGCTCGGCCGGAAGAGCGGCAAGGGCTTCTACGACTACGGGCAGAACCCGCCCGCACCGAACGACGCCCTGCTGCGGCGCTGAGCCGGGCGCTCAGCGCGTCTCGACCACGAAGTTCCAGACTTTGCGCACGTCGCAGCGCGGCGCGACGAACTCGTCGACGAAGCGCCGGTGATCGGGGTGCGCGCCGTACGCCTCGGCGTCGGCGAGCGACGCGAAGCGGATCGCGATCAGGACGTCCCAGGATTTCTCGGAAGCCGCGTCCGCAGGCTGGCCGGCCATCACTGCCAGTACTCCCGGAATGGGGCGTAAAGTCTCGAGGGCCCGCCGTGCGACGGCGTCGCGCTCCTCGGCAGTCGCGTGCTCGGGGCGGAGCTTCACCAGCACGACCCGCTCGATCATGCCCCCCCCTACACCTCCCTCGGAATCGTGGCTATCCTGCGCCCCATGGCGAAACGCATCGTGCTGTTCCTGCTGACCAACATCCTCGTCGTCGTCACGATCTCGATCCTCCTGAACGTCCTCGGCATCCGGCCGTATCTCACCGCCCAGGGGATCGACTACGGCGCGCTCCTCGGCTTCTGCTTCGTCTGGGGCATGGGCGGCGCGTTCATCTCGCTCGGCCTCTCGCGCATCATGGCGAAGCACATGATGGGCGTGCAGGTGGTCGACCCGATGACGCGCGACCCGCGGGCCCAGGAGCTGGTGCAGATCGTCTCCCGGCTCGCCCAGGGGGCCGGGCTTCCGATGCCGGAGGTCGGGATCTACGACTCGCCCGAGCCGAACGCCTTCGCCACCGGCCCCACCAAGTCGCGCGCCCTGGTCGCCGTTTCGACGGGCCTCCTCCAGCGCATGAGCCGCCCGGAGGTCGAGGGCGTGCTGGGTCACGAGATGACCCACGTCGCCAACGGCGACATGGTGACCATGACCCTGCTCCAGGGCATCGTGAACGCGTTCGTGATGTTCCTCGCCCGCGCGATCGCGTGGGGCATCGTCCAGGCCACGCGGCGCAACGACGAGCGTGAATCGGGATTCGGGTCGTACGGGATGGTCTTTGCGATCCAGATGGCGCTCGAGATCGTGTTCATGATCCTCGGCTCCCTCGTGATCGCGTCGTTCTCGCGCTGGCGCGAGTTCCGCGCGGACGCCGGCGGAGCGCGGCTGGCCGGGCGCCAGAACATGATCGGCGCGCTCCAGGCCCTTCAGCGCTCTGTGGAGATGGTCGAGCAGGCCCCGCCCGCCATCGCCGCCTTCCGGATCTCGAACCCGGGCGGTTTCGGTCGACTGTTCGCCTCGCACCCACCGCTCGACGTGCGCATCGCACGTCTCGAGCAGATGGCGGCGTAGGGCCGCGTAAGCGGGCGGCGCACGAGGGCTATCCGTTGGGGGTTCGCCGAAGCGAACCCCCTCTCAATTTGACCCTCGTCGAAGGGGCATGTTACGCCCCTCGGCCGCATGCGCTTCTACGAGTTCGAAGCGAAAGCCCTCTTCGCCCGGCACGGCATTCCCCTCCTGAAGGGACGGGTCGCCAAGACGGCGGCCGAAGCGAAGGCGATCGCCGCCGAGATCGGCGGGCCGGTCGTGCTGAAGTCGCAGGTGCTGACCGGCGGCCGCATGAAGGCCGGGGGCGTCAAGTTCGCCGACACGCCCGACGAGGCCGAGAAGGCCGCGCAGGCGATCCTCCAGCTCGAGATCAACGGCCACAAGCCACGCGGCGTCCTCGTCGAGGAGAAGGCGCCGGTCGTGAAGGAGTACTTCGCGGCGATCACCTGGGACGGCCGTCGCAAGTGTCCCGTCATCATCTTCTCGGACATGGGCGGCATCGACATCGAGGAGGTCGCCGAGAAGCACCCCGAGCACGTCTCGCGCACGCACATCTCGACGCTGATGCCCTTCCAGCCGTATCAGGCCAAGGAGGCGGTCGCGTCGACGGGGCTCACGGGCGATGACCTGGGCAAGCTGATCCCCATCGTCTCGATGCTGGTCGAGGTCTTCTTCCGCTACGACCTGACGCTCGCCGAGATCAACCCCATCGGCAAGACGAAGGACGGCCGCATCCTCGTCCTCGACGGCCACGTCGACCTCGAAGGCGACGCCCGCGACAAGCACGCCAAGGTCATCGCCGAGCTCGGCATCGGCAAGGACGAGACGCGCGAGGCGCGACCGCCGACGCCGTTCGAGGTGAAGGGGGCCGAGGTCGACGCCGCCGACCACCGCGGTGTCGCCGGCAACGTGAAGGAGTTCGACGGCGACCTCGGCCTCATCATCGGCGCGGGCGGCGGCTCGCTGACGCTCTTCGACGCCATCCGCAAGCACGGCGGCCGGCCCGCGAACTACTGCGAGATCGGCGGCAACCCGAGCATGAAGAAGACGAAGGAGCTGACCAAGCTCATCCTCTCCAAGCCGGGGGTCAAGAAGATCGCCGTCATGATGAACGTCGTGTCGAACACGCGCGTCGACATCGTCGCGCGCGGTGTGATCAAGGGCTGCGTCGAGGCGGGGCGGAAGCCGTCCGAGACGATCGCGATCTTCCGCATCCCGGGTGCCTGGGAGGACGACGGCTTCAAGATCCTCGGCAAGTACGGTGTCGAGTACTGCGACCGGACCGTCTCGATGTACGAGGCCGCGGGCCGCGCCGTCGCGAAGCTGCGCGCCTGAGCGCCGCGCTCACCCGGGAATCTTCGAGAAGTCCGGCGGGCGCTTCGCGAAGAAGGCACTGATAGCCTCCAGGTTCTCGGGCGTGCCGATGCGCTCCTCGAAAGCGCGATCCTCGCGCTCGCGCGCGGCGCGCACCTGGGCGTCGCGTGTCGCGAGGACGAGGCGCTTGGTGTGCCGGATGGCGCCGATCGGACCCGCGGCGATCTTCGTAGCCATCGCGCGCGCCGCCGGCAGCAGCTCCGCCGCCGGGTAGAGACGCGACGCGATCCCGAGCTCGACCGCCCGGCGCGCGTCGATCCACTCGGCCGTGAAGAGCACCTCCGCAGCGCGCTGGTAGCCGACGATGAGCGGCAGCATGTAGCTGCTGGCGGCTTCGGGCACGACGCCGAGCGGAATGAACGGCGCGCGCAGGCGCGCGGTCTCCGAGACGTACACGATGTCGCAGTGGAGCAGCATCGTGAGCCCGATGCCGACGCCGACACCGTTCACCGCGGCGATGAGCGGCTTGTCGAAGGCGCAGAGCACGTTCATGAAGCCGGGGAACCCGTGCTCGCCGTCGGCCGGCGCCGTGGTCATCTCGCCGAGGTCCTGCCCCGCCGAGAAGGCCTCGCCCGCGCCGGTCACGACGACGGCACGCACGTCGGGGGCGTCCAGCAGCTCGCGCAGGGTGTCGCGCCCCTCGCACCACATCTGCTGGTTGAAGGCGTTGCGCTGGCGCGGCCGGTTCCAGGTGACGACGGCGACGCCGCCATCACGCTCGACGTGAACGGTTTCCCGGCTCATGGCGGGTCGATATCATGGCCCGGTTCCGAGGCGAACGGACGCCGTCGCGGACTTGAGCAGGACGGCCCTTCCCTACTACCCTCCCCCGGACTGTGGACGGCCCAGTCGGCACGCGGAGGTGGGCATGAGAACGGGAACTGCTTCGCTACGCGCCACACTCCTCGGCGCGATGCTCGCCGCCGCACCGGCCGCGGCCGACACGTACACCGTCAACAGTACCGACGACGACGTCGACGTGGTGCCCGGGAACGGCGTCTGCGCGACGTCGGACGGCGTGTGCACGCTCCGCGCCGCCGTCCAGGAGGCGAACGCCCACGCCGGCGCCGACGTCATCACGCTGCCGGCCGGCCTCTTCCTGCTCACCATCCTCGGCGACGGCGAGGACCTCGGCGCGACGGGCGACCTCGACGTCACCGACGCCCTCGAGATCGACGGCGCGGGCGCGGCCAGCACCATCGTGGACGGACTCAAATCCGACCGTGTGCTGCACTCCCTCGCCGCGAGCCTGACGCTGCGTGACTTCACGGTGCGCCACGGCTTCGCGCCGGCGGGGCAAGGAGGCGGACTCTTCCAGGGCGCGCCGGGCAGCGTCGTGCTCGAGCGGATGCACTTCGAGCAGAGCGCGGCCACCGATGGCGGCGGCGTCTTTCAGGTGGATGGCCCGCTCACGATCTCGGACAGCGCGTTCGACCGGAACTTCACCTCGCCCGGGCGCGGTGGCGCCCTTCTCGTCACGGGGAGCGGAACTCTCTCGGTCACCAACACGAGCTTCACATCCAACGCGGCGCCGACCGGCGACGGCGGCGGGGTCCACGCCCTCACCACCGGTGGCGTCACGTTCACGAACTCGACCTTTTCGGGCAACGGCGCCGGAGACGACGCCGGCGCTCTGTTGGTCGGGTTGAGCGCGGCCTTCTCGCTCGACGGCTGCACCTTCGAGGACAACCGGGCGGCGAACGCGGTGGGCGGCTTCCTCTACGACGGGCCCGCGAGCCCCTCGGTCACGAACACGAAGGCGATCGGGAACTCCGGGAGCGGCATCGGCGGCGGGTTCCTCACCTCGATGAGCGGCAGCGTGCAGGTGTCGGGGAGCGAGTTCTCCGACAACGTCGCCCGCTCGACTGGCACGGGCGGGTTGTACGTCACCGCATCGAACGGCGCGACGATCACGAACACGGTCCTGCACCGCAACGTAGGGGGTGGAGGGCCCGGCGGGGGCCTCTTCGCGTCGGTCACCGGCCCCGGAACGCTGACGATCGCCGACGTCGAAGCCAGCGACAACTTCGCCGCCGACGGGGGCGGCGGGCTCTATCTCACATCGCCCACGACGATCGCCACACGTGTTCGCGTCCTGCGCAACAGCAGCGGTACGGGCCCGGGGGGCGGAATCTTCGTAACCGCCGGCAGCTTCATGCTGTCCGACTCGACCATCGACGGCAACGTCTCTAGCAACGGCGGCGGTGGCGCCTTCGTGACGGCGGGTACGGTCGAGATGACGAGCTCGACGCTGTCGAACAACCTTTGCGTGGGAACTGGAAGTGCGGGACTGGGAGGCGGCGCGTTCCTGGCCGCAACGGCGCCGTCGACGGTGACCAACACGACCGTCTCCGGGAACGCTACCGGCGCGGCGGGGGGTGGTCTCTTCACCTCGGGTGACGTGACCCTTCGCAACGCGACGCTCGCCGAGAACGTGGCGCCGTCCGGTAGCGCGCTCTACAGCGGATCGGGCACGCTCACCGTGGCGAACTCGATCATCGCCGGCAGCGCCCCGGGCCACTGCGAGGGTGGCGCCATCACGTCGGGCGACTTCAACATCGACTCCAACGGCACGTGCGGCCTCGCAGGCGGCAACGACCGCAACAACACCGATCCGCAGCTCGGCCCGCTTGCCGACAACGGCGGCCCCACCTTCACGCATCTCCCCGTCGCGTCGAGCCCGGCGATCGACCGCGGCAACCCTTCCGGCTGCCCCGCCACCGACCAGCGCGGCCAGGTCCGCCCCACCGACGGCAACGGCGACGGCACGGCCGTGTGCGACGTTGGCGCCGTCGAGTTCCTGGACCTGTGCCCGAGCGATCCCGCCAAGACCCTGCCCGGCATCTGCGGCTGCGGCGTCCCCGACATCGACGCCGCGCTCGCGAACGGCGTCGCCGACTGTCTGGTGAACGCCGAGCTCAAGGCGCGCATCGCGCGCGCCACGGCGATCGTCACCGCGCTGACCGGCGATCCGTCCGAGAGCGCGCTCGAGACCGAGCTCACCGGCATCGTCGACGGCCTCGGCGCGTACGTGAAGCAGTTCAAGGCGCAGCTCGCGGTGACGGATCCCAAGGCGAAGCTCGACAAGCTCGCCAAGCGCGCGAGGAAGCCGGTGAAGAAGGTGACCAAGGCCAAGGGGGGCAGGAAGCTCGAGAAGGCCCGGACCAAGGCGCTCGCGGCGCTGGGAAAGCTCGATCAAGCCGTGGCCCCGCAGCAGGGGGGGACGCCAGGATGAAGACGACGCTTGCGCTCTGTGCCGCCCTTTGGGTCGCCGCGCTGGGCCCCGCGCCGGCGAGCGCCGACACCTACGTCGTCAACAGCACCGACGACGCGGTCGACGTCGCGATCGGCAACGGCGCCTGTGCGACGGCAGCCGGGACGTGCACCCTGCGCGCCGCGATCCAGGAGGCGAACGCGCACGCCGGCGCCGACGTGGTCACGGTGGCGGCCGGCCTGTATCTGCTGGGCCTGTCCGGCGCCGGGGAGGACGGGGGAGCGACCGGTGATCTCGACGTGACGGACGCGCTCGAGATCGATGGCGCGGGAGCCGGGAGCACGATCGTCGACGGGCTGGCGGCCGATCGTATTCTACACTCGACCGCGACGGCCCTCACAGTACGCGACCTCACCATGCGCCACGGTGTGGTCGCGCCGGCGCCGGGCGGCGCGCTCTACCAGGCCGTCGCAGGAAGCGTGACGCTCGAGCGCGTCGACGTCGGGGGGAACTCGGCCTCCACCGGGGGAGCGATCGCGCAGGCGGACGGCGCCCTCGTCGTCTCGGACTCGACGCTCGAGGCGAACAGCGCCGCAAGTGGGGGAGCCATCGCACACGGCGGCACGGGCGCGCTCACCGTCACGAACACGGTCTTCACGTCGAACGTCGCGACCAGCGGCAATGCGGGCGCCCTGGGCACCTCGACGTCCGGCCCGGTTGCGATCACCGACTGCACCTTCTCGTCGAACGGCGCCACCCTGGGCGGTGGAGGCGTCTATGCGGTTGGCGCGTCGGCGTTCTCGGTGACCAGGTGCACGATCACGGACAACGACGCGCTGCCAAACGGGTTCGGCGGCGGACTCGTCTACCTTGGACCCGGCACCGCTACCGTGACGGACACCAAGGTGCTCGCGAACCGCGCCTTCGAGAGCGGCGGCATGACCCTGAGCGGCAGCGGGACCGCGCAGATATCGAACAGCGAGTTCTCCGACAACGTCGGGCTGAGCAGCTCCGGTGCCGGCCTCTACGCCTCGGCGTCGATGGGTGTCACGATCCAGAACGTCGCCGCACGCCGCAATCTGAACCTAGTCGGCCCGGGCGGCGGGATCGTCGCGGTGGGCGCGGCCGTCGCCGTCACCGACGTCGAGGTGAGCGACAACGCGGCGCTGGGGGCCGGTGGGCTCGCGGCCAGCGGCACCACGGTGACACTGACGCGGGTTCGCGCCCTGCGCAACAGCGCCAGTAACGGATCCGGCGGTGGCATCGTGATCTCCGGTACGACGGCGGCGGTCTCCGACTCGACGATCGACGGCAACGTCGGGAGGAACCTGGGTGGTGGTCTTTTCGCGTCGGCAACCTCGCTCGATCTCACCGGCTCGACGGCGTCGAACAACCGCCTGATCTCCGGGACCGGCGGCGGCCTCGCCATCTTCGTCACCGCTCCATCCAGCCTGACCAACGTCACCATCTCGGGCAACGTCTCGGACTCTGGGGGTGGTGGCATGTATTCGAACGGCGACATCACGTTCCGCAACGTGACGTTCGCCGACAACGACGCGCCGTCGTCGACCAGCGCGCTGTACCACAACGGCGGCACCGCCACGCTCGTGAGCTCGATCGTGACCGGCCCGGTGAACCAGTGCGGCGGCGCCGGGATGATCGTGTCTGGCGGCTTCAACATCGACTCCACCGGCATGTGCCCCGGCCTCACCGCTCCGAGCGACCGCGTCGTGGATCCGCAGCTCGGCCCGCTCGCCGACAACGGCGGCCCCACGCTCACGCATCTTCCTGCCGCGTCGAGCCCCGCGATCGACGGCGGCAATCCCGTCGGCTGTCCCGCCACGGATCAGCGCGGGCAGATGCGTCCCACCGACGGCAATGGCGACGGATCGGCGGTCTGCGACGCCGGCGCCGTCGAGTTCCTGGATCTCTGCCCGAGCGATCCCGCCAAGACGCTGCCCGGCATCTGCGGCTGCGGCGTCCCCGACACCGATGCCGCGCTGCCGAATGGCGTCGCCGACTGCCTGGTCAACGGCGAGCTCAAGGCGCGCATCGCGCGCGCGACGACCATCGTCAGCACCCTCACCGGCGATCCGTCGGAGACGGCGCTCGAGACAGAACTGACCGACATCGTCGGCGGCCTCGGCGTGTACGTGACGCAGTTCAAGGCGCAGCTCGTGCTGGCCGACCCCAAGGCAAACCTCGACAAGCTCGCCAAGCGGACGAAGAAGCCCGTGAAGAAGGTGACCAAGGCCAAGGCGGGCAAGAAGCTCGCGAAGGCGAAGAACCGGGCGCTCGCCGCGCTCGGCAAGCTGGACCAGGCCCTGGCGCCGCAGTAGCGATCTCCCTTGGACGCGACGAGCCCGCCGTCGCCCCGGCAGTAGCCTCGCGGCGGCGGTCTGCGATACGTGGTGCGGGACCTCAGTACCGGGCCCGGAGCGCTGGAGGTAGTGCGTATGAGACCTGCAACGCGTTCATTCTGTGCCGCACTGGCCGCCGTCGCGCTCGCCGGCACCCCGACCTCCGCAACCACGTACACCGTGGACAGCCTGCAGGACCTCCCGACCGCGGCACCCGGACTCTGCGTGGCGTCGACCGGCGCGTGCACGCTGCGCGCCGCGGTCCAGGCCGCGAACGCGCATCCCGGCCCCGACGTGATCGTGCTGCCGGCGGGACTATTCCTCCTGTCGCGCCTCGGTCCCGCCGAGGATCTCGGCGACACCGGCGATCTCGACGTCTCCGAATCGCTGGAGGTCGACGGTGCGGGGGTCGACGCGACGATCGTCGACGGCCTCGGCGCCGATCGGGTCCTGCAATCGAGCGCCGCCACGCTGACGCTGCGCGACTTCACCGTCCGTCGCGGCCTCGCGGGTGGCTCGTCGGGCGCGGGGCTGCTCCAGAGTACTGCGGGGAACGTGACGCTCGAGCGGATGCGCTTCGCGAGCAACGTGTCCGACGCGGGGGGTGGAGTCTCGGTTGTGAACGGCGCACTCACGATCGCGGACGGCACCTTCGACGCCAACTTGGCGTCGGCCGGCGACGGGGGTGGTCTCAACGTCGGCGGAACCGGGAACCTCTCGATCACCGACACCACCTTCACGTCCAACGCGGTGTTGGGCGCAGCCGACGGCGGCGCCCTCTTCTCGACGACGGCCGGGACGGTGACGATCGCCGGCTGCACCTTCTCGTCGAACACCGCGGAGGACGGCGGTGGCATCTCCGTCCAAGGGAGCTCGGCCTTCTCGCTCACCTCGAGCACCTTCGAGGACAACCGCGCGACGGCCACCGTCGGCGCCTTCCTCTACAGCGGACCGGGCCCTGCGACGATCACCAGCGTCATGTCGCTCCGGAACTCGGCCGGAGCCATCGGCGGCGGGTACGCCTCTTCCCTTGCGCCGGTCGAGGTGTCCGCAAGCGAGTTCTCCGACAACGTGACGTTGGGCGGTGACGGAGCCGGCCTCTTCGCCGGGGGAACCGCCGTCACGGTCCGCGAGACGGTGCTGCGTCGAAACATAGGGGGCGGGGGCGGCGGAGGCGGCCTCCAAGCGAGCGTCGCCGCGACGCTGACGTTGGTCGACGTCGAGGCGACCGACAATTCGGGCGCCGCTGGAGGTGGCTTGGACCTCATGGGCGGGATCGGCAGCACGCTCACGCTGACGCGCGTGCGCGCCCTGCGCAACTCCAGCAACCTGTCGGGAGGTGGCGGTATCTCCGCCAGCGGCAACACGGTGGTCATCGCGGACTCCACGATCGACGGCAACGTCGCCACCGTCGGCACCGGCGGGGGCGTCTACGCCACCGCGCCTCTCCTCACCATCACCAACTCCACGATATCCAACAATCGCGCCGTGGGTGGCGCTTCCGGGGCGGGCGGTGGCCTCTTCTACTCGGCGGGAGCGGGATCGACGATCTCGAACGTCACCTTCTCGGGCAACGTCGCCGAGGGCGTGGGAGGCGGAGCGGACGGCGGCGGCAGTCTGGCCTTCCGCAACGTGACGTTCGCGGACAACACCGCCCCCACCGGCAGCGCGATCTTCAACCTGGTCGGCCCGCTGACGCTCGCGAGCTCGATCATCTCGGGCAGTGCCGCGAGCCACTGCGCCGGTGCCGCCGTCACATCGGGCGACTTCAACATCGACTCCGACGGCACCTGCGGCCTCACGGGAGCCAACGATCGCAACAACCTCGATCCGCAGCTCGGGCCGCTCGCCGACAACGGCGGACCGACCCTGACGCATCTCCCCGCCGCGTCGAGCCCCGCCATCGACGGTGGCGATCCGACGGGCTGTCCGGCGACCGATCAGCGCGGCCAGCCCCGGCCGACCGACGGCAACGGCGACGGCTCGGCGATATGCGACGTCGGGTCGGTCGAGTTCCTGGATCTGTGTCCGAGCGATCCGGCGAAGATCCTCCCCGGCACCTGCGGCTGCGGTGTCCCCGACACGGACGCCGCGCTGGCGAACGGCGTCGCCGACTGTCTCGTCAACGCCGAGCTGAAAGCACGCATCGCGCGCGCCATCGCGATCGTGACCGCGCTCACGGGCGACCCCTCCGAGGCGGCACTCGAGAGCGAGCTCAACGACATCGCCGCCGGGCTGGGCGCGTACGTCCAGCAGTTCAAGTCGCAGCTCGTCCTCGCCGATCCCAAGGCGAAGCTCGACAAGCTCGCCAAGACGACGAGGAAGACCGCGAAGAAGGTCACCAAGGCCAAGGCGGGGAAGAAGCTCGGGAAGGCCAGGCGGAAGGCGCTCGCCGCCCTCGGCGCCTTCGACCGGGCGATCGCGCCATGAGGGAGCACGAGCCGATGCGGACCATCACCGTTCCCATCCACCTCACCCTGATGACGGCCGTGCTCGTTGCCGCCGCCACGGCGTCCGCCGACACCTACACCGTGAACAGCACCGTGGACGCCATCGACGCGGCACCCGGGAATGGAGTGTGTGCGACGACCGCCGGTGCGTGCACGCTGCGCGCCGCCGTCCAGGAGGCGAATGCACACGCGGGCGCGGACGTGATCACCCTGCCGGCAGGGGTCTTCGCCCTGTCGGTGCTCGGGCCGGGAGAAGACGCCAGCGCGTCGGGCGATCTCGACGTCACCGATGCGGTGGAGATCGACGGCGCCGGGCGCGACGGTACCATCATCGACGGGATCAACGCCGATCGCGTAGTCCAGTCCAGCGCAGCGATGCTCGCGCTGCGCGACCTCACGATCCGCAATGGCATCATCGCGATGGACCTGGGCGGCGGACTCTTTCAGCCCGCGTTGGGGAATGTGACGCTCGAGCGGGTCCGCTTCGAGAGCAACCAGGCGTTGGGCGGGGGCGCGATCTATCAAGGGGCGAACGGCACGCTCACGGTCACCGACAGCGAGTTCGACGCGAACCATGCATCGGACGGAGGCGCCATCTTCCTGGTCGGTGGCGGCGCCCTCACGCTCGTCGGCACCACCCTCGCGTCCAATCGCGCGTTCGGCGGAGTGGGCGCGGGGATCTTTACCTGGGGCACGGCACCCGTCAGTCTCTCCGGCTGCACCATCTCGTCGAACACCGCGAAGGGCGGCGGCGGCGGCGTCGTCGCGGGTGGCAGCACGACGTTCGCCCTCGACGGGAGTACCTTCAGCGGCAACCGCGTCGTCGGCGCCGGGGGCGCCGGTGGTGCGTTCGCGTACAGCGGCTCCGGGAACGTGACGATCACCAACACGAAGGCGCTCGAGAATCTCGCGAGCGTCAACGGCGGCGGCTCCCTCCTCGCGTCCGGCACCGTCGTGGTGTCGGGCAGCGAATTCTCCGACAACGCCGCCCTCACGGGGGATGGCGGTGGGCTCTCTGTCATCGCCCAGGGCAACGTGACGATCGCGGACACGGTGCTGCGCCGCAATGCAGCCGGCGCGGGCGCCGGAGGCGGACTGTACGCCTCCACCGCAGGGACCCTCACGTTGACCGACGTCGAGGCCAGCGAGAACTCCGGCACCGGCGGCGGCGGCCTCTTCCTCACCGGCGCCATCGGGTCCAGCGCGACGCTGACGCGGGTCCAGGCCCTGCGCAACGGCAGCGGCACTTCGGCGGGCGGTGGGATCGTCGCTTCGATCCCCCTGCTCACCATCGTCGAGTCGACCATCGACGGCAACGTCGCGGCCGCCCCCGGTGGAGGCGTCTACGCCGCGGCGACCTTCGCCATCGCCGACTCGACGATCTCCAACAATCGAGCGGCAGGCGCCGTCGGCGGCCGGGGTGGGGGTCTCTACCTCGGGACGGGATCCGGGTCGACGCTGACCAATGTCACGGTCTCCGGGAACGTCGCCGAGTCCGAGGGCGGTGGGATGCTCTCCGGCGGCGACCTCGCCGTCCGCAACGCCACGTTCGCCGACAACACGGCGTCCACTGGGAGTGCTCTCTTCAACGCCGCCGGCACGCTCACGCTCGCGAGCTCGATCGTCTCCGGCAGCGCTCCGAGCCATTGCGCCGGTGCTCCGGTGACCTCCGGCGACTTCAACGTCGACTCCGACGGCTCGTGTGGCCTCACGGGCCCCAACGACCGCACCATCGACCCGCAGTTGGGTCCGCTCGCCGACAACGGCGGCCCCACGCTCACGCATCTTCCTGCCGCGTCGAGCCCCGCGATCGACGGCGGCAATCCCACCGGCTGTCCCGCCACCGATCAGCGCGGGCAGATGCGTCCCACCGACGGCAACGGCGACGGCTCCGCGGTGTGCGACGTCGGCGCGGTCGAGTTCGTGGACCTCTGCCCGACCGACCCTGCGAAGGTCCTCCCCGGCGTCTGCGGCTGCGGCGTCCCCGATACCGACGCCGCGCTTCCCAACGGCGTCGCCGATTGCCTGATCAACGGCGAGCTCAAGGCCCGCATCGCACGCGCCGTCGCGATCGTGACGGCGCTCACGGGCGATCCCTCCGAGGCAGCGCTCGAGACCGAGCTCACCGGCATCGCCGGCGGCCTCGGCGCGTACGCGAAGCTGTTCAAAGCGCAGCTCGTGGTGGCCGACCCCAAGGCGAAGCTCGACAAGCTCGCGATGAAGGCGAAGAAGACCGTGAAGAAGGTGACCAAGGCCAAGGCAGGTAGGAAGCTCGAGAAGGCGAGGACCCGCGCGCTCGCCGCGCTCGGCAAGCTCGACCAGGCCGTCGCAGCGCAACCCTAAGTAAGCGCTCGGCTGGCGCAGCCGGTCGCCCGTGAGGTAGCTTCGCCGCTATGGGCGTGAGGCTGGCGTTGGCCATGCTGATGGCATTCGCCGTGGCACCGGCTCGGGCCGACACGTTCACCGTGAGCAGCACGCTCGACGACGTCGACGCCACACCCGGCGACGGCTCATGCGCAACCGCCAGCGGCGCCTGCACGCTGCGCGCCGCGGTCCAGGAGGCGAACGCCCACGCCGGTGCCGACGTCATCACGCTCCCCGCGGGGACGTTCTTCCTCTCGCTCACTGGAGTGAACGAGGACAGCGCCGCGACGGGCGACCTCGACGTCCTCGAATCCCTGCAGATCGACGGCGCAGGCCGCGAGAGCACGATCATCGACGGCCTGCAGGGCGATCGCATCCTCTCGGCGGTCACGCCGATCTCCAACCTCACCGTGCGCGATCTCACCATGCGCAACGGGCGCGTCACCGGCGACGGAGGCGCGATCCTCATCGGATTCGCGCCGACGGTCCTCGAGCGCGTGCGCTTCGAGGGCAACACGTCCCTCGGATTCGGCGGCGCCGTGGAACAGGTTGTCGGCTCACTCACCGTCACGGACTGCGTCTTCGACCGCAACACCGCCCAGGCCATGGTCGCGCCGATCTGCGGCCCCGCCATCGGAATGGGGGGAGGCGGCGACCTGACGGTCACCGGCTCCACCTTCACACACAACCGAGGCATCGACGGGCAGACCGGCGCAATCGAGGCGCAGACGAGCGGCAAGGTGACGATCACGAGCTCCACCTTCTCGTCGAACTCCGCCGAGGAGAGCGGCGGTGCGCTGCTGGTGTTCGGCGCGTCGTCGTTGACGCTCGCGGGGAGCACGTTCACCGGCAACCGGTCGACGAACGGCGTCGGGACGATCATCTTCAGCAGCGGGTCCGCCAACGTGACCATCAGCGACACGAAGGTCCTCGGGGGCTCCGGGCGATTGGCCGCGGTTTCCCTGCACACCAGTGGAACCGTCGTCATCTCGGGGAGCGAGTTCTCCGACAACGTATCCACCGCGGGGGGACCCGCGCTCTCGCTCGATCCGACGGCGGGCGCCACCATCGAGAACACCGTCCTGCGCCGCAATGAGAGTGGCCCGTCGAACGGTGGAGGACTCTTCGTCGCCTCCGGCGGCCCGATCACCCTGACCGACGTCGAGGCCACCGAGAACTCTTCCAAGTCCGGCGGCGGCATGTACGTCGGCGGAACCGGCACCGTGGCCCTGACGCGCGTCCGTGCCGTCAACAACAGGACCACCAACGGCCAAGGCGGTGGCGTGTACGTGACCGGTTCCCAGGTGGCGATCACCGACTCCACGATCGACGGCAACGTCGGCACGCTCGGCGGCGGCCTCTTCGCGTCGACGGACACGCTCACCATCTCGAACACGACGCTTTCGAACAACCGTGCCGTCGTGACCGGCGAGGGAGGCGGGGCGTACATCGAGAATTCGACCGCCGTGGTGACGCTGACCAACGTCACCGTGTCCGGCAACGTCGCCGACGAGGGCGGCGGCCTGAACGTCGAAGGCACGGTCGCGGTGAACAACGCTACGTTCGCCGACAATGCCGCGGGCCTGGGAAGCGCGCTCTACGTCCGCGGCGGCACCTGCACGGTCGGGAGCTCGATCGTCACCGGCAGCGCCGCGAGCCACTGCGCCGGCATGGTCACGTCGGGCGACTTCAACGTCGACTCCAACGGCACCTGCGGCATCGCCGGCCCGAACGATCGGAGCAACGTCGATCCGCAACTGGGGCCGCTCGCCGACAACGGCGGCCCCACGCTCACGCATCTTCCTGCCGCGTCGAGCCCCGCGATCGACGGCGGCAATCCCGTCGGCTGTCCCGCCGCCGATCAGCGCGGCCAGACCCGTCCGACCGACGGCAACGGCGACGGATCGGCGGTCTGCGACGCCGGCGCCGTCGAGTTCCTGGACCTGTGCCCGACCGATCCCGCAAAGACCCTTCCCGGCATCTGCGGCTGCGGTGTCGCCGACATCGACGCCGCGCTCCCGAACGGGGTGGCCGACTGCCTCGTCAACGCCGAGCTGAAGGCGCGCGTCGCCCGCGCGAAGGCCATCGTCGCGGGGCTCACGGGCGATCCGTCGGAGACGCCCGTCGAGGCGGAGCTCACGGACATCGTGAACGGGCTCGGCGCATACGTGAAGCAGCTCGCGGCGCAGATCGTGCTGGCCGATCCGAAGGCGAAGCTCGACAAGCTCGCCAGGAAGACGAAGAAGCCGGTCAGGAAGGTGACCAAGGCCAAGGCGGGCAAGAAGCTCGACAAGGCCAAGGCGAAGGCGACCGCCGCGCTCGACCGGTTCGATCAGGCTGTCGCGCCGCAATAGCGCCGCCCGTCGCTTGAGCCTGGCGGCCATTCCCTCTACCCTCGCCACGCTGGCCGGCTGACCGGCGCCCGAAGGGGGAGGAGGAGATGATGAGGGGGAGTGCAGCGCTGTGCGCGGTCGCCGTGGTGACGCTTCTGGTAGCGGTCCGCCCTGCGAACGCCGACACCTACACGGTCAACAGCACCGCCGACGACGTTGATGCCGCTCCCGGCAACGGCGTGTGTGCGACCTCCAGCGGCACCTGCACGCTGCGCGCCGCCGTCCAGGAGGCGAACCTGCACGCGGGTCCCGACATCGTGACGCTCCCGGCCGGCATCTTCGTGCTGGCGCTGCCGGGCCCGGGCGAGGATGCCGCGGCGACCGGCGACCTCGACGTGCTCCAGCCGCTCGACATAAACGGCGCGGGGCGTGAGAGCACCATCATCGACGGCCTCAAGTCCGATCGCATCCTGCACTCGCTCACGACGGCGCTGGCGGTGCGCGATCTCACGCTGCGGCACGGTGCCGCGGCCCCCAATCCGGGCGGTGCGCTCCTCGCCCAGACCGGGACGCTGGCGATCGAGCGCGTTCGTTTCGAGGGCAACAGCGCGACCGACGGCGGAGCGCTCCTCGCCCTGGACTCGCTCACGATCTCCGACAGCGTCTTCGACCGGAATTCGGCGAGCGGGAACGGTGGTGGCGTCATACAGACCGGCTCGGGCACCCTCACGCTCACCGGCACGACCTTCACGTCCAACGTGAGCGTCGTCACGGGTGGTGCGCTCGTGACCGTCGCCACTGGAGCCGTGACGGTCACGAACTGCATGTTCTCGTCGAACCTCGCGTCGAACTTCGGTGGCCTTTTCGTCGGCGCAACCAGTGCGTTCTCGATGTCCGGTACGACCTTCGACCGGAACCGCGCTGTCACCACGGCGGGAGGGTTCGGCTACTCCGGCCCGGGCACCGTCTCGATCACCGACACCAAGGCGCTCGGAAACTTCGCTCCCAACGGCGGAGGTGGCTACATCACCGCGCCCACCGGCCCGGTGCACGTTTCGGGCAGCGAGTTCTCCGACAACTCGACCCTCTCCGGAGCAGGAGGAGGACTCCTCGTCACGACGACGGACGCGACGATCCAGAACGTGCAGTTCCGGCGAAACGCATCCTTCACGGGCGCTGGAGGGGGTCTCGCCGTGAGCGCCACGTCCATCGACCTGGCGGATGTCGAAGCAAGCGAGAACTCGGCGGCAAGCGGCGGCGGCCTCTATCTCGCCGGGACGAACGTTGCGCTCACGCGCGTTCGCGCCGTGAACAACGGCGGGACCATTGCGAGTGGTGGCGTGTTCGTCGGTGCCACATCGGCGAGCATCACCGACTCCACGATCGAGGGCAACGTCGGCGGCCAGGGCGGCGGCCTGATCGTGTCGGGCGGGTCGCTCGTCATGACCAACTCGACGCTGTCCAACAACCGCTCCGTTGGCCCCGTCGCGCTCGGCGGTGGCAGCTTCATCTCGGTGGCATCGCCGTCGACCCTCACCAACGTGACGTTCTCGGGCAACGTCGCCGACATCCAGGGAGGTGGCCTGCAAATGATCGGCGACCTGACGCTCCGCAACGTCACGTTCGCCGACAACACCGCACCCATGGGGAGCGCCATCTTCAACGGCGGCACGCTCACCCTCGGCAGCTCGATCATCGCCGGCAGCGCCGCCAGCCATTGCGCCGGCGCCGCGATCACGTCGGGCGACTTCAACATCGACTCCAACGGCACCTGTGGGCTCGCCGGTGGCAACGACCGCAACAACGTCGATCCGCAGCTCGGCTCCCTCGCCGACAACGGCGGGCCGACTTTCACGCATCTCCCGGCGTCCACGAGCCCTGCGATCGACGGCGGCAACCCGGTCGGGTGCCCCGCCACCGATCAGCGTGGCGAGACGCGCCCCACGGACGGCAACGGCGACGGCTCCTCCGTGTGCGACGTCGGCGCCGTCGAGTTCCTGGACCTCTGCCCGACCGATCCGGCGAAGACCCTGCCGGGCATCTGCGGCTGTGGCGTTGCCGACACCGACGCCGCGCTCCCGAACGGCGTCGCCGACTGCCTCATCAACGGCGAGCTGAAGGCACGCCTCGCGCGCGCCAAGACGATCATCGCCGGCCTCACGGGCGATCCGTCGGAGACGGCGGTCGAGAGCGAGCTCGTGGACATCGCGAACGGGCTCGGGACGTACGTGAAGCAGTTCAAGACGCAGCTCGTGCTGGCCGATCCCAAGGCCAAGCTCGACAAGCTCGCCAAGAAGACGAAGAAGCCGGTGAAGAAGGTGACCAAGGCCAAGGCCGGCAAGAAGCTCGCCAAGGCCAAGACGAAGGCGACGATGGCGCTCGACAACTTGGACAGGGCCGTCGCCCCGCAGTAGCGCGGCAGGGTGGAGGAGGATGCGGAGATGAAGATTTCGAAGGGTTCGTTGTGTGGAGCCGCCGTGGCGGCTCTCCTCGCCGGCGCCGCGCCGGTGATCGCCGACACCTATACCGTGAACAGCACGGCCGACGCCGTCGATGCGACGCCCGGCAACGGGACGTGTGCGACGGCGGCCGGAACGTGCACGCTGCGCGCCGCCGTCCAGGAGGCGAACGCGCACGCCGGCGCCGACGTCATCTCGCTGCCCGCGGGGCTCTTCCTGCTCTCGCTCACGGGCCCGGCCGAGGACGCCGCCGCCACCGGTGATCTCGACGTCACCGAGGCCCTCGAGATCAACGGCGCGGGGCGCGACAGCACCATCATTGACGGGCTCAACGCCGATCGCATCCTGCAATCGGCCGCCACCACCTTCGCGCTGCGTGACCTGACGTTGCGCCATGGACTCTTCGCCGGCCCGGGCGGCGGGTTGTATGAGAACATCGGCACCGTCACGATCGAGCGCGTTCGCTTCGCCGACAACGTGTCCACGGGGGGCGGCGCGGTGGCGCAGGTGGACGGCGCGCTCACGATCACGGACAGCGCGTTCGAGCGGAATTTTGCGTCCGGGATCGACGGCGGCGGCGTGCTCCTCGCCGGCAGCGGAGCGCTCGCCGTCACGGGATCGACCTTCACGGGTAACGGCGCCCTCGGCGGCGATGGTGGCGCCATCGACGCCATGACGAGCGGAAGCGTGACGGTGACGAACAGCACGTTCTCGAACAACTTTGCCGACAACGTCGGGGGCCTCCTCGCAGGTGGAAGCTCGGCCTTCTCGATCGCCGGCTCTACGTTCGACGGGAATCAGGCAACGGGCACCGGAGGAGGATTCTACTACGCGGGGCCCGGAAACGCGGTCCTCACCGACACGAAGGCGCTCGGGAACTTCAGCAGCAGCATCGGCGGAGGAGCCCTTTCCTGCTCGGGCACGGTGCAGGTGTCCGGCAGCGAGTTCTCGGACAACGTCACGCTGGCTGGGAACGGCGGTGGTCTCTTCGCGGCCGGCGCGGCGGGCACGACGATCCAGAACACGGTCTTTCGCCGCAACTCGGGAGGGCCTGGTCCGGGCGGCGGGCTCTTCTCCACAGCCGGCACCGGCACGATCACGCTGACCGACGTCGAAGCAAGCGACAACTCCGGCACGGCGGGTGGAGGCATGTTCCTCGCCGTCCCGACCGTGACGCTGACACGCGTCCAGGCCCTCCGAAATGGCAGCGGTAGCGGGCCGGGCGGCGGAATCTTCTTGGTTCCCTCGACGCTCGGCACGATCGCCGACTCGACCGTCGACGGCAACATCGCCGGCGGCGCGGGAGGAGGGCTTTTCGCGGGCAGCCCCACCGTGACGATCACCAACTCCACGATCTCGAACAACCGTGCCGCAGGTCCCGCCTCGGGTGGCGGCATATTCTTTGGCGTGACCGCGAGCACCGTGACCAACGTGACGTTCTCCGGCAACGTCTGCGACACGTCCGGCGGTGGGGCGTACGCGGCCGGCGCCGTCACCATGCGCAACGTCACGTTCGCCGACAACGTCGCGCCAATGGGGAGCGCCCTCTTCAACGGCGGCACGGCTACCCTCGGCAGCTCGATCATCGTCGGCAGCGCCGTCAGCCATTGCGCCGGCGCCGCGATGACGTCGGGCGACTTCAACATCGACTCCAACGGCACCTGTGGCCTGGCCGGCGGCAACGACCGCAACAACGTCGATCCGCAGCTCGGCCCCCTCGCCGACAACGGCGGCCCCACCTTCACGCAGCTCCCGGCGGCCACCAGCCCCGCGATCGACGCCGGCAACCCCGCCGGCTGCCCCGCCACCGATCAGCGTGGCGAGACGCGCCCCACCGACGGCAACGGCGACGGCTCCGCGATCTGCGACGTCGGCGCCGTCGAGTTCCTGGATCTGTGCCCGAGCGATCCGGCCAAGACCCTGCCCGGCATCTGCGGCTGCGGCGTCGCCGACACCGACGCCGCGCTCTCCAACGGCGTCGCCGACTGTCTCATCAACGGGGAGCTCAAGGCCCGCCTGGCGCGCGCCAAGACGATCGTCGCGGGGCTCACCGGCGATGCGAGCGATGCGCCGCTCGAGAGCGAGCTGCTCGACATCCAGGGCGGGCTCGCGGGCTACGTGAAGCAGTTCAAGGCGCAGCTCGTGCTGGCCGATCCCAAGGCGAAGCTCGACAAGCTCGCCAAGAAGACCAAGAAGCCCGTCAAGAAGGTCACCAAGGCCAAGGCGGGCAAGAAGCTCGACAAGGCCAAGACGAAGGCGACCACGGCGCTCGACAACCTCGATCGCGCCGTCGCCCCGCAGTAGCGCGATCTCGCGTGTGAGGAGGATGAGCTGATGAGGACCATTGCGCGTTGGTCGTGCGTCGCCCTGGCGATGACGCTCTTCGCGGGCGCCGCGCCCGCAATCGCCGACACCTACACCGTCAACAGCACGACCGATGCCGTCGACGCCACGCCCGGCAACGGGATCTGCGCGACCGCGACGGGGGCGTGCACGTTGCGCGCCGCCATCCAGGAAGCGAACGGGCACGTCGGCGCCGACGTCATTTCGCTACCGGCCGGGCTCTACCTTCTGTCGCTCGCCGGATCGGGCGAGGACCTCGCGGCCACGGGCGATCTCGACGTCACCGAGGCGCTCGAAGTCGACGGCGCGGGACGGGACAGCACCATCATCGACGGGCTCAACGGCGACCGCATCTTCCAATCCGCCGCCGGGACGCTCGCCCTGCGCGACCTGACCCTGCGCCACGGCTTCTTCGCCGGCCCGGGCGGAGGCCTCCTTCAGAACATCGGCACGGTGACGATCGAACGCGTGCTCTTCGCCAGCAACCTTTCCACGACGGGCGGCGCAATCGCCCAGGCGGACGGCGCGCTCACGATCACCGACAGCGCCTTCGAGAACAACTTCTCCTCCGGGAGCGGCGGCGGCGCGGTCCTCCTCGCCGGAACAGGCGCGCTCACGATCATGGGAACCACCTTCACCGGCAACGGTGCCCTCGGGAGCTACGGAGGCGCCGTGGACACCGTCACGAGCGGACCCGTGGCGGTCACCAACAGCACGTTCTCGAACAACTTCGCCGGCAACGTCGGCGCCCTCCAGGCGGCCGGGAGCTCGGCGTTCACGCTCGACGGCTCGACGTTCGAGGGCAACCAGGCCACGAACATCGTCGGGGGATTCTACTACGGCGGGCCGGGAAACGCGGTCGTCACCAACACGAAGGCGCTCGGAGGCTTCAGCGGCACGATTGGGGGCGGATACCTCTCCGCCTCGGGGACGGTGCAGGTTTCCGGCAGCGAGTTCTCGGACAACGTAGCCCTGAGCGGCTCCGGCGGCGGGCTTTTCGTCAGCGGTATGGCGGGCATCACGATCGCCAACACGGTGTTCCGTCGCAACGCGGGCGGCGCGGGTTCGGGAGGTGGCCTCACCTGCCTCGCCGGCGGAAGCAGTACGCTCACCCTGACCGACGTCGAAGCGAGCGACAACGCAGCCGGAGCCGGGGGAGGCGGTATGTATCTGCTGGCCCCGACCATCACGCTGACACGGGTCCAGGTCCTGCGAAACGGCGCCGGAGCCGGCCCGGGCGGCGGACTCTTCATGACACCATCGACGCTCGCCACGATCTCCGACTCGACGTTCGATGGGAACATTTCCGGTGCGCCGGGCGGAGGCATCTTCGCAAGCTCGCCGACAGCCGTCACGATCACCAACTCCACCATCTCGAACAACCGAGCCGCAGGTCCCGTCCCGGGCGGCGGCGCCTTCCTCGGCGCCACCACGGGCACCCTGACGAACGTGACGCTCTCCGGCAACGTCAGCGACCTGACGGGAGGCGGGGCGTTCCTGAACGGAGCCTTCACCCTGCGCAACGTGACGCTCGCCGACAACACGGCGCCGATGGGGAGCGCGCTCTTCAACAGCAGCGGGACGCTCACGCTCGGCAGCTCGATCGTCGCCGGCAGCGCCGCCAGCCACTGCGCGGGCTCCCCGATCACGTCGGGCGACTTCAACATCGACTCCAACGGCACCTGTGGCCTGGCCGGCGGCAACGACCGCAACAACGTCGATCCGCAGCTCGGCCCCCTGGCCGACAATGGCGGCCCCACCTTCACGCAGTTGCCGGCGTCGTCGAGCCCGGCGATCGACGGCGGCAACCCCACCGGCTGCCCCGCCACCGACCAGCGCGGCCAGACGCGCCCCACCGACGGCAACGGCGACGGCTCCTCGATCTGCGACGTCGGCGCCGTCGAGTTCCTGGATCTGTGCCCGAGCGATCCGGCCAAGACCGAGCCCGGCATCTGCGGCTGCGGCGTGGCCGACACCGACGCCGCGCTGCCGAACGGCGTCGCCGACTGCCTCATCAACGGCGAGCTGAAGGCCCGCCTCGCGCGCGCCAAGACGATCATCGCCGGCCTCACGGGCGATGCGAGCGACGCGCCGCTCGAGAGCGAGCTGCTCGACATCCAGGGAGGGCTCGCGGGCTACGTGAAGCAGTTCAAGACGCAGCTCGTGCTGGCCGATCCCAAGGCGAAGCTCGACAAGCTCGCCAAGAAGACCAAGAAGCCGGTGAAGAAGGTCACCAAGGCCAAGGCGGGCAAGAAGCTCGACAAGGCCAAGGCGAAGGCGACCGCGGCGCTCGACAACCTCGACCGCGCCGTCGCCCCCCAGTAGCCGATCGTCAACGCGCTCGAAGCCAAGGCCCGCCGCCCCTCGGGGTGGTGGGCCTTCGTCCTTGTGGGCGGCCGACCGATCGTGGTCTACCGGACGCGGGCATGCTGCGGGCAGTTCTCACCGTCCCCGTGCTGGTCGCGATCGTCTCGGGTGCGCCGATCGCCCGCGCCGACTCGTATGCGGTCAACAGCACGGCCGACGCGGTCGACGCGGCGCCGGGGGACGACATCTGCGCGACGGCCGCGGGGACCTGCACGCTGCGCGCCGCCGTACAGGAGGCGAATGCGCACGCCGGCGGCGACGTCATCAACGTTCCCGCGGGCGTCTTCCTGCTGTCCCTCATCGGCGCCGCCGAGGATCTGGCGGCGACCGGGGATCTGGACATCACGGACCCCCTTCTCGAGATCGACGGAGCCGGGCGCGAGAGCACCGTGATTGACGGCTTGGGCGCGGACCGCATCTTTCAGTCGTCCGTCGCATTCACGATGCGCAGTCTCACGCTCCGAAACGGCGCCGTCGGTCTCGACCTGGGCGGGGCCGTACTGCAGACGGCGGGGCCTCTGGCGGTCGATCACGTTCGGTTCGAGAACAATCGAGCGGGCTCCGGGGGCGCGATCTGGTACGCGAATGACACCCTTCTCATCTCGGAGAGCGTCTTCGACGGTAACGTCGCGAGCGCGGGCTCCGGTGGCGCCGTGGAGCGTACGTCGAACGGCGGGGTCACGATCACCGGCACCTCCTTCAAGTCGAACGTCGCGCTCGGTACCGGTTCGGGCGGCGGCGTGAGTTTGAGCACGAGCGAGGAGATTCGGCTCGCGAACTGCTCCTTCTCGTCGAACTCCGGCGAGTACGGCGGCGCAGCGGCCCTGTTCGGCTTCGCCGCCCTGTCGATCGACGGCTGCACCTTCGAGGGCAATCGCGCGCGTCAAACGGGCGGGGGCATCAGTGCATCCGGAAAGGGAAGCCCCGTCGTCACCAATACGAAGGCGCTCGGGAACTTCGCGCTCCAAGGCGGCGGGGCGTCCATCTCGTCGACGCTCGGCTCGGTCACAGTCTGGCATAGCGAGTTCTCGGACAACGTGGCCCGAGCCGGCGGGGGTGGCCTGTTCCTCAGCGCTGCCACGGACATGGACGTCCGCGACACCGTGCTGCGTCGCAACGCGGCGGGCGCCGATTTCGGGGGCGCGGTCTTCGGTCTCACCGGCGGAGTCCTCACGATGACCGACGTCGAGGCCAGCGAGAACTCGAGCACAGCAGGAGGCGGATTCTACATCAGCGGCGCAACGGTGACGCTCACGCGCGCGAGGGTTCGCAACAACGGGGCGGGTCTCGGCGGGGGCGGCGGAGTCACTGTCACCGGCAGCACCGTCACCGTCACCGACTCGACCATCGACGGCAACGTCGCGGTTCAGGCGGGCGGCTTGAGCGCCGTCGGTGCCGGTCTCATGCTGGCGGTCGCCAACTCGACGATCTCGAACAACCGGGCGGTGGGGAATCCGGGCACCGGTGGCGGCATGCTCATCGGCGCGGGGTTTCCCTCGACCCTGACCAACGTGACGGTCTCGGGCAACGCTGCCGAGTCGAGCGGCGGAGGAATCCAAGCCTTCGGGAACCTCACCTTCCAAAACCTGACGCTCGCCGACAACACCGCGCCAACCGGCAGCCAGATCTTCGGCGATACCGGCCCGCTCACGCTCACGAGCTCCATCCTCAGCGGAGCTGCCGGCGGCCACTGCGCCGGAGCGGCCCTACCCGTCTCCGGCGACTTCAACATCGACTCCGACGGATCGTGCGGTCTCGCCGGCCCGAACGACCGCACCGTCGATCCGCAGCTCGGGCCGCTCGCCGACAACGGCGGCCCGACGTTCACGCATCTTCCCGCGGCCGCGAGCCCGGCGATCGACGGCGGCAACCCCACCGGCTGCCCCGCCACCGACCAGCGCGGCCAGACGCGCCCCACCGACGGCAACGGCGACGGCTCCTCGATCTGCGACGT
>Ga0335084_10000670_pt1 | contig 29806 bp, 25 predicted proteins | sample Lox_Sample_44_FD_206721 | JGI IMG/M metagenome (GOLD analysis project Ga0335084, IMG submission 206721) | Soil microbial communities from Loxahatchee National Wildlife Refuge, Florida, United States - Lox_Sample_4.4 | ecosystem: Environmental > Terrestrial > Soil > Wetlands | place: USA... | reverse complement strand
CCCGGAGCATTTCTACGCCGTGGGTCAGTTCTACCGACACTTTCCTCAGGTGGAGGACGACGAAGTCGTCGCCGCGTTGAACCTCGTTTGACCAGTGAGATCGCGCAGGGACCGTATCGATCTCGACCGGGCGGCTGTTGCACGTTGCCGCTTTCTCAGCGTACGGCGCTCAGGCGCACCGGAATTCGCCGCCGGCCGAACTGACCTTTGAATGCCTCGAAGCGCCCGTCGACCTGGCTGGCGCACGACAGGCAGCGGCCATCACCGGTGAGGTGGTACTTCAGGATCTGGTGCCAGTCGCGCACGATCAGCTCCTCTCCGCAGGTCGGGCAGAAAGTGGTGCCGCCCTGGGTGTCGTGAACGTTCCCCGTGTAAACGTACTGGAGCCCTTCACGCAGCGCAATGTCGCGGGCCCGCGTCAGGGTGGCTGACGGCGTGGCTGGCAGATCGTCGAGCTTCCAGTCGGGGTGGAACGCCGTGAAATGCAGCGGAACGTCCGTGCCCAGGGCCCTGACGATCCACCTGCACATGCCGGTGATTTCTTCGTCCGAGTCGTTCTTGGTCGGGATCAACAGTGTAGTGATCTCGAACCACACATCGGTCTCGTGCTTGAGATAGACCAGCGTGTCGAGCACCGGCTGCAGTTGTGACCCGGTCAGCTTGAAGTAGAACTCCTCGGTGAACGCCTTCAGATCCACGTTGGCCGCATCCATCTTGGCGTAGAACTCGCGCCGCGGCCGGTCGTGCATGTAGCCGGCGGTCACTGCGACCGTCCGGACGCCGCGCTCGTGGCACGCGTCGGCCACGTCCATGGCGTATTCGGCGAAGATCACCGGGTCGTTGTACGTGAAAGCGACGCTCTTACAGCCACTGCGTGCTGCTGCCTGGGCGATGGCCTCGGGGCTCGCCTGATCCATCAGCCGATCCATGTCGCGCGACTTGCTGATATCCCAGTTCTGGCAGAACTTGCAGGCCAGGTTGCAACCGGCGGTGCCGAAAGACAACACAGCCGAGCCGGGATAGAAATGATTGAGCGGCTTCTTCTCGATCGGGTCGATGCAGAATCCGGAGGAGCGGCCATAGGTGGTCAGAACCATCTCGTCACCGATGCGCTGCCGCACGAAGCACGCGCCGCGCTGGCCCTCGTGCAGACGGCAATCGCGCGGGCACAGGTCGCACTGCATGCGGCCATCGCCCAGCAGATGCCAGTAGCGGGCCGGATAGAGCGTGTTCGTGTCGATCGTGTCGGAGTCGCTCATTGCAGCCAGGACTCAGGCTCCGATTCGCGAAACTTGACGACGGTGTAGCGCAGCAAGCGCAGGTCCTCGGCCCAGAAGGTCGGCTCGAGCCCGGCTTTGCGTTTCAGCTGCCGCAAGAACTCCGCCGGGTCGGGGATGCTGTCCCAGACCTGGGGGAGAAAGGTCCCGCGCTTGTCGCCGTGCTCGAGGATGAGCCCGTCAACCCCAGGGCGGATTTGGGCTACGGCATCTGCTTCGCTGACCAGCGCGAGCGGCTCCGAGCGCGATAGGACGGAGACTTCGACCAGCGTGGTGGCGAACTCGGTCTGCGTGAGCGGCTCGAAGCGCGGATCGAGAAACGCAGCAGCCTTGGCATTGGCCTTCACGTCCTCGAGCAGCGAACGGTGCGCCTGCAAGCTGCCGACGCAGCCGCGCAGCCGGCCATTGCGCATGAGCGTGACGAAAGTGGCCGCCGCCTCTCGTAGGAAGTCGTGCCTATCGTCGACGGGATAGCTGAGGCCGAATATCCCGCCGATTGCGCTGCGCGCGAGTGGGATCAGCACCGCTCCGCGCGCATCGGCCTGGCTCGCTTCACGGTCCGTGATGTTGGCCGACGGCTCGAAGAAGCCGATCGACGCATAACCGACTACGCGGCTGCGGTCGCCGGCGGTGTCTCCTGAATTGCGCAGGTCGAGCAGTTCGGGCCTGAGCCCGCGGCGGGAGACTACGGTTAGTAGGGCGTTCACCGGCGTAGCGCCACAAGCCTGGTGGTGATTGAGCTGTGGCTGGCGCAGCAGAATCGTGCGTACGGTCTCGCGGTCGATGGCCTGTGCTTGGTCATAAGTAAGATAGTGGGACAGGTCGGAGCTGATGACGATCAAGGTGTCGTCGCCGCCCCACAGCCGGTCGAGCACCTCGGCAACCTCCTCGGGGCTCGCTTGCCCCACCACGAGTGGGACGACCGTAAACATGCCCAGCACCGCCTGCAGGAAAGGCAGGTGCACTTCCAGCGAATGTTCGGGCGCATGCGCTACGCGGCTCTCGCTCACCTGCGGTAAAGAGGAGATCGATTGAACCGCCTCGCGATCGACCGGAACTACCCCCAACGGCGTTGCAAGACCGAGCGCACCCGGCAGCGCGAGGCCATCGAACGCAACTCGATGAGCAGGGCCCAACAGAACCACGCGCTTGATCCGACCCCGCGCAGGTGCGAGCCGGGCGTACGCTTTGGCCGCTACCGGCCCGGAATAGATGTAGCCGGCATGAGGTGCGATCAGCGCTTTGGGCACGTCCGCTTCACGCGGGGCCGCTGAGCTCTCGAGTAGCGCGGCCATGTCGCGAGACAAGGTTTCTCCGGCGGCGGGATAGAACGTCCCCGCCACTGCGGGCGGACGAATCTGCGTCATCGCTGCGGCCACTTATATAAGTTTGGGATGGTCCGGACGCTGTTCAACCGGGCACGGCGCATCAGTGGATTTATAGGTAAGCGCTGGGTCGAAAGCGCTTTGGACCTTTGCAAACGTGAAACTGGATCCCCCTGTAACGACCGGCGGACCTTCCACCGCAGTCGAAACGACGGAGCGACGCAAATGGTGGCGGGGCCGACTCAAACGTCAGCTTACGCTTGACTTGCATAGACGGCGCCCAGTATATTACTGACCAGTTAGTTAGTTAATGGCCGGTTCTCATACATGTCTCCCCCTCGTCGTTGGGCGCGCCGCAAGGAAGCCCGTCCGGCCGAGCTGCTGGCCGCTGCCCTTGGACTATTTGTGGAGCGCGGCTATACCGCGACCCGGCTCGAGGACGTCGCCAAGCGGGCGGGCGTCAGCAAAGGCACGGTGTATCTCTATTTCCCTGGAAAAGAGGACCTGTTCAAGGCCGTGGTGCGCGAGGCCCTTGTCCCTCTTCTGGAGCGCGGCGAGAAGATGGTGGCCGAGCACAAGGGGAGCGCGGTAGAGCTGATCCGCGAGCTGGTGCGCGGCTGGTGGGAGGGCTTTGGTCTGACGCCGTACGCCGGCATCCCGAAGCTGATGGTCTCCGAGTGCCGCAATTTTCCGGAGCTGGGCAAGTTCTACGTCGACGAGGTCATCACGCGTGGGCACAAGCTGGTGCGCACTGCGGTGAGGCGCGGCGTGGACAGCGGAGAGTTTCGACAAATCGATCCCGATTATGTCGCCCGCCTGGTGTTCGCCCCACTAGTGTTGATGGTGATCTACCGCCACTCCTTCGACTTCTGCAGCGCGCCGCGCCTGGATCCCGATGCGTACGTTGAGCAGCATTTGGACATCCTGCAACGAGGGCTGCTCGCAACGTCCCGGGGAGACATACGTGCAGCGTGTCCGGCGGCCCGCGTCTGATCCCATGAGCAGACCGGAGCTGTTCTCTCTCGTTCCACGCTCTGCATACGACGGGCGCCTTAAGCTCGAGGGAACTCCTGCAATGGCGCGCCTCCCCATACCGATGCGCGTATCGCTCGTGGTCGTACCGCTGCTGGCGCTGGTAGGCGGTTGCAACAAGCCACCGCAGCAGCTCGACGCGGCGCGCCCAGTGCACGCCGTCACGGTCTCACTCGCCAGCGATGAACAGGAAGTGACATACACCGGTGACGTACGCGCGCGCTGGGAGACGGCGCTCGGCTTCCGGGTACCGGGCAAGATCGTGGCGCGGCTGGTCGAGGTCGGGCAACAGGTAAAGACCGGACAGGTACTAGCCCGCCTGGATCCCGAAGACCAAAAACTCTCGGCCGAAGCCGCCAAGCAGCAGCTGATGGCCGCGCGCTCTGATTTTCAACAGGCCAAGGCGGACCTGGTGCGCTACAAGGAACTGGTAGACAAGGGTTTCATCAGCGCTGCCGAATTCGACCGGCGCAAGACCACCTATCAGACGGCAGCGGCGCGCCTCGAGCAAGCTACCGCCCAGCTCGAGCTCAACCGCAACCAGACTGAATATACGACATTGCGCGCCGACCACGATGGCGTCGTCACCGCGGTGCAGGCCGAAGTCGGGCAAGTCGTGTCGGCCGGCCAGTCGGTGGTCAAGACGGCCCGATTGGACGAGAAAGAAGTGGCGGTCAACGTGCCGGAGAACCGCTTGGTCGAGCTGCGGGCCACCAAGGATGCCGATGTCAGCTTGTGGGCGTCGCCGGGCAAGGTATACAAGGGCCGCATCCGCGAGATTTCTCCCAGCGCGGACAACGTCACCCGCACCTACACGGTGAAAGTGACCGTGCTGGATCCGGATGCTTCGGTTCAGCTCGGAATGACGGCGAACGTGAGGCTCAGAGGAGGGATGCGAGCCGAAGTGGCTCGCCTGCCGCTTACCGCGTTGTTCCAGAAAGGCGACGAAGCGGCCGTCTGGGTGATCGACCCCAAGACCCAGCAGGTCACGCTGACGCCGGTGCAGGTGGGGCGTTACACGCAGGACTACGTGACTGTCCTATCCGGCTTGAGCGACGGCGATCTGGTGGTGCGCGCCGGCGTGCACAAGCTGAACCAGGGCGAAAAGGTACGCATCCTCGCGGACCCCGCGCCGTGATCCGCGTCGACTCCACGCCTTGGGTGGCACGATGATCACGCGCTTCAACCTATCCGAGTGGGCGCTCGAGCATCAGGCCCTGATCTTGTACTTCATCGTGGCGCTGTTTGCCGCGGGCACGTATTCGTACCTGAGGCTGGGCCAAGGCGAGGATCCCGAATTCACCTTCAAGCTCATGGTGGTGCGCACTCTGTGGCCGGGCGCCACCGCAAAAGAGGTGGAGCTGCAGGTTACCGAGCGCCTGGAGAAAAAGCTGCAAGAGACACCCTGGTTCGACTACGCGCGCAGCTACTCCAAGCCCGGGGAGTCGCTGATCTTCGTTGTGCTCAAGGACTACACGCCGCCGAAGGCTGTGCCCGACGCCTGGTACCAGGCGCGCAAGAAGGTCTCCGACATCAAGTCCACGCTTCCCTCGGGCGTGCAGGGACCGTTTTTCAACGACGAGTTCGGCGACACCTTCGGCATCATCTACGCGTTCACTTCGGACGGCTACTCTTATTCCGAGCTGCACGACTACGTAGAGAATGTGCGGCGGGACCTGCTGCGCGTGCCAGACGTGAGCAAGGTGGACATCCTCGGCGATCAAGACGAGAAGATCTATATCGAGATGTCTCACAAGAAGCTGGCCACGCTGGGCGTGGATCCACTGCAGATATTCGCGGTGCTGCAGCGGCAGAACAACATGGTACCGGCTGGCAATTTCGAGACCCAGGCAGACCGCATCTACATCCGAATCAGCGGCGACTTCAAGTCCGTGGAGAGCATCCGGGAGATCGGCATCCAGGCCGGCGGGCGGCTGTTCCGATTGGGCGACATCGCCAACGTGTACCGCGGCTACGTCGATCCGCCGGTGCTCAAGTTCCGCTACCAAGGCGAGGACGCGCTGGGGCTGGCGGTGTCCATGCGCAAGGGCGGCGACATCATTGCCCTGGGTCGGGCGCTCGAAGCGGAGATGGCGCGCATCAGATCCAACCTGCCGGTGGGGATCGAGGTGCACCAGGTGGCCGACCAGCCCAAGGTGGTGTCGCGCTCGATCAACGAGTTCATGCGGACGCTGGGCGAGGCGGTGATCATCGTGCTGGCGGTGAGCTTCCTCAGCCTGGGCTTGCGCACCGGCGTGGTGGTGGCGTTGTGCATTCCGCTGGTGCTGGCCTCGACCTTCCTGCTCATGAAGGTGTTTGGCATCGATCTGCAGCGCATCTCGCTGGGCGCGCTCATCATCGCGCTGGGCTTGCTCGTCGACGATGCCATCATCGCAGTGGAGATGATGGCCATCAAGATGGAGCAGGGCTGGGATCGCCTGCGCGCGGGCAGCTACGCGTACACATCGACGGCCCCGTCCATGCTGACCGGTACCCTGGTGACCGCCGCTGGCTTCCTGCCAGTCGGCTTGGCCAAATCGGCGGCCGGTGAGTACACCTTTTCGATCTTCGCCGTGGTGACGATCGCGCTGCTTGTGTCGTGGGTGGTGGCCGTGCTCTTTACCCCGTACCTGGGCTTCAAGCTGCTGCCCGACTACGCTACGCTCGATCGGCGCAACACGTTGAGGCAGAGGTTGCTGCTGAGGCCGCTGCGGCGGAAGTTCCCTCGCCTGATCCCGCCTGCGCCTGCCCAGAGGCCCCCGGGGCACGACCGCGATGTCTACGGCGGACCTTTCTACCAACGCTTCCGCGCACTGGTGACTTGGTGCGTGACCTGGCGTAAAACGGTCATCGCCATCACGGCAATGCTGTTTGTGCTATCGGTGATCGGATTCGGCTTCGTGCAGCAGCAGTTCTTCCCCTCTGCCAACCGACCCGAGCTGGTGGTGGATCTGTGGCTGCCCAACGGAGCGTCGATCTACGCCACCGACGCCGAAGCCAAACGCTTCGAGAAGATGCTGAGTAGCGATCCGGACGTCGAGAGCTACGTCTCCTACGTCGGGGGCGGTGGCCCGCGCTTCTACCTGCCTTTGGATCAGCAGCTCATCAACGCCAACCTGGCCGAATTTGTCGTCACCACCAAGAGCAACCGCGTGCGCGACAAGGTGGCGCAACGACTGCTCGACATCCTGGACAATCAGTTCACTCTGGTGCGCGGCCGCGTGAGCGCGCTGCAGAACGGCCCGCCGGTGGCCTACCCGGTGCAGTTCCGCGTCAGCGGGCCGGACTACTCGAGGATCCGCGAGATCGCCAACCAAGTGGCGCAGGTGATGCGCGCCAATCGCAACATGCTGCACGTACACTTGGACTGGAACGAGAGGTCGAAAGTGGTGAGGCTGGATATCGACCAGAACAAGGCGCGCCTGATCGGCTCCACCTCGGAAGGCCTATCCGATGTCTTGCACTCGATCTTGTCGGGATACTCCATCACCCAATTTCGCGAGCGCGATAAGCTCATCGAGGTGCTGGCGCGCGCCGAGCCCAAGGAGCGTCTCAGCCTGGACGACATTCGCGACATCAATGTGCCGACCCAGAGCGGCAAGTGGGTGCCGCTGTCCCAGGTGGCCAACATCAGCTATGCCTTCGAGGACGGAGTCATCTGGCGCCGCAACCGCATCCCCACCATTACCGTGCAGGGCGACATTCTCGGCCACGTTCAGGCGCCGGTGGTGACCAGTCAGATCAACCCGGCGCTCGAGCCGATCCGCGCCAAGCTGCCGCCGGGCTACCGCATCGAGGCGGGCGGGGCCACCGAAGAGAGCGCGCGTGGCCAGGCTTCGGTGAACGCGGTGGTGCCGATCGCGGTGCTCACGGTCATCACCCTGCTGATGATTCACCTGCAGAGCATCTCCAAGACTTTCCTGGTGCTGCTCACGGCTCCGCTGGGCCTGATCGGAGTTGTGCTGTTCCTGCTGGTCTTCAACGTGCCATTCGGCTTCGTGGCCATGCTCGGGTTCATCGCGTTATTCGGCATGATCATGCGCAATTCGGTCATTCTGGTCGACCAGATCGACCAGGACGCCGCCGCCGGGCATCCGCTGTGGACCGCCATCATCGACTCGACGGTGCGCCGCTTTCGTCCCATCATCCTCACCGCATCAGCGGCTATCCTGGCGATGTTCCCGTTGACGCGCAGCAACTTCTGGGGTCCGATGGCGGTGGCGATCATGGGCGGGCTGCTGGTCGCCACGGTGCTCACGCTGCTCTTCCTGCCGGCCTTGTACGCTGCTTGGTTCCGCGTCCAGCGGCCGCCGATCTCATCGACTGCTCCTCACAAACCAGCCGCTGCGCTCGTGCTACATTAGGGCCCATTTGCACTGGCCTGGTTTTCTTTCCCGAGTGACCCTGACTGTCTTGCGCGGGTTTTTGCGCGCCTACTTGCAGCCGCGTCGCGCTGGCGCGGCGCTTTCTCTTGTTCTGCTGCTTGCTTTGCACGGCCCAGCGCAGGGTGCGCACGAGGCGATCGCCTCGGCCCATCCGCTGGCCACGGAGGCCGGCATGCAGGTTCTGGCGCAGGGCGGCAACGCTTTCGACGCCGCAGTCGCAGTGGCCTCGGCGCTCGCTGTAGTGGAACCGTTTGCATCGGGCTTAGGGGGCGGGGGTTTCTTCCTCCTGCACCGTGCCGCCGATGGCTTCGAAGTGATGGTCGACGCACGTGAAACCGCTCCGCACAGCGCCGGGCGCGACCTGTATATCGGAGCCGACGGCAAACCCGCCGGCAGGGCTTCGATCGAAGGCATGAAGGCGGCCGCGATTCCTGGTACGCCCGCGGGCATCGTCTGGCTGGCACAGCGTTACGGCCGCGTACCGCTGGCGAAATCGCTGGCACCGGCCATCCGTCTCGCGCAGAGCGGCTTCGCTACCGATACTCGCTACGCGATAGTTGCCGGTTTCGTGCAAACGAAGCTGAGGGCGGAGCCGCGGACCGCTGCCACGTTTCTCGACAACGGCGCCGTTCCGGAGCCGGGCTTCATCCTGCGCCAGCCCGATCTCGCGAAAACCTTGCAGGCCATCGCGGCACACGGGCGCGATGGCTTCTACCAGGGCGACGTTGCGCTGCGCATGGCAGCAGCAGTGCAGGCCGGCGGCGGCATCTGGGAACAGAACGACCTGCGGCGCTACGAAGTGGTGGAGCGCGTCCCGCAGCGCTTCACCTATCGCGGCGTCCGTATCACGTGCGCTCCGCTGCCGTCGGCTGGCGGCTTGACGCTGGTGCAGAGCCTGCAGATCCTAGAACACTTCCCGCTGGGCTCGCTCGACCCGGTCGATCGCATACATCTCGTGGTCGAAGCGCTGCGGCGCGGGTACCAGGACCGCGCGCGTTATCTGGGCGACCCAGACTTCGTGCAGGTGCCCGATTGGCTCGGCACGCGTGCTTACGCTGACCGCCGTGCCGCCACCATCGACTTGGAGCGCGCAACGCCCAGCGCGCAGTTGGCGGCGATGAGCGAAGGCGAGAACACGACCCACTTCTCGGTCGTGGATCGGGAGGGTAACCGTGTCGCTGCCACGCTATCCATCAACCTCCCGTTCGGTGCCGGGGTCATGGCCGGCGATACCGGCGTGCTGCTCAACGATGAGATGGATGATTTCGCTATTGCGCCGGGCGCTCCCAACGCATACCAGCTGGTGGGTGCGAGCGCCAACCAGATCGAAGGCGGCAAGCGACCCTTGTCGAGCATGACGCCCACCTTCGTCGAGGACGAGCGCGGACTGTTGGTGTTCGGGACGCCGGGCGGCTCGCGCATCATCAGCATGGTTCTTCTTGGCATCCTGGAGTATGTGGGCGAGAGCCGGCCGGACATCGAGCACCTGGTAAGCGCGGCGCGTTACCATCACCAATTCCTACCCGACGGCATCGAGTATGAGCCAGGAGCATTTCCCCCGACGTGGGTCGAGGCCTTGAGAGCGAAGGGCCATACGCTCCGGGAAGGCCGCCGGAGCTGGGGCAATATGCAAGCGGTCTACGTGGACCGGGCCTCGGGCGAAGCCCGCAGCTACAGCGACCCTCGCGGCACGGGCGGCGCGCAGTTTTGAGCTTCGTCGATCAACTAGTGAGGGTCCGGCGCGCCCGACCATCCATAGAACAAAACGCCCACTGTTGTGAACAGCGGGCGCGAGCATGCTACCTCCCAGAGTCAGGCGGTCCGCCGTCTTTTCGTTCTTATAGGCCGTGGGCAAGTCGCAATCGCGCCCGCCTTCTCCCGCAGGTGACCCGCAGCCATACTACGCCGGAGCTGCTGTCAAGGGAACTGGCCTGCCTCGCGCCAACCCAGGACGTTGGCCCCCTAGACTAGACCGCCCGTGGCAGCCTTGATCGAAAAAGTGCGGGACGATTTCTCAGGCAGGCCACAGGAACGCAGACCACACCGGCGGTTTCTCCCCGTCGGCTGGTCTCTCCATCATCTTCTGCTTGGCCGCGGCCGTGGCCTCAGCCTCACCGCCAAACGCCGTGCGCAAATCGAGGTGCCAGACCTGCCACGGTCGGCGGTCGGCCGGTCTCGTGAGGGCGAGACCCCTCTGTGAGTCGATGCGAGCTGTGATGTGCGTTTGATCCTCAGCCAGCACCTCAGCGTCCGCCAACAGTTGCGAGGTATTGAAAGTCGATTCCGCGAACTTCCCTAAGTAGAACTTCTCGCCCACGATCGATTTTCCTTTGCTGTTGCCGACGGTGTCGATCCTGCCTTCTATCGGATGCCTGCGCGTGGTCTTGAACACTCAACCAATCCCTCGGTCAGGTTGGTGGGCTGGCCTCGCGTTCCATCAGGGCGTTGTCATGCTGTAAAGTACCGCCGCACACCTGATGCCTGCGCGCTCGGGTCCGGGGATTGGCGCTCAGGTCCGTAATAGAATGGTCGATATATTCGGTCTAACTGATTGACTGGACGTGTGTGCGGCTTCAATCCCAACCGGAAACAGACCGAGGGCAGAGCATGAAGCAGACGTTTCTCGAGTTCGAGCAGCCCATCGCCGAGCTGGAGGCGAAGATCGAGGAGTTGCGCTATGTGCAGGATGACTCCGCGCTCGATATCTCGGAGGAGATCAACCGGCTGCAGAAGAAGAGCAACTCGCTCACCAAGGATATCTACGGCAAGCTTCACCCCTGGCAGATCTCCCAGGTTGCACGTCACCCGCAGCGGCCCTATACGCTGGATTACATTCAGAACATCTTCACCGACTTCCAGGAACTGCATGGTGACCGCACTTACGCAGACGACGCCTCGATGGTAGGAGGGCTCGCCCGCTTCTCCAACCAGACTGTGATGGTGATCGGACATCAGAAAGGGCATGACACCAAGGAAAAGCTGCTGCGCAACTTCGGCATGCCGCGCCCGGAGGGGTACCGCAAAGCGCTGCGCCTGATGCGGTTGGCGGAGAAATTCGGCATTCCGGTGCTGACCTTCGTGGACACGCCCGGGGCCTACCCTGGCGTGGGGGCCGAGGAACGCGGGCAGTCCGAAGCTATTGGACGCAACCTCTACGTGATGGCCGAGTTGCGCGTGCCCATCGTCGTTACCATCATCGGAGAAGGTGGCTCGGGTGGGGCTCTGGCCATTGCCGTGGGGGACGTGTTGCTGATGCTGCAGTACGCGACCTACTCGGTGATCTCGCCCGAAGGCTGCGCCTCCATCTTGTGGAAGAGTGCGGAGAGGGCCCCGGAAGCCGCAGAAAGCCTCGGGATCACGGCGAGCCGGTTGAAGACGCTTGGGCTGGTGGACAAGATCGTTGCCGAGCCGCTCGGGGGCGCGCACCGCGATCCGCAGACCATGATGCAGACGCTGCGCAAGAGCTTGCAGGATGCGCTGCAGCAGGTTCAGGAACAGCCGCTGGAAGATTTGCTGCAAGCGCGCTTCACCCGCCTCATGGAGGTCGGCAGGTTCAAGGAACTGGCCTTGCGCTGAGCTGGTTGCGGGAACGCGGGCGAGGCCAGATCCCCCGTTGAGCGGGGGATTTTTGTTTTGACGGGACGGATTGCGGTGGCGAGAGCGTCGAAAGCGACGAGCGAGAGCGTGGAGATGGTCGAGCAGGCCCTGCTCGATGCCGGGCTCGCGGGAAGCCGCATCGTCGTGGGTGTGAGCGGCGGCGTAGACTCTGTGGCGTTGCTGCACGCGTTGGCGCAGGTTGCGCCAGGTCTGAGCGTGTCGCTCTGCGCTCTACACGTGCATCACGGGCTAAGCGCGCACGCCGATGACTGGGCGCGCTCATGTTCCGAGCAATGCGAAGCCCTCGGCGTACCGCTGATCCAGGCACGGGTGCACGTGGATCGCTATTCCGAGTTGGGCGTCGAAGGCGCTGCGCGCGAAGCGCGCTATGCGGTGTTCAAGCAGCAGCAGGTCGACGCTGTAGCGCTCGCGCATCATGCGGACGACCAGGCCGAAACGCTGCTGCTACAGCTGCTGCGCGGAGCAGGCGTGCGGGGTTTGAGCGCGATGCCAGCATCGCGTGTGCTGGATGCTGCAACTGGGCTGCGCTTGGTGCGTCCGTGGCTGAGGCTGACGCGCGCGCAGATCCGACGTTACGCACAGCGCGCCGGGCTGTCTTGGATCGAGGACGAGAGCAATCTCGATCTGGCTTTCGACCGCAGCTTCCTGCGGGTGCGCATTCTTCCCGAGCTCGGCACCCGTTTCCCCGGGCTGGTCGAGACGTTTGGACGCGCGGCACACAATCTCGCCGACGCGGCCCAGCTCCTCGAAGATCTCGCGGCCAGGGATGCGCAGGGCGCGGCGGCGGACACCCTGCCAGTTTCGGCGCTGACGCCCCTTTCTCCAGCTAGAGCGCGCAACCTGCTGCGCTGGTTCCTGGAACGACAACACTTGCCCGCGCCCGCCCGTGATCAGCTCGAGGAAGCCCTACGACAGGCGCTCGCGGCGCGCCGCGACGCGCAGCTGCGGGTCAGGGTTGGGGCGGTTTGGCTGCGACGGCACCGCGGCAGGCTCTATCTGGAATCCGCTGGGCGCAAGCCCGCGCGCAGCTGGAGTCTAACCTGGACTGGTCAACACCAGGTGGCGTTGCCAGCGGGATTGGGTTGTTTACGCTTCGAGCCTGCGCACGGAACCGGCTTATCTGTGGCGCGACTCAGCGCGCAGGGCGTAACAGTGCGACCTCGTTCTGGCGGGGAACGCATGCGGCTTGCGCCCAACCGGCCGACGCGCACGCTCAAGAATCTGCTGCAGGAAACGCGTGTCCCGGAATGGGAACGCGCCCGCATGCCACTGATGTTCGCGGGCGAAACCCTGGTGTGGGTGCCTGGTGTGGGGCAGGATTTTCGTTTCGCTGCCGCGTCGGACGAGCCGGGCGTGATGCCGAGCTGGCAGCCCGAGAGGCTGGGGTCGGCCCAATAGTCAGCAGCCCGATCGCCGCTTTACGCGTTACCCTGGGCCGAGCACCCGGGCTACGGCGCGGTTAAGTTCCGTGACAAGCTGCTCGGCTTGCTCGGCGTTCACGGCATCCCACACAGCGCCATGCTCGCCGCCCACATCCATCAGGACCCTATGTACGAACGAGCCGTCACTGAGCGGGATCGGTGCGGAGAAGAAGCGTGGGATCACGATTATCTTCCCATCTGACGGGGTGATGCGCGCGCCGTATATACAATAGCTGTGCAGTTCACTCGTCGCTCTTCGCGAGACGCATGAGCTGGATTTGTGTATCGTGCGGTAGCGTGGCGATAGCGCGTCGAACCAGTGCCTCATACGCGCGCGGATCTGGAGCGCTGGTCAAATCGCCCCCGAACTCCGACAGGATCGACAGACTCTCTTCGCTCGCGCCCTCTCTGCTCTTGGCTGAAGGATGCACAACAGCAGTCACGCGTAGGGTCTGGACGACCAGCTCGCGCATCTCGATGTTCTTGCGTATCCACTCGCGGGCCTCGGCTTGGACTTGCGGCAGATCGAGCCCGGCATGCATGGGATGGGGAGGGTGTCCGTTCAGGAAGTTCGCAGCGGCGGCTGCTTTCTTCGCTGTGTTGTCCTCCACGTCAGGCGGTCCGGCACGGCTGACACCATAGTGTCGCATCAACGCCATTCCGATCGTTGCCTGCGCGGTGCGCGCGAGACTGTCGATCCTAACCACACCGCTTCGCTTGTTGCGTCCAAACATAAGTTCCCCTTCCCTATCCACACCCAGAAGCTGCCAGCAGAGTCAGCAGTTGTGCCACTGTACACCGTGCGGACCGGCAGCCGCAGCTGGCGGCGTCGACTTTCCATGATAGCGCGCGCCGGGCCGGCCGTGCTGCGTACGACTCCAGCCGGCTGCCTTGTGGCTACCCAGCCACATCAGGCGCGCGATCCCGTTCGCTGGCGTAAGCCTCATGCCTGCATCACATCATGCCGATGGCCTTCGGCAACCAGAGCGACAGCGCAGGCCAGAAGGTAACCAGCACCAGGAATACGAGCATCGTGAGCAGCCAAGGCCACACGGCCACCGTCAGCTCCGTGATTCCCATCTTGGTGATGCCGCTCGCCACGTAAAGGTTCAAGCCGACTGGCGGATGACACAGGCCGATCTCCATGTTGACAACGATCATGATGCCAAAATGGACCGGATCGATACCGAGCTTCGTGGCCACCGGGAACAGGATCGGCGCCATGATGAGAACGATGGAGGAGGGCTCCATCACGTTGCCGGCGAGCAGCAGCAAGACGTTCACCATCAGGAGGAAGGCGCTCGGTCCCAGGCCCTTATTCAGCAGCCACTCGGCCATCATCTGCGGGATGTGCTCCGAGGTCATCAAGAACGAGAACAGCACGGCATTGGTGATGATGTACAGGAGCATGGCGCTCAGATTGGCCGACTCGAGCAGCGATCGCGGCACCTCCCGGAGCGGCATGTCCTTGTATACGTACACGGCGATGAAAAAGGCATAGACCGCGCTCATGGCCGCCGCCTCCGTGGCAGTGAAGATCCCAGTGTAGATCCCGCCGATGACCACCACGACGAGGAACAAACCCCAGATGCTCTCGCGAAACGCTTTGGCGCGGGCGCCCCAGTTAGCCTTCACCAGGCGCGGGTAGTCGTTTCTGCGCGCGAGCGACCAAGTCGTGGCCCCCAGCATGACAGTCAGGGTCAGACCCGGCAGCACGCCAGCCACGAACAGCGCACCGATCGACGTGTTTGTCGACACCGCGTAGATGACCTTGACGATGGACGGCAGCATCAGTATCCCGAGCGCCCCCGAGGTGGTGATGACGCCGGCGCCGAACTTCTTCGGGAAGCCTTGCTTTTGCATGGCGGGCAGCACGATCGACCCGATTGCGACCACGGTTGCCGGACTGGAGCCGCAGACGGAGGCGAATAGAGCGCACGCGACGACACCGGCCAGTCCCAGCCCCCCGTGCCAGTGGCCAACCATCGACGTGGCAAAGTTGATCATGCGCCGCGCGACGCCACCGCGCGTCAGGAAATTTCCGGCGAGAATGAAGAAAGGGATGGCCATGATCTCGAACCTTTCGATGCCGGTGAACAGCTTCAACGCCACCGCGTGCAGAGGCACCTCGGTCATGGTGAACAAGAACGTCAAGACCGTGAGGCCCAGCGCGATCGAGATCGGCATCCCGGTCAGCATGAGCGCGATCAACAGCCCGAAGATCAGGTAGGCGCTCACGGCTTGGCTGCGCGCTTCAGATCGGCTGGGTGAAGGTCGTCAGCGACGTCCTGTTCCAGACCCTCGACCTTGGCGACGTCGTGATGCGGCAGTTCGCCGCTGCGGAGGAACCACCAAGTCACCTGGAGGAAGCGGAAGCACATCAGATACGAGCCGCAGGGAATCGCCAGATACACGATCCACATCGGCAGCTCCAGGTCGGCGGAGACCTGCTGGGTGTGAGCGATGTCCCACACGAACTCGGCACCCAGGGTGCCGACGACGCCGGTGAAAAGCGCCCCCGCGAGCAGCCCGAACACGATGACCTTTGCGCGCTGCCGATCGGGGAGCCGGTTGATGAGCACGTCTACGCCGACGTGGATGCCGGTGCGCACGCCATACGCAGCGCCGAACTTGGCCATCCAGATGAACATGTAGATGCACAGTTCCTGCGCCCAGCTCAAATTGATCCTGAGCAGCCAATCCTGCAGCACGGGAACTGGCAGAGCCGAGGCGTAACGGTGGACGACTGCGACGAAGATGACCGCAGTCGCGCCCGCCATCAGGAGGGCGATCAACCACTCCTCAAGGCGGTCGAGCAATCTGAGCATCAGCGCTCCCTCGCCCGAGAGGCCGCCTGCCCGCCCGAATGCGCTCGCCGCGTCCTCACGAACCCAGGGGCATACGCGCCGCGCTGCAGCGTGGGCATGTCAGTACTGGTTGGGGTCGAAGCCGGTCGCCTTATAGACCGCCTGGATCAGATCCTTGCCGATGCGGTCCGCCATCTGGGCGTGCACCGGCAGCAGCGCCTGCTTCCACGCGTGCTTTTCCTGTGGCGTCAAAGTGATGATCTGGGTCTTGCCGGACTTCTTGATGGCGTCCAGCGCGGCGTCGTTCTCCTGCTTCGCGATGTGGTTGCCGTAAGTGGTCGCGTCCCGCATCGCGCCTTCCAGCAGGGTGCGGATGTCGGGTGGCAGCCCATCCCAGAATTTCTTGTTGACGATGACCGCATACCCGACGTAGCCGTGATCGGTGACCGTCAAAAACTTCTGCACCTCGTGCATCTTCTGGGTGTAGATGTTCGAGGCCGTGTTCTCAGTGCCGTCCACCACGCCGGTCTGCAGCGCCTGGTACACCTCGGAAAATGCCATGACCTGTGGAATCGCGCCGAGCGCGCGCATTTGCGCCTCCAGCACCTTGGACGACTGGATGCGCAGCTTCAACCCCTTCACGTCTTCCGGCTTGCGCAGCGGCTTGTTGGCGGTCATCGCCTTGAAGCCGTTGTCCCAGTAAGCAAGGCCGACGATGCCCTTGGAATCGAGTTTCTTGAGCAGGCCCGCGCCGATCGGCCCCTCGGTAACCTTGTGCAGTTCTGCATAGCTGGGGAACAGATAAGGCAAGTCGAAGGCCTCGAATTCGCGTTCGCCGAGCGGCCCGAACTTGGCCAGCGACGGCGCCAGCATCTGCACCGATCCCAGCTGCAGGGCCTCCAGTTCTTCCTTGTCCTTGTACAGCTGGCTGTTCGGATATACCTCCACCTTGACCTTGCCCTTGCTGCGTTCCTCGGCAAGCTTCTTGAAATACTCGGCGGCCTTTCCCTTCGGCGTGTCGGGGGTGACCACATGGCTGAACTGAATGACGATGGGCTGCTGCGCCAGTGCGAAGTTGCTCAGCGTCAGCGCCACACAGGCCAAGATCGCGGAACGCGTTTGCTTCATGACGGTCTGCTCCATTTTCTGGCGCTGCCTAGGCTTCGGTGACCTGTGGCTGTCGACGCGCCGCACGACGCCTGTTTCCGTCGGGTTTCGGCCACGCATTGACGGGAGCGACACTAACATTCCTTTGAGCGAACGCAAAACGACTTCCCGATGGCGGGGCTCTTACCTCGAGCCCGGTGGGGCTCGAGAAGGCAAGGCCTCGTCGCTGCCGCGGTTCGCCAGCGCTCGAAGTGGTCTATTGTCGGAGCGCTGGTGCCTCCGATACCGTTCGTGCTATCCTTATGAATTGTCTCGGAAAAGAAACTCTAGGGAGAGTGCCAACGTGGCGTTTGAGCAAACCCTGTCGATCATCAAGCCGGATGCCGTGGCTAAGAACGTCATCGGCCAGATCTATGCGCGCTTCGAAGCCGCGGGGCTGAGCATCGTGGCCGCGCGTATGATGCACCTGTCCAAGGCGCAGGCCGAGGGGTTCTATGCCGTGCATCGCGAGCGGCCCTTCTTCCGCGACCTGGTCAAGTTCATGACTTCCGGTCCGATCATGGTGCAGGTGCTGGAGGGAGACGGGGCGATCCAGAGGAACCGCGAGCTGATGGGTGCGACTGATCCGAAGCAGGCCGCGGCGGGTACGATCCGGGCCGATTTCGCAGACAGCATCGACGCCAACGCCGTGCACGGCTCCGACGGACCGGCCACAGCCGCGACCGAGATTGCTTATTTCTTCGCCGCGGTCGACATCCATTCGCGCTGACGTGGCTTGATGCCCATCAACCTCCTCGACTACGACCTGCGCGGCTTGACCGATCTGTGCGCCAGCATCGGTGAGCAGCCATTTCGAGCGCGGCAGCTTTTGCGCTGGATACACCAGCTGGGCGAGTCCGACTTCGCGCGCATGACCGACCTCGCCAAGCCGCTGCGCGCCAGGCTGGGTGAGATGGCCGTGGTCCAACCGCCCGTGGTCACGTCCGAGTCAACCGCCGCCGATGGCACGCACAAGTGGCTGCTCTCGGTCGGCGCGGGCAACGGTATCGAGACGGTGTTCATCCCTGAGGTGAACCGTGGGACGTTGTGCATCTCGAGCCAGGTGGGCTGTGCGCTGGAGTGCTCCTTCTGCTCCACCGGGCGCCAGGGCTTCAACCGCAATCTGAGTACAGGAGAGATCATCGGCCAGCTGTGGTGGGCCAACCGCGCGCTGGGCAGCTCTGATTCCAGCCCCGCCTCGGGCAGGGACCGGATCATCAGCAACGTGGTCATGATGGGGATGGGAGAGCCGCTGGCCAACTTCGACAACGTAGTGTCGGCTCTGTACATCATGCTCGACGACCACGCCTATGGCCTGTCGCGCCGTCGCGTCACAGTCAGCACCGCAGGCATCGTGCCCAACATCGACCGCCTGCGGGCCGCGTGTCCGGTTGCCCTGGCCGTCTCGCTGCATGCGCCAAGCGACGAGCTGCGCGACGCGCTGGTGCCCATCAACCGGAAGTATCCGCTGAAGGACCTCATGGAGGCCTGCCGCCGCTATGTGGATGCGGTGCCCGTGGATCGCCCGGCCGAAGACGGCCCGGACTCGCGCAACCTGCTGCTGGCCAAACGTATTCCAGCGGCGCTCGCGAACAAATGGAAGCGCGACGGTTCGCCGCGGGACTTCGTTACCTTCGAGTACGTGATGCTGGACGGGGTTAACGACCGCATCGAGCACGCGCACCAGCTGGTGGCGTTGACGTGTGACGTTCCGTGCAAGGTGAACTTGATCCCTTTTAACCCTTTCCCGGATTCGGGCTATCGGCGCTCGGCACCCGAGCAGATTCGCGCCTTTCAGGAGACGCTGATGTCCGCCGGTCTGATCGCCACTGTGCGCAAGACGCGCGGCGAGGACATCGACGGAGCGTGCGGCCAGCTGGCAGGGCAGGTCATCGACCGCACCCGGCGCCGGCTGCGCCGGGAGGCGGAGGAGTCTGCATGAGGCGACTGGCACTGGCTGCAGCTCTTCTTGTACTCGCGGCCTGCTCATCGCAGAAAACCCAGACTCCCGCCGAACCGCCGCGGCCCGAGCCGCAGCCCGTCAGCAGTTCGCCGCTGGAGCGAGCCAAGATCCATACCGAGCTGGGCGTCAACTACTTTCAGAGCGGTCAGCTCGGGGTCGCCCTGGAGGAGCTGAACACCGCGGTAGCGGCGGACAAGACCTACCCTCCGGCTTACAACGCGCTGGGCCTGGTGTATATGGAGCTGAAGGAAGACAGCAAGGCCGAAAGCAACTTCCGCCAGGCGATCCGGCTCGATCCCTCCAGCTCCGAGGCCAAGAACAACTACGGCATGTTCCTGTGCCAGCGCGGCCGCGAGAACGAGGGCATCCGCCAGCTCCTGGACGCTCTCAAGAACCCGCTCTACCCAACGCCCGATGTGGCCTACAAAAACGCCGGCTTGTGCGCGCGCAAAGCAGGCGACACGAAGGCCGCCGAGGGATATTTCCTGCAGGCGTTGAAATTCAATCCAAAGCAACCTCAGGCCTTGTACAGCTTGGCCGAGATTAACTACCTGCGCAACGATCTTGCGGGCGCCAAGCAGTACATCAACCGCTATTTCTCAGCGGTGGAGAATGCCGGACCCGAGGCCCTGTGGCTGGCGGCACGTGTCGAGCGCAAACTCGGGGATCGCACCGCGCTCGCCAATTATGGAATGCAACTGCGCCGCCGCTACCCATCCGCACCTGAGACTAAAGCCTTCCTCGAAGGCCGCTTCGAATGAACGAGCCTGACACCGAACCTGGACTCGAGAGCGGATCCGACCGCAAAGCGCCTCCGCGCAGCCCGGGTGCAGTGCTGCTCGCCGAGCGGCGCAGTCAGGGGCTGAGTCTGGGCGATATCGCGCGTCAGCTCAAGCTCTCGGTCCGCCAGGTCGAAGCCCTGGAGCGCGACGAGTACGGCGCCTTCTCGGGTTCGGTGTTCGTGCGCGGTTTCCTGCGCAACTATGCCAAGCTCCTGCGGCTGGACCCGGACCGCCTGCTCGAGGCGGCCGGGGCATCTATCGCGCCAGCACGGGTCGCTCAATCCGAATCAGCGGATATGCCCATCTCGGCCCCCAACCCGGAGGGACGCCGCCGGATCTTGACCTGGAGCGCGTTCACGGTGCTTGCGGTCATCGTGCTGCTGTTGCTTGCTTCCAACGCGTCCAGGGAGCAGCGACAGACGCAGATAGTGGAGCGGCCAGCTGCGCCGGGCGCATCCGCGCCCCAGGACGCCGAGTCCCCACCGGCCGCTGCGTCGCAAGCTCCTGCTGAGCCCGTCGCGGCCACGCCGGCCGAGTCGCCCGCCGCAGCGTCCCCACCCGAGCGGGAGACTGGTCCGGTCGCGGGCCGCGACGCTACCGGCACGGAGTCACCGGCCGCGCCAGCCGAGGAAAGTGCGACCGTGGTCAAGCCGAGAGTGTTGGTGTCTGGCAGCGGGTCGAGCCAGATCCGCATGATCTTCGAGGACGAGTCCTGGGTTGAGGTGAGAGATGGGAGCGGGGAGACGATCCTTTCGCGCCTCAACGCGCCGGGCACGGAGCGTCTGATCAGAGGGCAACCACCATTCGTCGTCGTGGTGGGCAACGCCCACGCTGTCAAGCTGCTGTACCGGGGCAGGCCCATCGACCTGGGTCCACACACACGCATAGACGTGGCGCGCGTTACGCTCGAATAGGCCAGCAACCGCATGCCGCCCAGCACTGACACCGGACTCCCGCGCCGCCCAACGCGGCGGACCCTGATTGGCCACGTCGTCGTAGGCGGCGGCGCGCCAGTGGTGGTCCAGTCGATGACCAATACGGATACGGCGGATGCGGACGCTACGGCACGTCAGGTTGCGGAGCTGGCCCAGGCCGGCTCGGAGCTGGTGCGCATCACCGTGAACAGTCCAGAGGCCGCGGCGCAGGTCGCGCATATCAAGGAGCGCTTGCTGGCGGCGGGCGTGACGGTGCCCCTGGTGGGCGACTTTCACTTCAACGGCCACCGTCTGCTTACGCAGTTCCCGGACTGCGCCCGGGCGCTGGACAAGTACCGCATCAACCCGGGCAACGTCGGACGCGGGTTGAAGCGCGACGAGCAGTTCGGGGTGATGATCGAGGCCGCCTGCCGGTTTGGCAAACCGGTCCGCATCGGCGTCAATTGGGGCAGCCTCGACCAGGATCTGCTGGCGCGCTCGATGGACGAAAATGCTCGGCGTGAGCAGCCGCTGGACGCGCGCGGCGTAATGCGCGAAGCGCTGGTCAGCTCAGCGCTGAACAGCGCGCGTCGGGCCGAGGAGCTGGGCCTGCCCGGCGACCATATCGTGTTGTCGTGCAAAGTGAGCGGCGTGCAGGACCTGATCAGCGTCTACCGCAACCTATCGGCGAGCTGCGACTATCCTTTGCATCTGGGCCTGACCGAAGCGGGCATGGGTAGCAAAGGCATCGTGGCCTCCACCGCGGCCATGGCCGTGCTGCTGCAAGAAGGGATTGGGGACACGATTCGCGTGTCGCTAACACCGGAACCCGGAGGCGACCGCAGCCGGGAGGTGGTCGTTGCGCAGGAGTTGTTGCAGACCATGGGACTGCGCTCCTTCGCACCGATGGTCGTGGCCTGCCCGGGTTGCGGGCGCACGACCAGCACGACGTTTCAGGCGTTGGCAGACAAGATTCAGAGCTGGCTGCGCGGCCAGATGCCGGTGTGGCGGGAACAATTTCCGGGCGTCGAGTCGATGACCGTCGCGGTGATGGGGTGCGTAGTCAACGGCCCGGGCGAGAGCAAGCACGCGAACATCGGCATCAGCTTGCCGGGATCGGGTGAAAGCCCGGTCGCCCCGGTGTACGTTGACGGGGTCAAAACGGTGACGCTCAAGGGTCAACGCATCGCCGAGGAATTCCAGCAAATCGTCGCCGACTATGTGCGGCAGCGCTATGGTGATTCGGCGCGGCCGCCGGTCACGCAGCGCGAGGCGACCAGCAGCGTCGGATGAGCGCGGCAGCGCATCTGGCCCGCTCACACACATCCCGCGGCATGAGCGAACCCATCCAATCGATCCGAGGGATGAGCGACGTCCTTCCGGACCAAGCGCCGCTTTGGGATCTGTTCGAGAAGGCGGTGCAGGGTTGGCTGTTCGCTTACGGCTACAGGCAGATCCGCATGCCGCTGGTGGAGAAGACCGAACTGTTCGTGCGCTCGATCGGGGAGGTGACCGATATCGTCGAGAAGGAGATGTACACCTTCACCGACCTGAACGGGGAGAGCATCTCGTTGCGCCCGGAAGGCACGGCCTCGTGCGTACGCGCAGCTTTGGAGCACCATCTGCTCTACAACGGACCGCAGCGGCTCTACTACACCGGGCCTATGTTCCGCCACGAGAAACCCCAGAAGGGGCGTTACCGGCAGTTCCACCAGGTAGGAGTAGAGGCGCTCGGTTTTGCGGGTCCGGACGTGGATGCCGAGCATATCGCCATGTGTGGCCAGCTCTGGAAGCGGCTGGGCCTCGATGGGATCCGATTGCAGATCAACAGCCTGGGAAGTCCGGAGGCACGCACGCGGTACCGGGCTCGACTGGTGAGTTACCTGGAGCGCAACCTTGAGGCTCTGGACGCTGACAGCCGTCGACGCCTGGGCACCAACCCGCTGCGTGTGCTGGACAGCAAGAACCCGGCGATGCAGGCCGTGATCGAAGCCGCGCCGCGGCTGCGCGACGATCTGGACGAGGATTCGCTCAGGCACTTCGAGGAGCTGCAGGCGATCTTACGGGAACTGAACGTCGAGTTCGAGATCAACACCGGACTGGTGCGCGGTCTGGATTACTACAACTACACGGTGTATGAGTGGGTGACGGACCGGCTGGGCGCGCAAGGGGCGGTGTGCGCAGGCGGTCGCTACGACGGACTGTTCGCCCAACTCGGCGGCAAGCCGGCGCCGGCGTGCGGCTTCGCAATGGGTGTCGAGCGCTTGCTGTCGCTCATGGCCGAGTCCCGCATCCAGCCGCAGGAAGCAGCGCCGGACGTGTATCTCGTGCATCACGGTGCCGAGGCGGATCGACTGGCGTGGCACGCGGCGGAGCGAATGCGGGCAGCCGGTCTCAATGTTGTGTTCCATTGCGGCGGCGGTGGCTTCAAAGCGCAGATGAAGAAGGCCGACGCCAGTGCGGCTCGCTTCGCTGTGATTATCGGCGACGATGAGGCCGCTTCGCAACACGTATCAGTCAAACCGCTGCGGGAGCTGCGCGATCAAGTTACCCTTCCGCTGCCCGACGCAATCGGGTTGATCCGGGATGCGCGCAGCGCCGCGGAGATCGAATTTTAGCAACGGACCGACCATGTACGATCTGGAAGAACAGGAAAAGATAGACGAGCTCAAGGCCTGGTGGAAGCAGTACGGTCAGATGGTGATCGTGGTGGCCGTGGCGGCGTGCCTGGGCGCTGCTGCTGCCGCCGGCTGGCAGTGGTACAAACGCACGCAGGCCGAGCAGGCTTCACAGCTTTACGGCACGCTCGAAAAGGCGATGCAGGCCAACGATCTCAAGCAGATTCGAGATGTTTCCGCGCAGCTCATGGACAAATTTGGCGCCACCGCCTATGGGGCGATGGCAGCGTTGACCGGTGCCAAAGCCAACTTCGATGCCGGTGACGCTGAGGGCGCGGCCGCGCAGCTGCGATGGGCGATCGAACACACCCGGGACGAAGGTGTCGCGGCTACCGCGCGCTTGCGGCTCGCCGCAGTGCTGCTGGACGAGAAGAAATATGACGATGCGCTCAAGCTGCTGGGCTCCGGATATCCAGACGCGTACGCCGGACTGTTCGAGGACCAGAAGGGTGACATCTACGTGGCACAGGGTAAGACTGGAGAGGCCAAAGCGGCATACAAGGCGGCGCTGGATAAGTTGCCGGCGCAGGGCACGTATCGCCAGATCGTGCAGGTGAAGCTGGACGCGTTGGGCAGCGACCAATGAGCGCGCTCAACACCCGATGTCTGGGTCGACAACGGGTGCACTGCGCCGTACTCGTAGCCAGCGCACTGCTGACACTCACGTTGTGCGGTTGCGGCGGGTCGCCGGCAGTCAAACCGGCGCCGCTGGTCAAGTTCAAGCCCACGGCAAGGGCCAGCGTCGTGTGGCGCGCTTCGATCGGCGAAGCCGAGGCTTATGTTTTTGCCCCCGCCGTGTACGAAGGTGCCGTGTATGCCGCAGGGGCCAATGGGAGATTAGCCCGCTTCGATGCCGCTCGCGGCAAGGAGGTGTGGCGCGTCAATACCAAAGAGCCGCTGTCCGGAGGGGTCGGTGCGGACGCTGGTCTGGTGGTGGTCGCGACCAAGAAGGGCGCGGTGCTGGCCTATGACCTCAATGGCAAGCTGGCCTGGAGGACCCAAGTCAGCAGCGAGGTGCTGATGGCACCGCGCACAGCCCAGGGAGTGGTGGTGGTGCGCAGCGGCGACGGCAAGATCTACGCTCTGGATGCGAAGGACGGCAAGCAGCAGTGGGAGTATCGGTTTACGCTGCCGCCGTTGCTTCTGCGTTCGGACTCCGGCGTGAGCATCGTGCGCGGCATGGTGCTTGCCGGCTTGCCCGCCGGCCGCGTCGTAGCCCTGAATCTGGCCACTGGCAACGTGCTGTGGGAAGCGACGCTGGCCCAACCCAAGGGGGCCAATGAGCTGGAGCGCATCACCGACATCGCCGCTGCCCCCACAGTTGGGGCGGAGCAAGCCTGCGCCGTTGCGTTCCAGGGGCGCGTCGGGTGTTACGACTTTGCTCGCGGTACTCTGCTGTGGAGCCGGGACGCGTCGGCTTCCGTCGCGCTCGAGGTCGATCCGATCACCGTGTATCTGAGCGATGCACGCAGCACTGTGTTGGCGCTAGACAAGAACACTGGCGCCACGGTTTGGAAGCAAGAGAAGTTGCTCGCGCGCCAAGTGAGCGCACCGCTCGAGGTCGGGCTGTATCTGGCGCTGGGAGACTTCGAGGGTTATGTGCATTTCCTCGATCGCGACACCGGCGCGTTCGCCGCCCGCTTGTCCACCGACGGCAGCGGCATACAGGCGCGTCCTGTGCGCCTGGGCTCCAATCTGCTGTTGCAGACCCACGACGGCGCGCTTTACGCCGTCTCGGTGAAGACGCTGTAGCATCCTGGTCCAAGTTACTGAGCGCGCGGTGGCCTCGATCGCCGCGCGCTCTAGGTCTGGCAGATGAAACCCACCATTGCGTTGGTCGGCCGCCCCAACGTCGGCAAGTCGACGCTTTTCAACCGTCTGACGCGTAGCCGCGACGCTTTGGTGGCTGACATGCCGGGGCTCACCCGGGACCGGCACTATGGTCACGGACGGCTGGGTCCCACCCCTTACCTGGTAGTGGACACCGGCGGCCTCGAGCCCGAGGCGCAAGACCCCATCTTCCGCGAGATGGCCCGGCAGACGTTGCAGGCGGTGGACGAAGCCGACGCCGTGCTCGTCTTGGTCGATGGGCGAGTCGGCTTGACCGTGGCCGACAGGGAGATTGCAGCGCAGCTGCGCAAGACCGGTCGCCCTCTGTTCCTGGTGGTCAACAAGAGTGAAGGGCTGGCGGGCGAAACGGCTGGCGCCGAGTTCTACGAACTGGGGCTGGGGCAGGTGCACCCGATCTCTGCCGCGCACGGAGATGGGGTCCGCGAGCTGATGGACCTGGTGCTGGAGCGCTTCGCAGCGCAGGAGCACGAGGCCGAGCCGGACGCTGGATCCAGGCGGTGGCCCCGCATCGCAATCGTGGGACGCCCGAACGCCGGCAAATCCACGCTGGTCAACGCGATCATTGGCGAAGAGCGTGTGATCGCCTTCGAACAGCCGGGGACTACGCGTGACAGCATTCACGTGGACTTCCAGCGCGACGGCAAGTCCTACACCCTGATCGACACCGCCGGCCTGCGGCGGCGTGGCCGGGTTGCAGAGACCGTAGAGAAGTTTTCGGTCATCAAGACCCTGCAGGCGATCGAGGACGCCAACGTGGTGATCCTGGTGCTGGACGCCCAGCAGGACATCTCCGAGCAGGATGCTCACATTGCCGGATTCATCCTCGAGGCCGGACGCGCCGTGGTGGTGGCGGTAAACAAGTGGGAGGGCCTGGATCGAGCCCGGCGCGACCAGGTCAAGCGCGAGTTCGCCCGCAAGCTGGGGTTCCTGAGCTTTGCCCGGGTGCACTACATCTCTGCGCGCGAGGCGAAAGGGCTGGCAGAACTTATCAAATCGGTAGATTTGGCCTATGCCGCCGCCATGGCCAAGCTGCCGACGCCCAAGCTTACCCGCACTTTGATTGCGGCAACGACGCGCCAGGCGCCGCCCCGTCATGGTTTGTTTCGCCCCAAACTACGCTATGCCCATCAAGGCGGGATCAACCCGCCGATCATCGTCATCCACGGCAACCAGCTCGACAGCTTGCCGGACAGCTATCGCCGTTACCTGGAGCGCTGCTTCATCGACGCCTTCGGCCTGTGGGGCACTCCCGTGCGCATCCAGCTGAAAGTCGGCGCCAACCCTTACGCCAAACGCAGCTGATATCTTCGGGGCGAGCGTCGCGCCGCCGCGGCTATGGCAACAGTTGACAAATTCAAGTACAGTGCTTGACCGGAGACCAAAATATAAAAGAAGGAGGCCCGCATGAGCGCCAAAGGGCAACTATTACAAGACCCGTTCCTGAACGCGTTGCGCAAAGAACATGTGCCGGTCTCGATTTATCTGGTGAACGGGATCAAACTGCAAGGCCAGATCGAATCCTTCGACCAGTACGTGGTACTGCTCAAGAACACGGTAACCCAGATGGTGTACAAGCACGCCATCTCGACCGTGGTCCCCGCGCGTGCCGTCAATCTGTCTCTCGACCACTCCTCCGACAGTTGAACCGCCAGCCGGCTCGCGTTGGTTCGGCCGGAACTGTCCGGCGTCGGCGCTGCGGGCTGAGGTCATGACACGGTGGCACCGCGGTCAGCCGCACTTTTGTTCTGCGCTGCGTGTCCCCATCTAGCAGCACATGTTTGAACGCCCTCAGTTCGGGGATCGCGCACTGCTGGTAAATCTCGACCTCGGCGAGCCGGAGCAAGCCGCCCGTGTCGACGAGCTCAAGGAGCTGGCCGCTAGCTGCGGATTGGAAATCGTCGGCCTAGTGCAGGCGCGGCGCACGCGGCCCGACCCGGCCACCTTTGCGGGCCGCGGCAAGGTTGCCGAGTTGGCGGCAGCGGTGGCTGAGCACCACGCCTCGCTCGTGGTCTTCAACCACGAGCTGTCTCCAGCACAGGAGCGCAACCTCGAACAGCAGCTGTCCTGCCGTGTGATCGATCGCGTGAGCCTGATCCTGGATATCTTTGCCCAGCGCGCACGCAGTCACGAAGGCAAGCTTCAAGTGGAGCTCGCCCAGCTGCAGCACATCGCAACGCGGCTGGTGCGCGGTTGGACCCACTTGGAGCGGCAGAAAGGCGGCATCGGTCTGCGCGGCCCCGGCGAAACTCAGCTGGAGACCGACCGCCGGTTGCTGGCAAGGCGGGTCAAGGTACTCAAGGACAAACTGGCGGCGGTTTCCAGACAGCGAGAGGTCCAGCGACGCGCTCGCAAGCGGGCGCAGGTCCTGTCGGTGGCCATCGTGGGCTATACCAACGCGGGAAAGTCGACGCTGTTCAACCGCCTCACGCGCGAGAGCGTTTACGCGGCGAACCAGCTGTTCGCTACGCTGGACACCACAACGCGGCGGGTACACTTGCCCGCGAACGGCGCGCGTGACTCGGCCGGCGCCGTGGTCGTGTCGGACACAGTGGGATTCATTCGCGACCTTCCGCCCACGCTAGTGGCATCGTTTCGTGCCACGCTGGAGGAAACCGTGCAGGCCGATTTGCTGCTGCACGTGGTGGACGCTTCCAGCCCCACACAGGATGCGCAGATGGTGCAAGTCGACCTGGTGTTGAGCGAGCTTGGTGCCGATGTGCTCCCGCAAGTCATCGTGCTCAACAAGGCTGATTTGACCGGACTCCCGACGGGTTTCGAGCGCGACGAGTATGGTAGAATCTCGCGCCTTCGCGTTAGCGCCAAGACCGGCGCCGGAATGCAGTTCGTGCGCCAGGCGATCGACGAGTTCCGCTCCGGTTCGATCCGGCCCGAATCGTCCAGCCACGCGGTGGCGTAAGAGGCGCCTCGCCTCGCAGCACATGCTGCGGATCCTTGTTCACGAGCAACAACAGCTATGGCATTGAACGACCCGAACTGGGGCCGGCGCGGCGACGGCCCGCCCGATCTGGACGAGATCTGGAACCGCTTCCGCCAGCGGCTCTCCGGGCTGTTTGGCGGCCGCGGCGTCCGTAGACCGGGTGATTCAGGAGGCAAGGGCTTTCCAGGCGGCGCGTGGCTGCTGGTCGCCCTGGTCGTCATCATCTGGGTGGCAAGCGGTTTCTACATCGTTGACGCGAGCCAGCGCGGTGTGGTGCTGCGCTTCGGGAAGTATCACCAGACCACCGAGCCGGGGCCGCAGTGGCATCTGCCCTATCCGATCGAATCGGTGGAGGTCGTGAATCTATCGCAGGTGCGCACCCTGGAAGTGGGCTACCGCACCAACGTGAAGAACAAGGTGCTCAAGGAATCGCTCATGCTCACCGACGATGAGAACATCGTCGACCTCCAGTTCGCGCTGCAATACGTCCTCAAGGATCCCAAGGACTACCTGTTCAACAACCGCAACCCGGACGAAGCCGTCATGCAGGTGGCCGAATCGGCGATGCGCGAGATCGTGGGCAAGAGCAAGATGGACTTCGTGCTGTACGAGGGGCGCGAATCGATCCGCGCCCAGGCGCAGAAGCTGATGCAAGAGATCCTGGATCGATACCAGACCGGGATTGCAATCAGCCAGGTCACGATGCAGCAGGCGCAGCCGCCCGAACAGGTGCAGGCTGCCTTCGACGACGCGGTGAAGGCCACCCAGGACCGCGAGCGCCAGATCAACGAGGGCCAAGCCTATGCCAACGACGTGGTGCCCAAGGCGCGCGGCAGCGCATCGCGCCTGATGCAGGAGTCGGAGGGTTACAAGCAGCGCATCATCGCCACTGCCGATGGCGAAGCATCGCGCTTTCGCCAGATCATGGCCGAGTACGCCCGTGCGCCGGCAGTTACCCGCGAGCGCATGTACCTGGACACCGTGCAGCAGGTCCTGAACAACACCAGCAAGGTGATCGTGGACCAGAGAACGGGCAACAACCTGCTGTTCCTACCTTTGGACAAGCTGCTGCAACTGTCCGCAGCCAGCACGATTGCGCCGCAGGACGGGGCGGAGCGCGCGCCGGCGCCCGAGATGCAGTCGCAGGCGGCCCCGCCGCTGGACTCGCGGTCGCGCGACACTTTCCGCAGCCGTGACCGGGAGCCGCGCCCGTGAACCGCGGTGTGAGCACGGTGCTGATCCTACTGGTGGTCATCCTGGTGGTGGCGAGCCTGGCGCTGTTCAATGTCGATCAGCGCCAGAACGCGATCGTGTTCCGGCTGGGCGAGGCGGTGCACGTGATCACCAAGCCAGGCCTGTACCTGAAAGTGCCATTGCTGGACAATGTGCGCTTCTTCGACGTGCGCATCCTCACGCTGGATTCGGAAGAGCCGGAGCGCTTCATCACCTCGGAGAAGAAGAACGTCCTGGTGGATTCTTTCGTCAAGTGGCGCATCGTGGACGTGGTGCTGTACTACATCAGCGTCGGCGGCGACGAGACGCGCACCCGCATCAGGCTGGCGCAGACGGTCAACGATAACCTGCGCGCGGAGTTCGGCAAGCGCACGATCCACGAAGTGGTTTCGGGCGAGCGCGACCGCATCATGGAGCTGATGCGTGAGAAGGTGGA
>Ga0335084_10000669_pt1 | contig 29821 bp, 31 predicted proteins | sample Lox_Sample_44_FD_206721 | JGI IMG/M metagenome (GOLD analysis project Ga0335084, IMG submission 206721) | Soil microbial communities from Loxahatchee National Wildlife Refuge, Florida, United States - Lox_Sample_4.4 | ecosystem: Environmental > Terrestrial > Soil > Wetlands | place: USA... | reverse complement strand
CTCACCGAAGTGCTCTTCCTGCGCGACGTAGTTGTGGTGGCAGTTGATCGCCTCGCCCGCCGACTCGAACGGCGGCAGATGCGGGGCGAGCGCAGCCCGGATGAGCAGCATCATCTGCTGCCGATTTGCGGCTGCGTAGTCCTGCGCCCATTCGACGGCTTCGACATAGTCGTCGAAGAGGGTCGAGCCTTCGCTGAAGTAGGCCAGATCGCGATCGGGCAGGCGTAGCTGATGCCGTTCCATATCCTTGCGCGCCGCGGCGATGAAATAACGACCCAGCACATTGCCGATGCCGCGCGACCCCGAGTGCAGCATGACCCACACCGCACCGGTCTCATCCAGGCACAGCTCGATGAAGTGGTTTCCACCGCCGAGTGAGCCGAGCTGGCTGATCCACGTCCGCTCGAACTGCCGCTGCATCTTCGCCACACCCGGATGCTTGTCGACGATCCGGTCGAGGCGGTCGGCGAAGGGACGCGCCGCGCGCGCATGCGCACTGCCACGCACCTTGTCGTGGTCGTGCTGTCCGAAGCCGACCGGGACGGCGGCCTCGATGGCGCTGCGCAGCTTGGCGAGGCTGTCGGGCAGTTGCTCGGCGCTCAGGGTGAGACGTACCGCATTCATCCCACAGCCGATGTCCACACCAACGGCCGCAGGGATGATGGCACCCTTGGTCGGGATGACGCTGCCGACGGTGGCTCCGATGCCGGTGTGCACGTCCGGCATGGCCGCGACATGGCTGTGCACGATCGGCAGCTGCGCGACGTTGATCAGCTGCTGCAGGGCATCGTGCTCGATATCTTGGGTCCAGACGCGCACGGGCACGCGACCCTTGGTAATGGTCTTGAGGACTGGCATTGCAATACTCCTCTCGCAGCTACGGTCGCAAGGACCGGGTGCGCCGCAAAGCAAAAGCCCCCGGCGCATGGGTTGTGCCAGGGGCTTCGGAAGGAACGCGCATGCGCTCCGCTTGTCGCCTGGCCGGTGGATGATCCCACGCCGGCCGCAAGGCGACGGGCGTGGTCTAGTTTGCTGCTCTGTGCGTTCCTGTCACGTTGGCTCCGCGATTGGTCGACTGGTGTCTAAAATCAAGAGCGCGCATTGTAGTCTCAGGAATGCTGGTGTCAAGTGAACGATTTCACACTGGGTCCGAGACACAATGCCACCTCGGTTTGACGGGTAACTCTTTTCTCCCCGCCTCGGGAGGCTCCCACCACCCCGTCACCGTTGCGTGCCACCCCTCCTCTGGCAGGAGGGAAGGAACTACTTCTCTCCCCTCCTTTTCAAGGAGGGGTGGCACCGAAGGTGACCGGGTGGTTTGCAATCAACTCCTACCACCCCGCCTCAAGCTACATCACGCCCTTGAGGTGCTGATTGAACCACTCGATGGCCAGATCGATCGCTTGCTCGCGGGCTTCGGCGTAGACAGCGTAGTGGGTTATCCCCGGGATCACGACTCGCTTCTTGGGCTCGGCGGCCCGCGCGAACGCGAGCTCGCCGTGCTCGCGGACGTCGAACAGCTCCTCTTTCTCGACGTCGATGATGAGAATGGCGCAACCCTTGATGGAAGGAATATCCGCGATGGGCGCATACAGAAGAAAGCTCTCCCGCACGGGCCCGCCGCGCAGACTTCCGACCTCGCGTGCGCCGGGCGGCGGATAGCCGATCTCTCCCCGTGCGCGCCGGGTGGCGTCCGACTCCGAGCGCGACAATGCCGCGGCGGGCATGGTGGTGCGCGGCTGTCCGAACCAGGACACCTGGCTGACGATTGCTTTGATGCGCGGGTCGCGAGCGGCCACGTAGGCCACCAGGCCACCCGAGAAGCTCGTGCCCCACAGGCCGACGCGGTTTGCGTCCACCATGGGCTCGCCCATCGCCCAGTGCACAGCGTTGAAGATATCGGTGGCCTGATCCAGTGGATCGACCACTTCACGCAGCTCCCGCCTCGCATGAGCTCCCGGCGCCGCCGATTCGTCGCGCACCCAGCGCGCGTCGCTCTCGCCCCAGCCGCGGTAGTCGAACACCAGTACGAAGTAGCCCGCCTGCGCAAAGCGCTCCGCTTGCGGGCGCAGCAGCGCCGCCGTCCCGCCCCAGCCGTGAGACATGATGAGCGCAGGCAGCTTCTTCCCCTCGAGCGCCTGTGGATAGAGGACCGTTCCGGTCATCCGCACGCCTTCGCTATAGATATCGACCTTGCGTTCCGCGAGCTGCGCGAGCGCGTCGAGGCTTGTCCCGATCAGGACCAGCAGGGCAAGAGAATGCAACGCGAGTTTTCTCATGATTCGATGCCTCGGATGCGCGGGAACGGCGACCGTATCACTCGGCGCCTTGGAAGTCGAGGAGTGCTGGCGTGGTTGAGCAGCTACCAGGTCTCCGCCAACGATACGGGAGCGTGAGAGAATAAGCTCTGAGCCGACCGGACGGAATCGCCGATACCGGACATGACAACCAGCAAGCAAGAACTGACCGATTCCGCTTTGCCCTCGGAGCAGATCGCCGCGCCATCTGCCGGCAAGGCGGCTTCAACCCAACCAATGCAGCCGCGCATCCTGCGCCGCATCCTGGCGTTGGATGATTTCGAGGATGCGGCGCGCCGGGTCATTCCGCCCCTGATTTTCGGCTACGTGAAGGACGGCACGGAAACGAACGCGTCGCTGCGCGCGAACCGGGCCGTGTGGGACGAGATCGCCTTCGTTCCCAAGACCCTGCTGGACACGTCCGAACGCACGCACAAGACGACACTCTTCGGCCGCACCTACGATGCGCCGTTCGGGATTGCGCCGATGGGTGGGACCGCCATGGCTGCCTATGAGGGCGACCTTGTGCTCGCGCGCGGCGCTGCGGCGGCCAACATCCCGATGATCCTGAGCGGCGCTTCGCTGACGCCGCTGGAACGGGTCCGGCAAGCGGGACCGACCGCGTGGTTTCAGGCCTATCTTCCGGGCGAGGCTGGTCCCATCACGCAGCTCGTGGAGCGAGCAGCGCGTTCTGGTTACGACACGTTCGTTCTCACGGTCGACGTGCAGGTGCGGGCCAACCGCGAGAACAATGTGCGCAGCGGCTTCACCGTGCCGCTACGACCCAGCCTGCGTCTCGCCTGGGATGGCATCATCCGGCCGCGCTGGCTGTTCGGCATGTTTCTGCGTACGCTGTGGCTGCACGGCATGCCGCATTTCGAGAACATGGGCCGGCGCGTTCCTCTCATCTCACGCACCGGGGAGCGCGAGGTCGGGCGGCGCGACAAGCTGTCCTGGAAGCATCTCGAGCTGATGCGACGCCTGTGGAAGGGGCGTCTCGTGGTCAAGGGCATTCTCGACAGCGACGATGCCCGCATCGCGCGCGAGAGCGGCGTCGACGGGATCATCGTCTCGAATCACGGCGGTCGTCAGTTGGACGGTGCCGTTGCGCCGCTGCGCGTGCTGCCTGGGATCGCCGCCCAGGCCGGCGGGATGACCGTCATGATGGACAGCGGCGTGCGGCGGGGTACCGACGTGTTGAAGGCGCTCGCCCTGGGCGCACAGTTCGTGTTCCTCGGTCGGCCGTTCTTCTACGCGGCCGCGGTCGCCGGCGAGCCTGGCGTGCGTCACGCCATCAAACTGCTGCAGGACGAGATCGACCGCGATATGGCGCTGCTCGGCATCAACGCGCTCGCGGAGATGCGGCGAGAGCGTTTGACGACTGCGAGGGGCCCGGAGTTTCTGGCGCTCACGCGCTCAACCTGAACCCCTCGTGGTTTTCTCCGCAACCTCACTGCAGATTTTCCGGTACTGCGCCACCTCGCCGGCGTAGGGCGTGGGTCGGCTACTTGTGGAAGTGGGAGCGAGCCTTCGCGAACGCCTCGCGGGCTTTTGCCCAAGCTTCGTCAGCACCGCGCGCAAGGTCTAACCAAGCGTCGCCTGCGGCCGCCTGGACCTGCCGCATTTGCTCCATCGCTTGGTCGCGTTGGCGGCGAAATGCCTCCAGTTGCTTCTCATATCCGATGCGCACGTCGGCCTGCGCCCCCTTGGCTTTGGCCTCCCACTTCGTGACCTCCGCGTTCCACTCATCGAGTTGCGCTTTGAGCTTCGCAACGTATGTGTCTCTCTTGCTCATGTTCTCCTCCATCGTCTCCGGGTGGGTACCGTCGAGTAAGTGGTGTAGAAACACTGCACGCAATCAAGGCAGCGTCGCTGCACCGCGCACTCGTAACGCGGCACGTTGTTCACCCACTCAGCGGCTAAAGGTCCTCACCAGAGCTCTGGCCTCCCGCGCGTCTATGACCCAGCCATCTTCTTGGGCAGAGAACGGCCTCTGCAGGAGACCGGAAAGCACCTCGCTAAGCGGGCTGCTGACGCTGCGGTAGGGGACGAGCCGATAGAAGCGCTTCCCGGTATGGGCGACTGATGACACATTGACGGAGCCAGGATAGTGCACGCCCGCACCACGCAACACGTCGGCCAGTGCCAGGGCTACATCAAAATTGGTGGGAAGGTGTTGCAATGAGTGTCGGTCGAGATTGGCTCGGGTTTGAGCTTCGGCAAGAGTTCATCTCGCCGCAAGAACCTCAATCCCTCTGGCGCAAGCTTCAGCCACAGCACCGCTGGCCTCTCCCTGCCCGGGCATCTTATCCCAACCGCCTTTTTCGATGAGCTCGCCTCTCTTCCACGAATCCGTGCCCTCAAACGCTTTGAGCTCCCGATCGTGGTTCGGCGCTTTCATGAATTGGGCTACACAGATCGCAGCCCGGCTCGCCAATACTGCCTCGTCGGTCTTCCCCTTGGCAGTGCCTCCGGTTACCCAGCCACCCCAGCTAAATCCCACGATCATCGCGGCCGCTGCCCCGAATATGAGACCCCAGACTCCATACTTGACCTTCACTGACGTTTCTTGTTTCATGGAAAGCACCTCCAATATCATTGTTCAATTCACGTTGTGACGACTGCTGCCGCGGAGCGCGCCTTATCTCGGCTGTGAGCCGCCTTGCGGAGCAGCCTCGTTATTCTCGATTCGCCGCCCGGCGATCATGCTCCTCGACGAACGCGTCCAGCACGCATTCTCTCTTAGCCTGGTCTTTCAGCTTCGCGCATCGCATGCGCGAATTGTCGTCTGTGGCCTTGGCATCTTTCAGGCATTGCTGCCCGCCGGCTTGTCCCGGGTCTTTACAGGCATCCTTTGCCACTTTGTATTCGCCCGAAGTCTTCTGAGGGCCCGTATCGAGGCTTTGCCCCATCGCCGCGGTCAGCCCGAAGGCGAACGCGGATGCGATTGCGGCAGCAAGCAGTCTGGACATGTCACTCTCTACTTTGTTAACTCTTAAGTCATTCAGAGATATTGCTTTACTAGCCTAAGTGAATTCACTTATCCTGTCAACCGTAATCTCCAGATGTTTGCAAGACTTAAGCATCTGCGGTTAACTATGGGAGTAATCCGATGCATTTTTGCCCTTTGGTGAGCTCGAACGCCTCGTCACGCAAAAGCTTCTCGACGTGGTCAAGCGAGTCGCCAGACAGGAATTGAGCAGTGACAAATGGCTGCGCTCGGTGGCTCGGTACAGTGGGCGAAGCTACAAGCAGATGCGCCTCATGATCCTCGAGTTTCTGGATACAGACGTCTTCCACGTGTCAATGGAGCACTGCGTTTCCTTTCTGGATCCGCTGATCGGCTCCTGGGAGATCGAGCCCGCGACCTTCGACATGAACATCGTGCTCAATCGCAAGTTCGCCCCGTGGCGCTCGAAGCGATTCGAGTTTGTGGAGACAGAACCCATGCAACCCTTCGGGGGCGAGCCGGGGCTCAAGGCTTTGCTCAAGAATGCGGCACTGAGCAGCGGTGTGACTCAAGAGGAGATGGAATTCTTGAAGCGGTTGCGGTTCGAGGAGAAGCGGCCTACGCCGCTCTACTACTACCGCGAGTTGCAAAATCTCAGGGATCCACTGCACTTTCGTGGAGAAGGGAGGCCCGCGAGGGAATAGGAGGTGCGATGAGCACTATTCTCGAAGTGCGTCACCGGACGACCTATTCCTATGCTTCGCCCGTGAACTTCGGCGAGCACCGGCTCATGTTCCGGCCCCTTGCAGGTCATGATTTGCGGGTGATCGATTGGGATTTGACAACCAACGTTCCGTGGCGCTGCCACTGGATTCAGGACACATTCTCCAACTCAGTCGCGGTCGTCACATTTCAGGAGCCAGCCGCCGAGCTCACCTTTGTCTGCCGATTCTCAGTCGAACATTATGGGGTACGGGATCATGAGCTCCCGCTGGAGAGCAGAGCGGAGAAGCTTCCGCTTGAACTCACGCCAGATGAGTGGATCGATTTGCAAGGGTTCCTGCGCCCGCATTCGCGCGATGCCATCGGCAGCGTCGCCGCGTGGGCGAGGGAGATGCTCCGCGCTGGCGACCACGAAACCCGCCCGGTGCTACGGCATATGGTGGACTACATGCGCGAGCAATTCGCCTACCAGGCACGCGACGTGGAGGGGACACAGGAAGCGCACGAGACGCTCCGCTTGCGCTCAGGAACCTGTCGGGACTATGCATGGCTGATGATCGAGGCCGTCCGGTGCCTGGGCCTTGCTGCTCGATTCGTCTCCGGGTATTTGTACGATCCGGCGCTGGACGGCGGGTCCGTCGCGGGGCGTAGAAGCGGCAGCACGCACGCCTGGCTGAATGTCTATCTGCCGGGCGCCGGCTGGGTGCCCTACGACCCGACCAACCGCTTGACGGGAGGCCAGGAACTCATCCGAGTGGCAATCGCTCGTCATCCGGCGCAGGCAGCCCCGTTGTCCGGAAGCTGGGTGGGGAATCCGGCCGACTACCGTGGTATGGACGTCGAGGTGGACGTGCGCAGAATCTCTTGAAAGCTCAAGGCTAGCGCGGGTTACTTCTTCTTTCCGGGAATCGGCGCGGCCGGTTTCAGCTGCGTTGCGGCGAACGGCGACGCTGGAACGACGGGCTTCACTTTCGATTGCTTGGGCTTTTTCGGCTCGCGATTGCTTCGCTGCTGTCCTTTGGGCATTCTGTTCTCCTGAAAAGATAGATCTGGCGAAAGGATCTCAAGACCGACCCCCCACCAGATCCGTAAAGTCTCCCCCCTTAATTTCTTCGGGATGACGCGCTTGTGCTGCGGGCGTCACATATCCATTCCACCCATTCCGCCCATGCCGCCCATCCCGCCCATGCCGCCACCGCCGCCGCCACCATGGCTTTCATCCTTGGGTAACTCGGCGACCATCGCATCGGTGGTGAGGATCAGGGCGGCAACCGAAGCGGCATTCTGCAGCGCGCAGCGTGCGACTTTCGTCGGGTCGAGCACGCCCATCTCGACCAGATCACCGTACTGGTCGGTAGCGGCGTTGTAGCCGAAGTTACCTTTGCCCTCGACGACCTTGTTCAGGACGACGGAGGGTTCCGCACCGGCGTTGGCCACGATTTGGCGCAGCGGCTCTTCCAGGGCCCGCATCACGATCTTGATCCCGGCATCCTGGTCGTGGTTCTCGCCCTTGAGCGACTGGATCGCCTTGCGTGCGCGGATAAACGCGACGCCGCCGCCCGCGATGATGCCTTCCTCTACCGCAGCGCGGGTCGCATGCAGTGCGTCCTCCACGCGCGCCTTCTTCTCCTTCATTTCCATCTCGGTGGCAGCGCCGACTTTGATCAGCGCCACACCGCCGGCCAGCTTCGCAACACGTTCCTGAAGCTTCTCTTTGTCGTAGTCGCTGGTCGTTTCCTCGATCTGGGCGCGGATGCTCTTCACGCGCGCTTCGATGAGCTTAGGGTCGCCGGCGCCGTCGATGATCGTCGTTTCTTCCTTGCCCATTTCGACGCGCTTGGCCTGGCCCAGGTCTGTCAGGCTAGCCTTTTCCAGCTGCAATCCGAGCTCGTCGGAGATCACGGTCCCGCCGGTCAGAACGGCGATGTCTTCCAGCATGGCCTTGCGGCGGTCGCCGAAGCCCGGGGCCTTCACTGCGCAGGTCTTGAGGATGCCGCGGATGTTGTTCACCACCAGAGTGGCGAGCGCTTCGCCTTCCACGTCCTCGGCAACGATCAGCAGAGGGCGGCCGGCCTTGGCCACCTGTTCGAGCACCGGCAGCAGATCACGAATGTTGGAGATCTTCTTGTCGTATAGCAGGATGTAGGCGTTGTCGAGTATGGCCATCTGCTTGTCGGGGCTATTGATGAAATAGGGGGACAGATAGCCGCGGTCGAATTGCATCCCCTCAACCAGCTCCAGCTCATTGGCGAGACTCTTGCCATCCTCGACTGTGATGACGCCTTCCTTGCCGACCTTGTCCATGGCGTCGGCAATGATCTTGCCGATGGACTCGTCGGCGTTGGCGGAGATGGCGCCAACCTGCGCGATCTCCTTGCTGGTGGTAGTGGGCTTGGAAATTTTCTTGAGCTCGGCGACCACGGCATCCACCGCCTTGTCGACGCCGCGCTTGAGGTCCATGGGGTTCATGCCGGCGGCCACGTACTTCATGCCTTCCTGCACGATGGACTGGGCCAACAAAGTGGCGGTGGTAGTGCCGTCACCGGCCACATCCGAGGTCTTGGAGGCCACCTCCTTGACCATCTGGGCGCCCATGTTTTCGAACCTGTCCTTCAATTCGATTTCCTTGGCGACCGACACGCCGTCCTTGGTGACGGTGGGCGCGCCCCAGGATCTCTCGAGCACCACGTTGCGGCCTTTGGGGCCGAGCGTCACTTTGACTGCGTCGGCCAGAATGTTCACACCCGCGACAATGCGGTTGCGGGCGGAATCATGAAACTTGACGTCTTTAGCTGCCATTGAAGTTACTCCTGAGGCTGGGAATGAAAATTGGGCTGGCGCCGATCACTCGAGGACGCCCATGATGTCTTCTTCGCGCATCACCAGATACTCGATGCCCTCGACCTTGACGGTCTGGCCCGAATACTTGCCGAAGAGAATCTTGTCGCCTTTCTTGACCGCGAGGGGACGCACCTTGCCGTCTTCCTGGATCTTACCTTTGCCGACGGCGATCACTTCACCGGTCTCTGGTTTCTCTGCCGCAGTGTCCGGGATCACGATGCCAGAGGCGGTCTTGCGCGCCTCTTCCAGGCGCGTAACGATCACTCGGTCATGCAGGGGTCGGATGTTCATGAATCTGTCTCCTCTGAACTTCGTTGAATTAGCACGGCTAATGGCCATTAGCACTCTTGGCTAAGGAGTGCCAATCATACGCGCGTGAGAGCAAATAAGGTGGTTTTTATTGCGGATGACCGAAACAATTTCGAGCATCCACATCGCATCCGCTCAACCGCACTCTTCCGGGATGCAACGGGTACTGTTCTGAGTGTTGTTACCCGATGGGCCTGATGTTCACGGCTTGCTCGCCATCGAGATCCGCCGTGACGTCGAAGGACACTTTCTGCTTCTGCCGTAATGACTTGGAACTGGCGCCGGCTCGGGGCGCCCAGAAGCGTGCGAAAAGGTCTTTGCCACCGCTGTCCGGAGTAATTAGGCCAAAGCCCTTTGTCTCATTGATCCATTTGACGGTACCGGTGGTCATGTCTGCTTGGAACGAGCCGAGCTCAAGAGACCTGCGTGATCAGCTTGTCGACCTCGGCTTCCGCCTCCAGCCAGTCCTGAAGCTCGCGCCCGGGCAGGAAGCCGCGATGCTCAGCGCGAAGATACGCAGCCTCGGCAATCCTGTGGTAACGCTCCGTCGGACCTACGCCTAACGGGGCTTGCGCCTTCTGGCTCTGTTGCTGGGTCGCGAGAGTCTGGGGGGTGCCGTGAGATTTCTCGGCAGCGAGAGTGTGTACGCGGGTCATCGCTGTCTCCTTCTAGCAAATGATAGAGAGGGCGGGCTGGGCCCGCCCTCCGCCAAACAACAACACTTAGTAGCTTTAGACCGTTGCAGCAGCGCTGATCTTGTGGAAAGTGGAATTGGAAACCTCGTAGGTATCAACCCGAGGAGTTCCCTCAACCAGATTCGCCAGGATCTTGGTCACTTCTGCGTAAGATCCGCGGTTGTAAGCATCGGCGTTTTCTTTGTTGTCCCACAAGCTCACGCCGAAAGCTTCGGTTCCGGCCGGCACAACGAACGTGATTTCATCCTTGAACCCGGTTTGTTTTCGCAGCATGGGGATCACTTGCTTTTCCAGCCGTTGGGTAAACTCGGCGGCGCAGTTGGGCTTCAGTTGCAGGGATACGCGGCGTGCATACATATCATTCTCCTTGGTGGTGACGGCCAAGGGACATTTCAGATAACCGTCTTTGAGTTTCAGATGACCATTAAGGCCCCTCGAGTGCAGGATGCGGTAATTAACCTAACATGTCAAGAGAAGTCCGGGATTAGTTTGTCGTCTTAACCCGTCAGAGTAAAGCCCTGGGACGCATCACCGAGGCTCACCTGCTCGTACGCGATGGGCGTGCAGCGCATCGCGCCGGCGATGGCGAGCTTTGTCGCTCGCTACCCGGAGGTGCGCTTCGAGGTGTCGGTGTCGGATCGAATCGTGGATCCGGTCGAGGAGGGCTTCGATCTCGCCATCCGCGTCGGCCCGGTCGGCAGCGATCAGCTGGTGGGTGGCGCGCAAGCTGGGGACGATGCGGCTGTTCGTAGATCACGTGGAGCAGCAGTTCAAGGCTGCGGCCGGCGCGGCGGGGCGCCAGGCGCTCCGCTTTATACCAGCTCGCGAACCTGCTCCATCAGCGCCAGCCGTCGCTCCAGAGATTGCGCCCCCGGCATGAAGGTGGGGTCGAAGAAGAGCTCGTGCGCTCCTATCTGGCGGCACCCCGCGATATCTTCCTTGATCTGCACGAGGGTCCCAGTGAAGATCGCGCGCTCCTTCCCTGGCGGTTTTTCAGTGATTTCCAGATTGGCGCGCACGACAAGAGACAGCGAGGAGGGGTCACGCCCCGCGTCCTTGGCCATCTGCTTTATTGCGCCAAACATCTGCGCCATGCCGGCTACAGGAATCATCACCGGGTTCCATCCGTCTGCCAGTGCGGCCAGCCGCTTCAACGCGGGCGGAGCAAACGCCGCCAGATAGATCGGAGGGTGAGGTTTCTGCACGGGTTTGGGGCTGATATACGACTTGGGAACATGAAAAAACTTGCCGCGGAACTCAACCGGGTTGGTGGTCCATATGGCCTTCAGCACCTGCAGAAACTCATCGGCCCTTGCGCCGCGCTGCTTCATATCGGCGCCGACCGCGTCCATCTCGTCCTTCGACCATCCCAGTCCAAGACCAACCCGCAGACGGCCGTTGGAGAGAAGATCTATCGTGGTCAAGCGTCGCGCCAGCATGACCGGATTGTAGTAAGGAATGTCGAGCACACTCGTGCCCAACGCAAGCTTCTTCGTGTGGGCAGCCGCAAAGGTCAAAGCGTCCAACGGGTCCAGCACGTACTTGTAGGGTTCGGGCAGCGAGCCGTCCGGCGTAGCGCCGTACGGCGTCTGCGGCTTGACCGGCCAGAGCAGCCTTTCCACGGTCCATACGCTGTCATACCCGAGAGCTTCGGCGCGCTGCGCTGTCTTCGAGATTGCCTCAGCCGTGCCGATGGGTCCGATGTTGCCTAGAGCGAAACCAATCTTCATTGCCGACTCCATGCGTGGAGAAAAATTACGAGCCTTCGTGTCCCAAAGCCGTAAGCCGGAGGGCCACGTGCCATCTCAATCGGTCGAGTCTTTTGTTTCGCGAGCTGGCGAAACAAACTGGCCGCCGCCTTCTACTTGCTCACTGATCACTTTTTCCAGGCGTGCAATTGCGGCAGACAGTTCTCCACGCCATTGTGACTGGGACGCGAAATACTCGTCCTGTTCCAGAATGTCCAGCGCTTCGCTGGCCAATTGTTTCAACTGTGCCGGGATCTGGAGCAGACGCGCTCGTCTGGCGGGATTCATGTCCACACCTCAATTTTTGCATGGACGGGAAGAGGCAAGATCATACGCTGTGGGTCCGCAAGCAGAGATGGTTTGGAGCGTCGAGATCGATTCAGAGGCTTTGAAACCTCCCACTATGTGAGGTTTTCCCCTCATGCACGGCTTTGAACACGTTGGCCAGCGTTTTACACTTGGGGAGTATCTATAGGACGGATATTCGCTGAGGTGTGGTCGTATGACAACGTGGCGAGTCGCGAGGTTTGATGGTCCCGGGGCGACACAGGGATTGGGGCAATGAATAGCCCGCGTTCTACGAAGCTCCGAGACTGGCTGGTATCGAGGCTTTGGTGGTCTCGCACAGCCGATGCATTGAACTGGCTGCGAGCACCGAGACCACCTTCCGCGAATCCGCACGCGCAGGAGATCAACGCCGAGCAAATCCGGCTTCTATACTGTCAGCTGTCTTCCGCACTCATCGCCACCGTCGTCATCGGCGGCCTGGTCGGCTACGTACTGTGGGATCAGGTTTCACACCTGTGGCTTCTGATCTGGCTGGTAGGCCTGGGTGTAATTACGGCAGCGCGCGTCTGGTTGCTGCGCAGCTACGTCAGAACCAATCCGCCGGCGAGCGAGGCCACGCCCTGGGCCCACCGTTTCATCATCGGAACCGCCGGTGCCGGGGTGATCTGGGGCCTCGCCGGCCTGTTCTCCTTTCCTAGCAGCAGCTTCATTCACGAGGTGTTCATCGCCTTTGTGCTTGCCGGGCTGTCCGCCGGAGCGATGTCGACACTGTCGTCGTATCGCGGGGCCTATCTCGCGTTTCTCGGACCTGCGATCGCTCCCTATGCGATCCGGCTTACGCTGCAGAAGGGCGAGATGTACCTGGCGATGGGCTCGATGCTGTTCATGTTCATCTGCATGATGTTCATCATCTCAGTGCGCCATTATCGGTCGGTGGCCGCATCGCTGCGCCTGCGCTACGACAACCTCGATCTGCTCGCGGATCAGGCCGCAGCCACCCAGCGCCTGGAGGGCAAGGTCCAGGAACGTACCAAGGAGCTCGCGCAAGCCAATACCGTTCTGAAGTCGGAAAAGGAATTGTTTCGCGTCACCCTGGCCAGCATCGGCGATGCGGTGATCACCACGGATGCAACGGCGTGCGTCACCTTCCTCAATGCCGTCGCCGAGCATCTGACCGGCTGGACTGACATGCAGGCCAGGGGACAACCGCTGAGTGTGGTTTTTCGTCTGGTCGATGAGGAGACGCGCGAGCCTGTGGAAGATCCGGTCGCCTGTTGCTTGAAGGGCAATGGAGGCAGAGCGCCGCAAGAGCACGGGCTGCTGATCTGCCGCGACCAGCGTGAGATCAGCGTCGACACCTCGGTGGCGCCGATTCGCGATAACGGCAACAAAACCATCGGCACGGTGCTGGTGTTCAGAGATGTTTCGGCACAACGCAAATTGGCGCACGAGCTCTCCCACCAGGCAACGCACGATACATTGACCGGGCTGGTCAACCGTGGCGAGTTCGAGCGCCGGCTCACGCACCTGCTTGCCTCCGCCAGTCCCCGCTCCCCACACGCATTGCTGTACCTGGATCTGGATCAGTTCAAAGTCGTCAACGACACCTGCGGCCATATCGCCGGTGACGATCTGCTGCGGCAGATTTCCGCGCTGCTGCGGACCAAGCTGCGGGCGCGCGATACGCTCGCGCGGCTTGGCGGCGACGAGTTCGGGGTATTGCTGGACCACTGCGCAATGGCAGAGGCCAAGCGCATTGCGAACACCCTGCGCGAGGTATTGGAGGGCTTCCGCTTCGGCTGGCAGGACAAGAGCTTCACCATTGGCGTGAGCATCGGGCTGGTACCCATCGTGGAATCGGGTGAGACGCTTTCCGGCGTGTTCAGTGCCGCGGATGCGGCCTGCTATGCCGCGAAGGACATGGGCCGAAACCGCGTCCATGTCTACCAGGCGGGCGACCGGATGTTGGCGCAGCGCGAGGGCGAAATGCGCTGGATACCGCGTATTCAGCAGGCTTTGGCCGAGGGCCGGTTCCGCCTCTATTACCAGCCGATCCTTCCCTTCGGCCCCGGCAGGATCCACGAACGGCATGGAGAGATACTGCTGCGGATGCTGGATGAGCAGGGCCGCATCGTGCTGCCGGGCGCGTTCATTCCGGCGGCCGAAAGGTATGGTCTGATGCTCGCCATCGATCGGTGGGTAGTGAGCAGTAGTTTGGAAGCATTGAGTGCCGTTGCAGGCGAAGCAGGCGTTTTCACCATCAATGTATCCGGTCAGTCTCTGGGCGCTACGGAGTTTCTCGAATTCGTGACCGAGCGGATCAAGGAGACAGAGGTGGCCCCCGACAAGCTGTGTTTCGAGATCACCGAAACGGCCGCGGCTTCGGAGCTTGGACATGTGTTGCACTTCATCGACGCTCTGAAGGGGGTCGGCTGCCGTTTTGCGCTGGACGATTTCGGGACCGGGTTGTCGTCCTTCAGCTATCTGAAAACTTTGCCGGTCGACTACCTGAAGATCGATGGAGCGTTCATCAGGGAGCTCGCTTCGGACGATATCGACCGCGCTATGGTTGAAGCAGTGAATCGCATTGGGCACCAGATGAACCTGTTGACGATCGCGGAGTGGGTGGAAAGCGACGCGACTTCGCGGAAGCTGCAGGAGATCGGCGTCGACTTTGGCCAGGGATACGCGCTGGGGAACCCTGAACCACTGAACCTGCACCAGGCGCTGGCATCGACACGCTTCTTGTCCCGGAGACTGAACACTCGGCAAAATTCGTGAAGACTCCCCGCCTCCTAGGCAGGCCCTGGTCTCTTCGCCGAGTCCGGGGCGCATCGCCAGCAAGCTGGGGCTCCTCTTCCGCCCTCGAACGCGCCCACCCTCTCGATACTCGCGGCTCGGATGCGAGTATTGGCAAGAACGACACATAGGCCGCAATCATGCTCAAGATCGCGCCAGGCGCTCTGGCTAGAGTATGTGAGTCGCCCCCAGGTCAGGGGGCGCATGGTTCGAATTCGCTCACTGGGAGTGCCTACTGAAGAGAGGAGATCATCATGGCTGATAGTGCTGCATTAGCCGTCGTTCTCGTCCACGGCGGCTTCGTGGACGGCTCAGGCTGGGAGGACGTCTACCAGATCCTGAAGAAGAAGGGTTACAACGTGAGCATTGTCCAGAACCCGACCTTATCGCTGGCCGACGACGTGGCGGTCACGAAGCGCGTCATCGCGGCGCAGAAAGCGCCCGTCATTCTCGTCGGCCACTCCTATGGCGGAGTGGTGATCACCGAAGCCGGCAACGATCCCAGGGTTGCGGGGCTTGTCTATATCGCCGCTTTTGCTCCGGACAAAGGGGAGTCCGTGGCCTCGCTCATCAAGGATCCGCCGGCCGGCGCGCCGGTTCCGCCGATACTGCCGCCGCAGGACGGCTATCTGTTTCTGGATCAGGCAAAGTTCGCCGCGTCCTTCGCAGGCGACGTGGCCAAAGAAAAGGCCGAGTTCATGGCCGACTCGCAGGTTCCCTGGGGCGTGGAAGCGCTCAGCGGCACGATCAGCCAACCCGCGTGGAGGACCAAGCCGAGCTGGTACTTGATCGCGACCGAAGACAAGATGATTCCCCCCGCGGCCCAGCAGTTGATGTCCAAGCGCGCGGGCTCGACGGTGGCCGAGGTCAGGGGCAGTCACGCGGTCTACGTGTCGAAGCCGGACGCGGTGGCCGCGCTCATCGAAAAGGCCGCCAAAGGGGTGAAACGGTAGCGCGTGCTGAGCTCACGGCGAACGCCACCGCCGTCGGGCCACGATGGATGCCCGTGCTTCAGCGCACGTCGAGTATGAGCTTCCCTCGAAAGTGACGGCCTTCGCTCATCGCATGGGCCCCGGCAGCCTCCGACAGCGGATAGTGCCTGATCTCGGGAGGACGCACGGCACCCGATAGCGCGAGTGCGATGATCCGCTCGAGATGGTGCCGGTCTCGTCCGACGTTCGGGCGGTACGCGCGAACGTCCGTCCGTGGCGAGGGTGGTGCCGATGCGCCCGAGGCGATGAACGCGGCGCGACCGCCGGGTCGCAGTACGGCAAACGACTTCAAGGCGACTTCGCCTCCTACCGTGTCGAAGACTGCATCGCAGGCCGACACCTTGCGCGTGAAATCCTCGGTCTTGTAGTCGATGATCTCGTCCGCGCCGAGCCCGCGCACGTAGGCATGGTTGGCGGCGCTCGCGGTGGTGATGACACGCGCCCCGATGTGCTTCGAGATCTGGATCGCAAAACCCGCGACGCCGCCCGCACCGCCCTGGATCAGGATCGTCTCGCCACGCTTGAGCTGGAGCGTGTCCTCGATGGAAACCAGAGCCGTCAAACCGGCGAGCGCAAGCGCAGCGCATTCCGCATGTGACAGCGCGTCGGGTTTGCGCGCCACGATCGCTGCCTTGATCGCGATCTTCTCCGCATACGCGCCCTCCTGGCCCACGTCGCAGACACCGAAGACCGGATCTCCCACTTTGAAGTCGGTCACCCCTTTGCCCAGCGCCGCGACGACGCCGGAGAAGTCCCGCCCCGGAACGTACGGAAAGTGCTTAACAGTTCCATAGCTTCCGGCACGCATTTTCCAGTCGGCCGCATTCACACTCGCGGCATGCACATCCACGAGCAGCTCGCCTGGGCCGGCCACGGGGTCGGGTACGTCGCCGTACTGCAAGACCTCGGGACCTCCATGCCGCATGAAGAAGGCCGCCTTCATAGATATGATCTCCTCAATCGGGAATTCGGGTATAAGCATCGGGACAGCTTGGCGAAGAATAGATCCCTCTTCGATGAACTTCAATGGTCAATTCGTTTAGCCTGCTTGCGGCGCTACAGAGCTTCTTGCGCGAGCGAAACATCGATGTGGAGCGCTTGACCGTCGATCCGATGGTCAGGGCGATGATCGACTGGTTTCGTCTCGTGCCGCTCGATCTGATCAAGGACGCGTCGTCTACCGACGTACTCGTCTATCGCTATGGCGGCTGGTCGGAGGGCTGTGCCACGGGTTTCATATTCAGCGTGCTCCGGCGGATCACGGAGCCGAACGCAAAGGAAGGCGATACGGACTGGGTCGCCGGGATCACGTTGATGTTCGAACCGAGCCATTACGCCGATCTGGCGCCGTTGATTGCCGTTTCTTCCGATTGGCAATCGATCGACGCGTTTCTGCACGCCATCGAAAGCTCTCCGGCTTACAAGAGGCTCGTTGCGAAGCCGCCCATGTCGGTCTTGCTGGAGAGCGGCGGTTTGCGCTGAAAGGGGCTATCAGCGGCCACAGCAGGGCTGGTCAGACCGAGGAGGCCGGTCAAGGCCCCCAGGCCAACCAGCTTCCTTTCAACGATTACTTTCCCAGCTGGCGACGCCACTGCATCCTGACGGGCCCGATAAGTCCGTGAAGACAAACGTACCAGCGTCACGGCCGCCCTTGTACTTGCCGCTGATACCCGTCGCCTCGAAGCGGCCTTTCTGCATTGTAGAGTCCTGCCAAGTGCGGTTGATCCATTTGTCTCCGTCGCGATCGGCGTGAGTACAGTAGCCGCTCGATTTGAACGACTTGTCTGCCATGATCTCGGTGGTGCTGAAGCACTCGAGGTGGGACATGTGCCAGGGCTTGTCCGGAGCGCTGACCTGGACTCCTTTTCCCTTCCAGACAATGAATAAGTGTCCTTCGTCGAGCTGCAGCACGGAAACCTCGCACGCATAAACGTTGTATCCAGCACTTCTCATGTCCAGTTGCGCCCAGGCACCGGTGGAAAGGACCAGCATGCCAGTCGCTGCCAGAATAGCTATCTGCTTCATTGTCGCCTCCCGGGCAATCTGCGGGTTGCCGGGCTCCCCCCTCTCCGTTCCTGCAACCCCGGCCGAACGGAAGAGCAAGCCGACCCGGCAGAAGCGCATTGTGACCTTGCATTGCTGCCGCGCCGAACCATGGCGTTATCATGTTCCCGAACGGATCGGCGCGGTTTGATCTAGCGCAAGCCGGATCATCGTGATGCAAGGTGGAACCGCAACACGAGCGGCCCGGGTCACGAGAACTCTCCGGTCGAGAATGGAATGGCGGTTCAGGTCATACCAGCGCACAATCCCACGTGACACTCGGATGACACGCAATGCAATTTACTTGCTCGGTGCGCGGGACGCCGGTCAGCATCGAGCCATGAGAGGCTTGGTTGGTATCCTGTTGGCAAGCGCTGGGCTGTTGCCGTCGGTTGGCACGACGGCCGCGCCGGCCACCCAGACGGTCTATGTCGTGGAGCTCCGCGAGGACATCACGCACAACACGACGTACCTGATTCGCCGAGCGATGAACGAGGCGGCCGCGGGGAAAGCGACCGTCGTCGTGCTCGACATCGAGACCAACGGCGGCCGTGTCGATGCGACCGAGGAAATCATCAAGCTGCTCGAACACTCACCGGCCAAGACGTACACCTTTGTCAACCCGAAAGCTTTCTCCGCCGGGGCGTTTATCGCGGCCGCGACCGATCACATCTACATGGCTCCCGGCAGCGTGATCGGAGCGGCGACACCGGTGGTGATGACGCCCGGCTCGGGTGTGCAGGAGGTGCCCAAGAGCTATCAGGAGAAAATCAATTCGGCGCTGCGCGCGCTGATCCGGGCAACCGCACAGGAGAAAGGACACAACCCGGACGTGTTCGAGGCGATGGTCGATGCCGATCTGGGACTGAAGATTGGCGACAAGGAAATTTGTCCGAAGGGCAAGCTGTTGACCATGACCAACGAGGAGGCCGCCCGCGAATATGGCCGACCCCCCAAGCCGCTGCTCTCGGCCGGCACGGTGAAAAGCCTGCCGGATATCCTGGAGAAGATCGGGTTGGCGAACGCGCAGGTCGTGACCGTGAAGCCTTATGGCTTCGAGGTATTGGCGCGCTGGATTACGGTGCTGTCCCCGCTGCTGATCCTGGTCGGATTCGTCGCGATCTGGATAGAACTGAAGGCGCCCGGGTTGGGTCTGCCAGCAGTGGTGGCGGCAACGTGCTTCGGCATCTTCTTCTTCGGGCATTTCGCGGCCGGCTTGGCCGGTTGGGAGGAGATGGCGTTATTCCTCCTGGGTGTGGTGCTGCTGGCGCTGGAGATTTTCGTGATCCCCGGCTTCGGCGCAGCCGGGATCGGCGGCATTTTGGCGATTGCGGCAGCGTTGTTGCTGGCCATGGTCGAACGCTGGCCCGGGCACACGTGGCCGACCTGGGACCAATGGCAAGTCGCAGTCACGCGATTCGGATTCGGATTGGCCGGCGCGGTGGTGCTGGGCGCACTGCTGGCGCGCTGGTTGCCGAAGACCTCCATATTCCAACGCATGGAACTGTCCGCGACCTTGAGCGCCGCCAAAGGGTACACGGCCAGCCGGGGCGCGGCGAAGCCGTTGCTCGGCGCCACGGGCGTGGCGGAGACCGTGCTGCGGCCCGCCGGCAAGGGCCGGTTCGGCGAGCAGTTGGTGGATGTGGTGACGGAGGGAGATTTCATCGCGAAGGGTGAGCGAATAAAGATCGTGGCGGTGGAAGGCAGCCGCGTGGTTGTAGCCAAATGGACCTGAGCATCATCCTGGCTTTAGCGGCGATGGGCGCAATCCTGATCGCTGTGGATTTCTTCCTCCCGGGCTTCGTGCTCGCAACGATCGGCGTCTTGTTCATGGTTGTGGCGACCGTGATCTGCGGTTTGAATCACAGCCTGACGACCACACTTGCGCTGTTCTGCGCCGAGATCTTGGTCGCCGGCCTGGCCGGCTGGCTGTCGATCAAGTACTTTCCGCGGACCAGGGTGGGGCAGCGGATGATCCTGCACGAGACGCTGCAAGCCGCTCATACGTCACCCGTCGCTAACACGCAGCTGGTCGGCCGCGAGGGTGTTGCGCAAACCGTCCTGCGCCCGGGGGGCATCGGGCAGATTGACGGGAAACGGCTCGATGTCGTGGCCGAATCGGACATGATCGAACGCGGCAGCCCGATCAAGGTCGTGGCCGTCGAAGGCAGTCGCATCCTGGTGCGCAAGATCGGCTAACTGAACCAATAAGGACACACAACCATGTGGGAATATGCGCTGGGAATCGGAGGCATCGTGCTGGGCATCATTGCCCTGATCGTCTTGGTCGTCATCATCTCGTTCATCAACATCTGGATCCAGGCGCGCATGTCCAAGGCCCCGGTGGGTTTCGGCACCCTGATCGCCATGAAACTGCGCAAAGTGCCGATCAGTCTGGTCGTCCAGAGCCGCATCACGGCCTCCAAGGCCGGGATCGAACTGACCACCGACCAGCTCGAAGCCCACTATCTCGCCGGCGGCGACGTCAGCCAGGTCGTTCGCGCGCAGATTGCTGCCGAGAAAGCCAATCTCAACCTCGGCTTCAACCAAGCCGCCGCCATAGACCTTGCCACGCACCAATCCGGCAAGAGCGTGTTCGAGGCTGTGATGACGAGCGTGAATCCCAAGGTCATCGATTGCCCCAACCCGGCCAGCGGCAAGCAGACCATCGACGCCGTCGCCAAGGACGGCATCCAGCTTTCGGTCAAGGCGCGCGTGACCGTCCGCACACACCTGGATCGATTTGTCGGCGGTGCCACGGAGGAGACGATCATCGCCCGGGTCGGCGAAGGCATCGTCACCGCCATCGGCTCGGCCGCGAGCTACAAGGATGTGCTGGAAAATCCCGACAGCATCTCCAAGCGCGTGCTGGAAAAGGGCCTCGACGCCGGCACTGCGTACGAGATTCTCTCGATCGACATCGCCGACGTGGACGTGGGCGACAATGTCGGCGCCCGGCTGCAAACCGAGCAGGCCGAAGCCAATAAGAACATCGCGCAAGCCGCCGCCGAAACGCGTCGCGCCCTCGCCGTGGCGACCGAGCAGGAAATGAAGGCACGCACGCAGGAGATGCATGCCAAGGTCGTCGAGGCCGAAGCGCAGGTGCCGCTCGCCATGGCCGAGGCGTTCCGCTCGGGTCACCTCGGCATCATGGATTACTACCGGATGCAAAACATCCAGGCCGACTCGCGCATGCGCCAGTCTATTGCCGGTGAAGACACCGGCAAGAAACCCCCCGGCGCCTAACGAACAGCCAACTGCGTTATGAGACTCGACAACGAATGGATCTGGTTGATTGGCCTCCCCGTCGTGTGGCTGTTGCAGTTTCTCTTCAAGCGTTGGTCGGGCCGCGAGGGCGATGAACCGCCGCCAGTCCCGAAACCGAAGCGAAAACCGCAGACGCGCCGAGAGCCAGTCGGCCAGGCAAAGTCACCAGGAGATGTCTTCGGCGGACGGCAATCGGCAGCGGCTCAGATCCGGGAGTTGCTCGATCAAGTCCGCCAGGGCGCACAGCCGTCGGCACCTGCACCCGGCGCACCGCCGCCGATTCGGGAAACCACGAGCGCTCCACCGCCGGCGCCCGCCGTACCGCGGCCGATTCGGGAAGCTGTCAGCAGTCCACCACCGGCACCCAAGCCGCCCTCACCCTCACCGAGCCCGATCGCCGAACCTCAACCGACGCCGGCGTCCGTGTGGGCCGAAGCCTTGCGCGACAAGCAGAACCTGCGCCGCATCATCATCGCCGCCGAGATTATCGGCCCGCCCAAGGGTGCTTAGTGCGGCGGCAAATCACCCTTCGATCGCTTGCGCCAGGTGTGCGCTCGCGTCCGCCAAAGTAGTTGGCCAACGGCCACACCGTCAGACTCAGATCCAGACGGGCTAACCGGAGAACTGCTTCTGCGTCCGTTCGCGCTTGTCCTGGGCCTCCACGCTGAGGGTCGCCGTGGGACGTGCCAGGAGCCTGGGGATGCCGATGGGCTCGCCGGTGTCTTTGCAGAAGCCGTAGGTTCCGGCTGTGATGCGCTCCAAGGCTTCGTCGATTTTCTTGAGCAGCTTGCGCTCCCGGTCGCGGGTGCGAAGCTCCACGGCTTGCTCCTCCTCCTGGGTGGCGCGGTCCGAGGGGTCGCTCGCGGCTTCGGTGGCCTGCAGGTGCTCGGTGGTGTCGCGCACGTTTTCCAGGAGCTGGCTGCGCAGGGCGAGCAGTCGCTGCCGGAAGAACTGGTGCTGCGCCTCGTTCATGTAGAGCGCCTTGGGAGCGGCGAGGAGCTCGGCCTCGGTGAGCACTTTCTTGGTCATAGGTTCAGTGTCATCATGGGTTGCGCACGTAATGATAAACGAGCCCGGGTCGGTGCGCCGGACTATGCGGCCGTCGCTGTCATGTCCAGGTGCGTTATGCTTGTCTTTCGCCGTCTGACAACACTGCCCATTGGGGGCGTGGCGCCATAGTGACGGCCTTGCGAGGAGTCCACACATGGGAAAGAAGTTATACGTCGGTAACTTGGGCTATGGCATCGGCAACCGTGAGCTGGAACAGCTCTTCGCGCCTCATGGCACCGTGCGTTCCGCCGAGGTGATCACGGATCGCACCACCAGGCAGTCCAAAGGATTCGGCTTCGTCGAGATGAGCAGCGAGCAGGAAGCGCGAGCGGCCATTACCGCTCTGAATGGAAAGGAGATCGAGGGCCGGACCGTAACGGTCAACGAGGCTCGCCCCAAGGAAGGGGATGGCGGCGGCGGTAAGCGCGGTGGCTACGGCGGCGGAGGGCGACGGTTCTAGCAATACTCCGCGAGGGGTATCTGCGCATGGTCTGCATGACCGTGCGCGCGCAGTGATCCATGCGCAACAGGTTCGCGCTTGCGGAGCCTTCGCGCCGTTTCGGCACCCGAATCAAGCGTCGGACTCAGCGTCCTAGCCGTTGGCGGAGGCACGTTCAGAACTCACGGCCCAAGCTGTAGGCTCTTTCCAGATATCCACGCCGCGTCGCATCATCTGCCCCATAGACCGCACGCGCTCGATCCAGCCCTTCAGTATCGCGGGGAACCCGACAAAGTAGACGGGTGCGATAAACGCCAACGCATCCGCCTGCGCGACCTTGGCCTGCTGCTCGGCCACGTCGCGCGGGCTGCCCAGACCTCGCAGCCTGCGCACAACCTCGCGCGCGTCCCGGTTGCCGATCCAGCGCTTCACCATCCACCTGCGATTCTGCGCGCCCTCTATCAGTGCTTGCTTGGTGTTCATGTGCTCCAGCATATCGTCAGGCACGCTGTCATCGATCCAGCTCGGTGCGTCGTGATCGCGCAACACGGGATCGAAGCGAATCGCGTGCAAATCCACCACCTCGCTCGTGTGCCCTGCAGCGCGCAGGCCTTCGGTAAAGCGCAGCAGGAGCGCATGGCAAAAGGACCGCGGGCGATCGTGCGCATAGATCGTCAGGACTCTCATGAGCGCCCCGGCTTCGTTAGTTTCTTGGCCTACGCAGCCAGACGGATACAAGAACAGCGACGCCCACGACAATGCACAAGATGGGCACAAGCCCAGCCGGGATCGGTGTCTTGCCAGTCTGGATATCGAGCAAGCGCAAGACGCCAGCCAGACAAAGACGATTCCGAGCACCAGCCCGAATCGATCCACCTTCAGCGCGAAGTGCTTCCGTGTCGCCTGGCCGCCGAGTGCGATGACGCCTACACCGAGGAGACCACACCCCAGCCAACGTCGGCAAGAAAGGCAATTCCGACCCAGATGAAGAACAAGCCCCAGCCGGCTGCATCGATCATCGCAGCCGAGACACGTCCCGTTTCCATGGTTCGCCCCGGCTCACTGGTGTTCATGTCTCGTCTCCATTCCAGAGATGTCGGGTTGCCATGTCGGGCCCGTTGCGTATTGGCGTGGCCCGGCGAGGCCTACTTCAGCTCCGAGACAGGAGTTCCCGCGTGAAGTGACCTGTCATACCCAAATGGATACGCCATCATGGTCCTAAGCCGGCTGAGATGGCTTGATCTAGCGCAAACAGGATCATTGCGATGGCTCGATGCCTGCGACAGCCGCTGGTGCTCGACTCAGACCCGGAAGGTCCGTGCAACCGGCTCGGGAAGCGCTGAACCGCGCTTGACAGACGGTGTCCAATCGCGATGCGCATACCCGATCGGGCCATGGAACGAAAAGCAATTCGTGCTCGGCCGGGGCGTGACCTGATGCGGCTGCTTGTACTGCTCCTCGTATGGCCCGCTTGTGTGCTCGCACAAGGGCAAGAAGTGCCTTCTCCGCCAGCCCGCGCGGCGTCGATGACGGCAGCGAGGACATTCAGCCAAGAGGAACTTGACCAGCTGCTCGCGCCGATCGCACTGTATCCCGATGCGCTTCTCGCTCAAATCTTGATGGCGTCTACCTATCCACTGGAGGTCGTCCAGGCGCATCGCTGGGCGCAAGCGCATTCATACCTCGCGGGTGACCAGCTCCAGGCGGCGCTCCAGGAACAAACTTGGGACCCGAGCGTCAAGGGGCTGGTCACGGTGCCGCAGGTCCTGACCATGATGGACGAAAAGCTGGATTGGACCGAGAAGCTCGGCGATGCTTTCCTCGCACAGCAGCAGGACGTTATGGACACTGTGCAGCGGCTACGCGCCAAGGCGCAAGCGGCGGGCAACCTCAGCTCGACGCCTCAGCAGACCGTCGTCATTGCAGGCGCCGCCATCGGCATCGAGCCCGTGAACCCGGAAGTGATCTATGTGCCCGTGTATAACCCGGCGGTGATCTACGGGCCTTGGTGGTGGCCGGCGCCTCCCTACTATTGGTATCCGCCGGGCTACGCGCCCGGTCCGTTCATCTATTTCGGCTTCGGCGTGGTGGTGGGTGCGGCAATCTGGGGCACGTGCGATTGGGCTCATAGCACCGTGGTCGTCAACGTCCACAACTACAACACCTTCAATCGGACCACGATCACCAATCCGCATTGGGCGCATGACGTCTATCACCGCCGGGGGGTGCCCTACAAGGACGATGCGATCCGTCGCGAATATCGTCGGGAGCTACCCGGTGCGGACGCGCGCCGGGATTTCCGTGGATATGAGGCACCGTCCCGAATACGCGAGTTCCCGCGCCCGAGCGGCGGGCAAATCGGACAAGAGCCGGCCCGGCCTGAGGCGCGACCGGTGCCCGGCGCCGGCGATCGCGTACCGCGTGCTTCTCCCGCGCCGGCTCAGCCGCCCAGCGTCGGGCAACGCTTCCCTGCTGCTCCTTCTGCAGGGCATCAGCCGCCCGGTGTCGAGCAACGCGTGCCGCGTGCTCCTCCCGCGCCGGGTCAGCCACCTAGCGTCGGGCAACGCTTCCCTGTTGCTCCTCCTGTAGGGCGTCAGCCGCCCGGCGTCGTCCAACATGTGCCTCCCGCGTTCGAGACGTTCGGTCGAGGCGACACCGCGAGGACCTACTCGGATCGAGGCGCCGCAAGCCGCGGCGCCCTCCCTTATGCACCTCCCGCCGGTGCGCAGGGCGCGCGGCCCCCAGGTGGTGGCGCACAGAGCATTCGGCCGCAGGGCGCTCCGGGTGGCGGCGCACAGAGCAGTCGACCGCAGAGCGCTAGGCCGCCTCAACGTTGAGCGCCGAGCCGAGTGCGGTTGAGGGGAAAGTGATGATGGCATTCAACGCGAAGCTCGTTTCGGCTCGTCTACATCGGGTTGCGCTCGCGACAGCGTTCGCCGGCCTTGCCGCACTGGCCGTCGGCAGCGATGTCTTAACCGGCCCCGAACAGAAGACTTTTGCCTCTCCCGCGGAGGCCGCCCAAGCGTTCGCAAATGCGTTGAGCGCGAACGACACGCAGTCGGCTCAAGCCATTCTGGGACCGGAGGGCGAGAAGCTGCTGCACTCGGGCGACGCGGTAGCCGACCGGAAGGCCGTGCAGAGATTTCTCGGCGCCTATGCGAAGCAGCACAGGCTCGAGCAGCGGAGCGAAGAGACGACCATTCTGCATGTGGGCGAGCAAGATTGGCCGCTTCCGATCCCCATCGTTCGCAAGAACGGTGCGTGGCTGTTCGACACCGCGGCCGGCGCCGACGAAATCCTCAACCGGCGGATCGGCAGAAACGAGCTCGACGCGATCCAGGTCTGCCTCGCGGTGGTTGATGCACAGCGCGAATACGCTTCCACCGACCATGACGGCAGCGGAGTGCGTGCGTTCGCTCGCAGATTGGTAAGCGCGCCGGGGAAAAAGGACGGGCTGTATTGGCCGAGCGGCAGCGCCGAGCAACCCAGTCCGCTTGGCCTGCTTGTAGCGCGTGCCGCGGAAGAGGGATATCCCACATCGGCGCCGGCGGGCAAGCGGGTGCCCTACCACGGCTACTACTACAGGATGTTGACCGGGCAAGGACGGGATGCGAATGGCGGTGAGTACGATTATCTTGTCGATGACCGCATGGTCGGGGGCTTTGCGCTCGTGGCGTATCCAGCGCGATACAAGGTTTCCGGCGTCATGACCTTCATCGTGAATCACGACGGAACGGTCTATGAAAAAGACCTCGGCCCAGAGACCTCGGAACTTACCCGGAGCATGACGACGTTCAACCCGGACGAGTCCTGGCGCGCAGTCCCCGCGCCTGGCGGGGGTCATTGAGCGTCTGCACAGCGCCCAGCCACTGCTAGGTCAGATCCCCGCGAATCGCCTTGACGAACATCTCGCGCATTTCCGCTGGGCCGGCTCGTCGGGGGTTGCCCCCGGTGGAGGGGTCGTCCACGGCTTCGGGCACCAGCGTGTCCAGATCGGCTTCCTTCACGCCCAGTTCGGCGAGCGTGTGCGGGATGCCGATCTCCTTGCGTAGCGCGAGCAGCCAATCCAGGATCGCTCCGAAACCTGGCTTCGGTAGATCGAGGTAGCGCGCCAGGCGCGTCATCTTCTCCTCGATCGCGCTGCGGTTGAAGAGCAAGACGTAAGGCATGACCACGGCGTTGGTCTCGCCGTGGTGCGTGTTGTAGTGCGCGCCGATCGGGTGGCTGAGCGAGTGGATCGCGCCCAGACCCTTCTGGAAGGCGGTTGCACCCATGCTTGCAGCCGCCAGCATATGAGCGCGTGCGGCGAGGTTGCGCCCGTCCTCGACCGCGACGGGTAGCCAGTCTTTGATCAGGCGCATGCCCTCCAGCGCGATTCCGTCGGCGAGCGGATGGAAGCCCGGTGCACAGTAGGCTTCGAGGCAGTGCGCGAGTGCGTCCATCCCGGTGGCGGCGGTGATTCGCGGCGGCAGCCCGATGGTCAATTCCGGGTCGGAGATCACCACCGCGGGCAGCATCTTCGGGTGGAAGATGATCTTCTTCAGATGCGTGGCTTCATCCAGGATGACCGATGCACGGCCGACCTCGGAGCCGGTGCCGGCGGTAGTGGGCACGGCGATGGTCTGCGCCATGCCCGCGACATTCACGCGCGTGTACCAGTCTTCGCGGTCCTCGAAGTCCCACAGCGGCCGCGATTGCCCGGCCATCAACGCGATGGTCTTGCCGACATCGAGCGCGCTGCCGCCGCCGAAAGCGATCACGCCGTCGCAGCGGGCCTGCCGATAGCAAGCCACGCCGTCGTCGACGTTCCTGCCCACCGGGTTGGCCCGGATGTCGCAGAACACGGCATCGCCCAGCCCTGCCGCACGCAGCGACGCGAGCGCGGCGTCGATCATCGGCAGCTTGCGCAGACCCGGGTCCGTCACGAGCAGAGGCCTGCGCATGCCGAGTTCCTTGCACACAGCGGGCAGCTCGGCGATGCGCCCGGCGCCGAAGCGCACAGCGGTGGGATAGTTCCAGTTGCGGGTGAGGGTCTTGGGGTCCATTGTCGGTCACCGAACGTTCACGTCCGCACGCGCAGGTGGAACGACTTCGGCCGCGTCAACTGCTCGTACCCCAGGAGCGACAGCGTGCAGCCGCGCCCCGAGTTCTTCACGCCGGTCCAGGCCAGCGCCGGGTCGAGATAGTCGCAACGGTTCATGAACCAGGTGCCGGTATCGACGCGCTCGCCGATCGAAATTGCCGCTTCCGGGTCGGAGGTCCAGATCGCTGCGGTCAGGCCGTACTGGCTGTCGTTCATCAGCGCGATGGCTTCCTCGTCGCTTTTCACGTGCATGATGCCGATCACCGGCGCGAAGCTCTCTTCACTCATCAGGCGCATCGAATGGTCGACGTTCACCAGCACCTGCGGCGCCATGTAGGGCGTGCCGTCCCGGGCGGCGGAAAACTCGCCGGGATCGATGAGCGACTTCGCCCCGGCCGCGATCGCCTCGTGCACCTGGCCGCGCGCAAAGTCCGCCGCGCGTGCGCGCACCATCGGGCCGAGGTTGACGTTCGCCTCGATCGGATTGCCGAGCCTGTATTGGCGGGTGAGCTTGACGAAGCCGTCGACGAACGCGTCGTAGACTTTCTCGTGCGCGTAGATGCGCTCGATGCCGCAGCAGGATTGGCCGGAATTGAACATCGCGCCGTCCACCAGGTTCTCGACGGCGTGCGCGAGATTCGCGTCTGCCCGCACGTAGGCGGGATCCTTGCCGCCCAGCTCCAGCCCGGTGCCGATGAAGCGATCGGAGGTCGCCTTCTGCACGGCATGGCCGCCGGCGACCGACCCGGTGAACGCGACGAAATCGACCAGTGGAGAGGCGATCATTCTGGCGCTTTGATCATGCGAGCAATGCACGAACTGAAACACGTCCGGCGGCAGGCCGGCGGCTTGAAACGCCTCGGCGAAGCGCTCGGCACACAGTGGCGTCTGATTGGAGTGCTTCAGCACCACGGCATTACCCGCCATGAGCGCGGGCACTACCGAGTTTACCGAGGTGAGGTAGGGATAGTTCCACGGCGCGAGCACCAGCACCACGCCCAGCGGCTCGCGCCGGATGAAGCGGCGGAAGTCATCCTTCGGTCCGGCGTTGATCTGCGACAGCGCCTGCGGCGCGATCGACACCATGTGGCGCGCGCGCTCTTCGAAGCCGCGCACTTCGCCGGGCGACTGGCTGACCGGCCGGCCCATCTGCCACGAGATCTCCTCGGCGATCTGCTGCTTGCGTGCCACGAAGGCGTCGATGAAGCGGGTCAGAATGGCGGCGCGCTCGGCGAGCGGCACGCGCTTCCACTTTGCCTGTGCTGCCGCGGCACGCTCCAGAATCGCCTGGATCTGGCTGTCCGTTGCGAGCGCTCGCTCGACGTAGACCCGCTCGTCGACCGGAGAGACGGTGCGTTGAACCTCGCTCATCAGATGATCTCGAAGTAGCGCGCCAGTTCCCAGTCGGTGATCGCTTTGCGGAACTGGCGCTCTTCCCACTCGCGCGTGGCTGCAAAGTGCTCGACGAAGGAATCGCCGAACAGCGCGCGCGCCGCTTTCGATGCCCTGAGCCGCTGCGCGGCTTCCCACAGCGTGCCGGGGAGGGCGCTCTTCGCTTGCGGCTTCTGATCGTAAGCGTTGCCGGAGATCGGCTTGCCCGGCTCGAGCCGGTGCTCGATGCCCCACAGCCCGGAGCCCAGCGCGACGGCGAGCGCGAGGTAGGGATTGGCATCGGCCGCGGCGATCCGGTACTCCACGCGCTGACTCTTCTCCGAGCCCGGGATCACGCGCAGCGCACAGGTGCGGTTCTCCACGCCCCAGGTTGCATGCGTCGGCGCCCAGAACCCGGGCACCAGTCGAGAGTAGGAGTTCACCGTGCTGGCGACCATCCCGAGCAGCTCCGGCATCAGCGCGTGCTGGCCGGCGACGAACTGCTTCATCAGCGGGCTCATGCAATGCGGGTCGGCGGCATCGAAGAACACCGCCCTGCCGGCGGGGTCCTTCAGCGAGATGTGGATATGGCCGCTCTGCCCGGGATAGTCGGGCGACCACTTGGCCATGAACGTGGCCATGCGTCCCTTGCGCTGCGCGTGGATCTTGACGAAGGTCTTGAACAGCGCCGCTCGATCCGCCGCTTCGAGCCCGCGCTCTACCGCGATGGCCGCTTCCACCACGCCCGGCCCAGTCTCTTCGTGCAGGGCCTCCAGCGGAAAGCGCATCTTCTCGCAGAGGTCCAGCGTTTCAAGATAGTGCTCGGAGTGCACCGAGTTGCGGATCACCGAGTAGCCGAAGAAGCCGGGCGCAATCGGCTTGAGGTCGCGATAGTGCTTCGCGCGCACCGAGTCCGGCGTCTCGTC
>Ga0335084_10000668_pt1 | contig 29839 bp, 23 predicted proteins | sample Lox_Sample_44_FD_206721 | JGI IMG/M metagenome (GOLD analysis project Ga0335084, IMG submission 206721) | Soil microbial communities from Loxahatchee National Wildlife Refuge, Florida, United States - Lox_Sample_4.4 | ecosystem: Environmental > Terrestrial > Soil > Wetlands | place: USA... | reverse complement strand
ACTGACCGGCGCTGGACACCCCGCGGAAGGCTCCTTGACCGTCGACGGTCGGCGTTGGGAGTGACGCCGATCGCCGATGCCCAGACCGGGCTCTTTGACGTGCGGAAGGTGATCCGCGCGGCGGAGCGCGGCGCGGCCTGCCGGGACGACCTCAGCGCCCGGTGGGACCACTGGGCCTGCATTCCACCGCTCGCCGCCTGAGGCCCGGCGCCGGAGCCGCCCCGTGCGCACCGATGGACCGCCTCCGGTGTCCCTGGGGCATGCCACCGGGGCGCCCATCACCGCTCGACCGGCGGACGGCGCTCGCCCTGCTGGGGCGGGCGGGCGTCGTGCTGCTGACCGGTTGCGGGAGCGCTCCCGAGGCGCCAGCCTGTGTGATTCCCCCGGAGCTGACCGCCGGCCCGTACTGGCGCGATGCGTCGCTCCACCGGTCGGATCTGCGCTGGAACACGGCTGCCACGGGGGGCGACCCGCAGCCCGGGGTTCTGCTCCAGCTCGCCATCCGGGTGGTCACCACGTCCGATGCCGGGTGCCGGCCCGTCCGCGGTGCCCGGGTCGACGTCTGGCACTGCGACGCGCTGGGCGTCTACTCGGACGTTCCGGACCGGGGGACGGCAGGCCAGGACTTCCTCCGCGGGTATCAGGTCAGCGACGCCGCAGGACAGGTCATGTTCTCGACGGTCTTCCCCGGCTGGTACGCCGGTCGGGCGGTTCACGTCCATACCCGGGTGCGGCTGTTCGATCCCTTCGGCGAGCCCAGCACCGACGTCAGCAGCCAGCTCTTCTTCGACGATGCAGTGACCGACGCGGTGCTCGCCACGGCTCCGTACGCCGAGCGCGGACCGCGCGACACCCGAAATCCGGTGGACCCGATCTACGCCGGCCACACCGAGCTGCTGGTCCCGCTCGAGGGAGCGGTGAGCTCCGGCTACCGAGGCGAGGTCGCCCTGGGCATCCGCGTCGGTGAGGTCCGGCCGGGCTGAGCGGGCGGGTGGGGGCCCGCCCAGGTCACGCGTCGGTGACTTTCCGCTGATCGTGTCCACCCTGCAGTTGCCAGCATCGTCTGGCGCTTCGATCTGCTGGCTGATCCAGCGGCCGTCCGTGTCGTCCGCTGTCAGACCACTCCGCTACGAACACTCGCAACGACGGGCGCTTGCGAGCGAGAGGAGCGGCGGTTGCGCTGGGTGTTTCCAGGCGGAGATCGAGATGTCGAAGCGCAGCGACGCGCGGCCCGTCGCCTCGCCATCGAGCTCGGACTGGACCCCCTGGCGGCGCGGGTCCTCGTCGCCCGCGGGGTGCTCGAGCCGCAGGACGCTGCGCGGTTTCTGTCGCACGAGCTGACCGACCTTCCTGACCCGTTCCGGATGAAGGGAATGTCGGCCGCGGTGGAGCGCCTCACCCGGGCGGTCGTGCAGCAGGAGAAGGTCACCCTCTACGGGGACTACGACGTCGACGGGGTGTGCTCCACCGCGCTGCTCTCGCTGTTCCTCGACGCGGTCGGGGCCCCGCCGGAGACCTACATCCCGCACCGGATCGACGAGGGCTACGGGCTCAACATCCGCGCCGTCGAGCGCATCGCCCGCGAGGGTTCGCGGTTGCTGGTCTCGCTGGACTGCGGGATCGCCAGCGTGGCCGAGGTGGCGCGGGCCCGGGACCTCGGGATGGAGGTGGTCATCGTCGACCACCACACCGTCCCGGAGACGCTCCCGGCGGCGACCGCGGTCCTGAACCCGCACCAGCCCGGCTGCGAGTACCCCACCCAGGCGCTCTGCGCCGCGGGCGTCGCCTTCAACCTGGTCATGGCGCTCCGGCGCTCGCTCCGCACGCTGGGCTGGTTCGCCCGCCGTCCCGAGCCGGCGCTCAAGCCGCTGATGGACCTGGTCGCCCTGGCCACGGTCTGCGACGTGGTCCCGCTCACCGGCGCCAACCGCATCCTCGTCCAGCACGGGCTCGAGGCACTGGGCAGGGCAGACCGTCCAGGGGTGCGCGCGCTCAAGGAGGTCGCCGGTCTACAGACGGAAGGGGCGGTCAGCGCGGGGCAGGTGGGCTTCCGGCTCGGGCCGCGCATCAACGCCGCCGGTCGCCTCGACGACGCATCCGTGGGTCTGCAGCTTCTGCGGACGCGGAGCCTCGCCGAGGCCCGCGAGCTCGCGGCGACGCTCGACCGGTCCAACAAGGAGCGCCAGGACATCGAGCGGCGGATGCTGGTCGAGGCCACCGCGCAGGCCGAGGAGCGCCAGGGCGCGCGGGGTCTCGTCCTCTGGGCGGAGGGCTGGCACCCCGGGGTGGTGGGCATCGTCGCCGCCCGGGTGGTGGAGCGCTTCCACAAGCCCACCCTGGTCATCGGCGTCCAGGGCGGGGTGGGCAAGGGGAGCGCCCGGAGCGTCGAGGGCTTCCACCTGGTCGAGGCGCTCCGGGAGTGCGCCGAGCACCTGTCGAGGTTCGGCGGCCACCGTCACGCCGCCGGCGTCACGCTCGAGGCTCAGCGGCTGCTCGACTTCCGGCGAGACTTCGAGGCGGTCGCCGCGCGGCGGCTCCGCGAGGAGGACCTCGTTCCCCGGTGCAGGGTAGACGCGGTGGTCGACCCCGACGAGTTGACCGAGCGCGCGGTGGGGTCTCTCGCCGCACTCGGCCCCTTCGGCGCCGGCAATCCCGAGCCCACCTTCGTCGCGGAGTCGCTCCACGCCCAGGCCCGCATCGTCACCGCGAAGAACGGCGGTGTGGCCCATCTCAAGCTCGTCCTCCCCGACACCCCCGCGCTCGACGCGATCGGCTTCGGAATGGGGCCACGGCTGCCCGAGCTCGGTGGACCGGTGGACCTCGCCTTCCAGCCGTCGGTCGAGACCTGGAACGGACGGACCCGGGTCTCGCTCAAGCTCCGCGACCTAAGGTCGTCGGAGGTCGCGGCACTCTCCCCGACCGGCTCCTGAGGGGGCCCCGGCCGCCCGGGGGTCGAGGGCTTGACCTGGAAGCACTCTCGGCCCGGCCTCGATGACGCGTAGCGGCGACACACGCGGCGCGCTAGGTTCCGCCCCCTCCATGTCCGTTCCCTTCATCACCGAGGTCAAGCGCACCCATTCCTGCGGCGAGCTCACCGCCAAGGACGTGGGCAGGCCGGTGGTCCTCTTCGGCTGGGTGCAGAACCGCCGCGACCACGGCGGCGCGGTGTTCATCGACCTCCGCGACCGGCACGGCCTCACCCAGGTGGTCTTCGAGCCGGACATCGATCCCGAGGCCCACGCCCTCGCCGGCAGCTTGCGCCTGGAGTGGTGCATCGGCGTCCGGGGCACCGTGGCCAGCCGCGGCGCCAACGTGAACCCCAAGATGAAGACCGGGGAGATCGAGGTGAAGGCCACCGCGCTCTCGGTCTTCAACCGGAGCGAGCCCACCCCGTTCCCGATCGAGGACAAGATCGACACCGCCGAGGAGAAGCGGCTCACCCACCGCTACCTCGACCTGCGCCGTCGCCCGCTGCAGCAGTCGCTGGTCACCCGCTCGCGGATGAACGCCATCACCCGGAGCACGCTGGTGGAGCAAGGGTTTCTGGAGCTGGAGACGCCCTACATGGGCAAGTACACGCCCGGCGGCGCCCGGAACTTCCTCGTTCCCAGCCGGCTGAACCTCGGGAAGTTCTACGCCCTCGCCGAGAGCCCCCAGCTCTACAAGCAGCTGTTCATGGTGGCGGGCTTCGACCGGTACTTCCAGATCGTCAAGTGCTTCCGCGACGAGGACCTCCGGCTCGACCGGCAGCCGGAGTTCACCCAGATCGATCTGGAGATGAGCTTCGTCAGCCAGGAGGACGTGTTCGCCGTGGTGGAGAGGCTCATCTCCCGGCTATGGAAGGAGATCCTCGGCGTCGACGTGCCCACGCCCTTCCGGCGGATGCCCTTCGACGAGTCGATGGACAAGTACGGCAACGACAAGCCGGACCTCCGCTTCGGGCTGGAGCACGTGGTGCTCACCGACATCGTCACCGCCCACGGCGGCGAGGGCGGCGTCCCCATGCTCCTGGAGGCCGTGCAGCAGGGCGGCATCGTCAAGGCGATGGTCATCCCCGCCGCCAATCCGCTCTCGCGCGCCGAGGCCGACAAGCTGGAGGAGTTCGCCAAGGGCGCGGGCGCCCGTGGCCTCGCCCGGGCCAAGGTGGGGGAGGGCGGCGAGTGGACGCAGTCGCCCCTGGCCAAGACCATCTCCCCGGCGCTCCGGGCGGCGATCACCGAGGCCTGCGGGGCGAGGCCCGGCGACCTCATCGTCTTCCAGTTCGGCAAGCCCTCGCTGGTCCAGACGGTGATGGCCAACCTCCGGGTCCACCTGGCCAAGAAGCTGGGCCTCATCCCCGAGGTGGGCTCCGGCGGGCGCTGGGAGTTCCTCTGGGTCGTGGACCCGCCCCTCTTCGAGTACGACGAGGAGCGCAAGTCGTGGGTGGCCGCACATCACGCCTTCACCCGCCCGCACGACGCCGACGTGCAGTACCTGCGCACTGACCCCGGCCGGGTGAAGTGCTGGCGGTACGACGTGGTGCTCAACGGCTTCGAGATCGGCGGCGGCAGCATCCGGCTGCACGACCCGCGGGTGCAGGCCGAGGTCTTCGCCGCGATGGGCATCGGCGAGGAGGAGGCCCGGAACAAGTTCGGCTTCCTCCTCGACGCCCTCCGCTACGGGGCCCCGCCGCACGGAGGCATCGCCCTGGGCATGGACCGGCTGGCCATGCTCCTCACCGGCGCCGAGTCCCTCCGCGACGTCATCCCCTTCCCCAAGACCAAGACCGGCACCGACAGCATGACCGGGGCCCCGGGAGAGGTCGACGAGCAGCAGCTGCGCGAGGTCCACGTCCGGGTGGTGCCCCCGCCCAAGTCCTGAGCCGGGGCTATCCGGGCGCCGCGTCGACCAGGTCGACGGCCCGTGCCTCGGGGCTGTCCACCAGCGCCCGAACCAGCGCCCGCATCCGGGCCAGCTCGAACGGCTTGGTGAGGAACGCCGCGCCGAGGGCCGCCGCCCGCGGCACGTCGGCCGGTTCCAGGAAGGCGCCCATCAGGATGACGCCCAGACCCGGCTCGCGGCGCTGGATCTCCTCCACCGCCTCGAGCCCGCTCCGGACCGGCATCGACAGGTCACTCAGCACCACCGTGCGCCCGTTCCGGCCGGGTGGGAGCGCCGCGTGGGCCACCACCAGCTGCTCGCCGTCGGGAACCTCGAGCACCCGGTGCCCGTCCTTGCGGAGCACCGAGGCGAGGAGAAAGCGCAGCGCACCGTCGTCCTCGGCCAGCAGCACCCAGCGCTCGTCGGTCCCGTCCTGCACGGCGGAGCCCATGCTAGCGCGGTGCGCCGAGACTCGAAGAAAGGCGGCCCGCCCACGGGGCAAGGACGCGACCCCCGGCCAGAGGCGGAGGAGAGGCTGGCGCGAAGCGTCAACCGAACTTTCCTGCGAGCGGCTGTCCGGCAGCGTGCCACAGTGGCCCACAACAGTGCGATGCGCACCTTCCTGGTGGTGAATCCCGAGAGCGCGGGCGGGGCGACCGGTCGTCGCTGGCCGGAGATCCGCGCCGAGGTGCTCCGTGCCCTCGGAGAGGGTGCGGACCACGCCTTCACCGAGCGGCCGATGCACGCCGCCGCGCTCACCGCCGAGGCGCTCCGGCAGGGGTTTCGCCGCATCGTCGCGGTGGGTGGCGACGGGACGCTCAACGAGGTGGTGAACGGCTTCTTCCAGGCTGCCGGTGGCGTCCCGCCCGATGCCTGCCTGGCGCTCGTTCCCCGCGGGACGGGCGGTGACTTCCGGCGGACCTTCGGCCTGAACGGCTCGCTGCGTGAGACCTGCGCGCGCCTCCAGGGCGAGGTCCGGCCTCTGGACGTGGGCAGGGTCCGCTTCACCGGGCCGGACGGGACCCCGGGGGAGCGCTACTTCGTCAACGTCGCCAGCTTCGGGGTCAGCGGGCAGGTGGACCGCGCGGTCAACTCTGGCAGCAAGCTCCTCGGCGGGAAGGTCGGCTTCTTCGTCGCCAGCGTGCGCACCCTCATCGGCTGGCGAGACCAGGCGGTGCGCATCCGCGTCGACGAAGGGCCGGAGGAGTCGCTGGCCATCACCACCCTGGCCATCGCCAACGGCCAGTACTTCGGGGGTGGGATGCGGGTCGCGCCCGAGGCGGATCCGTCCGACGGACAGTTCGACGTCACCGTGTGGAGCGGCTACCACCTGTCGGACTTCGCCCTGAAGTCGGCCTCGGTCTATGACGGGACCCACGTGCGGTGGCCCGGCACGCGGACCTTCCGCTGCACCCGGCTCGAGGCCACCAGCGACGAGGAGGTCCTCCTCGACGTGGACGGGGAGCAGCCCGGCCGGCTCCCGGCGAGCTTCGAGCTGCTCCCGGGTGCGCTGCGGCTCCAGGTGTAGGTCAGGGCGGCCGCGCTCAGGTGAGCCAGAAGTAGGCAGTACCGACCAGCGCTCGCCGGTCCACCACCTTCGCCCGGGTGGCGAGCTCGGCGAGGGTGCGGTCCTTGAGCCCATAGCGGGTTTCCTCCTCGTTGCGCAGCGCCGCGAGGCGGCGGCGGTGGTCCCGCTCGGCCCGCTCGATGGCGGCCCGCGCCCGCGCGCGCTCGGTCCCGTCCTCGAGCCCACCGAGCCGCGCCCGGGCCTCCTCCCAGCTCGCCCTCGCCCGGGCCAGCGCCTCGCGCCCTTCGAGCAGGCAGTCCTCGGCGTAGCGGTCGGCCTGCTCCTTGAGCCGGTCCAGCTCGAGCTGGTTCCGTCGCTCGAGGTCGCGGAGCAGGCTCTCCCGGGCCGCGGCCAGGGCCCGCTCCTGGGCGTGGGCGACCGAGATGGGCACCGGCGGCCGGAGCTGCCCCTCCCGCGCCGGGACCCGTGCCAGCAGCGCCGCGTCCTCGGGCGGCAGCGCGCGGAAGCCGTCGCGGTCCCGGAGGAGCACCAGGTGCATCAGCCGCTCCTCGGGGAGGAGCCCCGTGGCCTCGAACCGGTAAACGAACCACCAGCCCTCGCCGCCCGCGAGGCGGGCCAGCCGCGACGGGAGCGCCGAGGCGTCCAGCTGGAGCCAGTGCACCCCATCGGGTGGGCTGGAGCGCACCGCGCTGGCAGCCTCGCTCACCACGGCCCGCCGGGCGTCCTTCCCCAGGACCTGCCGGGCGAAGGTGCGTGCGTTCCGGCGATGGCGATCGACGGCGGCCTCGGCCTCCTCGCCGGCCAGCCGCAGCCGCCGGCGGACCTCGCCGTCGAACCGTTCCAGGAGCAGCGAGCGGGCCTGCGTCATCCGGGCATCGATGCGATGCTCGAGGTCCTCGCGGAGCGCGTCGAAGGCGCGGGCGATCTCCTCGGTGGACCGGCACGACTGGTAGATGTCGAGGACGCGCTTCTCGAAGTCGATGCCGGTCTCCAGGGCGCCGAGGATCTCGTCCGACGCGCCGAACACACCGTCGAAGAGGTGGAGCTTTCGCTCCAGCAGCTCGTAGAGCCGGGCGTCAGCCGCGTTCTGGCGGTTGAGGAAGTTGAGGACCAGCACGTCCCGCTGCTGGCCGTAGCGATGGCAGCGGCCGATGCGCTGCTCGATGCGCTGCGGATTCCAGGGAAGGTCGTAGTTGACGACCAGGTTGCAGAACTGGAGGTTGAGCCCCTCGGCGCCGGCCTCGGTGGAGAGGAGGATCTGCGTCCGGTCGCGGAACTCGTCCACCAGCGCCCTCCGCTCCTCGGGCGTCCCGGCGTCGCCGGAGAGGAGCGAGATGCGTCCGGCCCAGCCATGCGCCGAGAGCAGCTCCGCCAGGTAGCCCTGTGTCCGCCGCGACTCGGTGAAGACCACCGCCTTCTCCGGCCACTGGTGGGCCTGGGCGACGGTGAAGAGCCGGTCCAGGGCACGCTTCAACGCCTCGCCCTTGGCGTTGACCCGGATCGACGCGGCGCGTGCCGCATAGCGCTCGAGCTCGAACGCCTCGGCCTCGAGCGCGGCGAGCGAGGGGAGGGTGGGGCGGCCTGGCTCGTCGGACCAGGCCTCGGCTTCCTCGGCGTAGGCGCTGGACTCCTCGGGCTCGAAGAGGCTCGGCTCCTCGGCTCCACGCCTGGCTGCGTCGATGCGGGTGCGAAGGCCCTCGGCGAGCCGGCGCAGGGTGGGGGCGATGGCGTAGGTCGAGGAGGCGAGGAGCTTGCGGTAGACGAGGGTGAGCAGCGTCCTCTTCCCTGGCTCGATGGCCGCCGCCTCGCTCCGGCGGAGGTACTCGGAGACCTCGTCGTAGAGCGACTGCTCCTCCGGGGAGGGCGCGAAGTCCTCCACCATGCTCCGGCGGTTGGTGAAGCGAACGTACTCGCGGACCTGCCGGCGCAAGGTCCGGTGCACCACCGGGGCAAGCCGCTCACGTAGCTCCTGGGCGGGCCCGTCGGGGATCCCGCCCGCCTCGGGGTCGACGACGTAGCGGCTCTTGAAGGCGTGCTCGGGCCCGAGGACCTGCTCGTCGAGGAAGGAGAGCAGCCCGAACAGTTCCATCAGCTCGTTCTGCAGCGGGGTGGCAGTGAGGAGCAGCTTCGGGCGGTCGCGCAGCGCGTCCCGGAGCGCGCGGGCGATCTTGTTCCCGGCGCGGTGGGCGTTCCGGAGCCGATGGGCCTCGTCGATGACCACCAGGTCCCACGGGAGCTGGCGCACGAGCTCGGTGCGGCCGGCGGCGAACGGCTGGCTGGCGATGACCGGGACCGGCTGGTCGAAGGGGTTGTGCCCGGGGCGGGCGTTGCGCCCGTCCACCACCACCGCCTCGAGGTCGAACTTCCCCTGCAGCTCGGCCTGCCACTGGGCACGCAGGGTCGCAGGGGTGAGGATCAGGACCCGACCCTTCCGCTCGGCCACGAGCTGGGCGAGGACGATGCCCGCCTCGATGGTCTTCCCCAGGCCCACCTCGTCGGCCAGCATGCACCCGCCGCGAGGAAGCGACTCGAGCGCGAACGCCGCCGCCTCCACCTGGTGCGGATTGAGATCCACCCGCGCCTCGGAGAGCGCGGAGGCGAGCCGGTCGGTGGCCCGCCCTCCCCTGAGCGCCAGCTCCTCCGCCAGCAGCCGCTGATGAAACCGCGTGAGCGGGGTCTGCTCCGCGGCCTTCTCCCGGACCGGCTCCGCCACTCCACCCCTCAGCCAAGGCCTTCCCGGGAAGCGGGAGGGCTCGAGCACCCCAGTCTACCTCGGCGCGTGCCGGTCCCGGCGGATGAGTCAGCCGTCGTGCTTGCTCGACACGGGGCGGAAGGCAGCTGACGCCGGCCGTGCCGCGTGCAAACGTCTGTCCCATGCCGGTCCGTCGCTGGGGGGTGCTGGTCTCGGTCGTGTTTGGCTGCGCCACCGCGCCCACGAAGCAGCCGTCCACCGATTTCGCGGCGGTGGAGCGGGCCCGCATCGCCGAGCTGGAGCTCGCCCGCGACACGCGTGGCGAGGTGCTCACCTCCCGGGCGAGGCTCCATGCCGATCCGACGGTGCGGGCGCGGGCGCTGCTCGCGCTGGGCCGGGTGCAGGACCTCACCACGGGGGGCACCATCTGCGAGGCGCTGACCGACCCGGTCCCTGCCGTGCGCGGGGCCGCGGCCTTCGCCGCCGGCGAGCTCGCCCTCGCCTGGGAGCCAGTGCCCGACGAGACACGCGAGCTCCTCGCCCGGGCGCTCCTCGACGCCGAGGCCAAGGAGACGGACGCCGCGGCCCGGCTCCTCGAGGTCGACGCGCTCGGCCGGGCGCGGACGGCGGCCACGCTCGACCGGCTGGCGCGTCTGCTCCTCGTGCCCAGCGGGCAACGGGTGGACGAGAACGACGCGCGGACCGAGGTGCCGGTGCGTGCTGCCATCGCCCTCGGCGTCGCGGCCCGGGCCAAGGCTCCGCTGCCCGAATCTGCCCGCCCGGGCCTCGAGCGCCTCGCCCGGGCGCTGCTGCCGCCGTACCGCTGGGCGGGGGTGTATGCGCTCGCGCAGATGAAGGGTCCCGCCAGCCGGCCGGTGCTCCTCGTCGCGCTCCGCGACGACGACCCGGAGGTGCGGGCGATGGCCGCCAAGGGAGTCTCCGACGTGGTGCTCCCCGAGGACACCTCGGCGCTCAAGGCGCTGCTGCGGGATCTCGACGGCCGCGTCGCGGCGGAGGCGGCGCGTGGCCTGGTGACGCTCGCCGGCCGGTGCAAGCCGGGCCCGTGCACCGCGGCGGAAGCGCTGGGAGAGCTGGACCCTTTGGCGGCCGGACTGGGAACCGCGACGCTCCCCCAGGCGGTCCCGCCGCTGCTGGCCCTCGCCCAGGCGCCCGTCCCCGAGTCCGCTCGGCGGGTGCTGGTGCGCCTCCGCGCGAGTCTGCGCTCGGCGGCCGAGACCGCGCCGGAGTCGGTGCGCTCCACCGCGGCCTGGCTCGACTGCCGGATGGCCGCAGCCGAGGACCGGCAACGGGGATGGCTGGACGAGACGCTCCGCTGTGGCCACGACCGGGTGCCCGAGGCCCGTCGCCTCCGGCTGGGGCTCGAGGCGGTCGCCACCAGCCCCCGCCTGTCCGAGGCGCGGGTGCAGAAGGCGCTGCTGCCCCTCCTCCGGCACCCCTCGCCGCAGGTCCGCGCCGCCGCCGCTGCCGTCGTGCCCGGGGCCAAGGCGCCCGAGCTCACGCCGGCGCTGCGGCCCCTCCTTCAGGACCCGGACCCCATCGTCCGGGCCTCGGCCGTGGACGCGCTGACCACCCTCGGTGATCAGACGTCGGCGCCGGCCGTCCTCGCCGGTGCCCGCACCGCCACGGTGGAGGTGGTGACGACGTACGCCGACGCGCTGGCGAAGCTGAGGCCCCAGGGCAGCACGACGGTGCTCCGGCAGTGGCTCGCCTCCCCGCATGCGCACGTCCGGCACGAGGGGGCGCGCGCGCTCGGCACGCTGGAGGGAACACCGGTCCACGCCCCGGCGCTCCCCGCCAGGGCCGAGGCGCCAGCAGCGACGCCCGTCGCAGCGGGCACGCTGTGGCGGATCGAGACCGCGCACGGGCCGGTGGTCATCGCCCCGGACCTCGACGCCGCCCCGGCCACGGTGGCCCAGCTCACCCGGCTGGCCCGGGAGGGCTACTTCCGCGGGCTCACCTTCCACCGCGTGGTCCCCGACTTCGTCGTCCAGGGCGGCGACCCGCGCGGGGACGGGGAGGGGGGCCCGGGCTTCACCGTCCCCTGTGAGGTCTCTCCCCGGACCTACGTCCGCGGCACGGTGGGGATGGCCCTGGCGGGGAAGGACACCGGGGGGAGCCAGGTGTTCGTCGCCCTCTCTCCCCAGCCCCACCTGGACGGCCGTTACACCATCATCGGAATGGTGGTGTCCGGGATGGAATCGCTGGATGGGATGGTGGAGGGCGATCCCCTGGCGGACTGGATTGTCTTCACCCGCTGAGCGGCGTAAAAGCACAACCCCTCGAAACGGCGGGAGATTCGGTCGGTATGGCCAGGGCGAACTCGGGTCCGGTGCCCGTGGTGGTGATGGGGCTCGGGGCCATCGGGCGGGAGATCGCGCGTGCCGCCTTGCAGTCGGAGGAGGTGACGCTGGTCGGGGCCGTGGACACTCATCCTGCCTTGGTGGGCAAGCGACTGGACGAGCTTGGAGTGCCGTGTGCGGTCACCGTCGAGCCGGCTCTCCGGCGCGCGCCGGCCCGTGGGCCGCGCCCGGTGGTCCTGCACGCCACCGGATCCTCCCTGCCAGCCATCGCCGAGCAGCTCCTGGCCGCGGTCCGGGACGGTCACCCGGTCGTCTCCACCTGCGAGGAGCTGGCATTCCCCTGGGTGCGGCATCCGCAGCTGGCCGAGCGGCTGGAACGCGCCGCCCAGCGGGCGGGCGTCTCGATGCTGGGCACCGGGGTGAATCCCGGCTTCGTGCTCGACCGGCTCGCGGCCACGCTCGGCCAGACGCTCGGGCCGGTGCGCCACGTCCTCGCCCGGCGGGTGGTGGATGCCCGTGGGCGCCGGGAGGCGTTGCAGCGGAAGATCGGCGCCGGGCTCTCCGAGGACGAGTTCGACGCGCTGGCGGCCGAGGGCGCGGTGGGCCACGTGGGCCTGCTGGAGTCGGCGGCGCTGTGCGCGCTGGGCCTGGGGGTCGACCTCGAGGAGTACGAGGAGGAGGTCGCCCCGGTCATCGCCCACGAGGACATCCCCGGGGGCGCCTTCGTCGTGCCCCGCGGCCGGGTGGCCGGCGTGAACCAGACCGTCGTCGGCCTGGTGGACGGGCAGGAGCGGGTGCGGCTCGAGCTGATGCTCGCCCTGGGAGCGGAACCCCCGGGGGACCAGATCGTCATTGAATCGGACACACGGCTGAGCGTGGACATCCAGGGGGGCATCCCGGGGGACTCCGCCACCGCCCAGCTCGTGGTACACGCCGCTCCACGCGTCGCATCCGCGGAGTCGGGGCTCCTCACCGTTCTCGATCTGCCGGCGGGACGCTGAATCCGCCAAGGGACTGACCATGCTGGACAAGAACGCCGTCGGCCGCTCGTCACCGCCGACCCTGAACGAGGTGGAGAAGGGGGCGATCCGCCGGTTCGCCGAGGCCCTCGGCGACTTCAACCCCATGTACTACGACGAGGAGTACGCCCGGGCGGCCGGCTACCCCACCATCGTCGCCCCGCCCACCTTCCCCGCGAGCTTCCACTCCGCTGCGGATCTGCGCGAGCTCCTCGGCGTGGGGATCAAGAGTCTGCTGCACGCCGAGCAGGCGTTCGAGTACGACCGGCCCATCTTCGCCGGCGACCGGATCTACGTCTCCACCCGGGTGGCCGAGGTGCTCGAGCGCACTGGCCCGGCGGGGAAGATGGACGTCGCGGTCATCGAGGACGAGGGGCGCGACGAGGAGGGAAACCTCGTCTTCAAGGCCCGGCGCACCCTGGTGGTGCGCGCGAGCAAGGAGAGCTGAACCGCGATGGCATCACGCAAGCTCTACTTCGAGGCGGTGCGGGTGGGGGAAGAGCTCCCCGCGCTCTCCAAGACCCCCGTGGACCGGGTGCAGCTGGCGCGCTACGCCGGCGCCTCGGGCGATTTCAACCCGGTGCACGTCGACGAGACGTACGCCAAGAGCCTGGGCATGCCATCGGTGTATTCGCCAGGCATGCTGATCATGGGCTTCCTCGGGCAGCTGGTGTCCGACTGGGCCCGGGGCGCGCAGCTCCGCCGCTACTCGGTGAAGTTCTCGAAGATCGTCTGGCCCGGGGACACTGTGGTCTGCAAGGGCCGGGTGACCGAGCGCTGGGGGGACGAGGGACGCTACTTCGCCGAGCTGGACGTCTGGGCGGAGAACCAGAAGGGCGAGCTGGTCCTGCGCGGCGGGGCGCAGATCCAGCTCTTCCACTCGCTGGAGGACGAGAACCGCCAGCGCGCCGGGCAGCCGCCGCTGGTCATCCCCGCCCCTCGCGAGAGCATCCTCCCGCCGCCCCCTCCCGCGCCGCCTGCGCCACGCAAGGAGCCGGCGCCGGTCTCCGGGGTCAAGAAGGCGACCCCCCAGAAGTCGCACGCCCTGCGGACCGCCCCCGAGGCGAAGAAGGCCGCCAAGAAGTAGGGCTGTCTGCCCCTTGCAGGGCCTCCCCGACGCGGGGCGTCATTTCGGATTGACTCGGGAATCAGCCGGGCACATGCTTCCCCCACGTCCCGTTGATTCTGGAGTCGACCGATGGCAGCTGGACTGAACTGGTACAAGGCGGACATCCGAGAGCTGTCCTTCGTCCTGCTCGAGCAGTTCAAGCTCGGAGAGCTGCTGGGGAAGGCACCCTACGAGGCCTGGGGCGAGGACGAGGCCCGGGCGGTGCTCGACGCGGCGTACCGCTTCGCCCGCGAGGTGCTCGGGCCCCTGAACGCCGCCGGTGACCGGGAAGGCTGCCGCATCGAGGACGGGCAGGTCCGGACGCCGAAGGGCTTCCGCGACGCGTGGAAGCAGCTCTACGAGAACGGCTTCAAGTCGCTGGGCGTGGCGGTGGACCACGGCGGCCAGGGCGCGCCCGCTGCGCTGGTGGTGCTGGTGGAGGAGCTGCTCTCCGGCGCCAACCCGGCGTTCAACATGTACCCCGGGCTGGCCTTCGGCGCGGCGGAGACCATCGTCGAGTGCGGCACCCCGGAGCAGACCAAGCGCTACGCCGAGAGGATGCTCGACGGCACCTGGGGCGGGACGATGTGCCTCACCGAGCCGCACGCCGGCAGCGACGTGGGCGCGGCGAAGACCACCGCCAAGCGGCTGGGCAACGGCAAGTACGGCATCAAGGGGACCAAGGTCTTCATCTCCGGCGGCGACCACGACCTGGCGGAGAACATCGTGCACCTGGTCCTCGCCCGGCTGGAGGGCGCGCCTCCGGGCACCAAGGGGCTGTCGCTGTTCATCGTCCCCAAGAAGCGCATCGACCCGGGCGGACAGGTGGGCGGAAGCAACGACGTCCAGGTCGGCTCGATCGAGCACAAGATGGGCATCAACGGCTCGGCCACCGCGGTGCTGAACTTCGGCGAGAACGACGGCTGCGAGGGCGAGCTGGTCGGCACCGTGGAGAACCTGGGCATGTCCCAGATGTTCCGGATGATGAACGGGGCGCGAATCGCGGTGGGCATCCAGGGTCTGGCGACGGCGGCGGCCGCGTACCAGAACGCGGTGGACTACGCGCGGGACCGGAAGCAGGGACCGCACTACACCCACTGGAAGGACCCCACGGTGCCGCGGGTGGCGATCATCGACCACCCGGACGTGCGCCGGATGCTGCTCGACCTCAAGTCGCACACCGAGGGCATCCGCGCGCTGATCGTCAAGCTCGCCTGGCACGGAGACCAGGCGCGGGCGCTGGCCGGGAAGGACGACGAGAAGGCGACGTACCACAAGGGCCAGGTGGACCTGCTGACGCCTCTGGTGAAGTCGTTCGCCTCGGACGAGGCGTTCCGGCTCGCGGGCGTGGCGATCCAGGTGTACGGCGGCGCCGGCTACCTCAAGGACCATCCGGTGGAGCAGTACGCGCGCGACGCGAAGATCTACAGCATCTACGAGGGCACCAATCACATCCAGGCCATGGACCTGGTGGGCCGGAAGATGGGCCAGGCCGGCGGCGCCAACTTCCAGGCCTTCCTCCAGGACGTGGCGGGCTTCGTCGAGGCGCACAGGGGCGATGCGACCCTGGGCAAGGCAGTGGAGCTGCTCGCCGCCGGGCAGGAAGCCCTGATGTCGAGCGCGATGACCCTGCTCGGCTGGAGCCAGTCCGGCGGGCTCGGGCTCATCGGGCTGTCGGCGAACCGCTTCCTGACCATGATGTCGCAGGAGGCGGTGGGCTGGATGCTGCTCGACGGAGCCGCGGTGGCCCAGAAGGCGCTCGCCGCCGGCGGCCTGTCCGAGCAGGAGAAGGCGTTCTACACCGGCAAGATTCAGTCCGCTCTGTGGTTCGCCCGGAACGTTCTGCCTCAAGTGGAGGCCTCGGCGCGCTCGCTGGCGACCGAGGACGCCTCGCCGCTGGACATCCCGGACGCGGCGCTCGGGACAGCCTGAGGCGTCCGGGGCCTACTTGTTGCCCGGCGCCTCGCGGACGCCGATGGCGAGCTGACCCAGCCCGGCGCCCTTGGCCGTCTCCATCACCTCCACCACCCGCCCGTGCGGCACGCCCTCGTCGGCCTGGATGACGACCAGTGTGTTCGGGTTCTTCGCCCGCGCCTCGTCGAGGGCCTTCCTCAGCTCCTCGTTGGTCACCACGTTGCCCGAGAGGACGATGCGCCCGTCGCTGAGCACCGCCACCGAGAGGTCGGTCGAGGCCGGCATCACGTCCGCCGCGCTCCCCTTGGGCAGATTCACCTTCAGCCCCGCCTTCGCCGCGCCCGCGCCCTGGTTCACGATGACCGAGCTGGTCACCATGAAGATGATGAGCAGCACCAGGAAGATGTCGGTGAGCGGGGTGATGTTGATCTCCGAGAAGACTGCCTCCTCGGATTCGTCTTCCGCCGTGCCCGGAACTCGACCGATCGCCATCCGCTGCCGCCCCTAGCTCGCCCCCGCCGTGGTCACGGCGGGCAAGGGAGTGTGGCCCATCGATGGCTGCGCCGGCTCGGCATGCGCCGGGCCGCTGGGCCGCTCGCGGAGCAGCTCCATGAACTCCTCGATCTGCAGCCGCATCTCCACGTTCAGCCGGCCGATGCGTGACTGGAAGTAGTTGAAGAGGATGACCGCCTCCACGGCCACCAGGATGCCCGCCGCGGTCGCCACCAGCGCCTCGGAGATGCCGGTCATCACCGCCGCCGTGCCGCCCGTCCCGCCGGCCTCCACGTCCAGGCCCAGCTCCCGGAAGCTCCGCATGATGCCGGCCACCGTGCCGAAGAGGCCCACGAACGGCGTGGTCGCCCCGATGGTGCCGAGGATCCACAGGTTTCTCTTCATCCGCAGGCCCAGCTGCGCCCGCTCGCGCTCCACCGCCGCCTCCACCCCGGGAGTGACCGCTCGGCTGCGCTCGAGGCGCTCGAAGCCCACCCGGTAGACGTCCGCCAGGAGCGTGTCCGACCGCTCCACGGTGCTCTTCGCCGCCGAGACGTCGCCGCGGAGCAGGTGCCGACCCACCGCATCGGTGAGCGCCCTGGAGTTGGCGGAGATGTTCCACAGCGCGATCCACCGCTCGACGGCGACCCCGATGGCGAGCACCGACGCGGCGAGGATGATCGCCAGCGTGGCGCCACCCAGGCGCAGGTAGTGGGACAGCTCTTCGAAGGTCATTCCGCCCTCAAGTCCTTGAACTTCATTGACGTTACGTGGTTTTCGCTGCCCATGAACAGGCGTGGCTGGCCGTTGTTCCTACTCATGCTCGCCGGCTGTCCTCCGCGCATGGACGTCCGCAGCGCCCCTCCTCCGGACGCCACGGCGTTGCTGGCCGAGGTGGACGCCGTCGATGCCCAGGTCGCCCGGCTACAGAGCCAGGCCAAGGCCCGTGTAGACGCTGGGGGCAAGAAGGGCAACGTCCAGCTCTTCGTGGCAGTCGCCGCGCCTGCCTCGGTGCACCTCGAGGTCCTCGACTTCTTCGGCAAGCCGAGCGGCATCCTCATCTCCGATGGCAAGCGGTTCGTGATGTTCGCCTCGGATGCCGGGGTCTGGCAGCGCGGGGCGGCCTCCGCCGAGAACGTCGCGCGCGTGCTCCCGATCTCGCTGCCGCCCGAGCAGCTGGTCTCGATGTTCCTCGGACGGTCCCCGAGACTGCCCGACCCGGCACCGACGCTCGCCGTCGATCCCGAGCAGAACCTCTTCCGGGTCACGCTCCGGGCCGGTGGACGGACGCAGCAGCTGTGGGTGGACCCGACCCGGAAGCGGGTGGTGCGCAGCCAGGTCGACGGCCCCGGCGGCTACGCCCTGACCTTCGACGGCTTCGAGGACGTCCGGGGCACGGCGTTCCCGCGCTCCATCAGCTTCGCCGGCCAGGGGTCGGTGGCGCTGCAGTACACCGACCTCCGGCTGGGCGAGCAGCCGGACGCCGCGCTCTTCACCCCGGAGCCGCCCCCGGGTGTGCCGGTGGAGCAGATCGGCTCCCTCCCATGACAGCCCACCAGGCGGGCTGCCAGACTCGCCGCAGCCGTAGATCCATCGGCCCATCCCTCGCGTTTCAGGGCACATGAACGGAGCACCGGCGGAGGCCGCATCGACACCCCCGACGACACGACCCCCGACGAGGCCCTGATGCGTCGGTTCCAGCGGGGTGATGCCCGGGCCTTCCCGGAGCTGGTGCGTCGGCACCGGGGGGCGGTGTTCGCCTTCGTCCTTCGCTGGACGCAGGACCGGGCGCGAGCGGAGGACATCCTCCAGGAGACATGGCTGAAGGTGGTCCGCGCCTCGAACGACTGGAGCCCGCGTGCGCGCTTCACCACCTGGCTGTACACCATTGCGAGGAATGCCTGTGTGGATGGAGCACGACGAGAGCGAGCGCGCGCCACCGAGCCGCTGCAGACCGAGCCGGTGTCGACCGAGGCGCACGACCCCGAGCGCGCCGCGGCGTCGTCCGAGCTCCGCGGGGTGCTCGAGCGGGCCATCGCCGGTCTCCCCGAGGCCCAGCGCGAGGTGTTCCTGCTCCGCGAGATGGCCGGCATCCCTTTCCACGAGATCGCCCGCATGACCGGTGCCCCCGAGCCCACGGTGAAGAGCCGGATGCGCTACGCGCTCGAGGCGCTGCGCAGCCGTCTGACCGAGGCGGGCATCGACGCGCCCGCGGGAGGTCAGGTGGCATGAGGCCTCCGGTGCCCACCCACCCCGACGACGACCGGCTGCTCGAGCTGGCGTACGGGGAGGCTCCGGCCTCCCTGGCCCCCGCGCTCCGGCAGCACGTCGACGGCTGCGCTCGCTGTCGCACCGTGCTCGACGGCATCGCCGAGGTGCGCAGCGCGTTCCGCTCGGTTCCGACCGAGCCTGCTCCCCGGAGGGGACTGGACTCGCTCTTGGCCTATGCAGAGCAGGCCGCGGCCCGCGCCCGGTCGCGGCGCGGTGGCCTGCGCATCCTGGGCATCCTCTCCGCAGCGGCGGCACTGGCGGTGGTGTGGCTGGTGCTGCCTCCGCAGCAGACGAGGCCGGCCGAGAGCGTCGCCCGGGCGCCCGCATCGGGAGCGCCCGACGTGCTGGCCCGGGCCGACGTTCCCCAGGCTCCGGCGCAGGGAAGCCGCGCGCGCGACGAGGCCGACCGGGAGAAGGCGCTGAAGGCTCCGGCAGCTCCCCAGCCCGTGCGCGAGGAACAGCCCGCCCCGGCGCGCCGGGCGGCGACCGAGCCCGAGGCGAAGCAGAAGGGGCTGGCGAAGCTCGACGCCCCGGCCGACCGAAGGCCGTCGGCCTCGCCGCCCGAGCTGCGCGCCGATGACGCGGCGAAGGACAGGGCCGCGGCCCGCTCCAACGTGTCCGGGCTGCTCGGGGGGGCGGGTGTCTCCATCGATCGGACGGCTGCCCAGGCAGGGCCGTCGAGCGGGGCCGGCGCGGGGATGGTCGCCGGAGGAGACGCATTCGCTGCGAAGAAGGGCACCGCCTCCAGCCGGGCGCCTGCTCCCGCAGTGGGCGCACCGGCGAGCGCCGAAGACGTCCGGGCGCAGGACGCCGCGGCGGTCGCCGCCGCACCGCTGAACGAGGCGCTGGCCAAGTCCGAGCGGGGCCGTGCGTCCGCGACTGCGGAACCGGCCTCGCCGACCGGGGCGCTCCCCCCCTCTTCCTCCGGCAAGAAGGACGGGGCTGCGGCCCCGGCCGCCCCCGCCTCGAAGGTGGTCCCGATGCAGTCGATGCGCGTGGGGTCGGGCTCACCGGAGAAGCAGGCGCGGCTCGCCGAGATCCGCCGCCAGCTGGAGACGGCGAAGGGCGACCCGCGCAAGGCGCTGCTGATGGAGCGCTGCGAGATCGAGGCCTCGCTGGAGCTCCGGCCGGACGTGGTCCTCAGCTGTTCCAACGTGGGCCGCGAGTTCCCCGGCACCCCCGAGGCGAAGCGGGCGGCGGAGATTGCCCGCGGCTTCTCGGTCCAGCTGCCGGCCGAGACGCCGGAGCGCTGAAGCGCCAGGGGGAAGCGGCGAGCGTCAGTCCCACGGCATACTCCAGCGACTGGAACCTCCGCCCGTGCCCGTGAAGAAGGTCAAGAGCCTCGTGCCGTCCGCGCCCTCGACGCTGCAGGGTGACCTCTTCGGTCAGCCCGGGGCGGCGCAGCTCGAGCGAGCCCCCCCCGGCCCCGGCGGCTCGCCTCCCGCACCCGCGCCTCCCGGGGAGCTCGAGCCTCCGCTCGACCTCGTGCCGCCGCCCGGCCTCCCGTTGCCGGAGCTCCGCTCGCCCGTGCGGACCCCCGGCCCCCGGAGGGAAGCCGAGCCGCTCGAACCCCAGCCGCCGACGGAGCTCGCCTTGAGCCGGGAGACCGTCCGCGTCGACCTGGAACCCGCCCGGCCGCGCGAGCGGGGCGCCTCCGTTCGCTGGACCTCGACCACCGAGGTGGTGCGCATCGAGACCCCCGCCTCCACCCCGGCGATCCGGCCTCCGGAGCGGGTGGTGCTCACCGTCACCCAGCTCACCCAGGCGGTGAAGGGCGTGCTGGCGGAGGGGTTCCGCCGGGTGCTGGTCCGCGGCGAGGTCACCAGCTTCCGCGGCCTCCACGCCAGCGGCCACCTCTTCTTCAAGCTGAAGGACGCCGGAGCCTCCATCGACGTGAAGATCTGGGCCAGCGTCGTCCAGCGCCTCCGGTTCCGGCTGGAGGAGGGGATGGAGGTCATCGCCGAGGGCAACCTCGACGTCTACGAGAAGGCCGGCCAGTACAACCTCATCATCCAGCGCATCGAGCCCTCGGGTGCGGGAGCGCTGGCCATCGCCTTCGCCCAGCTTCGCGACCGGCTGACCGCCCAGGGGCTGATGGGAGAGAAGCGACTCCGGCCGCCCCGGCCGCTGCCCTTCCTCCCCTGGCGCATCGGGGTCGTGACCAGCCGCTCGGGGGCGGCGCTGCACGACTTCCTCCGGGTGCTCCACCGGAGAAACCCAACCCTCTCCGTTCTCCTCTGCCACGCCCGGGTGCAGGGCCCCGGTGCGGCGCACGAGGTGGTTCGTGCGCTCCAGCGGCTCGCCCGGACCGACGTGGACGTCATCGTCGTGACCCGCGGGGGCGGCAGCGCCGAGGACCTCTGGACCTTCAACGAGGAGGCCGTCGCCCGGGCCATCGCCGCGAGCCCGGTGCCGGTGGTCTCGGCGGTGGGGCACGAGGTGGACTTCACCATCGCCGACTTCGTGGCCGACGCGCGGGCTCCGACGCCCAGCGCCGCCGCCGAGCTGCTCGCGCCCGAGCTCGAGGCGCTGCTGGACGACCTCCGCACCGCACGCACCCGCCTCCGCCAGGCGGTGGGTGGCTCCATGGCCGGGGCCCGCGAGCGTCTCCGGCAGCACGAGCGACGGCTGCGCGACCCGCGCCAAGACGTCACCCGCCTTCGCCACGGCCTCATCGAGCAGGAGCGGGCGCTCGGCCGGCTGTGGACCGAGCGGCTCCGGAGCGAGCGCGCCCGGCTGATGGACCTCCGTGGCCGGCTGGAGCGCTTCCGGCCCGAGGCGCTGCTCGGCGAGCGGCGTGCCCGGCTGGAGCGGCTCCGCTGGAGGCTGGCCGAGGTGCAGCGCGCCCGGCTCTCGCTGGAGGCGGCAGCGCTGGGCTCGCGCCGGCAGCGGCTCGAGCGGAGGGCGCCGGACGTCGACCTCGCCCGGGCACGGACCCGGCTCGCGGGCCTGACCTCGCGGCTCGGGCAGCACGCCGAGCGTCGGCTCGGGCTGGCCCGGGCGCCGGTGGCCGAGGCCCGGGCGCGGCTCGAGCGCGCCATGCGGGCCCGCCTCGCCCAGGCCAAGCGCGCGGCCGAGATGCACGCCGGGCGCCTCGACGGGTTGAGCCCGCTGCGGGTGATGGCCCGTGGCTATGCCGTGGTGTACCGGATCGACGACGGGCACCTGGTCCGCCGGGCCGGCGAGCTGCAGCCCGGGGCCTCGGTGCGGCTCCGGTGGGCTCCTCCCGGCTGTGCGTCGCTCGGCAGCTGCGACGAGGCCGAGGCCACCGTCACCCAGGTCAAGCCCGGGGGAGACGAGGGCGATCCGCCGCCGGGTTGACAGCCGGTTGCGCCTTGCCCGGCCCGGCGGTAGACGCTACGGCCCGTGGCCACCCCAGAAGAGGCGCCCAGCGAGCGCTACAGCGACGTCGTGGACCGCCTCGAGGAGGTGGTCAAGAAGCTCGAGGGCGGGCAGCTCAGCCTCGAGGACTCGCTCGAGGAGTTCGAGAAGGGCATCCAGCTGGTGAAGCGCGGCGAGGCCCTCCTCCAGCAGGCCGAGCGCCGCGTGCAGGAGCTTCTGGAGCACAAGGGCGGGGACCGGACCGTCCCTCTCGAGCCCACCCGGGGCGCGCCGTCGAAGCCCGCCCCGGCGGCGACCGACGATGACGACATCCCGTTCTGACGGCCCGGCTCGCCGCTCGGCGATCATCGTCGACGAGGACCGCGGCACCCGGGAGATGCTGCCGATGGCTCGCGCGCTCGAGGACCACGACGTCACCCTGGCCTCGGGGGCGGACGACTTCGACGCGCTCCTGGGGCGGAGGCGTGAGCCGGCCGAGTGGCGCTCCGGAGGGACACAGCGATGAGCGCTTTCCAGCTCGAGCCCTGGCTCCAGGCCCGGAGCGCGCGGGTCGAGGCGCTGCTCGCCGATCGGCTGGGGCGGCTCGGAGCCGCGCCCCGGCGCCTGGTGGAGGCCATGGGGTACTCGCTGCTGGCGGGCGGAAAGCGGCTGCGGCCGCTGCTCTGTCTGGCCTTCGCCGAGGCGGTCAGGGGCGGTGCGCCGGGCACCGCGGCCGAGGACGCCGCCTGCGCGCTCGAGTATGTCCACACCTACAGCCTGGTGCACGACGACCTGCCGGCGATGGACGACGACGATCTCCGCCGCGGCCGGCCCACCAACCACAAGGTCTTCGGAGAGGCGATGGCCATCCTCGCCGGCGACGCGCTGCTCACCGAGGCCTTCACCTTGCTCGCCACCGGCCCGGAGCCCCTGCGCGCCGAGCTCGTGGCCCGGCTGGCCCACGCCGCGGGCGCGGTGGGCATGGTGGGCGGACAGGTGCTGGACATCGCCGAGGACCGCCCGGCCGAGGAGGGGTACCTGACGCGGCTCCACCGGGCGAAGACCGGGGCGCTGCTCCGCGCGGCGTGCATGCTGGGGGTGGTGGCCGAGGGAGGCACCCAACTCCAGATCTCCGCGGCGGAGCGCTACGGCGACGCAGTCGGACTGGCGTTCCAGATCGCCGACGACGTGCTGGACGTGACCTCGTCGGCGGAGGCGATGGGCAAGCCCACCGGGGCTGACGCGGCCGCGGGGCGCCACACCTACCCGGCGGTGCTGGGGCTCGAGGCCTCGCGCGCCCGCGCCCGGACCCTGGTGGACGAGGCCCTGGGTGCGGTGAGGGCGCTCGAGCCGGTGCCGGGGCCGCTGGCCGCGCTCGCCCGCTACACCGTGGAGCGGAGCACGTGACGCTGCTCGGGCACGTCCTGTCGCCCAGGGACGTGCGCGCGCTGCCCGGGAGCGACCTGCCGGAGCTCTGCGCCGAGCTGCGGCAGGAGATCATCGCCATCTGCGGTCAGGTCGGCGGGCACCTCGGAGCCTCGCTCGGGGCGGTGGAGCTGATCGTCGCCCTCCACCGGGTCTTCCACGCGCCCGAGGACGACCTGGTCTTCGACGTCGGCCACCAGGCCTACGCCCACAAGCTGCTCACCGGCCGGGCTCCGAGGATGCGCACCTTGCGGCAGGAAGGTGGGGTCGCGCCCTTCCTCGACCCCCGCGAGAGCCCCTTCGACGCCTTCCCCGCAGGACACGCCTGCACCGCGGTGAGCGTCGCGCTGGGAATGCTCCAGGCTCGGGCGCGCACCGGCGCTCCCGGCCGCGCGGTGGCCATCGTCGGCGACGGGGCGCTCACCGGCGGTCTCACCTTCGAGGGCCTCAACGACGCCGGGGCGAGCGGGCTCCCGCTGGTCGTGGTGCTGAACGACAACGGCATGTCCATCTCGGCCAACGTCGGCGCGGTGCCGCGGATGCTGGCCGGCCCGGCGGCGCGTGCGTTCTTCGAGGCGCTGGGCTTCACCTACCTGGGTCCGGTGGACGGGCACGCGCTGGGCGAGCTGCTCCCGGTGCTGGCGGAGGCGCGCCGGAGCCGCCGACCGGTGCTGGTCCATGCGCGCACCGAGAAGGGGCGCGGGCTCGCCGAGGCCGAGGCGGACGTCGCCACCCGCGGGCACGCGATGGGCCCCTACGAGATGCGCGACGGGAAGCTGGTCCGCAGCCGGCATGGCCAGCCCACCTGGTCCGACGCCGTGGCGGCCGCGCTCGGCCGCGCGATGGAGCGCGACCCGCGGGTGGTGGTGGTGACGCCGGCGATGCTCGAGGGCTCCTCGCTCACCGGTCTGGCCGCCCGCTTCGGGCCCCGGGTGCACGACGCCGGCATCGCCGAGCAGCACGCGGTGACGCTGGCCGCGGGGCTCGCTGCGCGCGGGCTCCGGCCGGTGGTCTGCATCTACAGCACCTTTCTCCAGCGGGCGCTCGACCAGGTCATCCACGACGTGGTGCTCCCCGGGCTGCCGGTCACCTTCGCCATCGACCGTGCGGGGCTGGTGGGTGCCGACGGGGCGACACACCAGGGCACGTACGACCTCGCCTTCCTGCGGCCATTGCCGGGCCTCCGGCTGTACGTGCCGACGGTGGCCGAGGACGTGGACCCGGTGCTGGAGATGGCCCTTGGCGGACCCGGACCCGCGGGGTTCCGGTTCCCGCGGGGGACCTTGCCTACCACCCCGGCCCAGCTCCGGGCCGAGTCGGGACCGGTGCACGGTGCCCGCTGGCTTCGCCGGCCCGAGGGCGCGGAGGCGGCCGTTCTCTCCCTGGGGCCGCTCGGGCTCGCCGCGCTGGAGGCGGCGGAGGCGCTCGAGGTGCCCACCGCGGTGCTCGACGTCCGGGTGCTGGCCCCGCTCGACGAGCCGACGGTCCTCGAGGCGTGTTCCATGGGGCAGGTGGTCACGGTCGAGGAGGGAACCGTGCACGGTGGGCTCGGCAGCGCGGTGCTCGAGCTGCTCGCCGCGCGCGGACTGTCACCTCGGGTGACGACGCTCGGGCTTCCCGACGCGCCGGTGCCACACGGCGACGCGCGGACGCAGCGCCGCGCGCTCGGTCTTTCGGCGGAGGGAATCGCCGCCGCGGTCCGGAGCCTCGCGGAGGCGCGATGACCGAGCGGAGCGAGGAGGCTCTCCCAGGGCCTCGCAGGCGCGCGGCACGCGGCCGATCGCCCCCGAGGCGCGTCAGGAGGGCAGGGCGGCGGTGCGCGGTGCCGGGACCAGGCCTGCCGTCGAGCCACGCGCCGTGGCAGGTCGTCACGGTGCGGCTCCCGAGGCGCCCCCGCCCAGGCCCGAGTGGTGCACCGCCGCGACGAACGAGGAGGAACCGAGCGCCCCACACGAGGTGCGACCTTCGCCGGAGGGCCCGTTCTGATCGGCTGGCGGTGGGCTCGCCGGGAGGGCCGCTGACTCGGCCGGCGAGGACTGTTTCGGACGGCGGTTCTCCGAAACCTTGTGGAACGGTCCCTGCCAGGGGGGGTCGGCGCGCTCGCCAGAGCGTTCCATCGGGATTCGGAAACGGCTTTCAGGAAACCGGACCGCTCCTGCTGAACCGAGCGAGGAGCCTCGTCGTCCGCCTGTCTGAGCGGCGGCTGATCCTCCTCCGCTCCGCCCCGGGCGGAATGGTGACTGGCCTGTACGGGCCGAGGCCAGGCGCCTGTCCCCCGCCTTGGACCTGCACCGCATGACAGGCCGCCCCCGAAAGGAGCGCCTCGACGTCCTCCTCGTCGAGCTCGGCCTCGCCCCCACCCGGGCGAAGGCCCAGGCATTGGTCCTCGCCGGTCAGGTGGTGGTCGACGATCAGCGCGTCGACAAGCCCGGCACCCGCGTCCCGGCCGACGCCGAAGTTCGCCTCAAGGGCGAGCCCATGCCCTACGTCTCCCGCGGGGGCCTCAAGCTCGAGGCCGCCCTCCGGCACTTCCAGCTCGACGTCCACGGCGCCGTCTGCGCCGACATCGGGGCCAGCACCGGCGGATTCACCGATTGCTTGCTCCAGGCGGGCGCGGCCAAGGTGTACGCGCTCGATGTCGGACGGGGGCAGCTGCACGCCCGGTTGCGGAGCGACCCACGGGTCGTTCTCCACGAGGGGGTGAATGCTCGATACCTGGACCCGTCGGACCTGCCAGAGTCGGTGTCCGTCCTGGCGATCGACGTGAGCTTCATCTCGCTCACGCAGGTGCTCCCCGCGACGGTCAGGTGTCTTCAGCCTGGGGGAGTGACGGTCGTGCTGGTGAAGCCGCAATTCGAGGCGGGTCGGGAGCAGGTGGGCAAGGGTGGCGTGGTCCGTGATGATGCGGTGAGGGCGGAGGCGGTGGCGCGTGTTCAGAACTGCATGGAGGGGCTCGGCCTCATCCCGATCGGCACCCTGGACTCGCCGATCCATGGTCCGGCGGGAAATCGCGAGATTCTCGTGGTGGCGCGCCGCCCCTGACGGGTCCGACCGCGGACCGGTGTCGGGGCGGACTCCCTGACGGAGCGCTGGTCAGTGCCCAGAAAATCTAGGAAAATTGGAGCGCGGATGAACGGGGAGAGCTCCACGCCGGCCCTGGCGCGGCCGCCAGAGGAAGCAGGCGACCGCGAACGTCGCATCGCCGAGCGCATGGCGATGCTCCTGGACATCACCCAGGCGGCCACCTCGTCGCTCGAGCTGGAGAAGATCCTCAAGATCGCCGTGGAGAAGGTGAGCCAGGTGCTCCCCACCGACCGGTGCTCCGTCGTCCTGGTGGACTCCCCGAGCTCCACCGAGGCGGTGGTGATGGCCACCCGTGAGCGGGACGACCTCCGCCCGATCACCATCGATCTCTCCAAGTACCCGGAACTGCGCCGTTCCCTCCAGACCCGCGAGGCGACCTACATCGAGGACGCGCTCGAGGATCCCCTGATGGCGGACGTGATGCCGGCCATCGCCCCACTGGCGGTGAAGAGCATCCTGGTCCAGCCCCTCATCAGCCAGGACGACCTGGTGGGGGCCCTCTTCCTCCGCCTGTCCCGGAGGGGAGGCGCCTTCGGTCCCGAGGAGCAGGAGTTCGCCAAGGCGGTCGCCGCGGCGCTGGCCAACTCGGTCCGGAACGCCAAGCTGCACGCCTCGGTGCAGAAGAAGCGCGACGACCTCGAGCTGGCCTACGTGGAACGGTACCGCGAGCTGACCGAGGCGAACCGCCGGCTGCGCGAGCTGGCCCGCTTCAAGGACGAGCTCATCGCCATCATCAGCCACGACCTCCGGGCGCCGCTGCAAGTCACGCTCGGCCACGGCCGGATGCTCGAGGAGGCGAACCTGGCCGGAGACCTCAAGATCTCCGCGGAGGCCATCGTCCGGCAGTCGCGGAAGATCTTGAAGATGGTCGAGTCGCTGCTCGACCGCGGAAAGGGGGAGCAGGCCCGGGTCGCCCTCGACGTGCAGCTGCTCGAGGTGGGCCGCGTGGCCCGGGACTGCGCCTTCGAGCTGGAGATCCTCGCCGCGGAACGCGGGGTCACCTTGAAGGCCCACGCCCCCGAGCGGCTCCCGGTGATGGGAGACGAGCTCAAGCTCCGCGAGGTGCTCCAGAACCTCATCACCAACGGGCTCGAGCACGCGGCCAGGAACGGCACCGTCCTGGTCGAGGGCGAGGTGCTGCACCGCCCCGACGGTCCGGTGGTGAAGGTCGTCGTCCAGGACGACGGCCCGGGGATGCCCGAGGAGCAGATGCACCTCGCCTTCGACCGCTACCGCCACGGGCCGGGCGGCACCGGCCTCGGGCTCGCCATCTGCAAGGAATTCGTCGAGCTGCACGGCGGGGAGATCTGGGCCGAGCGACCCGCGGACGGAGGCTGCGCCTTCGTCTTCACCCTCCCGCTCGCGCAGGCAGATCGGAAGGTCGCCCCGAAGCTGCAGGCGCTGGGCAGCGAGGAGCAGCCCCGGGTCCTCATCGTCGAGGACGAGCCGGACATCGCCGCGGTGCTGGAGGGCATCCTCCGCAAGCGCTACCGGGTGGAGGTGGCCCGCGACGGGCGCGAGGGCGTGGCCAAGGTGCATGCGCTCCACCCCGATCTGGTGGTCATGGACGTCTTCCTGCCCCACCTGGACGGCCTCGACGCCGTCATCTCCCTCAAGGCCTCCAGCGACACCGCCGACATCCCGGTCATCCTGGTGTCGGCGCAGGTGGGAGTCGCCGACCGGGTGCGCGCCCTGAACCTCGGCGCCGTCGACTACCTGGCCAAGCCCTTTCACGCCTCCGAGCTGCTGCAGCGGGCAGAGCGGGCCCTGTCGGTGAACCGGCGCCCAGCGTCCGCGCCCGAAGCCGAGGCGCCCCCGGCCGGAGTGGCCGACGCCGAGACCGGCCTGCTCGACCGGCGGGGACTGGTGGCCCGGCTCACCCAGGAGGCCGCGCGGGCCCGGCGCTACGGGCGGCCGCTCTCGCTTGCGGTGGCCCGGACCGACGCAGTCCACCCGGACCTGCTTCGCACCGCCGCGGCCCGCATGCGCGAGCGCCTCCGCCAGCCCGATGTGCTCGCCCACCTCGGTCAGGGCACCTTCGCCGCGCTGTTGCCCGAGTGCACCTCGGAGCAGGCGATGGCGGTCTTCGGCCGCGTGGAGTCCGACCTCCGCGCCTCCACCAGTCTCCACTGTCAGGTGGAGGTGGCCGAGGTGCCGGGGCGCGAGCTCCCCGAGGCGGTGCTGGACCACCTCCTCGAGCGGCGGCCGGCGAGCTGACGCTTCCGCCCCGGGGGTGGCGCGCACCCACAGGGGGGCCCTGTTAGGCTAACCAGCCGGGAACCTCGCCGTGGTCGCTCCAGTCCTCGCTGCCCTCGTCCTCCTCGGCGCCTCGCCGGCGCATCCGCGGGTGGATGTCTCGGCGATGAAGGAGGCCATCGAGGCGCCGACGGACGACTACTCGTCGGCCTCGGCCTATGCCCACTTCCTCCGCGCGCGCCTGCTCGCGCTGCAGGGTGAGCACGCCCGCAGCGTGGAGCAGCTCCGGCTCGCGATCGCCTCCGACCCCGGCCGTCCCGAGCTGGTGCTCGCGCTGGCCGAGGCGCAGGCCCGGGCCGGCACGCCGGCGCGCGCCGAGGCCACCATCCGCGGGCTCCTGGAGCGCAGGCCGGACCACGTTCCCGCGCTGCTGTTCCTCGGGCGGCTGCTGTTCGAGACCGACCGGCCGCAGCGGGCCCGGGAGGTGCTCGAGCGGGTCCGGAAGCTCGCCCCGCGCGAGCAGGAGCCCTATCTCCTCCTGGCGGAGATGGCGCTCGAGTCGGGGCACCCCGAGGACGCGGTGCGCACGGTGCAGGCGCTCGCCGATCTCAACCGCGACACCACCGGGCTGCGGCGGCTGGGGATGGCGCTCCTGGACCGCGGCGAGCCGGAGACCGCCCGCGCGCTGCTCGAGAGGTCGGTGCAGATCGACCCCGGGGATGCCGAGGCCCAGGGCGCGCTCGGCGAGGCGCTCGAGGCGCTGGGCCGTCCCGCGGACGCCGAGGCCGCGTACGCCCGGGCGCTGGAGCGAGATCCCGACGCGCGGGAGGTGCTGCTCCGCGCCGGCCGGCTGGCGCTCCGGGCCGGCTCCGAGGCCCGGGCCCGGGCCTACCTGGACCGGCTGGCCTCGCTCGACCTGGGGCCCGAGCAGTCGCTGCGCATTGCCCTCACCTGGCTGTCGGCGGGAAAGCCGGCGCCGGCGATCCGGGTGCTGGAGCAGGCCCGCTCCGGCAGCGACGACCCGCGCCTCCTCCTCGCGCTCGGCCTGGTTCAGGGCAAGGTCGGCCGCTGGGCGGACGCTGCCCGCGCCTACGGGCAGGTGCCGACGGGCGCGCCAGGCTGGAAGGATGCGGTGGTGCAGCGGGGACTGGCCCTGGCCCGTGCCGGCGAGCCGGCCGCGGCCGAGCGCACCACCGCCGAAGCGCTGAAGCAGGCCCCGGGCGACGTGGCGCTCGAGGCCGGGCACGCAGCGGTGCTGGAGGCCATCGGCGACCCGGGCCGGGCAGAGCAGTTCCTCCAGGCCCGTATCCGCGCCTCCGGGAGCACCGAGCTGGTGACCGCGCTGGCGCAGATCTTCTCCCGGACCGGGGCGCACTCCGAGGCGGTCTCGGTCCTCGGCGATGCCCTCAAGGCGCACCCGAAGGACGAGGAGCTACTGTACGCGCTGGGCACGGTGCTGGAGCGTGGCGGCGCCACCCAGGAGGCGCTGGCCCGCATGCGTGAGCTGCTGGAGGTGAACCCGCGCAACGCCGCGGCCCTGAACTTCATCGGCTACACCCTCGCCGACCACGGCGAGCAGCTCGAGGAGGCCGAGCGGCTGGTGCGGCG
>Ga0335084_10000667_pt1 | contig 29876 bp, 34 predicted proteins | sample Lox_Sample_44_FD_206721 | JGI IMG/M metagenome (GOLD analysis project Ga0335084, IMG submission 206721) | Soil microbial communities from Loxahatchee National Wildlife Refuge, Florida, United States - Lox_Sample_4.4 | ecosystem: Environmental > Terrestrial > Soil > Wetlands | place: USA... | reverse complement strand
CTCTTAGAGGGCGTGACGAGATCGGATCGCTATTCGCGGCGATGTTTGCAGAGTTCGCAAAGCCCGGCGCCGCCTTTAGCCTGAGACAGCAGTTTGTCGAGGGCGACTACGCCTTCATCCTGTGGGCGGCGGAGACCGCTGACAACGTGTACGAGTTCGCGACGGACACGTTTTTTGTGCGAAATGGCAAGATCACGGTTCAGTCGTTCGCGGGCAAGACGACCGCCAGGAACTGAAGCGAAACCTGCCCGCCGCTACCAGGCAGCCATTGGCTGGCAGGCAAGAGCGGTCTGCCAGCATCGGCACGCTCGTCGTGGCGGCGGGCCTCGATGCACGACGCCAGCGCGCGCGTCAAGCGGAGTTATTTGGCTCTACCCGAACTGCCTATCGAAGCTGCTGTTTGAGACGAAGGGGAGTCCCTTCGCGGCTCGAGGTGAAGTCCTCGAAATCCCGACGCACGGAACTCTCGGCAGCATTGGCCGCGCGATGCAACCACCGCGGACCACCGCGGCTAAGCACGTCATCGAGGATCGATGCGCGGCGCCGGTGTGCGGCATGGATTGCACCGAGGTCGGCGCCCATCGCCGCAAGTAACTTCCCGCTCAGACCTTGCCCCGACACGTCCGCCAGTTCCACCTTGTGTGCGTCGGGGGCGACGCGCCGGAGTACATAGCCGGCCTTCACTTGCAGTTGCGGATCCGGTGAACGATATCCGCCGAACGCCAAATCCAAAACGCGACTCTTCGCGGATCTGTCGGCGTGGGCCCAGTGCCAGGCCGACGGCACCAACGCCTTTGCTTCCTTGACGAGGCGCCCGCCTTGCCAGTCTCCGATGACCAGATATCGCGGTCGTCCGAGACTACCGCCGCCCTTGGCGCGCGAGGCGTAGCGCTCGATCCGCGCGCCGCATGGCAGGCTGCGTCGCAGCGCCCTGCGTACTGCTTTCGGCGGCGAAGCATTGGGATAGCGATCGACCTCTTTCCAGAACTTCTGTGATGCATTCGCGGCCCCGGCGACGAGTGGACGCATCCAGTGTTCGCGCTCGTCAAGCAGCACCGGATGAGGCTGCTCCAGGCCGTTCTGGTACCCCTCGAGAATTGCCGCGGCTGCTTCCAGGTCGTCGACTGCAAGGGTCGGGGCCAGTCGTGCACTGGTCAGCAGGCGGACGAGGTCGTACGCGTAGGGCATGGTGGCCGCCTCATCGAAATCATTGACACCCCAAACCAGACGCGCCTGCGCGTCGCGCCACGTGCCGAAGTTTTCCACATGGATGTCACCGACGCACAAAGCTATCGGTGCATTCCCAAGGTCGGGGCAAGTCGCCTCAATCGTCCCGGCCCATCGAAAGTACGATGCCCGCAGGAAGTCGAAGGGACTTTTGCGCATCCGCTCGTGCTTGGCCTCGAGATCGGACTCGACGACATGGCACTGCTTTCGCAGCCAGCGCTCATAGGCAGCGGTAGTTCGGTCGACGGTTGTCACGAATCCTCCCGCCGCTTCGCGTGCGCGAAGCTAGAGCGCCGTGCGAAAAGTAAGGTTGATGCGCTGGGCACCCAACCCCGGGTGCTGTCCGTCGGCAATGGGCAGTACACCATGGAAACGCATGCGTGCCGGGCCGCCCCAGACCACAACATCGCCATGCTCCAGCGGCACACGCGAGCAACGCTCGGATCGCTTCAGTCCGCCGAATAGAAAGATCGCCGGCAGGCCGAGCGAGACCGAAACGATCGGCGCTTCGTCGTCCAGTTCGTTGCGGTCCTGGTGCAGGGATAGCCGTGCGCCCGGCGCGTAGCGATTGATGAGGCAGACGTCGGGCGCGTAGCCACTGAAACCGGCGGCCGCCGCGGCCGCGGTTGCGATACGCCGGAATGAGGCGGGCATTGGCGGCCAGCTGCGGCCAGTGTCCGGATCGACGCGTACGTAACGATAGCCACTGCGATCCGAGACCCAGCCCACGGCGCCGCAGTTCGTCATCGCGACCGACATGCGGATGCCACCGGGAGTGATCAAATGGCGGAACGGTGAACGAGCAGCGATTTCCCGGACGTCGGTCAACAAGGCGCTCGCTTCATCCAGAGCGAAACGCCGCAGCAGCGCTGCACCGGGCGCAAGCGCGAGAGCCTGCGACTCTACTTCGAAGAGTTCCGTGGTCACGCCAATCCGTCCGCCTTGGAGAATTGTCGCAGCTCTTGGCAGCCGTCAGCTACTGGCTGTCAGGAGTTGATGTCATCGCGGCGGCTTCGCCGGCGTTTGCGGCCATTCTGATTGGTCCTGGCTCTCGTAGCGAACACTTCAATCTTCTTTGAGGCGCTGCCCTTGGGTAAGCGACACGGCAGTGTGCACCGCGCTCACGCAGAGCGGCAATGACCGACGTCTTACCGGCCCCTGGCCCACGCGTGCGCAACGGGCACAATCTCCGGTCAGCCAATTCGGGGCGAATGCGATGAAGACACGCGCGGCGGTGGCCTGGGCGGCCGGAAAGCCATTGACGATCGAAGAAGTCGATCTCGAAGGGCCGCGTGCCGGCGAGGTGCTGGTCGAGATCAAGGCGACCGGCATCTGTCACACCGACTACTACACGCTGTCGGGCGCCGATCCCGAGGGGCTGTTTCCGACGATCCTCGGCCACGAGGGCGCCGGCGTCGTTGTCGAGACCGGCGCCGGCGTGACGACGCTCTCCAAAGACGACCACGTCATTCCGCTCTACACGCCGGAATGCCGCCAGTGCAAGTTCTGTCTGTCGCGCAAGACCAATCTGTGCCAGCTGATCCGCGCCACCCAGGGCAAGGGCCTGATGCCCGATGGCACCAGCCGCTTTTCGCTGAAGGGCAAGCCGCTGCTGCACTACATGGGCACCTCGACCTTCAGCAATTACATCGTCGTTCCGGAAATTGCGCTGGCGAAGATCCGCAAGGACGCGCCGTTCGAGATGGCGTGCTACATCGGCTGTGGTTTCACCACGGGTGTCGGCGCAGTCGTGTTCACCGCGAAAGTCGAGCCCGGCGCGAACGTCGTGGTCTTCGGGCTCGGCGGCATCGGACTCAACGTGGTGCCGGGCGCGAAGATGGTCGGCGCCGACAAGATCATCGGCATCGACCTCAATCCGCAGCGCGAAGCGATCGGCCGCCGCTTCGGCATGACGCACTTCATCGACGCCGGCAAGACAACGAACGTCGTCGACGCCATCGTGCAGCTGACCGACGGCGGCGCCGACTTCAGCTTCGAATGCATCGGCAACACGGCGACGATGCGGCAGGCGCTGGAGTGCTGCCACAAGGGGTGGGGGCAGAGCGTCATCATCGGCGTGGCGGCGGCGGGGCAGGAAATCGCGACGCGGCCCTTCCAGCTCGTGACCGGCCGCGTATGGAAAGGCACCGCTTTCGGCGGCGCACGCGGCCGCACCGATGTCCCGAAGATCGTCGACTGGTACATGGACGGCCGCATCAAGATCGACGAGCTGATCACCCACCGGCTGAAGCTCGAGGACATCAATCGCGGGTTCGAGCTGATGAAGAGCGGCGAGTCGATCCGCTCTGTCGTTGTCTACTGATGTCGTCTACTGCTCTCGCTGACTGAGGTGTCGACCCTTAAGATACTGAGCGAGCACGCGTGCTGGGGCGGCGTGCAGGGTTTCTATCGCCACGAGTCGACGGCGATCGGGCTGCCGATGCAGTTCGGCGTTTATTTGCCGCCGCAGGCGAAGAGCGCAGCGGTGCCGGCGCTCTTCTATCTGGCCGGGCTGACCTGCAACGAAGAAACGTTCGCGATCAAGGCGGGCGCGCAGCGCTATGCGGCCGAGCACGGTCTCATCATCGTCACGCCCGACACGAGCCCGCGCAACACGGGCATCGAAGGCGCAGACGCGTCATGGGACTTCGGCACCGCGGCCGGTTTCTATCTCGATGCCATGCGACCGCCATGGGACCGTCACTGGAAGATGGAAACCTATGTGGCCGGGGAGCTGCCCGCCGTCATCGCGGAGCATTTCCCGGTGCAAGCCGATCGGTGCGGCGTGTTCGGCCACTCGATGGGCGGCCACGGTGCACTGACGCTCGCCTTGCGGCATCCGGGCCGGTATCGCAGCGTCTCTGCCTTCGCGCCCATCGCGGCGCCGATGCGAGCACCCTGGGGCATCAAGGCATTCACGGGCTACCTCGGAGAGGACCGCGCACTGTGGCGCGAGCACGATGCAACCGAGCTGATCGCGCGCGGCGCCCGCATGCCCGATTGCCTGGTCGACCAGGGCACGGCCGACAAATTCCTTGCCGAGCAGCTGCACATCGAGGCACTGGAGAGCGCCTGTGCGCAGGCCGGTCAACCGCTGACGCTACGTCGCCACGCGGACTACGACCACGGCTACTACTTCATCGCGACTTTCGTCGGCGATCACATCGCGCATCACGCGCGGTCTCTCGGCTAGGGCGCGACTCGTCGCGAATGTCGTCACGACGCCGGCCCCTTGTGCCGGTACGGGATGCGGAACTCCGCGGACGGTCTTCAGCAATTCCTCGGAAGCAGCGCCACCCGGTCGTGTGGACGAGCGACCGGGTGGCAACGGGTGGCCGAACTTGTTGCGTCTATTCCGGCTCGATGCCCGCCGCCTTGACCACTTTGCCCCACTTCAACGTGTCCGCGGCCTGGAACTTGGCGAGTTCGTCGGGCGTGGTGCTCCACGCCTCCACGCCGCTCGATTCGTAGTAGGCACGGGCGGGCGCGCTGCGCGTCGCGGCGACCAGCACTTCATTCAACTTGCTTACGACGGCGGTTGGGGTACCCGCGGGCACGTAGGCCGCGAACCAGAAGCCCATCTCATAGCCTTTAACGCCGGCCTCGTCGATCGTCGGGACATCAGGCAGCAGCGGCATCCGTTTCGCGGTGGACACGCCGAGCGCCTGCAGTTTGCCGGCCTTGACCTGCGGTACGCCGGTCGCAGTGTCGGTGATCATGAAGTCGATCTGCCCGCCAAGCAGATCGGTCAGGGCCATGGGGTTGCTCTTGTACGGCACGTGCAGGATGTCGACGCCGGCGAGCTGCTTGAGCATCTCGCCCGCGACGCGGCTCGAGGAACTGCCGCTGCCAAACGTCAGCTTGCCGGGATTCTTCTTTGCGAAGGCGACCAGGTCGGCGACACTCTTGTAGGGCGCGTCGGGTCGGACCACCAGCACCTGCCCGCCTTTGCCGAGCCCGGTGATCGGCATCAAGTCCTTCACCGGGTCGTACGACAGTTTCTTGTACAGGTGCGGATTGGCCGATTGGGTCGTGTTGGTTGTGATCAGTACCGTGTAGCCGTCGGGCGCCGCGCGCGCCGCGGCGCTCGCGGCGATCTGGCCGCCGCCACCGGCCTTGTTGTCGACGACGACCGGCTGCTTGGTCTGCTCGGTGACCGACTGCCCGATCGCACGCGCGAGCTGGTCGGTTGCGCTTCCCGCCGCGAACGGCACGACGAAGGTCAGGTTCTTCGACGGGAAGCCCGTGCCCTGCGCAAACACGGCCGATGCCACCGCTGTCAGAAAGGCCGCGAGCAAAGTGCGACGGAAGGTGTGCATGGTCATCGTGTGGTCTCTTTTGAAGTTGTTGAAGCATCGGGCCCACGCAGCCGCGGGGCCAGTTCGGTCGGAACCCGTACGGGCAGGTCGAGCAGAAGGAAGGACAGCGACTTGCCGTGGCTGTCGAGGTTCAGCGAGTCGTTGACACCGCCGTCGAGCACGTTGTCGATCACGAAGTTCAGCGCGTGCAACTTCGGCAGCAGGTAGCGCGTCACCGCTGTCGGCCGGCGGAACGCGAACAGACGCAGCACGGCGGCCTCGTCGACCTGCTCGACGAGCAGCGGAAAGAATGCCGGCTCCCACGCGATAACGCTGATGTTGGAGCGATTGCCCTTGTCGCCGCTGCGGCCGTGGGCGAGGCGCCAGAGGGGAACGGAGCGTGTCGGCATCTCAGTCGAGAAGTTCAAAGCGGATCGGCACGAGCTCGCGCGGCAGGAGGCACGACCGCGTCCCCAGCGTCGGCCGCAGGCTGGTGCGAACGCCACCACCGCCCGCCGGACCGCAGCAGTAGAGCGCGAGCACTTCGCGCTCGAGCCGCTGCGCTTCCTCGCGGTCGCTATGGCGCAGGGCAACGCGCATCCGCACGTCGCCGGACGCGCGTGCGCCGGTGGCGGCGAGCAGATGCCCGTCGTCGTCGCCGAAGACGCTGCAACTGCCGATGAGGTCGACGCGCAGACGACCCGCATCGGCCATCCGTTGGCGGATCGTTTCAGCCGCCAGCCGCGCGCGCGCATCGGCGCGCGCGCCCGCATACGAGATTTCGCCTTCCGCCTGCCACCCGCTCTCGAAACAGATGTTGACCTTCAGCGTATCCGGCCGTCGATGACCCCGCACGCCCGTCAGCCGAACGCGGTCGGCCGCCAACTCGTCGACCTCGGCGTCGCCGATGTCGGCGACGACGTCCGGCGTCAGGTACGCGGTGGGATCGTGGATCTCATACAGCAGCTGCTCCTTGACAGTGTGGGCATCGACGCGGCCGCCGCTGCCCGCCGGTTTGGTGATGATCGCCGTGCCGTCGTCGGCGATTTCCGTGATGGGGTAGCCCAATCGCGCCATGCCCGGCACGTCCTTCAGCCCCGGGTCCGCGTAGTAGCCGCCGCTGACCTGTGCGCCGCATTCGAGCAGGTGGCCGACCATCGTGGCCCGCCCCAGTCGATCCCAGTCGTCCGCGCGCCATCCGAAGTGCGCCATCGCTGGCCCAACTGTCAGCGACGGATCGGCCAGCCGGCCGCCGACCACGACCTGTGCTCCGGCCTCCAGCGCCCGTGCGACCGCTTCCGCACCGATGTAGGCGTTGGCACTGACGATCGTGCGCGCGTCGAGCGAGGTTGGCGGTGCCGCTTCGAGCGCTGCACGGTGTTCGAGTCCCGACACATCGTCGCCATGGATCACCGCGATGACGGGCGCCGGCAGGCCGAGTTCAAGGGCGAGGGCGCGAATGCGCCGCGCGGCGCCCTCCGGATTGGCGGCGCCGAAGTTGCTGACGATGCGAATGTCGTGGCGCAGGCAGCGCGCCAGCACCGGGCGCAGCATGTCGACCAGCAGCGGCTCGTAGCCGCCGTCCGGGTCCTTGCGCCGCGCGAGCTGTGCGAGCGCGAGGGTGCGCTCGGCGAGGGTCTCGAAGATCAGGAACGCTGGCCCGCCAGCAGCCACCAGCGCGTCCACCACGCCGATTGCCGCGTCCGTGCGGTCGCCGGAGAAGCCTGCAGCGCATCCGATCCTGAGGACATCCATGCGGCGAATCTAGGCCGTCGCCGCTGATCTGTGAAATCCAAAGTTGAGATACATTGATCTGAAATGCAGATCAATATCTCCACCCGCGCACTGCGTGCATTCATCTCCCTCGTCGAGCAGAAAAGCTTCACGCGGGCGGCGTCCGACAATCACCTGTCGCAGCCGGCGTTCTCCGCGTTGATCCGCGCGCTGGAAGAGGAGGTGGGCGCGCGTCTGTTCGAACGGACGACGCGCAGCGTCGAACTCACTGCCGAAGGGACGGTCTTCGTCGACGCGGCGCGGCGCCTGCTGCGCGACGCCGAGGAGGCACTGACCGACCTGCGGGATCACGTCGCACGACGCCGCGGACGCGTTTCGATCGCTGTGCTGCCCTCGCTGGCCGCGGGCTGGCTGCCACCCTTGCTGGCCCGTTTCCATAACGAGCATCCCGGCATCGAACTCGACGTCGCCGACGCGCTGTCTGACGAGTGTGTTTCGCGCGTTCGCCTGGGCCGCACCGACTTCGCGCTGGCGGCGACGAAAGTGGAGGCGGCCGAGCTGCGCACCGAGCGCTTCTGCGCCGATCACTTCCATCTCGTCTGCCGCAGGGATCATGCGCTGGCGCGCGGCCGCGGCCCGGTGACGCTGAACGATCTGCTCCCTCATCCAATCATCCAGCTGGCACGCTCGAGCAGCGTGCGGCAATACATCGAGTCGACGATCTACCCGCGCCAGCTGCGCACGGTCCTTGAACTCGAACAGCTCAGCAGTGTGGCCGGCATGGTGCGCGCCGGACTCGGCATCACGGTCGTGCCGTCGCTGACGCTGTTCCACTTCGCGCATCCCGACCTGGTCTCACGGCCAGTGCAGGCGAAAGGCCTGACGCGCGAGGTGTTCCTGGTGCGGCGGAGCGATCGCGGGCTGTCGATTGCGGCACAGGCGCTGTGCGATCTGCTTATGAAGCACCGGCCGAAGCGGTCTTGAGTCGAGCGCGCCGGCACTAAGTCCGCGTCGTTAGGGATAGCGTCACGCGCCGCGTTACCGGATCTCCGCCGGCACCGCCCCCTTGCGGATCGCCGGCACCACGGGCGGTTGCCCGGTCTCTTTCAGGATGGCCTGCGCCTCCGGCGAAAGCAGAAAGCCGACGAACGCGATCGCGTCCGCGGTGTTGCTCGCCGTGCCGGGAACGGTGGCGGCGTTGCGGATCGCCTCGCTCATGTTGACGCTGTCGGCAAAGCGCACGATCTCCACATCATTGCGCGCGGCCACCGCGGCCGAGTAGTAGACGATTGCGGCATCGGCCTTGCCGGACTTCACGGCCTCCACGGCCGCCGGCACGGTGACCGGCTTGCCGGGCTCGCCCAGCGATGCCGGCGCGGCATCGCCGATCTTCTGCGCCAGCGCCGGCTCGCCCTCGGCCGCCGTCGCGCGCTGCAGGAAAGTGACCGTGCGCGCCGTCGCCAGGTCCTTCTCGCCGTTGACGCGAACGAAGCGCAGCCCCGGACGGGCGAGGTCGCTCGCACGCTTGATGCCGAGCGGGTTGCCCTTGGCCGTGACGATCACCATCTCGTTCGCGGAGAAGACGACGTACCAGGTGGCGGCGGCCTTGCCGGCCCCGCCCGCGCCGGAAATCGGCTTGCCCATCAGGTCTTCGTCGATGACGGCGGGCGAGGAGGGCGCGAACACATCTACGGTCTCGCCCTTGAGGATGCGCTCCGCCAGTTGGCGTGATACGCCGGACGTCAGCACGACGTTGGCTCCCGGCCGTCGGGCCTCGAATGCCTTCTTCACTTCGCGCATCGGACCCGCCAGCGAATCGGCGTGGAAGACCTGAACGTCGGCGGCCTGCGCCAGGGTAGCAGCCAGGCCGATCGCAAGCGCCGCCGCCGCGCGCACAGGGTGTCCGAACCGCGCATGGATCCACTGTCTCATGGTCTCCCCTCGCAACGCCACGATCAGGAAATACTACGCGGTGACGCTGCCGATGTGCGCCCGTCAGTGGACGCATGCGACGTCAACGAGTGCTACCGGCGTGCGCGCGATGTCTACGACTTCTGCTGAGCGCGAAGCGGCAACTCCCGGATGTACGTTGGCGCGGCGTGTCTTTCGGACCCGGGCTCCGACTTCTAGACTGAGAAACATGGCAGTTCACCCTCCGGAGGCGTCATGACGTCCGATCCCAACGATGCCGAGAGCAGCGTGCTCGTGCGTCCGATCGAGCCGGGAGACTTCGAACGCGAACGCCAGTTCCTTGATGGGGTATCGCCGCAAACCGGCTATCAGCGGTTGATGTCGCCGCGGAGGCCTTCCGACGAGGAGGTGCGGCGCTGGACCCGCATCGATCGGGCGCGGGAAGGTGCGCTGGTCGCCATTGTCTCGAGCGCCGGCGAGGAGCGCATGATCGGCGTGGCGCGCTATGCGATGGAAGAAGGAGCGGAGGACGAGGCCGACTTCGCCATCATCATCAGCGACGATTGGCATGGCCGGGGCCTCGGCAGGCGCTTGCTGTCTGCGCTCATCGATCTGGCACGGCAGTCCGGGGTGCGGCGGTTGGTCGGCACCACCCTGTCGGAGAACAAGGCGATGCTGGCCCTCGCCCGCCGTCTTGGATTCAGCCTGTCTCGTGAACGTGGGTCCGCATTCATCACGCTGATGACCCTGGCTCTGTAGAGGACGCGGGCAGACCGTTGAACTAACCGAACGAGGACCCCACCGATGCCGCGCTTCATCGAAGTCAGTCATGTCATCGAGCCGGGCATGGTGACCTATCCCGGGCTGCCGGTGCCCGAGGTCAAGGTCATCGTCGATCACGACAGCTCGCGCGAGCGATAGCAGTACAAGTCGGAGTTCCTGATCGCCTCGCTGCACCTGTGCGGCAACACCGGCACCTACGTGGACTCGCCGCTGCACCGGCACCGCGGTGCGACCTTCCCGGTCCGCGCCTACGTGCAGCTTTAGCGGTTTCGGCGCAAGCGACCCGCTTGCGCAACGCAGAAGCTCGACGCCGACCCTGTGCTAGCTCGAAGCCATCGCCGCCGGCTACGCCTCGCGCGAACGCTTCCTCACCCAGTTGACACCCTGGCGCATCAAGGCGTTCACGGGCTACCTCGGAGAGGACCGCGCACTGTGGCGCGAACACGATGCAGCCGAGCTGAACGCCCGTGGCGCCCGCATGCCCGATTGCCTGGTCGACCAGGGCACGGCCGACAAATTCCTTGCCGAGCAGCTGCACATCGAGGCACTGGAGAGCGCCTGTGCGCAGGCCGCTCAACCGCCGACGCTACGTCGCCACGCGGACTACGACCACGGCTACTACTTCATCGCGACCTTCGTCGACGACCACATCGCGCATCACGCGCGGTTCCTCGGCTAGGGCGCGACTCGTCGCGGATGTCGTCACGACGCGGGCATTTCGTTTGCCGCAAGTCGGCGACGATCGCAGGAGGCATCGATGGACAGAAAATTGGTTAGCCGCCAGCAGCACGAGTTGCAGCATCTCGCCCGCAAGTACGGCGTCACGGTGGAGCGTGTCGAGGGAATCATGAAACAAACGGGCTCACGCTCGCGCAATAAGATCGAGGCGGAACTCAGCAAGAATCCGTCGACCTCGTTCTTCGAGAAGTCCGAGTGACAGGCGCGACCGAAACGATCCAGCATCAATGGTACTTGTTAGTGCGGTGACCATACCATCCGAGATCGGCGGAGAAATCACTGAAGCCTGCGACGTCCTGCGCAACGAGAATCTCCAGCTTGATCCAAGGACCTAGTCGCTCGCGGATGACCGTAGCTGATTCGGCAAGTCTCGCCTTTATCGTTTGCACATCCTCTCCCTCAGCACAATACATCTCAAAAGCGAGCGGGGCGACATCTTGATCCCTTCCCCGTTTTAGTACCGTTCTGAGGTAGAGGATTCCGGCTCCTTTGTTGCCGTCAGTGCTTGGCTCGCCAAGCACTGACGCGCGTACTCGGCCGGTGTGGCCCAGCCGAGCGAACCGTGGGGACGCGTCTCGTTATAGCCGCGTCGCCACGCCTCGATCTTCTCGCGTGCGTCGTTCAATGATAAGAACCAGTGCTGGTTCAGACACTCCTGCCGCAGGCAGCCGTTGAAGGCTTCGATATGCGCGTTGTCGGTCGGCTTGCCGGGTCGTGAGAAGGCAAGCTCGACACCGTGCTCGTAGGCCCAGCGGTCCAGCGCCTTCGACACGAACTCGGGCCCGTTGTCGACCTGGATCCGCTCTGACTGGCCGCGCAATGCGACTACCGAGCCGAGTGTGCGCACGACGTCATCGCCACGGATGCCCTGATCAACCCAGATCGCCAGACACTCACGCGTATGCACATCGACCAGTGTCAGCGCGCGCAGCTTGCGGCCGTCGTACAGTTGGTCGGAGACAAAGTCCATCGCCCAGCACTCGTTGATCGCCCGGGTGGCCGGTGGAGGCAACCGTTGCGAGGCCGACCGATGCCGCCGCGGCCGCCGCTCGAACAGCGACAGGCCGTCCTGCTTGTAGAGTCGGTAGACCTTCTTGTGATTGATGCGCCAGCCCTCCCGCCGCAAGACGACGTGGATGCGCTTGTAGCCGTAGCGCACCCGCGTCGCAGCGATCTCACGAATGCGGTGGCGCAGCGGCGCCTGGTCGGCGGCGACCGAGCGGTAGTGATACACCGAGCGCGAGAGCTTCATCGCCGAGCACGCCTGGCGGAGGCTGGCGCCGTACCTCTGGCACAGCTCCCCCACCAGTTCCCGCTTGCGTGCCGGCGTCAGGGCTTTCGCCGCACAACGTCCTGCAGCATGACCTTGTCCAGGCTCAGATCAGCCACCAGCCGCTTGAGCTTGGCTTTTCCTCTTCGAGCTGCTTCAGCCGCCGCAACTCCGACGGACCCAGCCCCGAGTACTTCTTCTTCCAGTTGTAGAAGGTCGCGTCCGAAATCCCCAGCTTGCGGCAGATCTCCTCGACCGCAACCCCCAGTTCCTGCTGCTTCAGCGCAAACGCTATCTGTGCCTCCGTAAACCGCGATCGCTTCACGGCATGACTCCCTTACCAGGTCATAAATCATGCCGGAACCTCTACTTCTGAACGGTCCAGGATTCGGGGATGGGATCACATCATGAACGGTGCCATGAGGTGCGCGAAGGTTTGCGAAACGCGGATCCCAGACCCCAACGCGAACTCCGACGGCTCAAGCTTCGCGCCAGCGATGCCAACGAAGATTCCCTTTGACGTATCCACGCCGTTTCGCTACTTCGCTGCCGTCCAGGAGTCTTTGAGTGAGACGGACAAGTTGAACACCGGCATCTCCCGCGTGTGATCCTTGAGATCCGCCACGAAGTACCCGTTTCTCTCGAACTGAAACTTGTCGTCGAGCTTGGCGTTCGCAAGTGAGGGTTCGACGAACGCGCGCAGGACCTGCTTGCTGTTCTTGCTGATCAGCGCGCGGAAGTCGCCTTCGCCGGCGTCGGGGTGGGGGTCGGTGAACAGGCGGTCGAACACGCGCACTTCGGCGGGGATGCTGTCGTGCACCGGGAGCCAGTGGATCGCGGCCTTGGTCTTGACGCTGTTCTGCCCGGGTGAGCCGCTCTTGGTTTCCGGCAGCAATTCGGCGTGCACGGCCTTGATGTTGCCGTCGGCATCCTTCTCGACGCCGGTGGCGCGGATCACGTAGGCATAGCGCAGTCGCACCGGCTGGCCCGGCGCGCCGTCCTTGCCGAGCGCGAGACGGAAGTAGTCGGCCGGCGCGTTCTCCATGAAGTCGTCGGCCTCGATCCACAGTTGCCGCGCGAAGCGGATCGAACGCACGCCGAGCTCGGGGTGCTGCGGGTGCACCGGCAGCGTGACTTCTTCACTCTTGTCGGCCGGGTAGTTGTCGAGCACGAGCTTCAGCGGCCGAAGTACCGCGGTGGCGCGCGGCGCCCGCGCTTCGAGGTCGTCGCGCAGCGCCTGTTCGAGCAGGCTGTAGTCGATCCACTGCGGGCTCTTGCTGACACCGGTGCGCTCGGCAAAGAGCTGCAGGCTCTGCGGCGTGTAGCCGCGCCGGCGGAGGCCGACGATGGTGGGCATGCGCGGGTCGTCCCAGCCGTCGACATGCTTCTCCTCGACGAGCTGGATGAGCTTCCGTTTGCTCATCACCACGTAGGTGAGGTTGAGCCGGTTGAACTCGTACTGGTGCGGCAGCAGGAACGGGTTGGCCTTCTTCTCTTCGAGCGCATGCTGCAGCAGTGGCGTGAAGCACTCGGTGTGGTCGAGCAGCAGTTTGAAGAATTCGTCGGCATCCTGCGCGGCGAGGTCCGGGTTCTTGCTCCAGCTCGCGAACATCGCCTCGGCGCGGCGCTCGTAACGGCTGGCGCCGAGCTTGTCGGGCTTTTCCTGCGCAACGTTGCGGCAGTGGAGCGCGAACTCGCGCTTGGCTTCCGTGCCTGCCGTGCGGATGTCTTCCAGCATGGCGCGCGCAGCCTCGTACTGCGGCTTGCGCAGCAGCGGCACGATGCGTTCGAGCGTCCAGTCGTAGAACGGCCGCTGGTCCTCGAACTCGAGCGTGCAGATCGAGTGGGTGATGTTCTCCAGCGCGTCCTCGATCGGATGCGCATAGGCGTACATCGGGTAGACCTTCCACGCGTCGCCGGTCATGTGGTGCTCGGCGAAGCGGATGCGGTAGATCGCCGGGTCGCGCATGTTGATGTTGGGCGAGCCCATGTCGATCTTGGCGCGCAGGATCATGCTGCCTTCCGGATGCTGGCCGGCGCGCATCTCGCGGAAGAGTCTGAGCGATTCTTCCTTCGGCCGGTCGCGGAACGGCGAATTGATCCCCGCCTGGGTCAGGGTGCCGCGCGTTTCGCGCATCGCATCGGCGCTCTGCTCGTCGACGTAGGCGTAGCCGGTCTCGATCAGGTACTCGGCAAAGCGGTACATGTCCTCGAAGTAGTCGCTCGCGTGGTACAGGTTCGATTCCGCGCCATGCTGCCAGTCAAAGCCGATCCAGCGCACGGTGTCGAGGATGCCGTCGACGAACTCCTGGTCTTCCTTGACCGGGTTGGTGTCGTCGAAGCGCATGTGGCAGCGCCCGCCGAAGTCGCGCGCCAGCCCGAAGTTCAGGCAGATGCTCTTGGCGTGGCCGATGTGCAGGTAGCCGTTGGGCTCCGGCGGAAAGCGGGTGCGGATCTTGGCCGGGTCGGCCGGCGCGTGCGCGTGCAGGTCGTAGACGCCGGGCTTGCCGGCCCAGCGGCGCGGCTCGTAGGTGCCGTGCTCGAGGTCCGCGACGATGATGTTGCGGATGAAGTTGGTCGGAACCGCCGGCGCGGGCTTGCCGCCCTTGCCCGGTCCTCCGCCCCCCTGCGGTGCGCCGCTCGAGGCGGCTTTGTTGTCCATGTCGTTGCAATCGAAGTGTCATCCGATTGTAGCGATGGACATTGCATCGCAGCACGCGTCCGGTCAGCCGATGCGCGCCAGCAACAGTGGTCGCCGACGCGCGGCGGGCGCCGGCGACCGGCCCGGTCGGATCTAGGCCGGGCGGATGTTCTGGTTCACATGGAAGAAATTGCCCGGGTCGTATTTCGCCTTGATCTGCTGAAGGCGCGGGTAGTTGGGTCCATACGCGGCCGCGGCGGGATCGCCGGCCTCGTCATCGGCAAGGTAGTTCACGTAGCGGCCGGGCTTCATGAAGGCTTCCAGATCGGCGTAGCTCTTGCGCGTCCAGGCGATGCACGCCTGGTTTTGCGCTGGATCCATCCATTCGCCGAGGATGACCAGGTTGAGGCCGTCCGCGCGATGCGGAAACGCGGTGTCGGTCGCCTTCACTCGCGTGGCCGCGCCGTGGAAGTGTTCGAGCAGCAGCGATCCCATCGGCGCCGGGCAGCGGGCAAAGGAATCGACCATCGCCTCGATGGTGTCGTCGCTCAGTTGCTTGAGGAACCCCGACTTCCAGTAGTTGAGCGCGCCTCGCGGGAAGCCGCCGTCCAGCATGCCGTTCAGCTGCGCGTAGGGCATCGGGCCGATCGCGTCCATCGCCGGCGTTCCGAACTGCTTGAGTGGCCGCGTCGCCGCCTCGCCGTCCGCCACCGGGCCGCAATGGCAGGCGACGATCGCCGCGAGCTTCGTACCGGAGCCGTCCGGCGCGTGCAGCAGACCCGCGACGACGGTCATTTCGTCGGGCAGCGACGCGGTGAACTCGCGGAAGAACTTCAGCACGTCGCGCGCACGCTCGAACGGATGCGCGACCAGCCCGCCGGTGATCGTTGGCCCGACCGGATGTAGTTGATACTCGAAAGAGGCCGCCACGCCGAAGTTGCCGCCGCCACCACGAAGGGCCCAGAAGAGGTCGGGCTCCTCCTCCTCGCTCGCGCGCAGCACGCGGCCATCGGCCGTGACCAATTCGACCGAGCGCAGATTGTCGAGCGCCAGCCCGTACTTGCTCATCAGCCAGCCGAGGCCGCCGCCCAGCGTCAGACCGGCGATTCCGGTGGTCGAGACCACACCGCCCGTGACCGCGAGTCCGTGCACCTGCGTCTCGCGATTGAGCTCGGCCCACGTGACGCCGCCCTGCACGCGCGCGGTGCGGGCGCGCGGATCGACGTGGATGCCCTTCATCGTCGCCAGGTCGATCATCAGGCCGTTGTCGACCGTCGCGCGGCCTGCGACGTTATGGCCGCCACCGCGCACGGCGACTTCGAGCTTGCGGCGGCGTGCGAGATCGATCGCGTCGGCAATGTCGGCGACACCGCGGCAGCGCGCGATCAGCGTCGGACGCTTGTCGATCAGGCCGTTGTGGACCTTTCGAGCATCCTCGTATCCCGCGTCGGCGGGCTGCAGCAGTTGGCCCGAGAACCGGGTGCGCAGTTCGGTGACGGCTTCGGAGAGAGTTGCTGTCATGACTTTCGGCTCCCTTCGCGTAGAGCGGGCCAGCTGGCCCGACACGTCCGCGCGACCGGCCCATGTGCGGGCGGACGGCGAGAGTGTGAGTGAGAGGGGTGCCGATTCTGGGCCGCGCGTCCGGCCGCAGCAATAGCCGGCCGCCCACTCGAAGGCTGAACTCTCAGGCCGGATGCCGGAGGCCTCGAAGCAGGCCAGCGCCCACGTCTGCACCGCGGCAGGCTGCGGTGGCGAGCGCGCCGGTCACGGCGAGCATCGCCGCGGTGTGCACGCCAACGGCCGCGAGCGCGAGTGACAGCGAGCCCGATGGGGTCATGGCCCCCGGCGGCGCATCGACCCCGCAGAGCGGAATCAGGGCCGGCACCAGCATCAGGCCGGCGCCGTGCGCGCCGGACATCGTGAAGGACCAGAGCGCGAGGCCTGCGTGGCCGACCCGCGCTCGGGGGACACGCCTGTGGCCCAACAGGTGCGCGATCACAAGGACGACCCCCAGGGCGCCGGCCAGGGCCCACGTGACGCGGCGATCCAGCGACAGCCCGAGCGCAACGGCGGCCGCCACCAGCGTGATCGATGCGGCGTGGCCGACCGCGATCGGCGCCAGCGCGCGCAGCGTCTGCATCCGATCGCGGGAATGCACGCCCCACGCGGCGGCGAACATCCAGCCGTTGGCAGGGTTCAACCCGTGCAGTGCGCCGAACCCCGCAAGGGCGAGCCAGGGCCAGAGGCTCATGATGGCTGCGCCGGTCCGCGCCGCGCGTGAATCAGGTGTGCGCGTGGCACGAGTCTGCGTGCGAGCCGCCCTTGTGGGTCGGTGCCGGCTTATAGCGGTCGTGGTGGCGCACCCATTCCATGTGTGTACGACAGTCCCTGCTCGTCGCGGCCCTTGGGCACGAGGTCCAGCATGTTGTAGGTGCCCATCATCACCTCCACACCGCGGCCAAAGGTCGAGTAGGTGTGGAAGACCGCGCCCGTGTCGTCCTTGAAGAAGACGCTGATGCCGGGCAGCTCGTCGTTGGCGGGCCACTTGCCGTAGTTGTAGTCGACCTTGCCCTGGGCGACTTCTTCCGGGGTGAAGCTGACGTGAAAGTCGTGGTTGAAGTCGCTGGGTTGCGAAGACACCCATCTGAACTTCCAGCCCATGCGCTGGCGAAAGCGCTCGATCTCGGCCAGCGGCGCACGCGACACGGCCACGAGTGTGACGTCGCGATGCGCGAGGTGCACGTTCATGCCGTCGGTGTGATCGGCCATGAAGGAGCAGCTCTTGCAGCCTTCCTCCCAGCCCGGGCCGAGCATGAAGTGCTGCACCAGCAGCTGCTGCCGGCCCTCGAACAGGTCGGCGAGCGAGCGCCGGCCCTCGGCGGTATCGAAGACGTAGTTCTTCTCGACGCGCTCCCACGGCAGCGCACGGCGCTCGCGCGCGACCTGGTCGCGCAGCTGCGTCAGTTCCTTCTCGCGTGCCAGCAGCGCCTTGCGCGCAGCGAGCCAGCGCTCGCCGGGCACGACGGGATGATTCACGGTGTTCGGTTCGGCAATGGCGGTTGTCATGATGTGCTCCCTGATTTTGAAATGCCTGAGGCGAGGGCCTGCGGTCAGATGGCCTACGGGCCTGGTTCACGCTTTGTCGCGCTTCGGGCGGCGCACGGCGCGGACCTTGCCGCTCGTGCCGCCGCCGCAATAGAAAAGATCCGCGCCGTCGGATTCGAGTCCGCTGACGCCGACGCCGTGCGGCAGTTCGAGCCGCTCGAGCACGGCGCCGCTGTCGGGATCGATGCGGCGGATGTCACTCTCGTCGCCCTCCCAGGTGCCGTGCCACAGCTCGCCGTCGACCCAGGTCACGCCGGTGACGAAACGGTTGGACTCGATGCTGCGCAGGACCTTTCCGGTCTCCGGATCGATCTGCAGGATCCTGCGATCGCGGTACTGCCCCACCCACAGGCTGCCCTCGGCCCAGGCGAGGCCCGAGTCGCGGCCCTGGCCGGGTGCCGGAATCGATGCGATGACAGCGCCGGTGGCGGGGTCGATCTTGTCGATGCGCGCCTCGGCGATCTGGTACAGGTACTTGCCGTCGAACGCGGTGCCGGCGTCCGCGCTGCGGTCGAGGGTGCGTGCGAGTCGCCCGCTCGCGGGATCGAGCGCGATCAGTTTCGAACCGCCGGCGGCCCAGACATGCTGGCCGTCGTGCGTAACGCCGCCGACACTGTCCACGCCGGGGTACGGTCCGTATTCGCGCACGATTTCCGCGGCGCACGTCGTGGTCGCGGCCGGGGTCTTTGTCTTGACAGCGGTACTGCTCATCAGACAGCTCCTTGCAGCGTGTTCGTTGGGGTGCGTGCAATCTATCCGAGCGGCAGCGCAGCGGGGAGTAACAAGATCGTCGTGAATCCCGCGAGTGGGGGTGCGAGCCAGCGGCGCGCACGCGCCTTCCCGATGGAACGGGCGCGCCCTGCGGCTTCGAGTTCGGCGAGCGCGCGCTGGACCGTGCGCTGGCTGGCTCCGAGAGCCAGCGCCAGGGCCGAGGTGGACCACGGCGCACCGTCGGCGAGCAGCGCCACGAGTGACGCCTGGTCGCCATCGATCGGCGGCGCGATGACAACGACGTGCTCGCCACTCGCGCTGTGCGCCGGGCCGCGCGTGTCTGCAGGAACGAACGCGTACCCGCGCTCGGTGGCCTCGACGCGCACCCACAGCGCGGCGAGGGCGCGCAGGCGGCCGATCTCGACACGCAGCCGCGCCCGGTGCGTCTCGTTGGGGCGGCGCGTGCGAAACGCGTGCGCGATCAGTTCGTTGCGATGGACGTCTGCGGGCCAGGCCTCGCCCAGGGCGCGCGCGAGCGCGAACAGCACGGGCCTGCGCGCCAGCGGCAGCCACGCTGTGCCGGCCCGCAGTCCGCGACGGCACGCGTCGATCACCAGTGCGCCCGACGCATGGAGCGCTTCGACTTCGTCGAGGTGCAGCGGCTGTTCGCGGCCCGCGTCGACGCGCCGCGCGGCGGGGCGTTCGAGCGCGGCGCGCACCTCGGCGACCTCGGCCCGGAGCGCTGGCACGCGTGCGCGTTCGGCGGCTTCGTCGGCGCGAGCGAGCGCAGCCCGTGCGGCCACCGTGCGGAGCGAGCGCAGTGCGATCTCGGCCGCGGCCAGCTCGGCCACCGCCTGCAGCGACGGTGAGGCCTGGCGCGCGCCGAGTCCGTTGAGCGCGGCAGCTGCCTCGTCAAGGCGGCCGAGCAGGAGCAGCCGGCGCACCGCGATCAGGCGTGCGTGAAGCGCGTTGCCGCGATCCGCGTGCGCGTCGAGCGTGGCCGCGGCCGCCGTCAGCGCGCGCGGCGATCCGCCGAAGTCGCGCAACGCCAAGGCCACCTCGGCTTCGGCGACGACACAACGGGCGCGCGCCAGCTCCTCGCGCACGCCAAAGCCCCGCGCGGCACGGCGCAGCAGCTCGCGTGCGCGCGGGAGCTCGCCGAGTTGCGCCATGGCGATGCCGCGCAGGGCGAGCGCCGGCGGATCGTCGCGCAGTGCGACGCGCTTGAGCGCCTCGACAGCGTCACCGGCGGCGAGGAAGCGTGCGGCCGCGGCGATGAGGGAGTCCATCGCGAAAGAGTACTGCGCGCCGCCTGCTGGCCACGCGGTCCCGGGATTCGCCGGCGCACGCTGCCCGTCGAGCGCCGAAGCGGTGGCTCGCCGCCAGGCCCCGCCAAAGCGTTGCCGCTCAGGCCGCTGCTTTGGCGTGCTGGTCGATCGGCTTCAGGTGCTGGAGCAGCGTCGGGATCAGTTCGGTCACCGTCGGATGGATGTGCACCGCGCGCTGGATCGTGGTGTAGGGCTTGCGCGCGTACATGACGTCGAGGAGGCTGTGCACGATCTCGTCGCCGTTGAGTCCCAGGATCGCAGCGCCGAGCAACTCCTTCGAATCGGCGTCAACCAGCACCTTCATGAAGCCCTGTGTCTCGCCCGCCTCGCGCGCGCGTCCGACGCGGGCCATCGCCATCTTGCCCGCGATGATGCGGCGACCGCTCTTGCGCGCTTCGTCCTCGTTCATTCCGATGCGGCCCAGCGGCGGGTCGATGAAGAGCGCGTAACACGGGATGCGGTCCGCGATTTTGCGCGGATCGTTGTCGAACAGGTTCGCGGCGACGATCTCGTAGTCGTTCCATGACGTGTGGGTGAAGGCGCCGCGGCCGTTCGCGTCGCCCATCGCCCAGACGCCCTCGGCGCTTGTGCGGCAGGCGTCGTCCACCTTGATGAACCCGCGCGCGTCGGTCTCGATGCCGGCTTCCTTCAGGCCGAGGTCGTGCGTGTTCGGCGCGCGCCCGACCGCAAGCAGGAGATGACTGCCCAGCGCGACGGGTTCTCCGTTCCGGCATTCAAGCCGGACTGAAATGCCGCCGTCCTCGCGGGCAAGCGCCATGCATTCCGCGTTCGTACGGATCTCCACTCCCTCATGCTCCAGGATCGCGCGGATCCCTGCGGCGACATCGTCGTCCTCGCGCGGCAGGAGCTTCGACATCCTCTCGACGACGGTGACCTGGGAGCCGAAGCGCCGGTACATCTGCGCGAATTCGAGGCCGATATAGCTGCCGCCGATGATGACCAGATGTTCAGGCAGGAAGTCTAGGTCCATCATCGTCGTGTTGGTGAAGAAGGGCGCGTCCTTCACGCCCGGCAGGTCGGGCACGAGCGCGCGCCCGCCGACATTCAGGAAGATGCGCTCGGCCTGGAGCTGCCGATCGTTCACGGCGAGCGTGCGCGGTGCCGTGAAGCGGGCGTGACCCTCGATGAAGCTCACGTTCTTCATGCCGCCGACCCAGTTGGCGAGACCCTGGCGCGACTGGCCCACAACGCCGTCCTTGCGCGCCTTCACCGCGCCCATGTCGACGCGAACCTCGCCCGCGCTGAAACCGTACTCGGCGCCGCGGCGTGCGACGTGCGCAGCATGGGCAGACGCGACCAGGGTCTTGGTGGGAATGCAGCCGTCATTCACGCAAGTGCCTCCGAGCCGCCGCCGCTCGATGAGAGCCGTCTTCAGACCTTCCTTGTCGAGGCGTGCGGCAAGCGGCGGGCCGGCTTGGCCGGCACCGACAACGATTGCGTCGTACCTGTCACTCATCGGTGGACCTCTCAGACGTGTTCGATGACACCTTCGATCGGATCGCACGGGGCCGCCCACGGCGCGCGGTCGATCATGCGCATCGTTGCGGCATATCCGGCCTCACGACGCGTGCGCAGGCCCGCGGGCGTGAAGTCGATGTCCTTCGTATAGTCCTCGCCTTCGATGCGCGGCGCCAGCAGGTGCACGACGTGCATGGTCGTGCCGCACCCCCAGGAGGCGAGCTCCTGTACGTGCGCGTCCGCCTGGCGCGCGGCCGGGAGCTGTTTCGTCAGTTCGCGAATCACGTGGCGCAGCCGATGCAGCTGCTTCTGTCGCAGGATGTGGCTGTCGGCGCGGCTCGCATACTGGATGTCCTTCTGCCGACCGATGACCTGCCAGATCGATTCGGGCTCGGGCGCAGCCTGGTGCCAGACATTGACCGCGAAGATCAGCGAGTCGCGCCGCGGCCGGTCGTCGAGCACCGCCTCGATCGGCGTGTTCGAGTAGATGCCGCCGTCCCAGTAGGGCTCACCGTCGATGCGCACGGCCGGAAAGGCCGGCGGCAGCGCCCCCGAGGCCATTATGTGCTCGACGCACAGCAGTTCCTGGCGGGAATCGAAATACTTCATCGCGCCGCTGCACGCGTTGACCGCGCCGACCGTCAGCCGCGTTGGACTGTCTTTCAGCTTGGCGAAATCGACCAGCCGGCCCAGCGTCTCGCGCAGCGGCGCGGTGCTGTAGTAGCTGGCCGCCTCGACGCCGAGCGCAGCCTGCGTGCCGCGCAACGCGGCAACGTTGGGCTCGAAGAACGCCGGGATGCCGCGCAGAACCGTGGTCGCGTTGCTGAGCAGGTTGCCGAACCCCAGCCAGTCGAACGGAGTCGCGGGATACGGGGGCAACTCGACCTGGTGCCAGAAATCGTTGAGCCGCGCCATCCGCTCGCGCGGCGGACTGCCCGCGATGATGGCGGCGTTGATGGCTCCGATCGAGGTGCCGATCACCCAGTCGGGTTCGATGCCGGCATCGTGCAGCGCTTCGTAGACGCCGACCTGGTACGCGCCGAGTGCGCCGCCACCCTGCAGGACCAGCACGACTTGGCCCGACCCCGGAGCCATGCGCGGATGCGGAGTGCGGCGGGCGGCCGTTGCAGCCGCCCCTGCGGAGGTGGCACGAGCCTTCGGCATGGCTCTTCTCCCGTCAGGACGTCAGCATCCGTCGTGCGAGGTGCCGTTTCAATTACATGACCACGTCCGGCGGAAAGGCCTTCTGGGCACGGGCGGACCGGCCCATGCCGGCCAGCCGCTAAGATTCGTCATCGAAATATCACGCGCCTGACACAAAGTGACCGCCAGCGAACTCGCCACCGCCAATGCTGCGACTGCCGCACCCGCTCCGGAGCTGCCGTGGCGGCTGGCGGACATCGACCTGTCGCGGATCGACCGGGCGCGGGTGCGCGACGACGAGACGCTGTACTTCGTGCTCTCCACCTCCGCGCTGGTGGAGGCGGCAACCCAGCACTACGCGACCAACCTGATCGCCTACTACGCGGGTGATGCCGAGCTTGCCACGTGGCTGCGTGCTCAGTGGCAGCCGGAGGAGCTGCAGCACGGCGCCGCGCTGCGCGCGTACGTCGAGGCGGTGTGGCCGGAGTTCAGCTGGGCGCGTGCGTTCGGCGGCTTCTATCCGGAATACGCCGCTGCCTGTACGCAGGAGGAGCTCGAACGCTCGCGCGCGCTCGAGATGGCGGCGCGCTGCGTGGTCGAGACCGGCACCTCGACGCTGTACCAGACGATCCACGACTACACGGACGAGCCGGTGCTGCGCGAGATCACCGCGAAGCTGAAGAGCGACGAGGTGCGGCACTACTCGTACTTCCACGACGCCTACCGCCAGTACTGCGACGCGCACGGCCGCCCGCCGCGCTGGAAGGTCGCGCGCGCGGTGCTGCGGCGGGTGCTCGAAGCCTTCGACGACGACGGCGACATCGCCTTCCGCCACGCGTGGAACGGCCGCTATCCGGACCGCGCTTGCACGCCGGCGGACTACAAGACGTTCCAGCGCGCGATGCGCCAGCGCATCACTCCGTGCATGCCGGTGACGATGTCGACCAAGATGCTGCTGAAGCCGCTGGCGCTGCCGCCGCGGCTCAACAGCTGGGCAGCGTCGCTGGTCGCCGGCGTGGTCCGGCTCGCCGCCGGGCGGCCGGCCACCTGACACTCGGTGTCGAGGCGGCCGGCGCGGCCGACATGAGCATGCCTCAGCCGCCGACGCGCTCCTGCGGCATCTTCTTCAGCTCCTCACGCACCTTGGTGCGGTCGACCGCCACCGCCTTCGGCACGTTCTGGTCGCCCTCGACGTAGTTGCGGTGCTGGTTGCGGTCGGTGACCTTGAAGTTCATTGCGGCGTGCTCGTCGATGGCGTAGATGGTGTTGATCTGGCCCGACGGTGCATCGGCGCGCGCGGCGAACGGCGCGGCAAGCGTGGCCAGGGCGAGGGCGGCGAAGAGGGAACGGGTGATCATTGCGGACTCCTTGTCGTTTAAGTTGAGGTGGGCTGCGATCGGGCATCGGATCGATGCACTTGCGCAGACCACCCTTGGTCGAACGACAGCCGCCGGCTTTACGCCCGTTACCGAAATTACGTTCACCTGCTTATGCGCAGAAGGCTGTAAGAATCGTCGGCCTGACGCGACCCGCCAGTCATTTGGACAAGTACGTTCATGGCATCACTGGACAGTTTCTCGATGAGCTTGCTTAGCAATTTCACTCCGGCTAGCAGCGAGTAGCTGCCGTTGGTCCTCGGGCGGAGTGTCGATCCGTCAGCACATTGGCTTGCGCCACACACTGGCCAACCATGGCTGCTGTTCCCGTGGCAGGCCGGTCGGTCGATAGTAGTGAGTCATCTCGACGAACCCGGCCGCCGTCATGTAGTCGCGCCAAGTGTCCCAGTCGTAGAAGACACCATAGCGGTTGCCGTTCCAACCCTCCTCGCCGTTGCCGCGCGGATTGGAGCTGAAGAGAACGCCGTTCGGCTTCAGGGTCGCGTAAAGCTCCTGGAGGACGCGCGGCAGTTCCTGGCGCGGGACGTGGAACAGCGCGGCGTTGGCGAATACGCCGTCGAACTGACTCTCGGGCAATTCCAGCCTGAGGAAATTTTGCTCGAGCACGGTGCAGCCGCTGTGGGCGCGCGCCAACGCTGCCAACTGCGCCGACCCCTCGAGGCCCGTCGCATGATGTCCAAGCGCCTCGAAGGTCTTGAGGTCACGTCCGGGACCACAACCGAAGTCGAGCAGCTCGAAGGGTGGCGCCGACTCGATGTACCGCAGCAGCGCACTGATGTTCTGGCTGACGTCGTGATCCCGTGTGCCTTCCCAGAAATCGCGAGCGCGCTGGTCGTAGTGCGCCAGTGTGCGTCCGGTTATCCGCTGCAGGTCTTCCGGTGTCAGCTGCATACTCCATCATCCCACTCGGCACCCTTCCAGGAGCCGTCCTTTCCGATTGCTTCTGAATCGCCCGGATGCAGACGGCTTCCGCGCCCTTCCTGGTGCGTCAGCACTTTCTCACTCATACCGCCCTGTGATCATGAACATTGGAAAAAAACTGGTTCTCGCCTGCTCAAGCTTCGCGCTCGCTATTTCGGCCTTCGCACAGGTTCCGGTGGCCCCTGCACCTGATCACGCGACTCTGCTCGCAAGCTCGGATACCAAGCTCGCTGCGAACAAGCGACTTGTGTACGACTTCTGGCGCGAGGTGTTCGAGGCTGGGCACATGGAGCTGGCAGAGAAGTACATGGCCGAGTCATACATCCAGCACAATCCCAACGTGCCCACCGGCCGTGCCGCTTTCATCGAATTCTTCACAAAGTTCAAAAAACCCAGGCCGATCGAATCCAAAGTCAGCGCACCGCTGGTTGGCATCACCGCCGAAGGAGACATCGTCATACTGAGCTTTGCACGAGAGCTCACCGATCCAAAGGACCCTTCGAAGAAATACACGACCACTTGGTTTGACATGTTCCGTGTTGAGGACGGCAGGATCGCTGAACACTGGGATCCGGCAGTTAGGCAGTGAAGTGGAGTGCGGTGTCCTGCACCGGGTTCGTGACAGCCGATTGCGGTCATGGCTCTTGGCGCTCTACAGCGGACCTCCACGATGAGTCAGTGGCCAGGCGCATACGTGATCGCCCGTTGCACTAACTCCGACTACGGCTGAAACTTCATCAATATCCATCGAACCGGGGCGAACGATGAAACGTCTGCTGCGCTGGATCGGCCTGGCGCTCGGGGGCCTGGCTGGGTTGGCGATCATCGCGTACGTCATCCTGTACGTGATGTCTGAGCGCGTACTGCAAGGCACCTACGAGATCCCCGCGGTCACCCTAGCGGTCCCGACGGACCCCGCCTCGATCGCGGAAGGGCAGCGGCTGGCCACGACCCGCGGCTGCGTCTTCGGGTGCCATGGGAAGCAGGCGCAGGGCGAGGTCATGATCGACGAGCCGATGCTTGCGCATCTCGTGCGCCCAACCTTACGACCGCTGTCCGCAAATACAGCGATGCAGAACTCGCCGTCATCATCAGGAATGGCTTGCGGCCTGGAGCGCAAAGTGTGCTTGTGATGCCGTCAGAAGCATTCGTCGGGCTGACTGACGAAGATCTGGGCCGCATCATTGCGTTTCTTAAGACCTTGCCGGCTCTCGCCGGCCCGGATCCGAGCGTCACAATGGGCCCGCTCGGGCGCATCGGCCTCGCCATCGGCCAGTTCAAGACGGCGGCGCAGCTCATCGCTGCGACCGTCCCGCCTCCCGAGGCAACGGACGAAGAGTCGAAATACGGACGCTACCTTGCGCGCACAACCTGCTCCGGTTGCCACGGGACAGATCTGCGCGGCACTTCCAATCCCGATTTCACGAGTCCGGATCTGCGGGTAGTGGCTGCCTATTCCCCGGAAGCGTTCGTTCAGTTGCTACGAACGGGGGTTCCGCTCGGGGGAAGGAAACTGGGCGTGATGGCCGAGGTGGCACGCGACAATCTGGCGCGCTTTACAGACCCGGAGATTGCCGCCATTTACACCTATCTGCACGCCTTGCCTGAGGCAGCCCACAAGTGAGTGTCGGCGAGCATGATCGGATTTCGTTCCCTACGGTGTCGAACCATGCGCCATGCAGATCGGCGGCACCTGCTACGACGAAGAGCACATGGTTCGGGTCTTCCGGCGGTCTACGCGGTGAAGTGAATGCACAGCCCGTCGGGTAGCCCGAGTGGCCAAGATCCGCGGTTTGCGACACCGACGAGAATTTGCTCAATACCGGACCTTAGGCAGCCCTCTGGAGACCATGACAGTCGACGCCGTCGGCGCGCGGCATAAGCGTCTGGTTCCCGTGGGAGCAAATCAACTGCCAAGTCTGCCGAAGACTTTGCGGGCGTGGATTCAGCCTCAGATCTGTCGGTCTACTTAGAAGTGCTGGACTCGCCCGAATTGGGCGCTACTTGCCGTCGACATAACGATGTGCAGCGCCTCGCCAACAGCCTCCCGATCCATGACGATGTGCAGCGTGGCAAGGGTCTGCCGCGAACCGAGCTCGTGGCCCGTTGCGACGACTATCCGCTGGATGCGGCGGTTGAGCTTCGCGAAAAGCGCCCGCCGAACAACTTCCGCGTCGTTCGGAGCAACGGTCACGGCCACGCGCGATTGTGTGGCCGGCTTACTGCGTCGCGTGTGGACGTTTCTGGCAGTAATCGAATGTTGAGCCAGCATATGCCTCCTTTTGATGCCGGCGCACTGCGCGCCACCTGACGCGCGAAAATTGCGCCAGAGCGCCGCCGGACAGACAACAATCTAGGGACGCAAGAGTCAAGATGGCGTAAATCTTTCTAGTCATTCGGTCAGTCCTAGTGCCGCCAGCTGGCGCGTCGGCGTAATCGGCCACAAGCATCGGTAATCGGGCTGACCACTGTGTAGTGTCGATCTCTCCACGGACTCGCTTGACAACGACGCCCGATTAGAGAAGTGCCTCTGTTTATGCGCATCCGATTTGACTACTAGCGGACGTCTTCAATCGGTAGCAGACTGCTCGATAGCGGTGCGCCGCGTAGTCTGGAGGAGGTCCCACGATTGCAGTGCGGCCAATAGCGGCCGTGGCACCGTGCCGCGTTTAAAGCCATGACTGAATCGACGCGCATCTCCAGCTACCGCTTCGGGGACTTCGAATTGCAGCCCGGCGAGCGTCGGCTGCTGGCGCATGGCGAGTCGGTGGCACTGGGCCCGCGGGCGTTCGATCTGCTGGTCGCACTGGTGGAGCGTGCCGGCCACTTGGTGACGAAGGAGACACTGCTCGAAAGGGTCTGGCCCAAACTCATCGTCGAAGAGAACAATTTGCAGGTGCAGATTTCGGCATTGCGCAAGATCCTTGGGCAGGAAGCGATCACAACGATCCCGGGACGCGGCTACCAATTCAATCTCACCCTCGCTGGCGACAACGCGGCCCGCTCAGCTGCACGGACATCCCTTGGGGACGATCCGCCTCAGGCATCGCTGCGGCCGGGGATGGGACTAGCGCCCATCGATTACCGCGAACCGTCGATCGCGTGCTGCCGTTCGTGAACATGAGTGACGAGGCGGCCAACGAGTACTTTGCCGACGGCATCGCCGAGGAATTGATCAACGTGCTCTCGAAGATCCGCGGCCTGCGGGTGGCGTCGCACACATCGGCATTCAGCTTCAAGGGCAGCAAGGTCGACATTGCGACCCTGGCGCACAAGCTCAACGTCGCGACCATCCTCGAAGGCAGCGTACGCAAGGCCGGCAAGCGGGTGCGGATCACGGCGCAGCTCGTCGAGGTGGCCACGGATTCCCACCTGTGGTCCGACACGTACGACCGCGATCTGGAGGACATCTTCGCGGTGCAGGACGACATCGCGCAGTCGGTGGTGAAGGAGCTGCGATCGACGCTGCTCAGGAACCCGCCGGCCAGCGCGGCGGTGAAGGCCGAAGTGCGCGTCGCCGCAACCGGGCACGCCAAGAACGCGGAGGCATACCGCCTCTATTTGCAGGGCCGGTCCATGGTCGCGCGTCGGACCCAGGCAGGCGTTACAACGGGCATCGAGCATCTCACGCAAGCGGTGGAACTCGACCCGGAGTTTGCGTTGGCGTGGGCGACGCTGGCGCAGGCCAAGACAATCGAAGCGGGAACGGGGGGTTGGACGCCGTACGCTGAGGGCTATCGACGCGCACGCGAAGCCGCCGAACGGGCACTCGCGCTTGAGCCCGATCTCGCGGAGGGCCACGTCGCGCTGGCGCACGTGCTCCTCGGATACGACTGGGATTGGCCAGGTGGGGAGGCGGCGATGCGGCGGGCGTTGCAATTGGCGCCGGGAAACGCGGATGTCGTGCTTTTCGCGGCAGCAGCGGCCGGAAATCTAGGCAAGCTGGACGAATCGATCGCGCTGTGCCGACGGGCGATCGCGCTCGATCCGCTCAACGCGCACGGCCACCGTTATCTCTCGTTGTTTTCTCTGTTCGCCGGACAGCTTGCGCAGGCGGAAGCAGCCGCCAGGGCGACGCTCGAGCTCAACCCGCTTGGCGGTCTGACTTACATCAATCTGGGCGAGGTCTATCTCGCGCAAGGACGCTTTCCGGAGGCGCTCGCGGCGGTCGAGAAGGAACCGCATGACGGATTTCGGCTGCTGGGTCTGGCGGCGGCCTATCACTCGCTCGGGCAGAAGGCACAGTCGTCCGCAGCGCTCGAGCAACTCGGCGAGCTCCCCATGCACGCCTTTCTGAACGCCCAGGCGAATGCCTACTGCGGCAATGTCGACCTGGCCTTCGAATGGCTGGAGCGCGCGTATGCGCAACGCAACGCGGGCCTGAGCCAAATGAAGTTCCAGCTCATGTTGCGCACCCTTCATGGCGACCCGCGTTGGTCGCTCTTCATGAAGAAGATGGGACTCGACGATCGAGCCTAGATGACCGGGAAATCGAAGCGAAGGCAAAGGTTCTTTCGGAAGAACTCGAGGATATGAGCGTTCAATGTGAACGCGCATAGCGGCTCGAAGCGAGTTCCGCCGGAGCCAAGTAGCCCGCGTACCGGCAGTGACGAAGCGCTGCTCCATTTCTGCCGTCTAACGCCGCGGTTCAGCGGCGGGCCGCGCAAGGGACCGTCCGCTGAGACCCGGTGTTGAATGGCGCTCGCGCCGCACTGATCGCTTGGCGGAGGAATGTGGCCCATCCCTCAATCGGCAGTGGTCGGATCGATGACCGACCGGACGCGTGACACTTTGTTCGCGGGGAACCCGCCTTGCCGTGCGTGCTCGCGCACCGCTTCTTCGTTCGGCGCAACGTACACGCAGTAGATCTCGTCGTCAGTGACGTAGCTTTGGACCCACTGAATCTGGGGACCCATTCCTTTCAGAACGCGGCAGGACTTCTGTGAAATAGTCTGCAACTCCTGAGGCGACAGCCTTCCGGCGCCGGGGATTGCTCTCTCGATGACGAACTTTGGCATGGGTAAGGCCCTCGTCTGGTTTGGTTACGTGATCGGACGCGCGGCGTGCATCTCGACCGTGGTTGTGAAACTACCTCTCCGGTCTGCGTACGTGATGCGACTCCCTTGGCGCCTCTGACTCGTTCTAGCCTTCAGGCGGGCAACGCGCTGTGGCGGCAGGAGCGCCGGGGGA
>Ga0335084_10000666_pt1 | contig 29879 bp, 27 predicted proteins | sample Lox_Sample_44_FD_206721 | JGI IMG/M metagenome (GOLD analysis project Ga0335084, IMG submission 206721) | Soil microbial communities from Loxahatchee National Wildlife Refuge, Florida, United States - Lox_Sample_4.4 | ecosystem: Environmental > Terrestrial > Soil > Wetlands | place: USA... | reverse complement strand
GTCCGATCGTCGCGACGCTCGGGATGTCGAGCACGTCGAGCCCGGGATTGCCCAAGGTTTCGCCGAAAAGCAGGCGCGTTTCAGGCCGGATCGCTGAGCGCCACTGATCGAGCTTGCGCGGATCGACGAAGGTCGTTTCGATCCCGAAACGCTTCAACGTGTAGGCAAGCAGATTGTGCGAGCCACCGTACAGCGCACGGCTCGCGACGATGTGGCTTCCCGCGTCCATCAGGGTGGCGATTGCAAGGTGCAGGGCAGCCTGACCACTCGCCGTCGCGATTGCGCCGACGCCTTGCTCGAGCGCGGCGATGCGCTCCTCGAGGACCGCCACGGTGGGATTGGAGATGCGCGAGTAGACGTGTCCGGCGCGCTCCATGTTGAAGAGCGACGCTGCGTGCTCGGAGTCCTCGAAACAGAAAGACGTCGAGGCATAGATCGGCACGGCACGCGCGCCGGTTGCCGGATCAGGCTGCTGCCCGGCGTGCAGTGTCAAAGTGTCGAAGCGAGGGTGTTTCGGGCCGCTCATCGGTTGCCGCTCTTGCATTCAGCGCGACCCGGCCCGGGACGGGGCGAACGCCACGCCGTCGGTCGCGGGGCACCGGAAATCACGTCCTTTTCGCTGGTTGGTCGTCCGCTTGCACGTGCGACGCGAAAGGCATAATGCCACGCATGGACAACCGGACCGCCGCACGCGCGGACCTGTACCCGGCGATCGAGCCGTTCGATTCGGGCATGCTTCCGCTCGACGATGTGCACACGATGTACTGGGAGGTCAGCGGCAATCCGCACGGGGTTCCCGTGGTGTTCATGCACGGCGGCCCGGGGGGCGGTTGCTCGCCGGAGCATCGGCGCTTCTTCGACCCTGGGTTTTTCCGCATCGTCCTGTTCGATCAGCGCGGCGCCGGCAACTCGACGCCCCTCGGGGAGGTAAAGAACAACACGACCGCGCATCTGGTGCGCGACATCGAGCACCTGCGCGAATACCTCGGGGTCGGTCGATGGCTCGTGTTCGGAGGCTCATGGGGCAGTACCCTTGGGCTGGCCTATGGACAGGCGCACCCTGATCGTTGCCTTGGCTTTGTCCTGCGCGGAATCTTCCTGGGTCGCCAGAGCGAGATCGAGTGGTTCCTGAACAGTCTCCGTCAGGTCTTCCCGGAGGCTTGGCGGCGGTTCGTCGAGCTTCTGCCGCGCGAGGAACGCGACGACGTGCTGCGCGCATACCTGCGCCGCCTTTTCGATCCCGATCCGCGGATCCACCTGCCGTACGCGCGAGCCTGGAGCGAGTTCGAGGGCAGTTGCTCCACGCTGCTGCCCAATCCCGAGCTGGTCCGCCATTTCGCCGACGAGGCGATCGGGCTGGCGCGCCTCGAAGCGCACTATTTTGCGCATCGGTGTTTCCTCGCACCCAACCAGCTGCTGGGTGATCTTTACCGGATTCGTCATCTGCCTGCCTCGATCGTGCAGGCGCGCTATGACATGGTCTGCCCGATCGTCAGTGCGGACGAGTTGGCCCGCGCGTGGCCCAGCGCCCGCTATGTGATCGTCCCCGACGCGGGCCACTCGGTCTGGGAGCCGCCCGTTCGAGCGATGGTCATGCGCGAAGTCGAGCGATTCAAGCAGCTGCTCGCCTGAGCGACCGCTCGTGCACCGCAGCGTTTTGCCACGCAACGATCTCGAGATCGGTTTGCCGCGTTTCACCGCGATACCACCGGAGCCAGCCTTCGGCTAGGATTTGTCCGTCGCGCCGGCAGCGACGGCGCCGATGGTTGAGACAGGAGGCGAGCATGAAGGTGAGCGACATCCTGCGGGTCAAGGGCAATGCGCTGTTCACGGTAGCCCCCGACAGCACGCTTTCGTCGGCAATCCAGAGCATGGCGGAAAACGACATCGGTTCCGTCGTCGTGATGGATCACGGCGAGCTCGTTGGCATCCTGACGTTCCGCGAAGTCATCAACACGCTGCATCGCCATGGCGACCAATACGGAGGGCACAAGGTGCGCGGCCTGATGGTGCAGGGTCCGCTCACCGTCGGTCCGGATACCGACGTGAACGAAGTGCGTCGGCTCATGCTGGAGCAGCATGCCCGATACACGCCGGTGATGGATGGGCGCACGTTGATCGGAGTCATTTCGTTTTACGACGTTGCACGTGCGGTCTATGAGGAACAGAGCTTCGAAAACCGCATGTTGAAGGCCTACATCCGCGACTGGCCTGAGCAGGAATCGGTAAACGGCTGAGTCTGAGTCTGGCACCGGCGGCCGCCCGTCGCGGCCATGGCGGGATCGCTTCGCAACGCAAACTCCACGCCTGCTGGGCATGCGTCACAGTTCGCGCAAGTAATACTCGTTGGCGCCTCCCCGTCGAGGTCAGGGTCGGGAAGCGATCGGCAGTAGCGCACGGACCCGCAGTAGCGTACGACGCGACCCATGCTTATCGATGCATCGAGCGCCTGTGTGGTGCTTAGGATGTGCACGGGCCAACTCAGGAGACCCGATTGTCCAACTCGAGCCAGTTCGCTCTCCTCCAGCAGCGGCGCTTCGCTCCGTTCTTCCTGACCCAGTTCCTGGGCGCCGGTAACGACAACGTCTTCAAGTACGCATTCACGCTTCTCGTCACGTACCGCGCAAGCGAGTTCTCCAGCCTCGAACCTGCGCAGTCGGTCAATCTGATCGCCGCCCTGTTTATCCTGCCTTTCCTGCTGTTCTCGGCCACCAGCGGCCAACTCGCCGACAGGTTTGAAAAGGCGGGCCTGATGCGGCTCGTCAAGATGCTGGAGGTTGGGATCATGCTGGTCGCGGCCCTCGGCTTCTACGTGCAAAGCTTCTTTCTGCTCTGCACGTGCACGTTCCTGATGGGACTGCATTCGACGCTGTTTGGACCGGTCAAGTATGCATACCTGCCCGAGCGTCTCGATCCGGCTGAAATCGTCGGCGGGAACGGCCTGGTCGAAATGGGAACGTTCGTTGCGATCTTGCTCGGCACGATGACTGCCGGAATCCTCATCGACAGCGGATCGAATGGGCATTTGATCGCTGGCGGCGTCTGCGTCGCCCTTGCGCTCGCGGGTCTCGCCGCGAGCATGGCGATTCCAGTTGGATCGCCCGCGGCCCCGCAACTTGCGATCGACTGGAACCCGGTGCGCGTGACGCTGCAGAACCTAGCCGTCGCACGACGCGAGCGCTCCGTGTTCCTGTCGCTGCTCGGAATCTCGTGGCTGTGGTTCTTCGGGGCGGTGTTTCTCACGCAGTTTCCACAGTTCGCGAAAGACACGCTCGGCGGCGATCCGGCGGTGGCGACGCTGCTGCTCGCCGTGTTCTCGATTGGCATCGGGGTCGGGTCGTTGCTGTGCGAACGACTGTCGCGTCACCAAATCGAGATCGGCCTGGTCCCGTTCGGATCAATCGGGATGTCGGCATTCACGGTCGACCTTTTCTTCGCCGTGCGGGCCTTGCCCCTCGCGAGCAATCAGACGATTTCGCAGTTTGTCGCTTTCCTCGGACACTGGCGCGTTCTGGCCGATCTTTTCCTGCTTGCATTGTTTGCTGGTTTCTACAGCGTGCCGCTGTACGCGCTGATCCAGACCCGCTGCGAGCCAACCCACCGCGCCCGGATCATCGCGGCCAACAACATTCTCAACGCGCTGTTCCTGATCCTTGCGGCCCTGCTGAGCGTCTTCGTCCTGAGTGCGCTCGGTTGGAGCATTGCGCAGCTCTTCCTTGCCACGGCGATCGTGAACATCCTGGTGGCGGTTTATATCTATTCACTGGTCCCGGAGTTCCTGCTGCGTTTTCTTTCGTGGCTGCTGGTATCGGTCGTATATCGGATCCGGCGCCGCGGCGGTGAGCACATACCGGAGCAGGGCGCGGCACTGATCGTCAGCAACCACGTTTCATTCGTCGATGCGCTGGTGCTGATGGCGATCAGTCCGCGGCCGATCCGCTTCGTGATGGATCGCACGATCTTCGCGAATCCGGTGCTGTCTTGGTTGTTCCGGCAAGTGAAAGCGATCCCGATCGCTTCGGGCAAGACCGACCCGCAACTTGTCGAACACGCGTTCGCGCGTGTTTCCGAGGAACTGCGCGACGGCCAGCTCGTATGCATCTTCCCCGAGGGGCGCATCACCGATTCCGGCGCGATCCTGCCGTTTCGTCCAGGCCTGACACGCGTGCTCGCAACCGATCCGGTCCCGGTCATACCCGTCGCCTTGCAGGGCTTGTGGGGCTCGTTCTTCTCGCGCAAGGGCGGTCCTGCGATGACGAAACCACTGCGGCGCGGCGCGTTCTCACGCATCGGCGTCAATGTCGGTCAGGCGGTCGCGGCGACGCAGGCGAGTCCCGAGCTTCTGCGCGCATGCGTCGTCGAACTGCGCGGAGACTGGCTCTGACATGCCGGTGTCCGCAGTGCGTCCGCTTACAATCGATTCCCTATGTCGGGATCGACCTTCGGGCGCACCTTTTGCGTCACCAACTTCGGCGAGTCGCACGGCCCTGCAATCGGATGCGTGATCGACGGATGTCCGCCGGGCCTCGCGCTATCGGCCGACGACTTGCAGCCCGACCTTGACCGGCGCAAGCCCGGCACGTCGCGCCACGTCACGCAGCGCCGCGAGTCCGATCGCGTCGAAATCCTCTCCGGTGTGTTCGAGGGCGCGACCACCGGAACGCCGATCGCTCTGCTGATCCGCAACGAGGATCAGCGCAGCAGCGATTACAACAACCTCCTCGACACGTTCCGGCCAGGTCACGCCGATTACGCCTACTGGCGCAAATATGGCCTGCGCGATCCGCGCGGCGGGGGACGCGCATCTGCGCGGCTGACGGCGCCGATGGTGGCAGCGGGCGCAGTGGCGAAAAAATGGCTGCGCGAGCACCACGGCACGACGGTGCGGGGCCACCTGGCGCAGTTGGGATCGATCGTGATTCCGTTCGAAGATTGGCAGCACGTCGATGCCAATCCGTTTTTTTCGCCCAACGCCGACATCGTCCCAGAACTCGAGCAGTTCATGGACGCTCTGCGCCGACGTGGCGACTCGTGCGGCGCGCGCCTGCGCGTGGTTGCGAGCAACGTTCCGGTTGGGCTCGGTGAGCCGCTTTACGACAAGCTCGACGCCGACATCGCCTACGCGATGATGGGCATCAACGCGGTCAAGGGTGTCGAGATCGGCGCAGGCTTTTCGTCCGTCACTCAAGCAGGCAGCGAGCACGGCGACGAACTGACGCCGTCCGGTTTCTCGAGCAACAACGCGGGCGGCATGCTCGGCGGAATCTCGACGGGACAGGACATCGAGGTCGCTCTCGCGGTGAAGCCCACGTCGAGCATCCGCGTGCCTCGCAACTCGATCAACCGCCGCAACGAGGCGGTGACCGTGGCAACCGAAGGGCGGCACGATCCCTGCGTCGGAATTCGGGCCGCGCCCATCGCCGAAGCGATGCTCGCGCTCGTGCTCGTCGACCACGCCTTGCGTCACCGCGCGCAGAACGCAGAGGTGATGCACGCGGTGCCACCGATTGCAGGCGCGCTGAGCCGGACGCGCTCCGGCGGTTCCCGCTGATCGCCTGATGTCCGCGTCCGCCGGCTGGCAGCCATGGCGGCTTGGCGTGTTCTATGCCGCCTACTACTCGGCCGCCGGCGTGCTCGGCACGTACTTCCCGCTATATCTCGAGGCACGCGGTCTCGCCGCGGCCGAAATCGGTGTCGTGATGGCGCTGGGACAAGGCATGCGGGTCGTGGGGCCCACGGCCTGGGGCTGGCTCGCGGATCACACCTCGCATCGCGTTGCAATCCTGCGTTCGACGGCAGGGGCGGCTTTCCTCGCGTTTTTTCCGATTCTTCTGCCGGGTGGTATCGGCCTCGTGTTCAGCGTCATGCTCGCCTTTCAGTTGTTCGTGACGGCTCTGGTGCCGGTCTCCGAGGCGATCGCGGCAATGAATTTGCGCGGCGATCCGCACGCCGCTGAGCGCTACGGGAGGTTGCGCGCGGGCGGATCACTCGGCTTCATCGTCGTGGTACTCGCCACCGGCGCATTGCTCGATCGTGCGGGCGTAGCTCCGACTCCTTACGCAATACTCGGTCTGCTCGCGGTGACGCTCGCGAGCACGCTGGTCGTGCGCGATGCGTCCCCGGGTGAAGCGCCGCATGAACGCGTCTCCGTACGTGCCCGGCTGGCGGAGCCGCGCGTGCGCTGGTTCTTCCTGTCCGTTCTAATGATGATCTTCGCGCACAGCGCGATGTACACGTACTTTTCGATCTATCTCGCCGGTCTCGGCTACTCGAAGACGCAGATCGGGGTGTTCTGGGTGCTCGGGGTGATCATTGAGGTCGCCTTGTTCCTCACGCAGGGCAAGCTGTTCAGGCGTTTCGAGCTGCTGCACCTGGTCGAAGCGAGCTTCGTGGTCGCAGCCGTCCGCTTCCTGCTGATTGCCGAATTCGCCGACGTCATCCTCTTACTTGTGGCCGCGCAGCTGCTGCATGCAGTGACGTTCGCCGTTCACCACAGCGCCTCCGTCCTCACCCTTCAGCGCTGGTTTCCCGGCCGGGCCACGGCGCGCGGGCAAGCGCTTTACATGAGCACCGGTTACGGCGTCGGCGGCACGCTTGGAAGCCTCATGGCGGCGTGGCTGTGGTCGGCGGTTTCGCCGAGCGCGGCGTTTCTCTCGAGCAGCGTGGCCGCACTGTTGGGATCGTGTGCCGTGCGGCGCGCGCGAAAATTGGATCGAGCGGCTGGCCTCGCCGCTCAAGTGACGCCGCAGGAGCAGCGAACATGAGGAAGACGCCACGACATTGGTTTTGCCGGATCGCGCTCGTTGCGGCGGTTTCGCTCGCGGGTTGCCAGACGGTGCAGACGACGCGCGGCGGCGAGGTAGGCGTCAATCGGTCGCAGTCGATGATGCTTTCCGCATCCGAAGTGGACACGGCTGCCAAGGAGCAGTACTCGCAAATCATCGCGGAGGCGCAAAAGAAGGGCGCGCTCAACCAGGATCCCGCGATGACGCAACGGGTACGCCGGATTGCCCAGCGCCTGATTCCGCAGACCGCGGTATTCCGCGACGACGCGCCGAAGTGGCAGTGGGAAGTGAACGTACTGGCTTCGAAGGAGGTGAACGCTTGGTGCATGCCGGGGGGAAAGATCGCGGTGTACACCGGTCTGATCGAGCAACTGAAGATCACTGACGATGAACTCGCAGCCGTGATGGGGCACGAGATCGCGCATGCGCTGCGCGAGCACGCGCGCGAAAGCATGAGCCGGCAGGCGATCACCGGCGTCGGACTTTCGGTGATCGAGATCCTCACCGGCGTGTCGATGGGCGACACGGGCCAGTTGCTCGCGCAAAGCATGTTCGTGTTGCCGAACAGCCGCCAGAACGAGCAGGAAGCCGATCGCATCGGGGTCGAGCTTGCGGCGCGCGCCGGCTACGATCCGCGCGCCGCCGTGTCGTTGTGGACCAAGATGTCCAACTTCGGCGGCAGCCAGCCGCCGCAGTGGTTGTCGACTCATCCGTCACACGAGTCGCGCGTCAAAGATGTGCACGAGTATTCACAGCGCGTCATGCCGCTCTACGAGAGGGCAAAGGCGGCTTCATGATCAGCGTTCGATCAGGCGAGCACCAGATTCACCGTCGCCATCACGTGGGTCGCTCTTGACAGCGCGTGATCGCTGACCGTTGGCTTGAGCAAGAGCGCTACCAGAGGACGCTCCGCCGGAGTGAGGTGGCGGTAGATCACATCGCGTTCATTGCCGGGTTCGTTCGGCAAATAAAGCTGCGTGGCGAACGATCCGGCCTGATCGCTCTGGACCCGCACGTGTATGTGAGCGGTCCTTCCCGGATAAGGGACCGGCTCGATGGTTCTGAAGTGAAAGGCTCCGTCGGCGTCGGTCCGCGTCTGTCCATAGCCCTGGAACGCCGGGTCGCGGTGCGTTTCGTCACCGCCGTCCGGATGGTGATAGATCGCGTTGGCATCGCACTGCCAGATTTCGACCAGTGCATTCGCGATCGGCCGCCCGTGCGTGAGCGCGCGGCCGGTGAGGTACAGCGGAGTGCCCCTCGTGATGACCTGCGATCCTTCGACGACGATCAGGTCCGGTCCCACCTTGGCCGGACGTTGCGCGGCGGACCGAGGGTAGAACGGACCGAGTGTTTGCGCGGGTGTCGGCGTAGCTTCACGCGCTTGCGCGCTTGCGCGGGAGAGGGGCGCCGCAAGCGGCGCTGCCGCGAGCAGTGCAAGCGTGTGGCGCCGTGCGAGCGTCGAGCGGTTATTCGGCCGGTCGCTCATGGGACCGTGAGACTGTCGAAATCGGTCACGGGTTCGGGATTGGGCGACGATCGAGCAAAGCGCCGATGGCATAATTCCAGTCCGCTTGCCTTCGCACCTGCGCGTTGCCGGCGGTCATTTTGGCTGCGAAGACCCTCTACGACAAGCTGTGGGAGGACCACGTCGTTCACGTCGAGAGCGACGGCACGACGGTTCTCTACATCGATCGCCATCTCGTTCATGAAGTGACGAGCCCGCAGGCCTTCGAGGGCCTGCGCCTTGCGGGCCGCAAGCCTTGGCGTGCCTCTTCGATCGTTGCCACCGCCGATCACAATACGCCGACCTCCGGCTGGGAACGCGGGCTCGATGGTGTCGCAGATCCCACATCGCGCGAACAGATCGTTACGCTCGATACCAACATCCGCAAGGTCGGCGCTGCGGCCTACTTTCCTTTCCTCGATCGCCGCCAGGGCATCGTGCACGTGATCGGTCCCGAGCAGGGGGCGACGCTGCCGGGCATGACGGTCGTCTGCGGCGACTCGCATACCAGCACGCACGGCGCGCTGGGCGCGCTCGCGTTCGGCATCGGAACGTCCGAAGTCGAGCACGTCCTGGCGACGCAGACATTGCTCATGAAGAAGGCGAAGAACCTCTTGATCCGTGTCGACGGTCTGTTTCCGTCCGGCGTCACCGCGAAGGATCTCGTGTTGGCGATCATCGGCCGGATTGGCACCGCTGGCGGAACCGGCTACGCGATCGAATTCGGTGGCTCCACGGTCAGGGCGTTGTCGATCGAGGGCCGCATGACCCTGTGCAACATGGCCATCGAAGCGGGCGCGCGATCCGGGCTCGTTGCCGTGGACGAGAAGACGCTTGCTTATCTGCGTGGCCGTCCGCTTACGCCGAGCGGTCCGGATTGGGACAACGCAGTCGCCTACTGGAAGACGCTGCATTCGGACGAGGGCGCGCACTTCGATCGAGTGGTCGAAATCGATGCTCGCACGTTGAAACCGGTTGTCAGTTGGGGGACCTCGCCCGAGATGGTCACAACGATCGACGGCGCGGTGCCGGATCCGGCGCGCGAACCCGATCCCGTGCGGCGCGAAGGCATCGAACGCGCGCTGACCTACATGGGGCTCGCGCCCAACACGCCTGTTACCGATATCCGCATCGACAAGGTGTTCATCGGCTCCTGTACCAATTCGCGCATCGAAGACCTGCGTGCGGCCGCCGCGGTCGTGCGCGGCCGGCATGTCGCGGCAAGCGTCAAGCAGGCGCTCGTGGTCCCGGGATCGGGTCTCGTCAAGGCGCAGGCGGAACGCGAAGGCCTCGATCGCATTTTCAAGGCGGCCGGATTCGAGTGGCGCGAACCGGGTTGCTCGATGTGTCTCGGCATGAATGCCGACCGGCTCGCGCCCGGCGAGCGCTGCGCCTCGACTTCGAATCGCAACTTCGAAGGGCGACAAGGCCCCGGTGGGCGGACGCATCTGGTCAGTCCGCCGATGGCGGCTGCCGCGGCGCTTGCCGGCCGCTTCGTCGACGTTCGTACTCTCTGAGTCGCCACGATGCACGCATTTCGCTCGCACTCCGGCATCGTCGCTCCGCTCGACCGCGCCAATGTCGATACCGATCAGATCATTCCGAAGCAATTCCTGAAGTCGATTCATCGCAGCGGGTTCGGACCCAATCTGTTCGACGAGTGGCGCTATCTCGATCGCGGCGAGCCGGGGATGGACAACAGCAGGCGGCCGCTGAACCCCGATTTCGTCCTGAACCAGCCGCGCTACAAAGGCGCCTCGATCCTGCTCGCGCGTCGCAACTTCGGCTGTGGTTCGAGCCGCGAGCATGCGCCGTGGGCGCTCGGCGAGTTCGGCCTGCGTGCAATCATCGCGCCGAGTTTCGCCGACATCTTTTTCAACAACTGCTTCAAGAACGGGTTGCTGCCGATCGCGCTCGACGAGCCGCGCGTCGATCGCCTGTTCGCTCAGGTTCTCGCTTCACCCGGATTCACGCTCTCGATCGATCTGGCTGCGCAAACAGTGCGCACACCTGACGGCGAGAGCATCCGTTTCGAGGTCGATCCATTCCGCAAGGAATGCCTGCTCAACGGCTGGGACGACATCCAGCTCACGCTGCGTCACAAAGACCTGATCACCGAGTTCGAGAACCGGCGGCTCGCACGCTTCCCCTGGTTGGCGAAAACCACCGCGGTCTGACGAGGTCACCGTTCCAGCGCGGGGAGGAGCGGGTGAATACCGATCCCCGCTGAGGGGCCCTGCATATGAAGATTGCGGTACTTCCCGGCGACGGCATCGGCAAGGAGATCATCGCCGAAGCGGTCAAGGTTCTGCGCGCGCTCGGCGAGCAGTTCGCGTTCGAGTTCGCCGAAGTCGGAGGCGCCGCGTACGAGGCGTCCGGGCATCCGCTGCCCGATGCGACATTGCAGACCGCGAAGAGCGCGGACGCGGTTCTCTTCGGGGCCGTAGGCGATTGGAAGTACGACCGGCTCGAGCGTGCATTGCGTCCTGAGCAGGCGATCCTCGGTTTGCGCAAGCAATTGAACCTGTTCGCGAATTTTCGTCCCGCGCTGTGCTATCCCGAGTTGACCGCCGCGTCCAGCCTGAAGCCGGAACTCGTCGCGGGGCTGGACATCCTGATCGTGCGCGAGCTGACTGGCGACATCTACTTTGGCCAGCCGCGTGGCCGGCGCACCGCATCCGACGGGGCCTTTGCCGGGCAGCCCGAGGCGTTCGACACCATGCGGTACTCCCGTCCTGAAATCGAACGGATCGCGCACGTTGCATTCGCAGCAGCGCGCAAACGCCGGCGCAAGGTGACGAGCGTCGACAAGGCCAACGTGCTCGAGACGTTCCAGTTCTGGCGCGACGTCGTGACGGACGTGCACGCGAGTTATCCCGACGTCGAACTCGAGCACATGTACGTGGACAACGCGGCCATGCAACTCGTGCGGGCGCCAAAGAGCTTCGACGTGATCGTCACCGGCAACATGTTCGGCGATATCCTGTCCGACGAAGCGGCAATGTTGACTGGCTCGATCGGCATGTTGCCCTCGGCCTCACTTAACGAACACAATCGCGGTTTGTACGAACCGAGTCACGGCAGCGCGCCGGACATTGCCGGCAAGGGAATCGCGAATCCGCTGGCGACCATCCTGTCAGCGGCGATGATGCTGCGCTTCTCCCTCGGGCGACCGCAGCTTGCCGATCGCATCGAAGCCGCGGTGCGGAGCGTGCTCGCGCAGGGACTGCGCACGGCCGATATCGCCGCGCCCGGCGAACGCACGGTCGGAACACGTGCGATGGGCGATGCCGTGGTCGCGGCGCTTCGATAAGGGAACGTATCGGTGCGGTGAAGAACACCGCACCACTCGAGAAAACCGGGTATTTCGTTGGGAGCGTCATGAAGGTCGGATTTGTCGGTTGGCGTGGCATGGTCGGTTCGGTGCTCATGGAGCGCATGGCCGCCGAGAAGGATTTCGATCTGTTCGAGTCCGTGTTTTTCAGCGCCTCGAACCCCGGAGGCGCTGCACCGAAAGTCGGAGGAACGGCTTCGACCCTGAAAGACGCGAACGACATCGCTGCCCTGAAGTCATGCGACGCCATCGTCACCTGCCAGGGTGGCGAATACAGCAATGACATTCATCCCCGCCTGCGTGCCGCCGGATGGAATGGATACTGGATCGACGCAGCCTCCGCGCTGCGCATGAAGGAAGGCACGGTGATCATCCTCGATCCCGTTAACCGGCCCGTCATCGAGCGCGCGATACGCGCGGGTGCCAAGGACTACATCGGAGGAAATTGCACCGTCAGCCTGATGCTGATGGCCATCGACGGATTGCTCAAGGCCGATCTCGTCGAGTGGGTCACGGCGATGACCTATCAGGCGGCTTCAGGCGCCGGCGCGCAGGCGATGCGCGAGTTGATCGAGCAGATGGGCTACGTGCACGCAGCATCGAAGCAATTGCTCGCCGATCCCAAGTCTGCAATTCTCGACATCGATCGACAGGTCACGGCGGCGTTGAACGCCGACGGCCTGCCTCGCAGCAGCATCGGTGTGCCTCTAGCCGGCAGCCTGATCACGTGGATCGACAAGGATCTCGGCAACGGTGTCAGTCGCGAAGAGTGGAAGGGCGGTGCCGAAGCCAACAAGATCCTCGGTCTTCCTGCGATGGGCCAACCAGGTTCGCTGATCGTCGAAGGAATCTGTGTGCGCATCGGCGCGATGCGTTGTCACAGCCAGGCACTCACGCTCAAGCTCAAGCGCGACCTGCCACTCGCCGAGATCGAACGACGCATCGCGGACGGAAACGCGTGGGTTCGTGTCATCAAGAACGATCGCGAGAACAGCATCGGCGAGCTGTCGCCGGCGAAGGTGAGTGGAACGATGCAGATCCCGGTCGGGCGCTTGCGCAAACTTGCGATGGGCGGCGAGTACGTGACCGCGTTTACTGTCGGCGATCAGTTGTTGTGGGGCGCGGCCGAACCATTGCGTCGAATGCTGCGAATGCTGCTTGGCAAGCTCGACTAGAAATTCGATTCGGTGCAAACGCGAGGGATGGGCGACTTTTCTCCCGCTTTCCGGTGACTTACTGCGGCATCTCAACTTGCCTGCCTAAGTGTCTGATGTTATGTTTGAAATCAGCTTCGACCGCCTGCAGGGGGGCATCCGTGGCATCCCAAAAAACTAGGCGCGCGCCGATCCAGTGCGCGCTTGCGTTGGCAATCGGCCTCGCATTCGCTGCACCTGCGGCAGATGCGGCTGGGCTCGGACGCCTTTCGATCCAATCCGCACTGGGCCAGCCGCTGCGCGCCGAAGTCGAGGTCACCTCGGTCGGCCGCGATGAATCGGGTTCGCTGGCTGTGCGGCTTGCGTCTCAAGCGGCGTTCCGCCAAGCCAACCTCGAATTCAATCCAGCGCTGTCCGCGTTGCGATTCACGCTCCAGAAGCGCAGCGACACCAGCTACGTCGTCCAGATCTCGTCGCTCCAACCGATCAACGAACCGTATCTCGACGTTCTGCTGGAACTCACCTGGGCGACGGGACGTGTTCTGCGCGAATACACGGTGCTGCTCGATCCACCGGCGCTACGTGCCACGCCCGATGTCGTGGCACCGGTCACGCCTTCGCAGGCGCCTCCCGTGGCCGCGGCACCGCCCGCGCCGGCGGCCGCACCGCCTCCGGCGCCTGTCGCGACGACTCCTGCACCCGCTCCCGAGGCGCCACGTCCCGCCGCGCCGCCGCCGCGCACCGCAAGCACGCCGGCGGCGCCGGCAGCCGAACGTGAAGGCTCCAGCTACACGGTCAAGCCAGGCGACACGCTCGGCAAGATCGCCCTGCGCAACAAGGCCTCAGGCGTATCGCTCGACCAGATGCTGGTCGCGATGTTCCAGGCGAACCCAGGTGCGTTCATCAACCAGAACATGAATCTGGTGCGCGCCGGGCGGACGATCACCATTCCGTCGAGCGCCGAGGCGCAGGCCGTTTCGCCGACGGACGCGCGCCAGGAAGTGGCCGCACAGAGCGCCGATTTCGCGCAGTACCGCAGCCGCCTTGCACAAGCAGCCGCTGGTTCGACGCCGGTGGCGGCAGCACCCGCGCCCGCCGCAGCAGGCCAGGGCAAAGTTACGACCAAGGTCGAAGACAAGTCCGCACCGGCCAAGACGGGCGATCAGCTGAAGATCGCCAAGGCAGAAACGCCGGGCGCTGGCGGGACCGGCAAGGCTTCGCAGGACGAGGCTATCGCGAAGCAGCGCGCGGTCAAGGAAGAAGAAGACCGCGCTGCCGAGTTGAAGAAGGCGAACGAGCAGTTGAAGAAGGCGCTCGAGTTGCAAAGCAAGGCGGGTGCGCAAGTCCAGAAGCAGGCCGATGCGAAGAAGGAGGAACCGGCCAAGGCCGCACCGCCACCGCCGGCTCCTGCACCGGTCGCGGCAGCACCAGCGCCCGCGCCCGCCAAGGCCGAACCGCCGAAGGTCGAGCCACCGAAGGTCGAGACCCCGACGCCACCACCTGCGCCGCCTCCCGCGCCGAAGGTCGAAGCCAAGCCCGAACCGGCGAAGGCCGCGCCGGCACCTTCCGAACCAGCAGGACCCGGTCTGCTCGACTCGCTGAAGGACTCGACGTCTCTCGGCCTGGCCGCGCTGGTGGTTGCGCTGCTTGGAGCGTTGGTGGGCTTGAACATCTACCGCAAGCGCAAGGTCGAGAAGGGCCCGGGCAGCCAGGGCGCCGGAGAAGGGATGCGTGCGAACTCGCTGTTCGGCCAGACCGGTGGTCAAAGCGTCGATACCGGTGCGACCAGCACGTTCAACTCGAGCTTCATCCCGGCGGCGTCGCAGCTGGATTCGAACGAAGTCGATCCGGTCGCAGAAGCGGACGTCTACATCGCGTACGGTCGCGAAGAGCAGGCGGAGGAAATCCTCAAGGAGGCGCTGCGCCTGCAGCCCGATCGGCATCCCGTGCGTGTGAAGCTGCTCGAGATCTACTCACGCCGCGGCGACAAGGCATCGTTCAACGCAGTCGCAGAAGAACTGCGCGACCGCACCGGCGGCATCGGCGACGATTGGGAGCGCGCGATGAAGCTTGGCCGGTCACTCGATCCAGCCAATGCCATGTTTGCAGGTGGTGGCGCCGTCTCGGAGGCGGCGTTGCGCGGACCGACCACGGAATTGCGCCTGAATCCGAGCACGGTTTCGCCGCGACCGGTCGAACTGCCTACCGAGCCGCCGATCTTCGCTCCAACCGAGCCGCAATCCACCGCGGTGACCGCGAAACTCGCGCCCGACTCGCGCCTCGACTCGGCGCTGTCGTTGGACACCAAGATGACGGCCGACACCAGCATGCCGTTCGAGGTGCCGCCGACGACTGCTGTGCCGCCTGCAAAGAACACGACGTTCGCGGCGACGCTGCCGCTCGAGGAGACTCCTGCGGCTGGCAAGGGCGCGGGCACGATCGATCCATTCGGCGCAACCGCGGCCGACAAGATCGACTTCGCAGCACTCGACTTCGATCTTGGTACGACGACCACGGGACTGCACGCCGCGACGAAGAGCACGCCGACATCGATGCCCGTCGATTCCAAGCTCGACGGCGGCACGACCGCTGCGCCGGCAGCGCGACCTGCCGCGCGGGCGACCGATATCGACCTTAAGGTTCCGGCTGCATCACGGCCTGAGGCTCCGGCAGTGACCCCGACAGCCAGCGCGCGCGCGACCATTCCGGATGTCGATCTGACGTTGCCGAATGCACCGGTTCTGCCGCCTGCGGCGCCATCGACTTTCGATGACGCGCTTTCGCGCCCGACTTTGCTGGGCGAGGTGGGCGCGCTTCCCGACGAGCAAGCGCCGCGCCTCACGTCAAACACAGACCAGGCCACGGTGCCGCTGATCGACTTTGACCTGACCGGATCCGACGTCGATCTCGGCGGGCGGCGCACCGAGACGCAGGCTGGAAGTCCGCTTGCTGCTCAGATGGCCACCAAGCTGGACCTCGCACGCGGCTACATCGATCTCGGCGTCAAAGATGGCGCGCGCGAGCTGCTCGAAGAGGTCATGCGCGATGGCACGCGCGAGCAGCGCCAGAACGCCGTCGAGCTGCTGAAGCAGGTCGAAGCCTAGGTCTCGTCATCAACCTGATTGCGGGCCGGCACGATCCGTCGTGCCGGCCCGTTCCGTTTCCGTGCACAAGCTTGCGCTCGGACTGCAATACGACGGCGCCGCTCTCTGCGGCTGGCAGACGCAACCGAACGGTCAATCCGTACAGGACGCGCTGGAGCGTGCGCTTCTGCAATTTGCCGGCACACCGCTGGCCAGCATCTGCGCCGGCCGCACCGATGCCGGCGTGCACGCGACCTACCAGGTCGTGCACATCGAGACACAGCTCGAACGTCCGTTGCAGGCGTGGGTGCGCGGGGTGAATCGCTTCCTGCCCCCTTCCGTCGCGGTGCGCTGGGCGCACGCAGTGCCGCAGACGTTTCACGCCCGCTACTCGGCGCTCGCACGGCGCTACGACTACTGGATCGTCAACGATCCGGTGCGCTCGCCGCTGGCGACCGATCGCGCAGGATGGGTGTACCGGCCTCTCGACATCGCGGCGATGCAGCGCGCGGCGGCGCTGCTCACCGGAAGGCACGACTTCACATCGTTCCGCTCGGCGGAGTGCCAGGCGAAATCGCCGGTGCGCGAACTGCGCCAGTTCACCGTCGAGCGCAACGGCACGCTCATACGTGTCCGCGCCGTTGCGAACGCCTTTCTGCATCACATGGTGCGCAACCTGGTCGGGACGCTCGTGTACGTAGGCACCGGCCGTCACGAAGCGGAGTGGGCCGGCGAGGTGCTCGCTGCGCGCGACCGCACGCACGCAGCGCCGACGTTTTCCGCGGCCGGGCTCTATCTGACAGACGTCGAGTACGATCGAGCGCTCGACCTGCCTCCGGCCGATGACACGCCCCCGTTTTTCAGATGAGCATCACCCGCGTCAAGTTCTGCGGCATGACCCGGGCGCGCGACGTCGAAGCCGCCGTGGAGATCGGCGCGAGCGCAGTGGGCTTCGTGTGTTATCCGCCGAGCCCGCGCTTTGTTCCGCCCGAAAGCCTGAGGGATCTTGCGCAGGGGTTGCCGCCGTTCGTCACGCCCGTGCTCCTGTTCGTCAACGCCACGGACGAGAACATAGAGCGTGCGCTCCAACACGTTCCCAACGCGCTGCTGCAGTTTCACGGTGATGAAACGGCTGCGCAATGCGCGCAGCGCGCGCGGCCCTATATGCGCGCGATTCGCATGGAAGACGGAGTCGATTTGTTAGACTGCGAGCGCCAATATGCCACGTCGATCGGATTGCTCGCCGACACGCCCGTGGAAGGATACGGAGGCGGCGGTCGGAACTTCGACTGGGCGCGCGTGCCGCCTGCGTCGGCGCGCACCAAGCCGCTCGTGCTAGCCGGCGGGCTTACCGCCGCGAACGTGGGCCTCGCGATCGCGGCGGTGCGGCCGTTTGCAGTCGACGTATCGAGCGGCATCGAGACATCTCCGGGGATAAAGAGCGTCGAGAAGATGAGCCAGTTCTTTGCCGCGGTCCGCGCTGCAGACCTTGCGCAGGAAGCGCGATGAAGCCCTACGACCTTCCTGATCAAGCCGGGCACTTCGGCCCATACGGCGGCGTGTTCGTCGCCGAAACGCTGATGCACGCGCTCGAGGAACTGCGCGAGGCGTACGACCGCTATCGCAGCGACCCGGATTTCAACGCGGAATTCCAGCGCGACCTCGAGCACTACGTCGGTCGGCCAAGCCCGATCTACCACGCGCGGCGCTGGAGCGAAGAACTCGGTGGTGCGCAGATCTATCTGAAGCGCGAGGATCTCAACCACACCGGCGCGCACAAGATCAACAACACCGTGGGCCAGGCGATGCTGGCAAAGCGCATGGGCAAGCCACGCGTGATCGCCGAAACCGGCGCCGGACAGCATGGTGTTGCCACAGCAACGGTGGCAGCGCGCTACGGCATGCAGTGCGTCGTCTACATGGGTTCGGAGGACATGGCGCGGCAGGCCGCGAACGTATACCGGATGAAGCTTCTCGGTGCGTCGGTGGTCCCGGTCGAAAGTGGTTCGCGCACGCTGAAGGACGCCCTCAACGAGGCCATGCGCGACTGGGTCACCAACGTCGCGAATACGTTCTACATCATCGGCACCGTCGCCGGACCGCATCCGTATCCGATGCTTGTGCGTGACTTCAATTCTGTGGTGGGGAAGGAGTGCCGCTGGCAGATGCCGGAACTGGTCGGCCGCCAGCCGGACTATGTGGTTGCGTGCGTGGGCGGCGGCAGCAATGCGATGGGCATCTTCTACGACTACATCGCAGATGAGAGCGTGCGCCTCGTCGGGGTCGAAGCCGCCGGCGAAGGGCTCGATTCGGGTCGTCACGCGGCATCGTTGCAGCGGGGCAAGCCTGGGGTTCTGCACGGCAATCGGACCTACCTGCTGCAGGATGACGATGGCCAGATCTGTGCCACGCACTCGGTGAGCGCCGGCCTCGACTATCCGGGCGTCGGACCCGAGCATGCGTGGCTGAAGGATCGCGGGCGCGCGCAGTATGTCGGCGCCACCGACGCGGAAGCGCTGCAGGCGTTTCACGCGTGCTGCCGTATCGAAGGCATCATCCCGGCACTGGAATCGAGCCATGCGCTTGCGTATGCCACGCGGCTCGCACCGACGCTGCCGCGCGACCGCATCATCCTGGTCAATCTCAGCGGTCGCGGCGACAAGGACCTGCATATCGTCGCCGACGCGAGCGGCCTGGACTTCGGGACCAAGCGCTGATGTCGCGCATCGCTGCACGCTTTGCAATGCTCGCGCGCGAACGCCGCAAGGGACTCATCCCGTACATCGCCGCCGGCGATCCGTCGCCGGAGCTGACGGTTCCCTTGATGCATGCGCTCGCCGGCGCAGGTGCAGATGTGATCGAACTCGGCGTGCCGTTTTCCGACCCGATGGCCGATGGCCCGGTGGTCCAGCGGGCCAGCGAACGGGCGATTCGCAACGGCGTCAGCTTGCGCCGGACGCTGGCACTCGTGAGCGAGTTCCGCCGCGATGATTCGCACACGCCGGTCGTGCTGATGGGATATGCCAACCCGATCGAGGCATTTGGCATCGAAGCGTTCGCACGCGCAGCGAACGCCGCCGGTGTCGACGGCGTGCTGGTGGTCGACTATCCACCCGAGGAGTGCGAGACGTTCGCGGCGACGCTGCGCGCCGCGGAGATCGACCCCATCTTTCTTCTGGCGCCGACCTCGACCGACGAACGCGTCGAGCGCATCGGGCGTGTCGCCTCCGGTTACCTGTACTACGTCAGCCTGACAGGGACAACCGGCGCAGGTACGCTCGACATCGGAAGCGTGCTGGCGCGCGTTCCGTACATCAAGCAGCACTGCCGTGTCCCGGTCGGCGTCGGGTTCGGGATCAAGGATGCGGCGAGTGCACAAGCCGTCGCAAGAGTGGCAGACGCCGTCGTTATAGGTAGTCGCCTCATACAGGAACTGGAAAATACGCCGCGCGAACGCGCGGTTGAAGCGCTCGGCAAGTTGCTGTCCGATATCCGGCGCGCCATCGATGCGCCGGCAGCGGCCTCACAATGATGCGGAGGAACGTCCGATGAGCTGGATCGAAAAGCTTCTGCCACCGCGTATCAAGCAGGGCGGCTCGCGCAAGAGCGTGCCCGAGGGTCTCTGGACGAAGTGCCCGGGCTGCGAGGCGGTGCTCTATTCGGCCGAGCTCGAGCGTTCGCTCAACGTCTGTCCCAAGTGCGGGCATCACCTGCGCATAGGCGCGCGTGAGCGGCTCGATGCGCTGCTCGATGCCGAAGGGCGTTATGAGGTCGGCCAGGAAATCCTTCCGGTCGACCCGCTGAAGTTCAAGGACAGCCGCAAGTATCCGGAGCGCCTGCAGGAAGCGATGCAGGAGACGGGCGAAACCGATGCGCTGGTCGTCATCGGCGGCGCGATCCGCACGCTGCCGGTCGTTGCAGCCTGCTTCGAATTCGAGTTCATGGGCGGATCGATGGGCTCCGTGGTCGGGGAACGTTTCGTCCGCGGCGTGCAAACGGCACTGGAGCAGAAGGTGCCGTTCATCTGCATCACCTCTACCGGCGGCGCGCGCATGCAGGAAAGCCTGCTCTCGCTGATGCAGATGGCGAAGACGACTGCGATGATCGCCAAGCTTGCAGAGGCGAAGCTGCCGTTCATTTCGGTGCTCACCGATCCCACCATGGGCGGTGTCTCGGCGAGCTTCGCGTTCATGGGTGACGTCGTGATCGCCGAACCGAAGGCGCTGATCGGCTTTGCCGGGCCGCGCGTGATCGAACAGACCGTGCGCGAAAAACTGCCCGAAGGATTTCAGCGCGCGGAGTTTCTTCTGGAGAGCGGCGCCATCGACCTGATCGTCGACCGCCGCCAGATGCGCGACGAAATCGCTCACCTGCTGGCGTTGCTGCTGAAGCAGCCCGCCGACGCGATTGCCTAGAACAACAAGCTGCGTTCGGCGGCGTTGCCGCCACACCTGATTCTTGACCGCTGACGCAACAACTCTCGATGCCTGGCTCGAACGCATCGAGCGCCTGCACGGCCGCCCGATCGACCTGACGCTCGAGCGCGTACGCGAAGTCGCACGGCGCCTCGGGCTCGTCTCGTCCTGTCCGACGTTCATCGTCGGCGGCACCAACGGCAAGGGCTCGACCTGCGCAATGCTCGACGCGATCTTGCGTGCGGCTGGATACAAGGTCGGTCTCTATACCTCGCCCCACCTGCTGACGTTCAACGAGCGTGCGCGGATCGACGGCGTGCTCGCGACCGACGCGGCGTTGATCGAGCAGTTCGAGGCGGTCGAGGCGGCGCGCGGTGCGACCACGCTTACCTATTTCGAATTCACCACGCTTGCGATCCTGCGACTGTTTCAACAGGCGCGACTCGATGCGCTGGTGCTCGAGATCGGCTTGGGCGGCCGCCTTGACGCCGTCAACATCGTCGATCCCGACTGTTCGATCCTGACTTCGGTGGACATCGACCACACGGCATATCTCGGGCCGACGCGCGAGTCGATCGGATTCGAAAAGGCGCACATCTTTCGCCACGGGCGCCCTGCCATCTGCGCTGAACCCCGGCCGCCCAAGACGGTGCTCGATGTGGCGCAGGAGCTCGGCGCGGATCTATGGCTCGCGGGACGCGACTTCAGCCACAGTGGCGATCGCCAGCAGTGGGCCTACCACGGGCGCAACCTGCGTCGCGCGAGCCTGCCGTATCCAGCGCTGCGCGGAGCGAACCAGTTGCTGAACGCGAGCGGTGCGCTCGCCGCGCTCGAAGCAGTGTCCGGTCGACTTCCGATAAGCCAGCAGGCTGTGCGCCAGGGCCTGCTCACGGTGGAAATCCCTGCGCGCTTTCAGGTGCTGCCCGGACGACCGGCGGTCGTGCTCGATGTCGCGCACAACCCGCACGCCGCTGCCGTGCTCGCGGCGAACCTCGACAACATGGGCTTTTATCCGCGCACGCATGCCGTATTCGGCATGCTGCGGGACAAGGACGTTGCCGGCGTCATCGCGCGGATCGGCGCTCGCGTCGATCGCTGGCACATCGGCCCGACCCCTGGCGCGCGTGGGGCTGACAGCGAGTGGCTGGCATCGCAGGTGCGCGCGGTGCTTGCCGAAGCGAACAAGCCGGACGTCGTGGAGCACGCGACGCTTGTCGATGCGTACGCTGCTGCCCTCGGAGAGGCTGACGTCGATGATAGGATCATCGTGTTCGGCAGCTTCACGACGGTCGCCGAGGTGATGCGCGCCCGCGCATCCGTTCCCGCAGGCCGCGATTCGAAACTCTGATGACTTTGGCATTCTGGCGCGACAAGCGTGCGACGGTAGAAAAGCGCAGGGGATCCGTGTCTCGCTCGCGCGCGAGCGCCGCGAGCGGTGATGCGAACGATCCGACGGCGGCCCTCAGGGTTCGTGCGCGGCGCCGGTTGATCGGCGCAGCCGCGTTGCTGCTCGCGGTCGCAATCGTCGTGCCGCTGCTCCTCGATCGGGCGCCGCGTCCGACGGTCGACAACATTCCGATCGACATTCCAAGCGAGAAGACACCGTTCACGCCGCGGATTTCGTTGCCGCCGGTGCCCGATGCCGGCCAGACGCCGATCGCGCCTCCGCCGGATTTTCCAGCAGCGGAACCCGACAAGGGCAAGGCCGATGCGAAGGAAGCGAAACCGGCCGAAACGAAGGTGAAGTCGGCGCCCGATGCGAAGGCCCCGGAGACGACCGCGAAATCGAAGAATTCGAGGATCGTTCTGCAGGCGGCTGCACTCAGCACCGATGCGGCGGCCCAGGACCTGAGCGAACGCTTGCGGAAGGCCGGCTTTGCCACGTTCACCGAAAAGGTCGACACCGCCGACGGCGTGCGTTTTCGCGTACGCGTCGGACCCTACGCCACGCGTGACGAGGCGCAGCGTGCCCAGGCAAGGTTGCGGTCCATGGGCGTGTCCGCAACGTTGGTCGCCACGTAGGCCGCATGACCAGCGTCGACTGGACCATTGTTGCGATCGTTTCGATTTCCCTGTTGCTCGGCATCTGGCGCGGATTCATGCGCGAGATCTTCTCGCTCGCAGGCTGGGTCGCCGCCGTGTACCTGAGTCTGCGCTACGCGGCGCCGTTCGGCACGCTTCTGCCAGGCGACATCGACTGGCCGGTGTTGCGCACGTCGATCGCAGTGGCGATCATCGTCGTGGTGTGCCTGTTCACCGCGACCTTGCTGGGCTGGGTGGTGCACAAGTTCATCACGGCGGCGCGGCTATCGGGCACGGACCGCATGCTGGGCGGGCTGTTCGGCATTCTCCGCGGCGTACTCATCGTCTTCGCGGTGATCTTTTTCACCTCGCGCACCGCATTCGCGCAGCAACCGGCATGGCGTAACGCTTTGCTGGTGCAGCCGTTCGAGGCCGGGGTACGATGGCTCGCGCCCCATCTTCCAGCACCTATTGCGCCCGTCGTGGCGTCCTGATCAGGAGAGCACGAGCATGTGTGGAATCGTCGGCGTGGTGGCGACCACACCGGTCAATCAGTTGCTCTACGACGCCCTGCAACTGCTGCAGCATCGCGGGCAGGACGCCGCTGGCATCGCGACGGCGAACGAGAACACGTTCCACATGTTCAAGGGCAACGGACTCGCGCGCGACGTCTTCCGTACCCGCAACATGCGCTCGCTGCCCGGGACCTCCGGCATTGCCCAGGTGAGATATCCGACCGCGGGCTCGGCATCGAACCCGGAAGAGGCGCAGCCGTTCTACGTCAACGCGCCGTTCGGCGTCACGCTCGCGCACAACGGCAATCTCACGAACTGGGAGCAGCTGAAAGACGAGATGTTTCGCGTCGACCGGCGCCACATCAACACCAACTCCGACTCCGAGGTGCTGCTCAACGTGCTCGCGCACGAGTTGCAGCGGGCGAGCGAGCGCCTGGTGCTGGATCCGGCAGCGATCTTCCGTGCGGTCAGCGGCGTGCACCGGCGCGTGCGCGGCTCGTATGCAATCGTCGCCGAGATCGCGGGCTATGGCCTGCTCGGATTCCGCGACCCTTATGGAATTCGTCCACTCTGTTTCGGCGTGCTCGAAACCGACCATGGCACCGAATACATGATCGCCTCGGAGTCGGTGGCGCTCGAAGGGCTCGGCTTTCGCGTGATTCGCGACGTCGCGCCTGGCGAAGCGATCTTCGTCGACTCCGACGGACGTTTCTTCAATCAGCAGTGCGCCGAAAACCCCAGCCTCAACCCCTGCATCTTCGAGTACGTCTACCTCGCGCGACCCGACTCGGTGATGGATGGCGTCTCGGTCTACGGCGCGCGCCTGCGCCTTGGTGAATACCTCTCCGAGCGGGTGCAGGCGTCGGTGCCGCTCGGCGATATCGACGTCGTGATGCCGATCCCGGACTCGAGTCGGCCGGCGGCGCTGCAACTCGCGAGCCGGCTCGGACTCAGCTATCGCGAGGGATTCATCAAGAACCGCTACATCGGCCGCACGTTCATCATGCCCGGCCAGGCGATCCGCAAGAAGTCCGTGCGCCAGAAGCTCAGCACGGTCGGTGTGGAGTTCAAGGGCAGGAACGTCCTGCTGGTCGACGATTCGATCGTGCGCGGGACGACGATCCAGGAAATCGTTCAAATGGCGCGCGACGCAGGCGCGCACAAAGTGATGGTCGCCTCGAGCGCACCGCCCGTGAGATTTCCGAACGTCTATGGCATCGACATGCCGACGCGATCTGAACTGATCGCTGCGCGGCGCAGCGAGGAGGAGATCCGGCGCGAGATCGGTGCGGACGCGCTCATCTATCAGCACATCGGCGATCTCAAGCGCGCGATCCAGGACTGCAACCCGCGTTTGACGAACTTTGATGCGTCGTGCTTCGACGGCGTCTACATCACCGGGGACGTCACACCGGAGTATCTCGACCGCGTCGAGCGTGCGCGCCTTGCCCCCAAGCCCGCGGACGACACGCCGCGCAATCAGCTTTCGCTTGCGATCGAGCCCGCTGACGCGTGATTCGTCCGCCTTGCCGGCGGGGCGGCTGCGGTCTATAGTGCATCCATCGCGCCGATTTGAACTCAGCTTGCGGGCGCTTAACAAATGCCGCTAAAGCGAGGGTCGCGATCCGTGAGCCCGCTTGGCATTTCTGGCGGGCTTTTCATTTATGACCTCCTCATTCGATGGTCGCGGCTTCGATCTCGAGACGCGTGCAGTTCGGGATGGCACTCGCCGCTCTGAGTTCGGAGAACACAGCGAAGCGCTGTACCTGACTTCGAGTTTCGTCTTCGAAAGTGCGGCACAGGCGGCGGCGCGTTTCGCGGGCGCCGACGACGGCAACGTCTATTCGCGCTTCACCAATCCGACCGTGCGCATGTTCGAAGAGCGGCTTGCCTCGCTCGAGGGCGCCGAGGACTGCGTCGCGACGTCCTCCGGCATGGCGGCGATCCTCGTGACCTGCATGGCAGCGCTGCGTGCCGGCGATCACGTCATCTGCGCGGCAAACGTGTTCGGCGCGACGGTGCAGTTGTTCACCACCCTGCTGGCCCGCTTCGGAATCGAGGCCACGTTCGTGCACGCCGCGGATCCTGCGTCCTGGCGCGCCGCGGCCACGCCGCGCACGCGCCTGTTGTTCTGCGAGACGCCATCGAACCCGCTGACCGAAATCGTCGATCTCGACGCATTCGTCCAGCTTGCCAGAGAACTCGGTGCGGTCTCCGTCGTCGACAACTGCTTCTGCACGCCGATCATGCAGCGGCCTCTGGATTTCGGCGCCGACGTCGTGGTGCACTCTGCGACCAAGTTTCTCGATGGACAAGGCCGTGTGCTCGGTGGCGCGGTGTTGGGAAAGCGCGGTTTCGTACGTGACGCGGTGCTGCCGGTGTTGCGCACGGCCGGACCGAGCATGTCCGCCTTCAATGCGTGGGTGCTGCTGAAGGGACTCGAGACGTTGCCGCTGCGATTGCGGGCGCAGTCCGCCGCCGCTACGCAGCTTGCACGCTGGCTCTCCGAGCAGCGCGACATTGCGCGCGTTTACTTCCCGGGTCTGGACTCGCATCCGCAATTCGATCTCGCACGGCGCCAGCAATCGGGACCCGGCGCGGTGATCTCGTTCGAACTGAGAGGCGAATCGCCGGCGGCGCTGCGCGAGCGCGCCTGGCGCGTCATCGACAACGTAAAGCTGATGTCGATCACCGCCAATCTCGGCGACACGCGCACGACGATTACGCATCCGGCGTCGACCACTCACGGCCGCATCACCGCCGAAGCCCGCGAACGCGCAGGCATTCGCGAAGGACTGCTGCGCATTGCCGTGGGCCTCGAATCCGTAGCCGATCTGCAGCGCGACCTCGCGCAAGCGCTCGCCGCTGAGGTCGCTCAGGCTAGGCCAAGCGGTTGATGGCGCCCCTCGCGCGTCGAAATCTCGCGATCGGCAATGCGCTGTTGGGGCGTCGTTGGGTTGCTGTTAGGCGGGATTCAGCTTGCTCCCGCACTGCCGCTACATTGTGCGAAGCGGCGCCCGCAGCGATCTGACACAATCACCCGTTGTGCGATCGGACTTGCCATGTCAACGATGACGAAGGTTCCCGATGACATCACGCTCGAGGAACTTTGCCGGCGTGCTGCAAAGGCCCTCGCGCGTGCCGGACTCGAACATCGCATCGATATCTATCGCGACGTCGACATCGATGATCCCGCTGTTCGCATGATGCTCGGGCGCACGCACCGCGTGCGCGTGCGCGTCAAGATCACGGCGACGAGTCTCCTTTTCGAATCACAGGAAGGCGAGAACACGGCTGGAGGCACAAAGCCGGTTGCCTCCGAGTCCCGCTGACGATCCACCAAGCGCTGCGATCGCAATCACAGCTTGCGAGCACAAAGGGCCACGTTACGCGGCCCTTTTCAATCCTTCCGTGGACCCTGGACGCGGTCAGCCTGCGAGCACCCTCGACCTCCGCATTCAGCAGGCGGCAAAGCGCCTCGATCGTATCGTCGACGTAGCAGAAGCTGCGCGTCTGGCGTCCATCGCCGTAGACCGTCAACGGCTCGTTGCGCAGCGCCTGCATGATGAAGTTGCTGACGACCCGGCCGTCGCCTGCCAACCGACGCGGTCCGTAGGTGTTGAAGATGCGCGCGATCCGGATTGCAACGTCGCGTTCGAGGTGGTAGGCAAAGCACAACGTCTCCGCGCAGCGCTTGCCCTCGTCGTAGCAAGCGCGCGGGCCGAGCGGATTGACATGGCCACGATAACTCTCGGGCTGTGGATGCTTCTGCGGGTCACCGCACACCTCGCTGCTCGAGGCTTGCAACAAGCGCGCTCCAGTTTCTTCCGCGAGTGCCAGCAGCTGCCAGGTTCCGATCACGCTGGTGAGAGTCGTCTTGACCGGAGTGCGCTGATACCGCTGCGGGCTCGCGGGGCAGGCGAGGTTGAACAGCCGCTGTGACGCGGCGAGGGCTTGCGGAAGCGGGAGCGTGACGTCGTGGCGAATGAATTCGAAGCGCGGAAGTCCGTGCAGCGCATGCAGGTTCGCCAAGTCGCCGGAGGTGAAATCGTCGACCGCGATCACCTGCCACCCTTCCGCGATCAAACGTTCGCACAGGTGACTTCCGAGAAAACCCGCACCGCCGGTCACCACGGCGAGCGCCGAATCGCACGATCGAAACTCGGCAAATGGAGCTGAGATCATCACGGTCACGAGATCGGCGCCAACGCGTCATGCCAGCGACAGGCTGCAAAGGCAAGCGATATGCCACGCAGAACCTGCGTCTTCGGCACATGATTTGCGCCGTGTGGTTCTGCCTTTCACGGGTCTCCGAACCCCTTTAGGCTGGAATGGATTGCCGCACTTCTTACCGTCTTCCGCGACTCCGCGAGGCACGCCTCCGCGGCGGCGCCGCGATGAGCGTGACCATCCACGACGTGGCACCCGCGACGCAAGCGAAATGCGAGCAGTTGATCGCACGCGTCGAGCGGGTCGGCCGGATCCCGATGACCCTGCTGATCGTTCCGCGCTATCACCACCAGGCATGCACACCAGCCTTCGAGCGCTGGATCGAAACCAGGCTGCGACAAGGTGACGAGCTCGCATTGCACGGGCTCACCCATCTCGATCCCAAGCCGGCAACGCGCAGCTGGATCGACCGTGCGCGGCGTCGCTGGTACACGGCGGGCGAGGGCGAGTTTGCCGCGCTCGCACGCAACGAAGCGGCGGCTCGCCTCGATGCGGGACGCCGCTGGTTCGAACGCCGTGGCTGGCCGTTGCGCGGTTTCGTTGCACCGGCGTGGCTGCTCGGTGCGGGCGCATGGGCCGCTGTGTTTGCGCAACCGCTCGACTACACCTGCACCCTGACGCGGTTGATCGCGCTACGCGCGGAAGGCGCAATGCCGAAGACATTGCACGGCTGGAGCATCGTCTTCAGTACTCGCGCCGTCTGGCGCCGGCACCTCTCGCTCGCGTGGAACAAAGGGCTTGCCTGGCGCGAGCAACAAGGAAAGTGGATGCGCTTCGAGTTGCATCCGTTCGATGTCGATCACATTTCCGTTTGCAATGCGCTCGAGCGCTGGCTCGAGCGCGGCCGCGCAGCGCGGCGCGAACCGCTGACGCTCGGCGGCCTCATCGACCGCTTCCGCTGATCAGTTGACGAGCAGCACGAGTGCCGCGGTGGCAACGCCCATCAGCGCCCCGACTGCGACATCGCTCGGATAGTGCAACCCCAGCACGAGGCGGGAAATCGCGACGACGAGACCGAACGGTCCCGCAAGCAACGCCGCCCACGGATAGTGATAGATGATGACGATGCAAAACGACACGGTGTGCAGGGTGTGTCCGCTCGGAAAGCTATAGGTGTCGAGCGGGCGCGCGCGTGCATTCACGCCGGGACAGGTATCGCAGGGTCGCAACCGGCCCACGCGCGGCTTCAGATAGCGATAGATCGCGAGGTTGAGAACGCCGACGCCCGCCATCTGCATCGCGCACGCCGTGCCGGTCACTCCGCCGAGTAGCGGGCACAGGACCATCAGCGAATACCACAGCACGCCGTTCGCGAGCCGGCTTGCGGCGACAACTGCAACGATGACGAGCGGCCAACTTGCGGCACGGTGAATCTCGCGGATCCAGCGCAGATCGCGTGCCGCCCACCGCTCGACGGCGCGTTCAAGCCACAACTGCATCCTGGACGCGGATCGCGCATGCGATCTGCCCGAGCCGCAGCTCGAATGCACGTAGCAGGGGCTGCCAGTCTGCTGCAAGCATGCTCGCGCGCGCGCAGGCGCGAAGCTGGGCGAGAGGGAACTCTGGCGCGAGGGCACGAACGGCCGCGGCCATGAACGCATTCTCGTCGCCAGGCGGGGCCAGCAGGCCGTTGGTCTCGTCGCGGATCCATTCTGACGCCGCTGCCACATCGAATGCCACGATCGCGAGGCCGGACGCCATCGCTTCGAGCGTGACGTTGCCGAATGTCTCGGTGAGACTGGGAAACAGAAACACGTCCGAGCTTGCATAGTGAATCGCAAGCGACTGGCCGCGCAGCGGTCCTGCGAAATGCACGAGTGGGTATTCGTCCTCGAGCTGAGCGCGCAGCGGACCGTCGCCGACCACGACCATGCGGGCATCCGGATGCAGTTCGAGCAGCGTGAGGTACGTGCGCAGTGCCAGTACGACATTCTTCTCCGATGCAAGCCTGCCGACGTACAACAGGACCGGTGCATCGCTGCGGGCATCCCAGAAGTCCCGCAGTTCCTCACTGCGCTTGCGCGGGTTGAAGAGTTGACCGTCCACGCCGCGCGCCATGACCTCGACGCGCTTGAAACCCTGCGCCTGGAGTTCTGCGCGCAGGACCCGCGACGGAACGAATGTCACCGCCGTGCGATTGTGAAAGCGTCTCAGGTAGTGCAGGACAAGCCCGCCGGCAAACCCCAGGCCGTAGTGCGCGCAGTACGTGTGGAAATTGGTCCGAAAGTCGCTCGTGACCGGAACAAGAAGGTCGCGAGCAGCCGCAACCGCAGCGCTGCCGAGCGGCCCCGGCGTCGCGACGTGGACGAGGTCAGGCTCGAACCCTTCGAGCCGCCGGCGCACCGACGCTGACAGGGCGAGCCCCATGCGGAGGTCCGGATACATCGGCAGCCGCACACCAGGCGTGCGCCACTCGTTCGTGTCGTCGACTTGCGCTTCGCCGGGTTGCCGTGGTCGGCAGAGCAGCACCGAGTTGTCACTGTGGCGCAGGTGCCCGACGCACCGCTCGACCGTGAGCGAAACGCCGTTGATCTCCGGAGGGTAGGTTTCCGTGAAATATGCGATACGCATCGCGCAGTCCTCGTGCCGCTCGTTGCGGTCAGGCAAGAGCGGTTCCCGGGACGGGTATGCGGGTTGCCGCGCCAGCCAGCGGAGGGCAGACATGCTTTCAGGACGGTTCGTGCTTGGCATCGCAGTTGCGGTGGGCTTCGACGGGGCCGCCATCGCAGCGGGGGCGGCGAACTTCGCAGGGATGCCTTCCACGCGCGCTGTGCGCGCCATCGCCAACTGGGTGACGAAGTCGAACGACAACGGGCGCTCGGCGTTCTTCGTGATCG
>Ga0335084_10000665_pt1 | contig 29894 bp, 29 predicted proteins | sample Lox_Sample_44_FD_206721 | JGI IMG/M metagenome (GOLD analysis project Ga0335084, IMG submission 206721) | Soil microbial communities from Loxahatchee National Wildlife Refuge, Florida, United States - Lox_Sample_4.4 | ecosystem: Environmental > Terrestrial > Soil > Wetlands | place: USA... | reverse complement strand
GCGACGCCAGCCTGCTGGCGCTCAACATGGCGCTCGAAGGGGCGTCCGCTGGGGCTGCCACCACGGCGCAACTCGCGGACGCGGTGGGTGAGCTGTCGATTCGCGCCACCCAGTTCAGTCAGCGGATGCGCGGCCGCCTCCTTGCAAGCGGTGACGACCTGGACCCGGGCAGCCTGTCCGAGCTGCGCCGGGTGACGCGCGGCGTTGCCGAGCTGATTGCCGAAGTGGGCGATCTGGCCAGCGATGTGCTGGAAGGCATCGCCGATCCCACTATCGAGCGACGCCTGCCAGAGGTCGCGTCGGATCTGCTGGATCAGCTCCACAGCCGCGCCCGTGCGCTCGACCATCTCGTGCGCGCGGTGGCAGATCTGACGCCGGACGAGCGGGAACCGCAGCGAACCTCGAGCGCGACTGACGAGCGGCCGGAGCTGGAGATTTGAGCCAGCCGGGGGTTTCGGCTAGAATCCCGACCCACAGGCGCGTAGCTCAGCTGGTTAGAGCATCACCTTGACATGGTGGGGGTCGTTGGTTCGAGTCCAATCGCGCCTACCACTTCAGGAATCGGGAGACCGGAGTCAGCGACGCTCTAGAGCGCTGGCTCTTGTCGTTTCTGAAGCCCTCCTCAATTTTTCGAGTACCCATGCCCTCAGTGCGACTGCCCGATGGGGCGGAGAAGCGCTTCGATGCGCCCGTCAGCGTGGCCGAGGTGGCTGCTGCCATCGGCCCGGGGCTGGCGCGCGCGGCGCTCGCCGGCAAGGTCGACGGCAGGCTCGTGGACCTCAGTCATGTGATCGATCGCGACGGCCAGGTCGCGATCATCACGGACAAGGACGCCGATGGGATCGATATCCTGCGTCACTCGACGGCTCATCTGCTGGCGCACGCGGTGAAAGAGCTGTTCCCGGATGCGCAGGTGACGATCGGGCCAGTGATCGAGGACGGGTTCTACTACGATTTTTCCTACAAGCGGCCGTTCACGCCTGAGGACTTGGCCGCGATCGAGAAACGCATGACGGAGATCGCCAGGCGCGATCTCCCGGTCCAGCGCGAGGTCTGGGATCGTTCGGAGGCGATCCAGTTCTTCAAGCAGCAGGGCGAGCACTACAAGGCCCAGATCATCGAGAGCATCCCCGGGGACGAAGCCATCACCTTGTACAGGCAGGATAACTTCACCGATCTGTGCCGCGGCCCGCACGTTCCGTCCACGGGTAAGCTCAAGGTGTTCAAGCTGATGAAGCTGGCCGGCGCCTATTGGCGCGGCGATTCGCGTAACGAGATGCTGCAGCGGATATACGGCACCGCCTGGGCCAAGAAGGAGGAGCTCGACGCCTACCTGCACCGGCTCGAGGAAGCGGAGCGCCGCGATCATCGGAAGCTCGGCAAGCAGCTCGACCTGTTTCACCTGCAGGACGAGGCTCCGGGCATGGTCTTCTGGCACCCGAAGGGCTGGATCATATGGCAGCAGGTCGAGCAATACCTGCGTCGAGTTCTCAGCGCAGCCGGATATCAAGAGGTGCGCACGCCCCTGATCATGGAGCTCTCACTGTGGGAGCGATCCGGTCACTGGGATCACTTCCGCGACAACATGTTCAACACCAGCTCCGAAAATCGGGAGTACGCGGTGAAGCCGATGAATTGCCCGGGCCACATCCAGATCTACAACCAGGGCATCCGCAGCTACCGGGATCTGCCGCTGCGCCTGGCCGAGTTCGGCTCCTGCCACCGCAACGAACCGTCGGGTGCCTTGCATGGCATCATGCGGGTGCGCGGGTTCGTGCAGGATGACGCCCACATTTTCTGCACCGAGGATCAGGTCAGATCGGAGGCGTCGGATTTCATCGATCTGCTACGTCGAGTCTACAGCGACTTCGGCTTCGAGGAGATCCTGATCAAGCTCGCCACTCGTCCGGTGAAGCGCATCGGCGCAGAGGAGGTCTGGAACAAGGCGGAGCAGACCTTGGCGGTTGCGCTCGACGGCAAGGGCTTGGCGTACCGCGAATCGCCCGGCGAGGGGGCGTTCTACGGACCCAAGATCGAGTTCTCGTTGAAGGACAGCATCGGGCGGGTCTGGCAATGCGGCACGCTGCAGGTCGACTTTTCCATGCCTGGACTGCTGGGTGCCGAGTACGTGGCCGAGGACAACACGCGCAAGGTCCCGGTCATGCTGCATCGGGCCATCCTGGGCTCGATGGAGCGCTTCATCGGGATCCTCATCGAGCATCATGCAGGCGCGCTTCCGCTATGGCTGGCGCCCACCCAGGTGGTTGTGTTGAACATCTCCGAGCACCACGCCGAATATGCAACAGAGGTTGCCAATGTCCTGCGCCGAGCCGGCTTCCGTGCCGACGCGGACTTGAGGAACGAAAAAATTACCTATAAGATTCGCGAACATAGTCTTCAAAAGCTGCCCTACCAAGCGATCGTAGGCGACAAGGAGGTGGCTTCGAGGACAGTTGCCGTGCGCACGCGGGGCGGCGTGGACCTGGGGCAGATGTCCCTGGACGCTCTCGTGCTCCGCCTCAAGGCGGAGCACGGCCCTGCAGCGGCGGCTTGATTTTTCTGGAGGTGCAACTTATCGCTCAGGAACGAGATAGAGATACGCGGATCAACGAGGAGATCAGCGCACCGGAGGTTCGACTGATCGGCGTAGACGGCGAACAGGTCGGGATCGTCAATCTGGCTACGGCCAACAAGATGGCTGAAGAAGCCGGTGTGGATCTGGTGGAGATCGCGCCAACCGCAAAGCCCCCGGTTTGCCGCATCATGGACTACGGCAAATACAAATACGCCGAAGCGAAGAAGCGGCACGAGGCCAAGCTCAAGCAGAAGCAGATCCAGGTCAAGGAAGTCAAATTCCGGCCCGGCACGGACGAGGGTGATTATCAGATCAAGCTGCGCAATCTGATCCGCTTTCTGGAAGAGGGCGATAAGACCAAAGTCACGCTCCGGTTCCGCGGCCGCGAGATGGCGCACCAGGAGTTTGGCGTGAAGCTGCTGGAGCGCGTGCGGGCCGATCTCGATCCCTATGCGGTGGTGGAGCAGTGGCCGAAGCTGGAAGGCCGGCAGATGATCATGGTGCTGTCTCCGAAGAGGAAGGCAGCCCATTGAGATCAGTCCCCCAGGGAATACGGGGGGTTCGACAACAAGTGATGCCGTGGTTTTGGGAAGCGCAATGCAAATTGCCACCCGTCATCATGACAAATGCAAAGGAGCACTGAAACATGCCCAAGATCAAGACCAAGAGCGGCGCGGCCAAGCGCTTTCGCGTGCAAGGCGGTGGCGGCATCAAGCGCAGCAAAGCGTTTCTGCGCCACCTCCTCACCAAGAAGAGCACCAAGCGCAAACGCCATCTGCGCGGCACGACCCAGGTCAGCCCCGCCAACAAGCGCGCCGTGAAGGCGATGCTGCCCTACGCCTGAGGAGAGCGATATGCCGAGAGTCAAGCGCGGGGTAACGGCACGGGCCCGCCACAAGAAGGTCCTCGAGCAGGCCAAGGGGTTTCGCGGCCGCCGCAAGAACGTTTACCGAGTCGCCAAGCAAGCGGTGATGAAGGCGGGGCAGTACGCCTACCGCGATCGCCGTGTGCGCAAACGCGAGTTCCGCGCGCTGTGGATCGCGCGCATTAACGCCGCGGCGCGCGAATGCGGCATGAGCTATTCGGCCTTCATGAACGGGCTGAAGAAGTCCGCCATCGAGCTCGATCGCAAGGTTCTGGCCGAGCTGGCGGTGTTCGACAAGCCCGCTTTTGCCAAGATCGCGAGCCAGGCGAAAGCCAGCCTCGGCGCCTGAGCTCGAGACAGCGAGAAAAAGGAGGCTGAGCGGCCTCCTTTTTTGTTTGCACCGATCCTCAACTGCATTTAGAGGCACCCGCCACACTCCGGTACGACGATGGACAAGGCAGCGCTGGATCAGCTGGTGAACGAAGCCGTTGCGGCGTTCAAGCACGCTTCCTCCAGCCCGGAGCTGGAGCAGGCCAAGGCCCGCTATCTGGGCAAGTCCGGCGTGCTCAGCACACTGCTCAAGGGCCTCGGCCGGCTGACGCCGCAGGAGCGGCCGGTGGTGGGCGGCTGGATCAACGACGCCAAATCGCGCATCGAGGACGCGCTGTCGGTGCGCCGCTCGGAGCTGACGCAGAGCGCCGTGGACGCCCGGCTGGCCAAGGAAGCGCTCGACGTGACGCTACCCGGCCGGGGGCGCGGGCTCGGCGGCATCCATCCGATCATCCGCACCTGGCAGCGGGTCGAGGAGATTTTCCGCTCGATCGGGTTCGATGTCGCCGACGGCCCCGAGATCGAAACCGACTGGTACAACTTCACGGCACTCAACCAGCCCGAGAATCATCCAGCGCGCTCCATGCACGACACCTTCTACGTCGAAGGCGGGCTGCTGCTGCGCACCCATACCAGTCCGATGCAGGTGCGCTATGCGCAGCAGCACGAGCCGCCCATCAGGGTCATCGCGGCGGGGCGCACCTATCGCGTGGACAGCGACGCAACACACTCGCCCATGTTCCATCAGGCCGAGGGGCTGTGGATCGATGAGCACATCAGCTTTGCCGACTTGAAGGGCGTCTACACCGATTTCCTCCGCCGTTTCTTCGAGACGGATGCCCTGCAAGTGCGCTTTCGGCCCTCGTTCTTTCCCTTCACCGAGCCCTCGGCGGAGATCGACATGGCCTTTCCCAGCGGGCCCATGAAGGGCCGCTGGCTCGAGATCTCCGGCGCCGGGCAGGTGCACCCGCAGGTGGTGCGCAATTACGGGCTCGACCCGGAGCGCTGGATCGGGTTCGCCTTTGGCAGCGGGCTGGAGCGACTGACGATGCTGCGCTACGGCATCGACGACCTGCGCCTGTTCTTCGACGGCGACCTGCGTTTTCTCAAGCAGTTCGCCTGACCGGTAACTAGAGCGGGGCGAACGCATGCAATTCTCCGAAAGCTGGCTGCGCTCGATGGTCGATCCCGCGTTGACCACGCAGGAGCTCGCCCACCTGCTGACCATGGCAGGGTTCGAAGTGGAATCCTGCGCTCCGGTCGCACCCGCATTCTCCAAGGTAGTGGTGAGTCAGGTTCGCGCCGTCGAGAAGCATCCCAACGCGGACCGGCTCACAGTGTGCACGGTGGACGCAGGGACTGGGAAGGCGCTCAGGGTCGTGTGCGGCGCGCCCAACGTCGTTCCTGGCATGAAGGCACCCTGCGCCCTGGTCGGCGCGCGCCTTCCAGGCGCAGAGCCGGGCCAACATTTCGAGCTCAAGCCCATGGCGATGCGCGGTGTCGAGAGCCAGGGGATGCTTTGCTCGGCACGTGAGCTGGGGCTATCTGATGACCACAGCGGCCTGCTTGCGCTCGACGCTGGCGCCCCGGTAGGCAGTGACTTACGCGAGTACCTCGCCCTGGACGATCACATCTTCACGATCAAGCTCACGCCGAATCGAGCCGACTGCCTCTCGATCCTGGGGGTCGCCCGCGAGGTCGCCGCGCTCACTGAGGCGATCCTGTCTCCGCCCGTCATTTCGCCCGTCCCACATGAGTGCGACGCGGTCTTTCCGGTCGCGATCTCCGACCCGGATGGCTGCGGGCGTTTCACTGGGAGGGTGATCCGGGATGTGAGCGCACAGGCCGCAACGCCGCAGTGGATGCGCCAACGGCTGGAGCGAGCGGGCCAGCGCTGCATTTCCGCTCTGGTAGACGTGACCAATTACGTCATGCTGGAGTTGGGGCGGCCACTGCACGTCTACGACGTGGACAAGCTCTCCGGGTTTATCGACGTGCGGTTCGGACGCGCCGGAGAGCGGCTCACGCTGCTTAGTGACCAGATCGTGGAGCTAAATCCCGACGTGCTGGCCATCACCGATGCCTCAGGCCCCATCGGCCTGGCCGGGATCATGGGTGGAGCGAGCACCAAGGCCGATGCCGATACGCGCCAAGTGTTCTTGGAGGCGGCCTTCTTCTTTCCCGCTGCTATTGCCGGCCGCGCGCGCCGGTTCAACTTCGCCAGCGATGCTTCACATCGTTTCGAGCGCGGCGTGGACTTCGATAACAATATCGCCGGCATCGAACGGGCCACGCAGCTGATCGTGGAGATTTGCGGTGGCAAACCCGGGCCGGTGGTGGACACGATCGCCCGCCTGCCCGAGCGCAGACCGCTGCGCATGCGCGTGACGCGCGCGCAGCGCATCATCGGCGTGACGATTCCCGCCGGGGAGATGGCAAACATCTTCGCGCGGCTGCGACTGCAGTTTCGGCGCGAAGGCAGTGGAGCAGACGAGGCATTCTGGGTTACCCCACCATCCTATCGTTTCGACCTCGAGATCGAGGAAGACCTGATCGAGGAAGTGGCTCGCGTGCATGGCTTCGAGCGCATTCTCGCACATCCGCCTCACGCTCCTGCAGTCATGCGCAGCGAACCCGAGACGCTCAGGTCTCTGCATGACTTGCGGGGCATGGTCGCGGCGGCAGACTACCAAGAGGTGATCAACTTCAGCTTCGTGGAACCCGAGTGGGAGGCGGATTTGGCCGGCAACCCGAACCCGATCCGGCTGCTCAACCCGATTGCGAGCCAGCTTTCCGTGATGCGCAGCACGCTGTTCGGCGGCCTGCTCGCCAATCTGCGCTATAACTTGAACCGCCGCGCGACGCGCGTGCGGGTATTCGAGGTGGGGCGCGTGTACCTGCGTGCGCCAGGCATGCCCGAGAGCGCTCTCGATGTTGCCGGAATCCGCCAGCCCATGCGAATCGCAGCCGCCGCTTTCGGGCCGGCCCTGGAGGAGCAGTGGGGCGTTGCCGCCCGCACGGTGGACTTCTACGACGTCAAGGGCGACCTGCAGAATTTGCTGCCGCGGCGCCAGGCCCGGTTTGAACCTGGCGCCCACCCGGCGCTGCACCCAGGGCGCTCGGCACGAGTCCTGCTCGACGGCCAGTCCATTGGGTGGATCGGCGAACTGCACCCCTTATGGCAACAGAAGTACGAGCTACCGGCGCCCGCGATCCTATTCGAAGTTGATGCGGCGCCGCTGCAACAGCTGGAGTTGCCCGCTTTCCGTGAGGTGTCGAGATTTCCGGCTGTTAGCCGCGACGTCTCGGTGATCGTGCCGGAGCCGGTCGCGATCCAGGCTATCCTGGATGATCTTGCGCTGCACAAACCAGCTCGGGTGGAGACCATCCGATTGTTCGACTTGTATCGGGGCCCGGGCGTGGAAAATGGGAAAAAAAGTCTTGCTTTCCGAGTGTTATTGCAAGATACTCAAAAAACAATGACGGATCCGGAAGTCGAATCGGCCGTGGCTCAGCTGGTGGAGCGTCTGGTTCGGCAATTCGGTGGAAAACTGCGCGACTAAGGGTGCGAGATGACGCTCACGAAGGCTGATCTGGCGGATCTGCTGTTCGAAAAGGTCGGTTTAAACAAACGCGAAGCCAAAGACATGGTCGAGTCTTTCTTCGAAGAAGTGCGCAAGGCCCTCGAGGCCGGGGAAGGTGTAAAGCTGTCCGGCTTCGGCAATTTCCAGTTGCGAGACAAGCCTCAGCGCCCCGGCCGCAATCCCAAGACCGGCGAGGAAATCCCGATTACCGCACGCCGCGTGGTCACTTTCCACGCCAGCCAGAAGCTGAAGGCTATGGTGGACAAGAACTACCATGGACGAGAGTCCGAGCAGCCCCAGCAAGCCTAGCCTGCCAGCGATCCCGGCGAAACGCTACTTCACCATCGGTGAGGTGAGCGAGCTGTGCGGGGTGAAGCCGCATGTACTGCGCTATTGGGAGCAGGAATTTACCCAGCTCAAGCCGGTCAAGCGCCGCGGCAACCGCCGCTACTACCAGCATCACGAAGTACTGCTGATTCGGCGCATCCGGCAGCTGTTGTACGAAGAGGGCTTCACCATCAGCGGTGCCCGTCATCGCCTTGAGCAGGCGGTGGAGCAAGCCACCAAATCCAGCCCCGGCTCGGCGGCAAAAGTGACGTCGTCCACTCTGCGCAAGGAGATCAAGAACGTCCTCGACTCGCTGCGCTGACGCGGCGCGGTGCACGATTCATGGCCGCCGGAGTGCTTCTGCTATAATCGCTCGCGAGTCGGGGCGTAGCGCAGCCTGGTAGCGTACTTGCATGGGGTGCAAGTGGTCGCTGGTTCGAATCCAGTCGCCCCGACCACTGCTCTGATCCGTCCGTTTCCAGATCTGAGCGACGCGCTCCGTCGCAGGGCTGATGAACCGCCCCCGCGGAAAGCATCGCCGTGCCGCCTTCGAGATGCGCATCCTGTTGAGTAACGACGACGGCTACTTCGCGCCAGGACTCTCGATTCTGGCCGACGCGCTCTCCCATCTGGCAGAGATCGTCGTGGTAGCTCCGGAGCGCGATCGCAGCGGAGCGAGCAACTCGCTCACCCTCGATCGTCCGCTCATGGTTCGCAACTCGCACCTCGGGTTCCACTACGTCAACGGCACTCCGACCGACTGCGTACACCTGGCGGTGACCGGCATGCTCGACCCGCTACCCGACATGGTGGTGTCGGGAATCAATCATGGCGCCAACATGGGCGATGACACGATCTACTCGGGTACCGTAGCCGCGGCAACGGAGGGCTTCCTGCTCGGCATTCCCTCCATCGCCGTTTCGCTCGCCAGTAAGTCGGAGGGCAACTATGCAGCCGCGGCGCGCGTGACGGGCGACCTGGTACGGCGTTTCCAGCAACGAGCACTGCTGCAGCCAATGCTTCTGAACGTGAATGTACCCGACGTGCCGTATGGCGAGCTGCGCGGCGTCAAGGTCACCCGGCTCGGAAGGCGGCACAAGGCCGAGGCCGTGATCAAGTCGAGCAACCCGCGCGGTGAGACTGTCTACTGGATCGGAGCCGCCGGCGACGCGGAGGACGCGGGTGAGGGAACCGACTTTCACGCGGTGTCGGAGCGGTTCGTGTCGATCACGCCATTGCAGATCGACCTCACGCATTTCGCGCAGCTCGACAATCTGCACGCGTGGCTCGCGGACAGTGCAGGCGCGCTTGAATCTGCGGTGGCCGATCCGGCGGAGGTCGCCGGACGCTAGGCGCAGCGTCCGGGTCCACTGCCGCAGCGCAGCCGATGAGCAGCAGGCATCTCGGCATCGGGATGACGTCCCAGCGCACGCGCATGCGCATGGTGGAGCGTTTGCGTGAGCAAGGCATCCGCGATGAGGCGGTCTTGGGGGCGCTGGGCGAAGTGCCGCGCCACATTTTTGTGGACGAGGCTCTGGCGCATCGGGCCTACGAGGACATTGCGCTGCCCATCGGCTTCGGGCAGAGCATTTCCAATCCTTGGGTAGTAGCGCGCATGCTGGAGCTGGCCCGCGCGGACAGCCCTCTGGACAACGTGCTCGAGGTCGGAACCGGCTGTGGTTATCAGGCGGCGCTGCTGTCGCGCCTGGCACAACGGGTCTGGTCCGTGGAGCGCATTTCGCAGCTGTTGATGCGCGCCCGCATCCACCTGCGCGAGTTGCGTATCACAAATGTCCGGGTCAAGCATGCGGACGGTCATCTCGGCCTGAAGGACGCCGCGCCCTTCGATGCGATCGTCATGGCAGCGGCCGCGTCCCACGTGCCCGAGGCGCTGCTGGAGCAGCTCGCCCCCAGCGGACGCTTGGTGATGCCGCTGGGCGGGCGAGACCAGTTGCTTACGCTCATCACCCGCGAAGCCGATGGCTTCTCCCGGCGCACGCTCGAGCCGGTACGCTTCGTCCCCTTGGTCCGTGGGGCGTCGGTATGAGGGGACGGAGCCGGCGACGATCGACGCGCTGGGCGACGCTGAGGATGGATGCGCGGGCCGCGATCGGGGTGCTTTGTGTAGGTTGCGCGCTGATGGCCGGATGCGAGACGGCCCCAGCTCCGGTTTCGCAGCGTCGCGTCGAAGAATATCGCAGGGCGCCGCCCGCACCTGCTACGCCCCCCAAGCCAGCGGCGTCCGACTCCGGCGCGGCAGCTGCCGCGACCACGCCGGCAACCCCCGCCACTAAGGCGGCCACACCCAAACCGAGTCCCGCGCCCGACACGAGCTCGGCGACTGCGGTCAAGGCACCCACCACCTCGGCGCCGAAGACGGCCCCGCCGAAACCGATGCCTGCGCCCGAAGCGAGCGCGGCAGTTGCGGCCAAGCCGGCGGCAACCTCCACCTCCAAGTCGACTGCACCCAAGACCGCTTCCCCCAGCGAGGAAGAGGTAGACGGCGATTCGCGTCCAGAGTCTTATACCGTGAAGCGCGGTGACACGGTGTATAGCATCGCGTTGGATGCCGGTCTGGACTACAAGGAGCTGGCGGCGTGGAACCAGCTCGACGATGCCAACGTCATCAGGGTTGGCCAGCAGCTGCGGCTGCGTCCCCCGGCAGGCTGGAAACCAGAGGCCGCCGACGCGGAAGGTGTGGTGGTGCGTCCCGCCACCGGCCAGCCACAGGTCGAGGCGCTGCCGCTCGAGGCGCCGCCGGCGGTGAAGTCCGCTCCCAAGGGCATCAAGGTGCCCTATTCCGAACAAGCGCTGGCGCAGCTCACGCGCGATCCGGGGAAAGCGCCGGCGACCGAGGCGAAGCCAACGGTCGAGCCTAAGGCGGATGCAAAGCCAGCAAACCCGTCTGCCCCTGCCGTCGCGCCGGTTTCACCGCCCGTATCGGCCCTCGCGAGGCCTCCGACATCGGCGGCGGTATCGACCAAGGGTTGGGAGCCGACCGCCCCGCCGGCGCAGGACTCGGCTCGATGGATCTGGCCGACGGCCGGTAAGCTGCTGCACCCGTTCAACCAGGGCTCCAACCCCAAAGGGGTCGCGATCGGAGGGAATCCGGGGCAGCCCGTCGTGGCCAGCGCGGGCGGAAAAGTCGTGTACAGTGGAAGCGGCCTGCGCGGCTACGGCAAGCTCATCATCATCAAGCACGACAACACCTACCTCAGCGTCTACGCTCACAACCGTGAGCTGCTGGTCAGAGAGGGAGAGCGCGTCAGCAAGGGCCAGAAGATCGCCGAGATGGGCAACATCGATTCGGAGCTGGTAGGCCTGCACTTCGAGATCCGGCGCCTGGGCAAACCGGTCGACCCGCTCGAGTATCTACCGCCGGACGGAGCCTCATGACCGCGGCGCATAGAACGCCGTGCTAGAGCGATCCCACTAACTTGCGCAGGCGGCGCGCTTCGGCATTGCCACCCCGGCCCGCGTAGCGCACGTTGATGTACAGCTCGACGATAGCGCGGATCCTTGGCTCCAGCGCCGGCTGTTCCACCGAGGCGCGCTGCGCGAAGTCGCACGGTCCTTCTCCTGGGCGCCTTTCGGTGCCGCGTTTTGCGAGCTTGCGACAGAAGGCGCGCCACATGCGCGCCGCGGGGTCTGGGCGCACGAGAAGCGGCTGCCGGAGCACCAGGAGCCCGAGCAAGGCGACGACGGCGCCCGCGACACTCATCAACAGGACTGTCAGCGTTTGCCAGGTGGGCGTGCGCCATCCCGTGTCGGTGAATAGCTTGGTTTGGCGGTCTGGCGTGTAACCCAATACCCATTGATTCCAGAAGTTCGCCATCGCATCCCACGTGAAGTGTATGCGGTTGAGCAACTCCCAGCGTCCTCGCACCGAAATGGGCAGCGGCTCGCCGGCCGGCAATGCGGCTGCGATGCCGGACTGAATGCGTGCCGGTGACACGGCCGCCGTCGGGTCCACGCGCACCCAGCCTTCCTCCCGCAGCCATACTTCGGCCCACGCATGCGCCTCTGATTGCCGCACGATCATGTAGTCGCTCAAGGGGTTCATCTCGCCCCCTTGGTAGCCGGTGACCACGCGAGCCGGAACCCCAGCGGCGCGCATCAGAAACACGAATGACGATGCATAGTGCTCGCAGAAGCCGCGGCGCGTCACGAACAGGAACTCGTCCACCGGATCATTCCCCAACTCGGGCGGGACCAGCGTGTAGAAGAACGGCTGCTGGCGGAAAAGACCCAGCGCGTTGCGGACGACATCCAGCTCGGTGGAAGACTGTTGCCGGATTTGGCGCCCCAGCTCCAGAGCCCTGGGGTTGTAGCCGCGCGGCAGTCGCAACGCTCGGCGTAGCAAGCCGGGCTGCTCATCAAGGCCGTACCTATAGCCCAGGTGTGAACTCACATCGTAGCGCAGTCGATTGCGGATCGGGCGCGTAGACAGCAGTTGATAGTCGTTTGTGAGGACGGTGTTGGGCGGTGCCCCAGTCGGCAGATCGATGGCGAACACCCAACGCATGTAGTGCGGCTCAAGCGTAACGGTATACTGGACCGGCGCAGTGGTGGCGTCATGATGCACGCCGCCGGTGGCGGTGGTGCCGGCCTCTCCGGTGGTCCACGTGCGGCCGTCGAAGTCCCACAGCACTGGCCCACGCCAGTACAAGCTCTGAGGCGGCGGTGCGGGCGAACCGAAGCGCACGCGGAAGGCGACATCATCGGACAAGCTGAGGCGGCTGAGAGAGCCGGGGGACATGTTGTCGGACAGCCCGCTCACACCGGTGGAGGTGGCCTGCGGGAAGCCAAATAGGGGTCCCTGCACGCGCGGAAAGAGCAGGAACAGGACGATCGTCAGGGGCGCAGCCTGCAGCATGAGAGTTACCGCAATGCGCAGCGCTTGCGCCGGGGCGAGCGTATGGCTGCGATCCTGAAGTGAGACCAGCGTGGCAGTGAGCCAGGCCATCACGGCTAGCATGTACAACGCGGTGGCAATGGTTTGCGAATAGAGGAAGTTGGTGATGATCAGAAAGAAACCGAGGCATACCGCTACCGTGGCGTCGCGCAGCGCCTTCACCTCCAGTACCTTGAGCCCGAGCATGATGGCGAGCAGCGCCACCGCCGCATCGCGTCCGAGTCGCGGGCCATAGCTGAAGACGACACCGGCAGTGCCCAGCACCGTAAGCGGAATCAGCAGCCATTTTCGGGGCAGCGTGCCATCGCGCCAGGTCAGCCAGCCGCGCCAGATGAACATGGCCGCGACCGTGCTCGAAACCCACACCGGCATGCGCTGAACATGTGGTATCAGCACGGCGACAAGCACGCCGAGCAAGGAGTACAACCCAGGGCTTCGCAGCGGCGCCGCGTCGATTCGCGTGTTCATTGCCGGAACAGCGCCAGCGCAGTGAGGCAGCGCTGCTCGTGCGCTGGGCCAGAGCCCGCCGCGATCACAGTAGAAGGCAGCCGCAGCCCATAGACATGTCCCGCGCGGGCGGCCTCCAGCACCCAGCGCGTCAGCCGCGAAAGGCGCGCCTCCAGCCCCAACTCTCTCGGCATCGCGTCCCAGTCGAGCCACAGCTCGCCTGCCGCGAGCCCGGAGAACTGTTTGGTCATGATCGGTTCGCCGCGCGCTGCGGCCTTCCACGCCACGTGCCGCAAGGAGTCGCCATGCTGGTAGGGGCGCAGGCCAGCAAAATCATCCTGGCCCCGACCCGTTTCCAGCCCGTTGGAATCGCCTGCAGTTGGAGCCGGCAGCGAAACGTACCCGGGTTCCGGCCGAGGATAAATCAGACAATGCGTGTCCGGCTCCAGGTTTGACCACGCGCGGAATAAGCCCAGCGGAAATGTCGTGAACACACGCAGGCGCCCAAGACGAAGCCGGCCCCTGCGCTGCGCCGGGACGCGGATCTGGACCATGGTGGTCTGACCGATGCCGACATCCACGAAGGTCGGTCGCTGATCTGCCGCTGCGAGCCCGATCGAGCGCCGCACCACGATGCCGGGGTCGTTAATCAGCACTGGGAACAGCGCGACGTCTCCGACGAACACGGGCTCGGGCCGCCCCGATGTGAGTTGCAGTCGCACCAGGTTGCGGAACGCGTGCAGGATCGAAACGACCGCGAGCCCGCTCGTGAGGAACGTGAGCACATAGCCCAGCCCGAGGTTGTAGTTGATGCAGCCGAGCAGCATGACCAGCGCCGTGGCGCCGAACAGGAGCCCTGCGCGGGTGGGCAGGATGTAAATCCGGCTCTGGGTGAGCGTTACTGAACCCGTCTCTCGCGCTGCCACGCGCCGCGATCGCAGCTCGGGCAGACGAAACTTGAGTGTTGAACTCGCGCGTGCCACGCGCCTCAGGGGATAGCGACCTCGGCGAGGAGCCGGCGAGCGATTTCCGCGCTGTCCCGCCCCTGTTGCCCGGGTGCCTGTAGACGGTGGCCGACAACACTGGGCAGCACAGCTTGCAGGTCCTCCGGCAGCACGTGACTGCGCCCCTCGAGCAAAGCCCACGCCCGTGCTGCGTGCAGCAAGTTCAAACCCGCGCGTGGGCTTAACCCGGTGACCAGCTCCGGCGATTGCCGGGTGTGCAAGATGATGGCCTGGAGATAGTCGTACAGCGCCGGGGAGGCGAACACTGCCCGCACCGACTGTTGCAGCGCACTCAACTCCTCGGCCGTCACGCAGCGTTTCAGCTCGGCCATCATGTCGCGTCGGTCGCGGCCTTCCAGGAGCGAGCGTTCCGCGCGAGCATCCGGGTAACCCAGCCGCAGGCACATGAGGAAGCGGTCGAGCTGGGATTCCGGCAGCGGGAAAGTGCCGACCTGGTAGGAAGGGTTCTGCGTCGCGATGACAAAGAATGGGTCGGGCAGCTCACGCGTTTCGCCCTCCGTGGTGACCTGATGCTCCTCCATCGCCTCCAGCAGTGCGCTCTGCGCCTTGGGCGTGGCGCGATTGACCTCATCGGCCAAGATCATCGAAGCAAAGATCGGCCCGGCGTGAAATTTGAAGCTGCCGGCCTGGCGATCGAAGATGGATACGCCTATGATGTCCGCTGGCAGCAGGTCGCTGGTGAACTGGATGCGCTGGAAGCGCAGCCCCAGCGAATTGGCCAGGGCATGGGCCAGCGTGGTCTTGCCCACGCCGGGCAGATCTTCGATCAGCAGATGCCCGCGCGCGAGCAGGCAAGCTAGCGTAAGCCGGATCTGCGTTTCCTTCCCCAGGATGATCCCGCTGACTTGGTCTATGACTCTGCGCAGCCCATCGAGGGCGCCATCCAGGTCCGCCCCGACTGGGGGAAGGGGGTGTTGCGGCCGATACCGCCGGCTGCCGCGATCGGCTGCGATCAACCGCGCTGCAAGTGAATCACGCTGCATAGCTTTTGCCCTTGCTAGAAAACTTTCACCACGCGCCGCAGGAGCGGATCATCGGGCGCACGCTGTAGCTCGAAGCCGAGCGAGACCATCAAGCCCAGCATCTGCATGTTACTCGCCAGCACGTCACCCCAGATGCGCCGCAGCCCGATAGCGCGCGCCGCGCGCATCAGCTCACACAGCAGCCGCGTTCCCACGCCGCGATTCTGCCATTCGTCGGTGACCACGACGGCGAACTCGGCGCTTGTACGATCGGAGTCTGCCACGCAGCGCGCCACGCCGATGAATTTGGTGCTGGCGCCTTCACCGACGACCGCTGCCAGCGCGAGCTCGCGTTGAAAGTCGGGATGGGTGAAACGGTACAGCATGTCGGGGGGCAGCTCCCGAAGCGTGGTCATGAAACGGAAATAGCGCGACTCGGGCGAGAGCGCGCGCACGAAAGCCTGTTCTCGGTCGGCGTCCTCGGGCTCCATCGGCCGGATCACGATGTCGGTCCCGTCGCGCAGTCGCGCACGAACCGGGTACAGGGCCCGGGCCGGAGATGGACTGCCCGTGGGAAGCTGGGGCGAGTTGCTGGATGCGACGTCCATCTGGGCATTGATCGGGGCCTGCCCGTGCGCGAGGTCTCGACATCATAGCCCAGCGCGCATAAGGCACGAAGCATGCCACTGCCGCGCTTGAATCGGCGTCCGTCGGCTCGGCTGCACCCGCTCCAATGGCGGCGCGTGGACTTCGCCGGCCTGACGCTCTAGGATGTACGGCCGAACGCGAAATGCCCCAGCTTGCGCGTACTCAAGCGTGCTCTATGCAAACCGCCTTCATCACTCACCCCGACTGCCAGCTGCACGACATGGGGCGCCATCATCCCGAGTGTCCCGAGCGTCTCCAGGCGATAGCGGATCGGCTGATCGCCTCAGGGGTGCTGAGTTGCCTGGTCGAGTATGACGCGCCCGCCGCCACCCGTGAGCAGCTGGCGCGCGTGCACGAAGGCGAATACGTGGACGCAGTTGCGGCAGCGGCTCCGGCTGCGGGGATCGTGCATCTTGATCCAGACACGGCAATGAACGCACATTCCTACGCGGCGGCGCTGCGCGCGGCCGGGGCAGCAGTGCTGGCCACTGATTTGGTGTTGGAGGCTAGGGCGGCGAACGCCTTTTGCTGCGTCCGGCCGCCCGGGCACCACGCCGAGCGCCGACGTGCCATGGGATTCTGCTTCTTCAATAACGTCGCAGTCGGCGCCGCACACGCCCTGAACGCGCATGGGCTCGAGCGGGTGGCGGTGGTTGACTTCGACGTCCACCATGGCAACGGCACCGAGGACATCTTTCGTGACGACCAGCGGGTGCTGATGGTGTCCACCTTCCAACATCCGTTCTATCCCTACAGCGGAATCGACGGACGGTCCGAGCGGATGGTGAATATCCCGTTAGCGGCGTATACCGATGGCGGCGGGTTCAGGCGCGCGGTCGAGTCGCATTGGCTGCCCGCGCTGGATCGTTTCCAGCCGCAAGCCATCTATATCTCCGCCGGTTTTGATGCCCACCGCGAAGACGACATGGCGTCGCTCGGCCTGGTCGAGGCCGATTACGTGTGGGTAACGGAACGAATTAGGGACATCGCCAGGCGGCACGCTTCCGGCCGCATCATCTCGGTGCTGGAGGGTGGCTATAACCTGGGCGCGCTGGGGCGGAGCGTCACGGCCCATATCAAGGTCCTGGCCGGCGTCTGAGCTGGCGCTCAGCGTTCCGGCCCAATCAGCAATGCCGCACCCACGTGGCGGTCCTCGGACAGCAGGATGTTGTAAGTCCTGCACGCGGCGTGAGTGTCCATCACCTCGAGCGCCGTGCCTGCTTCACGTAACGCCCTGGTAGCTAGAGGATGCGGGAAGCGCAGCTGGGCACCAGTCCCCAGGATAAGGATTTCCAGCGATAGCCCGGCAAGCTGGGACAACGTACTCTCGGTCAGGTCATCGAAGCCGACGACCTCCCAGCCCAGAACGCGATCCGGGAGCACGATCAGGCTGTGCTCGTACCGCTCGCCGTTTACAGCCACGTAGCCGGGGCCGTAACCCGAGAACAGCTTGCGGCCTTCGGCGCGCGCCAGATGCAGCTTCATGCTGGGGATTTGCTGGAGGCAATGGCGTCCGGTAACATTGTACCTTTAACATCAAAACGTTAACTCAGGAGCCCCGACGCTCCTTGGAGCGCAAAATCGATGGAGCAGTTCCCGCGCATCGGGCGCCTGCCGCCCTACGTGTTCAACATCACGGCTGAACTCAAGGCCGCCGCCCGTCAGCGCGGTGAGGATGTCATCGACTTCGGCATGGGCAATCCGGATCAGCCTACACCGAAGCACATCGTGGACAAACTGATCGAGACCGCACAGCGCGGCGACACGCACCGCTATTCGGTGTCGAAAGGCATTCGCCGCCTGCGCAAGGCGATCTGCAATTGGTACCGTTGGCGTTATCAAGTGGAACTGGACGCCGATCGGGAAGCCATCGTCACCATCGGGTCCAAGGAGGGCATCGCGCACCTGGCGTTGGCCACTCTCTCATCCGGCGACATCGTGCTCGTTCCCAATCCCAGCTATCCGATCCACATCTACGGCCCCGTCATCGCGGGCGCCGACATCCGGCACGTCCCGATGTTGCCCGGGCTGGATTTCTTCGACGAGCTCACCAAGGCGATCACGGATTCCTATCCGAAGCCCAAGATGCTCATCCTCAATTTCCCTGGCAATCCCACTACCCAGTGCGTGGACCTCTCGTTCTTCGAGCGCATCGTGGCGTTGGCCAGGGAGAACGGGATCTATGTGGTGCACGATTTCGCGTACGCCGACATTGTGTTCGATGGCTATCGCGCCCCATCCATCATGCAGGTGCCCGGCGCTAAGGAGGTGGCGGTCGAGTTCTTCACGCTGTCAAAGAGCTACAACATGGCTGGCTGGCGCGTGGGCTTCATGGTCGGGAACCCGGACCTCGTGGCGGCGCTGGCCCGCATCAAGAGCTACCACGACTACGGCACTTTCACGCCCATCCAGGTGGCTTCGATCGTCGCGCTGGAAGGTCCGCAAGAGTGCGTCGAACAGACCCGGACGACGTACCAGAAGCGGCGCGATGTCTTGTGCGCGGGACTCAACGGTGTCGGCTGGCAGGTTAGCGTTCCCAGGGCCACCATGTACGTTTGGGCCCCCATCCCGGCGGCCTATCGCGATATGGGCTCGCTGGAGTTTGCCAAGAAGCTTCTGGCCGATGCCAAGGTGGCCGTCTCGCCCGGCATTGGCTTCGGTCAGTACGGGGACGATCACGTACGCTTCAGCATGATCGAGAACGAAGCCCGCACGCGGCAAGCGCTCCGCGGCATTCGCGATATGTTCCGTCGCGATGGGCTGCTGAAGGTTGCCGCGGCGGGTTGAGCCGAGTTCAGCCGCGCCCTGTCATAGTCGTCCCACCGTCGCCATGGAGATCATTCGCGTCACCGACGACGATCATCGAGTGATCGAACCGGACTGGCTGCCACGCGCGGAAGCGGTCCACCGCCAGCTGCGCCCGCAGCTGCCGGCTGACTATAGCGGCAAGATGCGGGCGATATTCGCAACCGGGGGCGAGATGTGCATCGCGGTCCGGGAAGGAGAAGTCGTGGGCGTAGCCCTGTTTCGGTGGTACGAGAATACGCATGCAGGGCGCAAGTTCTACGTCGATGACCTGGTTACGGACGAGGCTGCGCGCTCGAGCGGCGTCGGGCACGCATTGCTGGCGTTCCTGGAGAAACTGGCGCGCAGCCGGGGCTGTAGCGGCCTGGAATTGGATTCGGGCTTGCACCGCAAACGCGCGCACAGATTCTATTTCCGCGAAGGCTTCCTCATCTCCTCCTTCGCATTTCGCAAAGAGTTCGAATGAAACCAATCAACGTCGGACTGCTGGGCATCGGCACGGTAGGCGGGGGAACTTTCGCGGTCCTGCGCCGCAACCAGGAGGAGATCACGCGCCGCGCGGGGCGCGCCATCACGCTCAAGATCGTCGCCGATAAGGACTTGGAGCGAGCCAAGCGCGTCGTGGGGGACGCGGCTGCGGTGACTGCGGATGCGTGGTCCGTGGTGGGCAATGCCGACATCGACATCGTGGTCGAATTGATCGGGGGTACCAGGGTTGCGAAAGACCTAATCATGCTGGCGATCGAAAACGGCAAGCACGTGGTCACAGCGAACAAAGCACTGCTGGCGGAGCATGGCACCGAGATCTTCTCTGCGGCGCAGAGAAAGGGTGTGATGGTGGCCTTCGAAGCCGCGGTGGCGGGTGGTGTCCCGATCATCAAGGCTTTGCGCGAGGGCCTGACCGCCAATCGCATCGAATGGATTGCCGGGATCGTCAACGGGACCAGCAACTTCATCCTGTCGGAGATGCGCGACAAGGGCGCGAGCTTCGAGGAAGCGCTGAAACAGGCGCAGGCGCGCGGCTATGCGGAGGCCGATCCGAGCTTCGATATCGAAGGCATCGACGCGGCCCACAAACTCACCATCATGTCCGCCATCTCCTTCGGTATCCCCATGCAGTTCAGCAAAGCGTATACGGAGGGGATCTCCAAGCTGACCAGACAGGACATCCGCTACGCCGAAGAGTTGGGCTATCGCATCAAGCTGCTTGGCATTACTCGCCGGACGCGCAAAGGGATCGAGTTGCGCGTGCATCCGACCCTGATTCCGGCGCGGCGCCTGATCGCCAACGTGGAAGGCGTGATGAATGCGGTCCTGGTCAAGGGCGATGCCGTGGGCCAGACGTTGTACTACGGCGCCGGCGCGGGAGCCGAGCCGACCGCCTCCGCGGTGGTGGCGGATCTGGTCGACGTCACGCGCATGCATACCGCGGATCCGGAGAATCGCGTACCGCACCTGGCGTTTCAGCCGGACGCGCTCTCCGATACGCCGATCCTGTCCATGGAGGAAGTCGAGACGGCCTACTATCTGCGGTTGCGTGTCCTGGATAGGCCCGGGGTGCTGGCCGACATTACGCGCATTCTCGCCGACCGTGCTATCTCCATCGATGCGATGGTCCAAAAGGAGCCAGGCGAGGGTGAAGAGCAGGTCGACATCATCATGCTCACGCATCTGACAGTGGAAAAGAACGTCAACGCGGCCATCGCACTCATCGAGAAGCTGCCGGTCAACGTCGGAAAAGTCACACGCATCCGACTAGAAGAATTGGCCGCATAGTGCTCTACGTCAGCACCAGGGGCGGCATGCAGGCCCAACGGTTCTCTCAGGTCCTGCTCGAGGGGTTGGCGCCCGACGGCGGTCTGGTCGTACCTCAGAGCTATCCTCGGCTCGGCCATGAGGAGCTGGTCCGATGGCGCGGGCTGCCCTACGCTGCGCTTGCCTTCGAGATTCTCCGTCGCTACGCCGATGACATTCCCGAAGCCGACCTCCGGGAGCTCATCGATCGTACCTACACCGCGCAGGTGTTTGGCAGCACCGATGTCACGCCGGTCAGGCCGCTGCAGTCGGGCGTGCACCTGCTGGGCCTTTCCTACGGGCCGACACTGGCTTTCAAAGACCTGGCCATGCAGCTGCTGGGGAATCTGTTCGAGTACCTGGTGGCGAAGGCGAGCAGCGAGCTGAATATTCTCGGCGCGACCTCGGGGGATACAGGCTCGGCCGCCGAGTACGCGATGCGTGGCAAGCGTGGGCTACGGGTTTTCATGCTTTCGCCCTACGGCCGGATGAGTCCGTTCCAGACCGCGCAGATGTATTCGCTGCTCGACGCCAATATTTTCAACATCGGCATCCGCGGTGTGTTCGATGATTGCCAGGACATCGTCAAGGCCGTAAGCCGAGACGCCGAATTCAAGGCGCGCATGCGGATCGGGACGGTCAACTCCATCAACTGGGCCCGCGTCGTCGCCCAGGTGGTGTACTACTTCAAGGGGTACCTGGCGGTGGCCAAGGAGGTGGGCCAGCCGGTATCGGTGGCCGTGCCGTCGGGCAACTTCGGCAACATCTTCGCCGCCCACATTGCCCGGCAGATGGGTCTGCCTCTCCGGCGACTGATCCTCGCGACCAACGAAAACGACGTGCTGGACGAGTTTTTCCGCACCGGGCGCTATCGCGTGCGCGCTGCGGCCGAGGTCAAGCACACCTCCAGCCCATCGATGGACATTTCCAAAGCTTCGAACTTCGAGCGCTTCATCTACGATGTCACAGGAGCGGATGCGCCAGCTGTGGCTCAATTGTGGCGCAAGGTCGAGGGCGAAGGAGGCTTTGACCTGGCATCGACGCCCTATCGGGAGCGCCTAGCCGGCTTCGGTTTCGTATCCGGCTCGAGCACACATGCGGACCGCCTGGAGACCATCCGGCGCGTCTACCGCGACACGGGGAACATCATCGACACGCATACCGCAGACGGGGTCAAGGTCGGGCTGGAGCGCCTTGAACCTGGCGTCCCGCTTCTTTGCCTAGAGACGGCGTTACCAGTCAAATTCGCCGCCACCATCCGCGAGGCGCTGGGACGCGACCCCGAGACGCCAGCCGGCTTCGAGGGTCTCGAGAGCAGGCCGCAGCGGGTACAAGTGATGGACGCTGACTCGCAAGCCGTGAAGGGCTTCATCGCCCGGCATTGCGAGGCGAGGCCGTGATGACGGCGCAGGGTGGCAGCAGCGGGTTCGACGACGCGCGTGAATTCTGGGACCAGCGGTACCGGACGCCGGAATATATTTTTGGCACTGAGCCCAATGTCTTCCTGGCGAGCCAGGTCAATCGGTTCAAGCCAAAGGATCGAGTGCTCGACGTCGGCTGCGGCGAAGGGCGCAATAGCGTCTGGCTCGCGGGGTTAGGCTGCGATGTCACGGGTCTTGACGTCTCGCCATTGGCATTGGACAAGGCGAGGAGGCTCGCCTCCGGCAAAGGCGTTGCGGTTCAGTACGTTCAGACCGACATCCGCGACTGGCGATGGGACCCCGCGCAGTTCGACGCCGTGGTCTGCGTCTTTATCCAGTTTGCCGAGCCCGAGCAGCGCGCGCGGCTGTTCGACGGCTTCATGACCACGCTCAAGGCCGGCGGAATGCTGGTGCTGCAGGGTTACACGCCCAAGCAAGTGGAGTACAAGACCGGAGGCCCGCCGCGCCCCGATCACATGTACACGGCGGAATTGCTGCGGGGCGCCTTCGCAGGCATGGAGATCCTGCATCTGCGAGAGCACGAAGAAGTCCTGGCGGAGGGCATCAAACATGTGGGTCGCTCCGCGCTCATCGACCTGGTGGCTCGCAAGCCGCCCGATGCTCTCGAAAAGAGCTAGCTTGCGACGAGCGCCTGGGATAGCTCGTCCAGACTCTTCAGTGAGCAGTGTGGGGCGTAGCCGAGAGCATCGGCCTGCGCGCGCGCGCGGTTGATCCAGAAGGTGCGGAAGCCAAAAGAGGTCGCGCCGCTCGCGTCCCAGTAGTTGGACGAAACGAAAACGATTCCCTCCCGCGGTACACCCAGCTGGTCGACTGCCAGCTGATAGACGCGCGGATGGGGTTTGAAGACACGCACGAGGTCCACGCTGAGCACGGCGTGGAACAGCGGTTCGAAGCCTGCATTGCGCACAACTGCGCGCAGCATGTCGGGCGAGCCGTTGGACAAGATGGCGAGCTTTCTGCCGGCCAGCGATTGCAGCGCGGAGGACACCTCGGGATAGGGGCTCAAATGCCGGTACTCTTCCATCAGCGACTGACGAGTCGGATCGTCGAGCGCTAGCGCCAGACTCCCGCACGCATAGTTCAGTGCGCCGCGCGTAACGGACTCGAAGTCCTCGTAGCGACCCATCAGGCTACGCAGCCAGGTGTACTCGAGTTGCTTGCTGCGCCACAGCTGCGACAGCGACTCCCCGCGCGCCGGGAACAGCCGCTCGCAACGCCTGATTACCGAATGCACGTCGAACAGGGTGCCGTAGGCGTCGAACACTACGGCCTGGATCGGCTCAACCACGTCGCCTCTAGGGGGTCCCACCCTGAAGGTTTGCAGGCACCGCCTCTACTATTCTCTTCGGGTGCGGCAGATCCAGATGCCTCATGATCTCGATGAACTGCTCGCGGCTCACGTTGGCCAGCCGTGGATTGGTTCGCTTCCCTTCGCCGATCGTGCTGACCCATCGATCATGGTAATCGTGTCCGGGGTACACCAGCGTGTCGTCGGGCAGGGTGAACAGTCGCCGCGTGATGCTGTCGTAGAGCACCCCGGCGTCGCCGAGCTGAAAATCGGTGCGCCCGCAGCCACCGATGAGCAAGGTATCTCCGGTCAGCAGTCGATCGCGCCAGAGGTAGCAGGTGCTCCCCGGGGTGTGTCCGGGCGTGGCGATGGCGTGGACCACTTCGGCGCCGAATCCGATCCGGTCGCCGTCTTCGAGCAGCCAATCGAACCCTGACGCTCCGCAGTGTCGACTGACTGCGCTGCGCGCGCCGGTCTGCGCCCGGAGGGCCTTCGCGCCCGTGACGTGATCGGCGTGGACGTGAGTCTCGAGAATATAAGCGAGCCGCAGTCCCAGCTCGCTGAGCAGCCTGAGATCGCGTGTTGCCTGCTCCCGCACCGGATCGACGATTATTGCCTCGCCGCTAGCCGTGTCCCCCAAGAGGTAGGTGTAGGTTGACGACTCGGCATCAAACAGTTGGCGGAATATCATCGCCCGTGCTCTTGGTTTACAGAGGCTGCTTGACCGTTACGGCACCGCGCACCTGACCGGCGCTGTAACCGGTGGCCCGGTCGTGCGGGTACTCTGTTGTCAGCCGTTCTCGCACAGCCATGGGTATGGTTTCCGCAGTACCATGACACGTAAGGCAGAGCGGCTGGACCGGTATCGCTTTCATGTAACGATAGTACCGACCAGCGGGTTCCTCCGCCACGGCACCCAGCTCCAGCGTTTCGGCCTTTTCGCCTGCCGCGGCGCGCCGGTCGAACTGCTCCAGAACCTGCTGTTCCCAGGCGTCCGGCGCACCCAGGAGAGGGTTGCGCGTCTTTAGGCTGACACGCGAGACGCGCCAGCCTTTCTCGCGTGAGATGCGCCCAGCGAGCTCCGGCGCGATAGTCTTGCAAACGGCGACGGCAGCGTCCGGGCCGCCCTTGGCCAGCTCTGCTCGCAGCTGCGCGCCTAGCTGCTGGATGAGCTGTCCCGCCGTCTCACGGCTGGCTGCCATGAGGGCGTCGAGATCCTGCGCCGCAGCCGGGAACGGGGCGAGGGCCAACAGCAACAGGGCTCCGAACGCAGCGCGAGGTATCACGGGGTCCTCCGGTCGAGTCTGTCGTTGCGATAGTTTACCCGGCGGTCGGGCATCTTCGTTAAGCCAGCCCTCCAGGCGGTGGGCTTGGAGAGTCGTTGAAATGCCCTGTCGAGCCCCAATGTAGCTCGCGAGCTCAGAGTTTCACGGGAGGACACAACATGCGCTTCGACAAGTTCACGACCAAGTTCCAGCAGGCCTTTGCGGAGGCCCAGAGCTTGGCGGTCGGTAGCGACAACCCCTATATCGAGCCGCAGCATCTGCTGCTGGCGTTGATCGACCAGCAAGATGGCGGCACGGCCTCGATCCTGGCTAAAGCCGGGGTCAACGTTCCGGCCCTGCGCGAAGCGCTGCGCTCCAGCACCGCACGCCTGCCGAAAGTGGAAGGGCACGGCGGCGAGGTGAACGTCTCCCGCGAGCTATCCAATCTGCTGAACCTCACCGACAAGGAAGCCCAGAAGCGAGGCGACCAGTTCATTGCGTCCGAGCTGTTTCTGCTGGCCTTGACGGACGACAAGGGAGAAACTGGGCGGCTGTTCAAGCAGCACGGTGCCAACCGCGAGCATCTGGAACGCGCCATCGAGGCGGTCCGCGGGGGCGAGTCGGTTTCCAACCCGGAGGCCGAGGGGCAGCGTGAAGCCCTTGCGAAGTACACCCTGGATCTGACCGAACGCGCACGCCAGGGCAAGCTGGATCCGGTCATCGGTCGCGACAACGAGATCCGCCGCACCATCCAGATTCTGCAGCGCCGGACCAAGAACAACCCGGTGCTGATCGGCGAACCGGGTGTGGGCAAGACCGCCATCGTGGAGGGGCTCGCTCAGCGCATCGTTGACGGTGAGATTCCCGACACACTCAAGGACAAGCGCCTGCTGGTTCTGGACATTGCATTGCTGCTTGCCGGGGCCAAGTACCGCGGCGAGTTCGAGGAGCGGCTCAAATCCGTGCTCAAGGAGATCTCCCAGGACGAGGGCCGGACGATCGTCTTCATCGACGAAATCCACACCATGGTCGGGGCGGGCAAGGCCGAGGGCGCGATCGACGCCGGCAATATGCTCAAGCCGGCGCTGGCCCGCGGCGAGCTGCACTGCATCGGGGCCACTACCCTGGACGAGTATCGCAAGTACATCGAGAAGGACGCTGCGCTCGAGCGGCGTTTTCAGAAGGTTCTGGTGGACGAGCCGAGCGTCGAGGACACGATTGCCATCCTGCGCGGCCTCAAGGAGAAGTACGAGGTCCATCACGGTGTGGAAATCACCGATCCGGCAATCGTGGCCGCGGCCGAGCTGTCGCACCGTTATATCACCGACCGGTTCCTACCGGATAAGGCCATTGACTTGATCGACGAGGCGGCCGCTCGCATCAAGATGGAGATCGACTCCAAGCCTGAGGAGTTAGACAAGCTCGAGCGCCGGCTGATCCAGCTGAAGATCGAGCGGGAGGCGGTGAGGAAGGAGAAGGACGACGCGTCGCGCAGGCGTTTGACACTGCTGGAAGAGGAGATCGCAAAACTGGAGCGCGAGTTCGCCGACCTGGAAGAGGTCTGGAAGGCCGAAAAGGCCCAGGTCCAGGGCGCGCAGCACATCAAAGAAGAGCTCGACAAGCTCAAGGTCGAGATGGAGGCAGCCAAGCGCAAAGGCGACTGGCAGCGGGTTGCCGAGCTGCAGTATGGCCGCATCCCGCAGCTTGAGTCCCAGCTGAAGAAGGCCGAGACCGCGGAGAGTTCACAGCTGAAGCACAAGCTGGTGCGGACGCAGGTCGGCGCTGAAGAAATTGCGGAGGTCGTGTCGCGCGCCACCGGCATCCCGGTGTCCAAGATGTTGCAGGGTGAGCGCGAAAAGCTGTTGCGCATGGAAGAGGCGCTGCACCAGCGCGTTGTCGGGCAGGACGAAGCCGTGCGCCTGGTCTCCGACTCCATCCGCCGTTCGCGTGCCGGGCTGGCGGATCCCAATCGGCCATACGGTTCGTTTCTGTTCCTTGGGCCGACCGGGGTGGGAAAAACAGAGCTGTGCAAGGCTCTGGCCGCGTTCTTGTTCGACTCCGAGGATCACTTGATCCGCGTCGACATGTCCGAGTTCATGGAAAAGCACTCCGTGGCGCGACTCATCGGCGCGCCGCCTGGCTATGTCGGCTACGAGGAGGGCGGTTATCTGACCGAGGCCGTGCGGCGCAAGCCGTATTCGGTGATCTTGCTGGACGAGGTGGAGAAGGCGCACCCAGACGTATTCAACGTGCTGCTGCAGGTCCTGGATGACGGGCGCATGACCGACGGCCAGGGGCGCACCGTTGACTTCAAGAACACGGTGATCGTGATGACCTCGAACCTGGGGTCGCAAATGATCCAGCAAATGGCCGGAAGCGACTATCAGGCCATCAAGGTTGCCGTGATGGCGGAGGTCAAGAACTATTTCCGGCCCGAGTTCATCAATCGCATCGACGAGGTAGTGGTATTCCACGCGCTAGACGAGAAGCACATCCAGTCCATTGCCAAGATCCAGCTTGGCCTCCTGGAGAAGCGTCTCGCCGGGATGGACATGAGGCTTCGAGTGAGCGATGCGGTGCTCGCCGAATTGGCCAAGGCGGGATTCGATCCGCTCTTCGGCGCTCGGCCGCTCAAGCGCGCCATCCAGTCCGCGATCGAGAATCCGCTCGCGAAGGAGATTCTGGAGGGCCGGTTTGGCCCCAAGGACGTGATTGCGGTCGACTACACCGGCGGGCGCTTCACGTTCGCGCGCGTGCATAGCGGCGAACGGGCCAAAGCGGCATAGGGGCTTCGGCAAGAGAGGTCCCGGCACCGGGTCGGTACGCTCCGCGGAGCGCGCATGACAGGGCTGGCCGTGCGCGGTGCGCGCACTGGCCGACAGAGTTTCTACTCGCGCAAGCATCAGCGGCCTGGAACCTGACTGCCCTTTGTCGGATAATCCAGCGCATTTGCGTTCACCGCCGATCCGGTCTCCAGGGCCTGCACGGAAGGTGCAATTTATGGTGTTTAAACAATGCACTACACCGCAGGCGAGGTAGCTGACGCGGGGTCGTTCGCCCCTCCCCAGCCGGATCCTGAGATCGGGCAAGCGGGAGAGCCGCCGGTCGCTCGACTGTACGGTCAGCCGGTAACCAACATACCGTCCGATCTTTTCATTCCGCCCGACGCTTTGCGCGTCATGCTCGAGGCGTTCGAGGGTCCGCTGGATCTGCTGTTGTACTTGATACGCCGGCAGAACCTGGATGTCCTCGACATTCCCATGGCTCAGTTGACTGCCCAGTACATGGCGTATGTGGACATCATGCGGGCCCACCAGTTGGAACTCGCCGCCGAATACCTGCTGATGGCCGCGCTGTTGATCGAGATCAAGTCCCGCATGCTGCTTCCCCGGCCGCGACTTGAGGAGCCGGAAGCTGACCCGCGTGCCGAACTGGTCCGCCGCCTCCTGGCGTACGAGCAAATCAAGAAGGCCTCGAACAAGCTGAACGAGCTGCCTCAGCTTGGGCGCGACTACCAGCTCGCGTGTGTGTGGGTCGAGAGCGCGATGACTTTGCGCCTGCCGAGTGTGCGCATGGAGGATCTCCACAGCGCATGGTTGGGACTCATTGCGCGTGCGAAGGCCGCACGGCACCACAAAGTAACGCGAGAGCAGCTGTCAGTGCGCGAACGAATGAGCTCAATCCTGCGGCGTCTGCAGGGGCATGGATTCCTGGAGTTTACGCAGCTGTTCAATCCGCTGCGGGGAATCGCCGATCTCGTTGTTACCTTCCTGGCGATTCTAGAGTTGGCGCGCGAGAGTCTGATCTACATCACTCAGCAGGGAAGCCTGTCCCCCATCTACGTCAAAGCCCACGATGGTCCAGTCGTCTGAGGACTTGTCGCAAGTAAAGGTGGTTCTCGAGACCGCGTTGCTGACCAGCCCCGAGCCGCTGCCGGTCAGCGACCTGTGCAGGCTCTTCGACCCGCAAATTAGCGCCGACCTCGTGCGCCGGGTACTCGATGATCTGCGCACGGACTGGCAGGGCCGCGGCGTGGAACTCGTCAACGTCGCCAGCGGCTGGCGTTTTCAATCCCGCGCCGAGTACCAGGAGTTTCTTGACCGCCTGAACCCGCAAAAGGCGCCACGGTACTCGCGAGCTGTCTTGGAGACGCTCGCAATCATCGCGTATCGGCAGCCCGTGACGCGCGGGGACATTGAAGGAATCCGGGGTGTTTCGGTCTCGAGCGGGGTGCTCAAGGCCCTTGAAGCGCGCGGGTGGATCGACGTAGTAGGACACCGCGAGGTGCCAGGCCGACCAGCGCTGTATTCCACTACGAAGGCGTTCTTGGATGACTTGAACCTTCGATCGCTGGACGAGTTACCCCCCCTGGATGAGCTCGGAACGCTTCTGGAGGCAGATCCGAAGGCGGTCAGTGAACTGTTCGAGTCGTCAGAGCCCGACCCGGCCCTCCACGCAGCGGACCAAGACCCAATGCTCGAGCCCCTGGATCGCGTGACCGGCGAGGAGTAGCCCCGTGCACTCCATACTTGTGGTCAACCCCAAGGGCGGATCAGGGAAAACCACCGTCGCGACTAACCTTGCGGCCGGTCTGGCAAGCCGCGATGAGCAGGTCTATCTCTGGGACCTCGACCGCCAGCAATCGTCGTTGACGTGGCTTGCCATGCGGCCGCCGCATGTTGCGCCAGTCAACCGCCTGGACCGGCGCGAAGACGAAGGCGAGCCTGACCTGGGCAAAGGGAGGTGGCTGGTGATGGACTCGCCAGCCGGAATACACGGCAAGAATCTATCCCACGCGCTGAAGATCGCCCAAAAGGTGCTGGTCCCGATCCAGCCGTCGGTATTCGACATGGCGGCCACCAGCGCTTTCCTGCAAGTCCTTCGCGATGAAAAGGCGGTGCGAAAGAACAGGGCGTTCGTTGGCATTCTCGGCGTTCGGGTGGATCCCAGGACCAAGGCGGCTGCTACCTTGGAGGCTTTTCTCGAACAGTTCGGCTTGCCGATTCTCACCTACCTGCGGGACAGTCAGATCTACCCAAACGCTGCTTTCAACGGGCAGAGCATCTTCGACCTGCCGCACTACATGACCGAGCGTGACCGCGAGCAGTGGTCACCTGTACTCGAATGGGTTGCGGCTCTCGACTGACCTCGATTTCACTTTCTTGACGTGGCGTTGCCAGGCCCACTATAATTCCGCCTCTTAAACGGGCGCGGGGTGGAGCAGTCTGGCAGCTCGTCGGGCTCATAACCCGAAGGTCGTAGGTTCAAATCCTGCCCCCGCAACCACCGCTCTTTAAAAATCTACCAGCCGATAGGTGTGGGCACTTTGCCGGGTGTCCTGAGCTAGTCTTGTCTGAATCGGGCGCAAGCCCGGTGTGCGACGAGACTGGTTTCGGGGCGCAAGAATTGAAGTGCTCGCACGGTAAGAGGTTTTGGCTTTGCACTCGAAGGGGTGCAAGGCTTGGACCGAGATAGATTTCTTTGCGAGTCTTGAGGGATTGAACTGAAGAGTTTGATCCTGGCTCAGATTGAACGCTGGCGGCATGCCTTACACATGCAAGTCGAACGGCAGCACGGGGGCAACCCTGGTGGCGAGTGGCGAACGGGTGAGTAATACATCGG
>Ga0335084_10000662_pt1 | contig 29956 bp, 22 predicted proteins | sample Lox_Sample_44_FD_206721 | JGI IMG/M metagenome (GOLD analysis project Ga0335084, IMG submission 206721) | Soil microbial communities from Loxahatchee National Wildlife Refuge, Florida, United States - Lox_Sample_4.4 | ecosystem: Environmental > Terrestrial > Soil > Wetlands | place: USA... | reverse complement strand
CCGCCCGCTCAAGGGCCTCGCGCAGCTTGGCCTGCGCACGCCGCTTCTCGGTGACGTCATGGAAAACAAGCACCACGCCGATGATATGGCCGGCGCCGTCCAAAATTGGCGCCGCGCTGTCCTCGATTGGAATTTCGTGGCCATCTTTGGCAACCAGCGCGGTATCGTTGGCCAGACCGACGACACGCTTCTCGGTCAGGACTCGTGCCACCAAGTCTTCAGCCGGAGCGTGGGTCTTTTCGTTAATGATCCGGAAGACTCTTCGGATCGGCTGGCCCACAGCCTCTTCGAATTGCCAGCCGGTCAGTGTTAGGGCGACGGGATTGAGAAAAGTAATCCGGCCTTCTGTATCGCTGGCAATCACCGCATCGCCAATACTGCTAAGCGTTACGTGTAGCCACTCGCGCTGCCGGCGCAGCTCCTCTTCCACCCGCTTCCGCTGGGTAACCTCCCTTTCGAGGTCTGCTTTGGACGCAGTTACGGTCTTCAAATTGCTGGTCATTTCGTTGAAGGCCCGTGACAAATCGCCGATTTCGTCATTCTTCTTTTCTGTGATGGTATAATCAAGATTACCGGAGCCGACGACAGCAGCCCCGGCCCGGAGTGTCATTATCGATTTCAGGATGCGGCGGTAAGTCAGCATATAGCTGGCTAAAAGAAGTGCGCCGAATAAACCCACTATGACATAGATAAGCACGGTTCTTGTTTCTGTGAGCTGGTCCATCTGTTGATGTAATAGCTGTGACAGGCGTGAAGCATCCGATACCAGCCCCTGGCTTTGAACCGCCATACGGCTCCATGAGACCTGAAGAAACGTCAGGTCAGGAGCTGAGCTCCGTTTCTGAAATGGGCCTCGAACAGCAGATGCCACACTGTCGAACACCTGTTTCAATCGCTGCTCATTTGCCCGTATATTGCGGACAAGACCCTGTTGCTCCGGCTTTTCCACATGGAGGCTGGCCACCTGGTCGGAAAACGAGGCAAACCGTGATTCCCATCGGCTGAGTTGCTGGCTTTCGCGGTAAATCAGGTAATCATTCGATAGGTAGCTTAGTTCGCTTGCCCCCTGAGCGATACCGCTTGCAATCTTTTCCTGTTCGCTGGCTTTTACTACCAATCGATTTGTGATGATCGCCGATGCCGCAATAACAACCAGTATAATGCCGAACAGGAGTATGATTATGATGAATGCCGTTCTGATTCTCATAGGTCCCCCTGCTTTATTGGATGATCTTCACCGCTTCTGGCTTTACCGCTTTTAGTCCGTCAACATATAGGCAATTCATGAAATCGGGGATCTTCTTTTGACTCGTAAGTTCATTTCTTATCATCCAACGCGCTTCGTCTTCCATCGCTGTGATAAGCGACTGGTCAAGGGAAAGCAAAAACTGGTTGTCCCCCCAAACCTTCGAGATGTAGGCGTCGTTATACCCGAGCCGCTTTTTCACAACCCCTTTGGTCTCTTCCGGGTGGAGAGATGCGTACTCTTCTGCCACCGAAATCGAACGTAGAAACCGGTTAATTGTCTCCCGGTGCGGTCCTGTCCAGTCAGCACGTCCGATGATGTTCCAATAAGTGAGTTGGCTGCTCTGAATTGGCCACATGATGACACCTCCACCGTACCGATCGATTATCCTGTCCAAGTACGGGTGCCAGGTGACGACAGCGTCGACATTTCCGCCAGCAAGGGCATCTGCCGAATAATCAGGCCGGACGTTCAGGATGGTCACGTCCGCGGGACCCAGACCATGGATGGTAAGGTACCTGCCGAGATAGAACGCAGCGATTGTCCCCAGCGGGACCCCGATCCTCCGTTCCTTTAGGTCGATGACTTTTCCAATCTTCGGGTCCTTGCGGACAATGAGGAACATGTTCTCGAACTTGTCAATGCTCCCAAATGCCCGGATCTCACGTTGCTGCAAGAGATGGTTGACCATGACGAATTCGGAGGCGATGGCAATGTCAATTTCATTCCTCATCAGCCCGGGCACGGCGGCCCCACCGGAATCGTACTCCTTTATTGTCACGTTGAGGCCGTTTTTCTCAAAATAACCCTTATCCCCGGCGATGTAGATGAGGGCGTTTGTCTCGAGCGCAGGCGCACCGATGGTGACTGACTCTACCTTCCCTGAATAGTCGCTTTTGGAACAAGACCAGAGACTAAAGGCACCCAATAGCAGCGATATCAGAATGCAGAATATACCCCATCCCCTTCCTGACCTCCCCCTTGAACGGGGAGGAACATAACAATTTCCCTCCCCCTCAGGGGCAGGGTGGGGGTGGGGAACCATCTTTTTCACACTCTCTTTCCAGTTGCTTTCTGTGGCCATTCCGAATTCCGCACTCCGCATTTGACTCATCGTATAATATTCACCGCTTCAGGCTTTACAGCCCTGAGGGCGTCAAAATAAATATGATCCAAAAAATCGGGGACGTTCTTTTCCTGGGTGAGTTTATTCTTTATCATCCACCGTGCCTCATCCTCCATGGCGGTGATGAGCGACTGATCAAGGGAGAGTGCGAACTGATAACGAGGCCAGATCATCTCCGTATACGTAGCATCAAAACTCATCCGTTTTCTAACGACAGCCTTTGTTTCATCTTGATGACCAACGATGTAGTCTTCCGCCTGGAGCAGCGATTTCATAAGCCGTCCCAAAACGTTAGAATGTTTCTTTGTCCAGCCGGCAGTACTGACTATATTCCAGTAGGCATACTGTCCGCTTTGCAGCGCCCGCATGCTCACTTCTTTACCCATGCGTTGATTTATTTGGGTGACCCAAGGTTCCCACATGGCGACAGCATCAACCTCGCCATTAAAAAAAGTTTTCTCCGACTCTGGAGCCTTGGTGTCAACGAGAATTACTTGCTGAATGCTCATGCCGTTCAGCTCGAGAGTTCTTCCCAGGTAGAATTCCGAAATCGTTTGCAGCGTAACGCCAATTTTCTTACCCTTAAGGTCCTGGATCGTCTTGATGCCACTGCCGGTTCGCCAGATAATGTAGGTGTTTTCGTATTTGGTTATGCTTCCAAAGCTGACAATATCCTTCTTATTGAATACCTGTCTCACGATCGGAAACTCAGCCGCCAAAGCAATGTCCGCCTCAGCGTTTAACATCCCGGCGGCTGCAGTCGCTCCTGAATCATAGCCTTTGAGAGTAACCCGAAGGCCATTACGGGCGAAGAATTTCTGATCTTCCGCAATGTAGACCATTGCATTCAATTCTGTTGGCACAGCTGCCATGGTCAAGGTTTCTATCTTCCCTGAATCGCTACCCTGGGTGCAGGACCAGGAAACAAGGACTGTCAATAGGAGCATTGCAAGAAAGTGGAATCGCCTGAGTGCGGAATGGCCTCCCCGTCTCGCCCTATCACTGTTTCTATTCTTCGATTCTGCACTCCACATTCGACTCACCGTATAATACTCACCGCGTCGGGCTTCACCGCTCTGAGTGCATCAACATGTATGTAATCCACGAAATCAGGCAGGGTCTCTGCCCCATTAAGTTTATTGTCGATCATCCATTGGGCTTCGTCTTTCATGGCGACAATGAGTGTCTGGTCTAGGGAGACCGTAAACCGGTGCTCAGGCCAGACGCTCGACATATAGGAGTCGTCATAATTCAGGCGCTTTCGTACAATCGCTTTCGCTTCGTCTGGATAACGAACGAGATAGTCTTCTGCCTCCAGGAGGGATTTCAGGAAACGCTCAACGACAGAAGCATGCGTTCTCTCCCATTCACTGCCGCAGACCAGAACGCCGTATACAGCCTGACTGCTTTGGGCCGACCAGACGACGACTCCTTTAACTTCCTTTTGTATCCGATGAATATAGGGTTGCCAGGCGATAATCGCGTCAACTTTTCCGCCGGAAACGGCCGCTACATATTGCGCGGGTGCGAGATCAACGAGAGTGACATCCCCCATACCCATCCCGTTCAACGCCAGAAACCGGCCCAGATAGAATTCGTTGATTGTTTTAAGTGCGACGCCGATCCTCTTCCCCTTGAGGTCCGCTATTTTCTCGATTCCCCGGTCTTTTCGCCCCACAATATAATCGTTCTCGAATCTGTCATTACAGGCGATGACAACGATTTTCTCTTTTTGGAATACCGCCCTGACAAATGGAAACTCGGCAGTTCCTGCAATATCCACCTCTCCTTTCGACATCCCATTGATCGCAGTTACCCCTGTATCGTAATCCTTGATCACAATGTGCAGGCCATTCTTGGCGAAAAATCTCTCATGGTCCGCAACGTAGAGCAATGCATTCTGTTCGAGGGGCGGAGCCCCAATATTTATGGTCTCCACCTTCCCTGAATAGTCACCCCGGGAACAAGACCACAGACGAAGGACCACCAGCAGCACGGCCAATAGTGAAATCACAGGGCCACGTTCCAAAAATCGCCTTCTGATATTTTTCGCTTCCATAGATTTAGGTTCTTCGCCCGGATTGGGATTGGTTCATGCTAATGTTTCACAATACAAAAACTGAAGCGGGATGGCAACATTAAATTTCACATTAAATTTCTCAACGGATATTCGGTGCAGAAGAGGTAGAAAAGGATACCTGGAAAAGAGAGCATGACGGATTTCTGTTCTTGTTTGTGCGGGTTCACTCGCGCTTTGCCTCAAAGGGTTCTCCGACCTTCTGGAAAGTATCCGATTCCAGAGGGGACTTGTCGGTTCGAAAATGTTTCACCCTTGCAAACCTCAAGGCAATCCACCGGGATAGCGCGGACTCTCCTGGATCTCGTTGAAGGCAACTTCCACAACCAATTCAGGCTTTACGTAGACGGTCCATTGATCCCGGCTGATCTCCAGCTCCAGAAGCTTTTTTGTCTGCCACTGAAGCATCTCGTCGTCAAACCCTTAAAGATTTTGCCGAGCATAATGAGGTTTCCGCTCCCCGGATCTCTGGCCCCGAGATGAAGGTTGCTCAACCATCCTTTCCGCCTTCCATGGCCCCATTCGGCAGCCAGTACCACGAGGTCGAAGGTCCGGGCCGGTTTGATCAGCAAGGAGAGAAACCTTCTCTCTTTTTCTTGTTGTTGACCCAACCTTTTTGGAAAGCTCCACTAAATCCTTGAGATAGGTCATAGGATCAGCTTAAACACTTCGCGATCTGCTGGCAACTCAACCGGTCCTGCCTTCCCAAAGGAGGAAAGCCTTGATTGAGGATGAGAAGGTTCAAATATCTATGCTGTTTCATCTGGATAAGGAAGGACAAAAAATTTCTGTATTCATCGGTAGGAATTAGAGTTTATTCGATGATTGGACCTTCTTGAATCTAAATCTTTTTTTGATCCCGGGCACGAGACGACGAATATCGTCGAGCCTCTCCCATGTAGCCTTTTCCCCTTCATCAACGAGAACCATGGCCTGGGAAAAACTTGACCAATGTAAATCCCTTACTTCCGGGCGGATCACCACGTCGGCTTCCGCCAACTCATACTGCTTCAGCCTTTCCCCCATGATCTCATTGACTCTGAGATAGACATCCACCACGTTCCGGAGTTCTTCCGAACCGATGCCCCGGTCTACGACCACAGCAATGACAATGTCCGCCCCCTCCTGTCTCGCTACAGGACTGGGAACGCGGCAGATGGTGCCGCCGTCCGATAGAAGTCTTTCTCCCTCTTTCAGCGGCGCGATCGCTCCGGGGACGGCGCAACTTGCCATCACCGCTTGCCGCAGAGAACCCTTGGAAAAGATGATTTCCTCGCCACTGACTAGGTCCGTGGCAACCGCGCGAAAGGGAATTCGAGTTTCTTCAATCTGGATGTCCGGAATAAAATAATCGATGGTGGCTCGGAAATCCTCATTGGAAAGGATGCCTGGTTTGAACATGGCCTGTATCAAATAAAAGTGATTTCTTAAGTAGGTCTGAATCCTTTGAGTCAGACCGCCTTCTGCCTTTGCATGAACTGCTTCAAAAGCCTTTACGGCCGAAGATTGGAATTCAGCGCTGTTTAGATATCCCTCCACCTTCTTCTGCAACTCATCTGGGCTGATGCCGCTGGCATAGGCCGCGCCTATTAACGCCCCGATGCTCGTTCCGACCACGAGATGAATAGGGATCTCCTCTTTCTCGATCACCTTTAAGACGCCGATATGGGCCAGGCCTCTGGCACCGCCGCCCCCGAGGGCAAGGCCGATGCGCTTCTTTTTCCAAAACATGATTGCAGCGTTCTCCGAAACCTTATTGGGGCTATTCTACCTCTTATGCCCCTCGAACATCAAGACCGTCCTATTCCGATGACAAGGCGAAGAGAGGTTTGATCGGAAATAGGGAGTTGAAATTCAAAAGAGGAGGGTGCTATCCTAAATAAATGAGAAGCAATTTCTAAGGAGGCCTCAGATGGCAACGAAGAACTTTCCCCAGGAGGTTAGGAAATTTGAAATAGAGGCCTATGAAAGGCCTAAAAACTTAAGGGAATTAAGGAAAACCCATGTTCCCTTTTCCGGGTCGCCGCTCAAGCATCCACACAATCCTAAGAAAGTAATCTTAGTCCCAGACCCTTACGGCAGCAGTCCCTTCTATTACGAGTTCACCAGTGATGACATTACCTTTGCGGAAAAGCTTCCAAGTATCGTGAACTTGGAGGGCGCGACCACACCCATGATCAGATTCTGGGTGAAAAAAATGAGCCGGGGAATCATTTGCACCCCCTTTTTGGTCGAAGAAACCAAGAATTTTGAATAAGGGTATCCTCTCATTTCGACGGAGAATATCATCTGGTGAGGAATCCTCGGCCAATCGATCCGACGACGAAAGGCGAGCTGTCAAGATTCTCTTTACCTCCTTTCCCCAGGAGACTGTGCTGTAATCATGAGGCGAAGAAATTTGGACGGGACAGACAGTCAGGTTCCTCAGTTTTAGAATGCGGTCATTTAGAAGTATGGGAAATGGAGGCTATTTCTAAGGCTATCTTCTCAAGGGCTTGTAGCCCAGTAGCTGATTGTTAAAAGGTTTCCGCTCTAAAGCTTCGTCACCTGACCGCTTGTCTCGTTTCGCAAGGGGAGTGGTTTTTCGTTAATGATGAGATAGCCCTCATCGGGAGAGGAGAAAGATGATGGGTAACAAGTGAAAGGAGGCCTACTTATGGCAGATGCGACGATGGAACTGCTTCGGGAACTGACAGAGGCGCCTGGCATTTCGGGCTATGAGCAAGAGGTCCGGGAAGTCATTCGGAAACATCTTCAAGGCATGACGACCATAGAACAAGACCGGCTTGGGAGTATTGTGTGCCGAAAAGATGGCAAGGCAAAAGAGCCGAGGATTATGCTCGCAGGGCACATGGACGAGATCGGATTCATCGTCAAACTCGTGACCGATGAGGGTTTCATCAAATTCAGCCCCCTCGGAGGATGGTGGGGGCACGTCATGCTGGCTCAGCGCGTGGTCATCAAGACCCGAAAGGGCGATGTGATTGGCCTGATCGGTTCGAAGCCTCCCCATATCTTGTCGGATGAGGAGCGGAAGAAACTTCAAGAACCGAAGGATATGTACATCGATGTCGGTGCGATTTCGTCGGCCGAAGTCAAGGAACTTGGTATCAGCCCAGGGGACCCGGTCATCCCGATCTGTCCTTTCACTGTCTTAGGGACTGGCAAAACTTATCTGGCAAAGGCGCTGGACGATCGGGCCGGATGTGCCCTCTTCATTGAGGTCATCAAGAACCTTTGCGGGGAGAAACATCCGAATACGGTCTATGGGGTCGGTACCGTCCAGGAGGAAGTGGGCCTTCGAGGAGCGCGGACAAGTTCGTGGGTAGTTGAGCCGGATGTGGGACTCACGATGGAAGTCGGCGTGGCAGGAGACGTTCCCGACGTCAAGAAAGACGATGCCCAGGGAAAACTGGGGAGAGGACCTGTCATTGTGATCCGGGATGGAAGCATGGTCCCCAACCTCAGACTTCGGGATCTCTTCGTGAACACGGCAGAGAAGTTGAAGATCCCTTATCAATTTGACATGCTGGAACGGGGCGGGACGGATTCCGGAGCCATTCATCTTCACCGCCGCGGCGTACCTAATCTGGTCATCGCAGTCCCTACCCGGCACATTCACAGTCATGCGGGGATCATCTACCGGGACGACTTTGACCACGCGGTGAGGCTTGTCACTGCAGTGATCAAAAAGCTTGATGCGGACACCGTCGCGAGCCTGACAGAATAAGAATGCTGGTATGAGTGATTTTTCCGATCCACACGTCTAAGAAATATATAGGAAATAAAATGGCGAAGTTCCACTGGGTTGAGTTGTAGGAGAGAGGGGAAAGCGGACCGGCCTTAGCCTGGCACGGGGGCCATTTTGGGTTTTTTGTGGCTCCTCCCCCGTTTTGGGTGGGGCCTCCTGCTGTTTACTACGGGGGGTACTATCCGCCGCCTGCTTACTATGGGCCGGGTTATTATTCGGGTTATTATTATGGCCCCCCGCGCGTCTGGATTCCTGGCCACTAGGAAAGCAGATGGATTACTTCTGGGTGGGAAAGGGCTTGGGTCCCGGGCTACTGGCAATACCGGCATTAAATAAAAGGGATTGAAGCCAATAGTTTCAATCCCGTTCATTTAGAGTTTGTCCATAAACTAAGGTTTTAATAACGCGGTGTCATTCCGGCCCCGATTTTCATCGGGATAAACTCCAGCCGGAATCCAGTGTTTTCGAGGGTCTCTGGATGCCGGATCAAGTCCGGCATGACGGACTAACAGACTTTGTGCACAGGCTCTATTTGGAACGTTAACTTGGTTTTGACGATATTTCGAGCCTTGTTCGAGGCGGGCAAGGCTCGGGCACTTTAACTTCAATCCCATTTCTTTACATATTTCGAAATCATCTCTGTAAGCTTCTTCTTCTGCGTATCGTTCAGATTGCCCTGGAAACCCACCAGCAAGTCAAAACCCTTACTCAGATGTTCAGATTCATTCCGAAGCATTCCCTGGAGGAGAGAAGTCATTGTTTGGATGTCGGGGTTTTCCTTTGCGTTCTCCTCCTTGATCTTCGCCAAGGCTTCCTTGTTTTGTTTTGCGCCCTCCTGGAAGTTCTTCCGGATTTCGGCTTTCAGGCCTTCAAGCTTCGTTTTTTGATCCTCATTCAGATCGAGTTTTCCTGCGGTCTTATCCACCTTCTTGATGAATATCTTCTCAGCTTCTGACATCGTATCGATTCGAGGTTTGCATCCAACCGCAGCGCTCACCAAAAAAACAGCCAACCCCAGATAAACGAAAAATCGACCTCGTTTCATGTTTTTTCTCCTTTCTATTAACGAGTATGTTCTCCTCAGGGTACATCAACCCTTATCTTAATCTAATAATGGGACCTATGGAAAGTCAACCCTTCGACTCCCCAGTGTGAAGACACGAGCTTGCCTTTGGTCCGAACTCGGGCCGAGGGGCTCAACGTTGACACTGAGCAGTGATTCTTCGCCCCGCCATAAAAGGCGCGGCTTGAGGTTGTGCTGTAGGAATCGGGCAATAATGTTCTTCTATTGAATCATGGCAAGAAATGTGTGATAAAGGAATTAACCCTCTTGGAGGCGGCGGTGATGCCCAAAAAGAGTCCGCATCGTGAAGACAGCCGCCTTGCAGGGTTTCTAAGGAGTATTTTGCTTCGCTTTCAACTCCTTGTTGCCCTGCAATTCCTCCTTTTACTGTCCTCCCTTCTTTTTCTTATCCTTCTTGGAAGTCTCTTTGTTTCAGAAATGAAGGGAGTATTCCCCTATCTCCCAATCTTCTACTCTGCCATCGCCGCCTTCTCTCTTGGGTCTCTACTCCTTCTTGGAGCTTGGCGGATCCTCTCCCGGCCGTCGCTGAAACGAGTAGCTCGGGCGCTGGAGGAGAAGTTTCCTCAATTAAAAGATGACGTGACAAATTCTCTGCTCCTCTTTGATCAACTAAAAAACGACCGTGGCTCGAACCCGGTCTCGAAAGGATTGATGACAGCCCATCTGAAAAAAACAGTCGAGGAGCTTTCATCCGTCGATCCCCGCCGGGTTGTTAACCTGAGAAAAGCCCTCACTCCCCTCAGGATCCTTTTGCCTTTAATGGGTACCTGTTTGGTGGTTCTCGCAATCGACCCTACCTTCTTGAGCCGATCTCTCGGCCTGATCCTCCATCCTTTTTCAAACATGCCAGATCAGAAGAGCTTTATCTCTGTCGAACCGAAGGGGTCGTTGGTGCTACGCGGCTCCCCCCTTGTCATTAAGGCTTTTGTCACGGGACATATTCCGAAAAGCCTCGACTTGGCCATCTGGCCTGAACAAGGGGAAGTCAAACGCATGCCGATGAATCCGGAAGGAAATGGACAGTTTGCCTACCCGATTCCATCGGCTCAGCTCTCCTTTCGCTTCCAAGCCTATCATGGTAGTAACAACTCTCCCACTTATGACGTTCGCGTAGTCGATCCTCCTGACATAGGAAAGATAAAGCTCACCCTGATTCCGCCCGGCTACTCCGGTCTTCCCCGTGAGGTGAAGGAGGATGGACAGATTGAGGCCTTGAAGGGAACGGTAGCCAATCTTGAGATTCGGACCACAAAACAAGTCAGAGAGGGAAAGATCCTTTTGAGTCAAAACAACGAGCTCCTTCTGAAGGCTGATGGAGATCAGCTGACAGGAAGTCTCTTGGTCTTTTATCCTGGCCTCTATTCCATCCACCTGAAGGATGATCTCGGTTTCGAAAACCCCAGCCCCGTTCAATACCCGATCCGCGTCGTTCTCGATAAATATCCCGAGGGCGAGATCATGAGCCCGGATCATGACCTCGAGATCTCGGGAAATGAAATTCTTCCCGTTCAGTATAGGGTGAAAGACGACTTTGGGATCTCAGCGGTGAGATTGAATTATCAGGTGCGAGGAAAGGAATATTTTATAAGTCTCAAGAATCGAAATGAAAGTCGGAACATCGGTCCTGAGATATTCAAATGGGATCTGAGCAGCTTGGATCTGACCCCCGGAGAAAAGGTCCTCTTTCGCCTCGACGTTTGGGACAATGATTCAATCTCCGGTCCGAAGAAAGGGACGTCACGAACACTGACCTTATCGGTCAGAGATGATAGGGCACGGGCGGCTAAGGAAGGCGAGGATACCCGCCAGATTGCGGAGGCTCTTTTGAACCTGCTGGGGGATCAATTGGAAGATCACAAGGGGAAAGATCAGACGACGCAAGAGATCGGAGAGATCTTGAAACGAGTTGATAAGAATCTTGAGAAGATGGACCGGAGAGAAGAACGCTTCGACCTCGAAGCCTTGAGGCGGAATCTCGCCTCCCTCAAGGAAAGACTCCCCCAGGAACCTAAAGAAACCATCACTCAGGAAATGGAACGATTGGCCCTCCTCGCCGAAGAGATCTCGAAGAGGGCCAAGATGAATGAAGTGGAGGCCATGGCCCGGGAGATGAAGAACCGGCAGAACCGCCTGATGGATTTTCTGAAGGAGTTTAAAGGTCCTTTGAACCGGGAGGAGTTGGAGGGAATCACGAAGGAGCTGAAGGCCCTCGAAGAGCTGATCCGATCAATGATGGAGGCCTTGGCTAAATTGGCCCCTGAACTCCCCCAGGAATTCATGAATCTCCCAGAGCTTCAGGGCTTTGATTTTCAGGATTTCTTAAAAGATCTAGCGGAGATCCGCGAAAAACTGATGGCCGGAGATATCAAAGGGGCCCTCGAAGCGGCCCAGAGGCTTATGCAGGCTCTCTCGGAGATGATGGCTCAACTGGGGAGAATGGGAAGGCAGGCAGGGATGGGTTCCTTCGAAAGACTCCAGGGAGAGATGGCTCGCCAGGCCGGAGAGCTGGATAGAATAGTGGCGGAACAGAAGGAGATATTAAATGAAACGGAAAAGATCGACACGGATTTGAAATGGAAGATCGAAAAAGAGACTGAAAAGAGGTTGGATCGATCCCTTTCGCACCTGAATCAAATTCTCGAGAAGCTCCGTCATGCTCAGACAGAGGAACAGAAAGACTTGATCGAGGAGTTGGAGAGGCTTTTAAAAACCGGCAATCTGGAAAGATTCTCCCAACTCAGGGAAGGGTTGGAGAAAGGATTCTCTGAAAAACCCGATGATCAACAGAGCATCAGAGAATTGATCGAAATCCTAAAAGGCCTGGCGCCCCAAAAAGACGAAATCATCGACCCGGAACAGAAGGAGAAATTCCCAAACCTTTCGCAGAGAGAGGAAGATCTGAGGGAGAGGACGGATCGTTTAAGAGAAACCCTGGAGACGTTCGCCCAGCTCTTTCCGGGTATGGATACGGAGATTCTCAATGACTTTCGGGGAGCCGTGGGGGACATGGGAGAGGCGTCCGGAAAGCTGGAAAAGGAAGATGCTCCTTCTGCCATCCCTCCAGAACAGCAAGCCATCCGGAGGTTAACCCGCTCTCAACAGGCCTTGCAGCAGATGGCTCAACAGATGGCCATGCAGATGCAAGCCAACCAATGGGGCTATCAATGGTGGGGATACGATCCGAGGCCGGGTTGGTATTACGGTCCCTGGATCCCCATGCCCACCCGACCCCAACCCGAGTTTAACCGTCCTTTGGAGAGAGGCTACACGGGCATTGACCGGGAAGAATTCGAGCCTCCGTCGAAGGATGCCTATCGCGTCCCAAAGATCTTCAGGGAAAAGATCCTGGAATCCTTGAAAGAGGGAATTCCTCCTCAATACAAGGGAGAGGTTGAAAAATACTTCAGAGGTTTGACGGAATGAGACGAATAACCGTTGTCCTTATCTTCATCTTTCTCCTTCCGTCCCCGGGGAGGACCGCTTCCCAAGAGGCCATCGATTCTCTCACGGCGAAATTGGAGGCGTGGGAAGTGTCGGACGCCTGGGCAGAATCCAAGCGCCTTCTTGCGGAAGAGCCTAAGGATTTCAAGCTTCTGGAGCTCGCCTCACACATCGCCTTTCAAAACGGCGATTACCAGGAGGCGTCGACGTTGATGAAACAGGCATTGGGGCAAGAAGGAGAAGATGAGAAGAAGAAAGCTTTTGCCTCTTTCATTGAAGAGACCCTTGGCGTCGTTTCCTCTTTCAAGAAAGTTGAGAGTTCCCATTTCGTCATCAGCCTGGATGAAAAACAAGACGGCATCCTCACCGATTACCTGATCGACTCCTTGGAGAAGACCTATCAGGTCATGGCGCAGCAATACGGCTTTCAGCCCACGGAGAAGATTCGGATTGAAGTTCTCCCAAATGCGAAAGCCTTCTATTTGGTCACCACCCTCTCCATCCGGGATATTGAAGTCACAGGGGCCGTTGGAATCGCCCAATTTAATAAACTGATGATGCTTTCTCCGAGGGCGCTGGTTCATGGTTACCGCTGGCTGGATGCCATCAGTCACGAATACATGCACTATCTCATCTTCAAATTGACGAAAAATAAAGCTCCCATCTGGTTTCACGAGGGGGTGGCGAAATATGAAGAGACCCGCTGGCGAAAGGGCCCCTCCTATCTCTCTCCCTTCTATCAAACGCTTCTGGCCCGAGCCTTGTCGGAAGGCACGCTTCTTCGTTTTGAGCAGATGGAGCCCTCCCTGGTTAACCTTAAGAATCCGGAGGATGTCCAGCTTGCCTATGCAGAGGCTGCATCCGCCATCGAATTTATCCTCATGAAGTCAGGATACGACGGACTCCGAAAGGTGCTACGGCGAATGGCCTCAACGAATCAAAAGGCAGCGGGGGAGGCCATCCAGGAAATCCTAGGCCTTCCCTTCTCCCAATTTGAAGAGGCTTGGAAGGGATTCTTATCTTCCGAGGGATATCAGGAAATCGCCGGCGCCCATGGACACCGATATAAGATCAAAGAGGGAAAGTACGATGAGGAGCGGATGGACACGGAGGAGATTAAGTCTCTCGTCGCAAAGAATAAGGCTCATCTCGGAGACTTGCTCAAGGAGAGGGGAAGAATGGAGGCCGCTGTTTTAGAATATCGGCGGGCTTTGGGGGAATCCCGCGATTCCGTAACGATCATGAAGAAACTTTCCTCTGCTCTCACAGCCATGGCCAGAGATGAGGAGGCGCTTGAGCTTCTGAAACGCGCCAAGGATATCTCTCCCGATCATCCCAGCATCTTCACGGCTTTGGGTCAAACCTATCTAAAGTTGAAGAGGACGAAAGAGGCGAGAGACTCTTTTCAGGAGGCGATTCAAATCAATCCTTTTGACCCCGAAGCCCATGTGGGTCTGGCCACAGCTTATGAAACGCTTGGAGAAAAGATCTCCGCTTCTAAAGAGCGAGCGATTGCCAATCAGGTTATTCAGCGATGAATGATTTGGGTGAGCTCTCAGTCGAGCAGGCGTAAGAAAGTGATGCGGTGGAAATTCGAAGCACGAAATCCGAAATTCGAATTTCAAATGGCTAAAGTTCGAAATTCAAAATAGGAAGAAGTTTTGGACATTCGATATTTTGTCATCGGGATTTGTTTCGGATGGGTCCGAGACGGACGCTTCGCCCGATATTCGTATTTCGGATTTGATGATTTCATGGGGATGAAGAAAGGAGATAAATGGAAGCAATAAGAGACTATCAAGCGCCGGATGAGGACCTCGCGCAGGTGGAGGAAATGTGCCGAAAAAAGGCCGAGATCATGGCGGAGATAAAAAAGGTGATCGTGGGGCAGGAGAAAGTGATCGAGGAGATCCTAATCGCCCTTTTTTGCAGAGGGCATAGCCTCCTGGTGGGCGTGCCGGGGCTTGCCAAGACGTTGCTCATCTCAACCTTGGCTGGAATCATGGAGTTGAAATTCAATCGCGTCCAGTTCACTCCGGATTTGATGCCCTCGGATATCACCGGGACGGATATCTTGGAAGAGGAGGCGGGAAGCAGGAAGCGTTCTTTCCGATTTCTCAAAGGGCCCATCTTCACCAACATTCTTCTGGCGGACGAAATTAATCGAACTCCCCCTAAGACTCAAGCGGCCCTCCTCCAGGCGATGCAAGAGTATCAGGTAACCGCGGGCGGGGTGACCCATGACCTGGATCTTCCCTTTTTTGTCCTGGCCACTCAGAATCCCATCGAGCAGGAAGGAACCTATCCCCTGCCGGAGGCTCAGCTGGACAGGTTCATGTTCAATATCGGGATGGATTACCCGCCCTTTATGGAGGAGGTCGAGATTGTTGCATTGACAACCACATCCTATCAGCCGGTATTGGACAAAGTGATTAATGGCGAAAAGATACTGCAAATGCAGGACCTGGTGAGAAGGGTTCCCGCTTCTTCCCATGTCATTGAGTATGCCGTAAGATTACTGCGTTCATCGCGGCCGGGAGAACCCGAGGCCCTTCCCTTTGTGAAAGAATGGGTGGAGTGGGGAGCAGGACCCCGGGCATCCCAACACCTGATATTGGCTGCGAAAGCAAGGGCGATCATGCGGGGGGCTTACGTGGCATCGGTGGAGGATGTGAAGGCGGTGATCCAATCGATCCTGAGACATCGGATCATCGTCAACTTCAAGGCCCAGGCAGAGGGGATCCATCCCCTCGACATCATCCAGCGCCTTCTAGAAGAGGTGAAGCCTTGACCTATTTTGATCCGAAGGTTCTGAGCCAGTTAAAGAATCTTTTTCTAAGAGCCCGCCGTGTGGTGGATGGGGTGATGGTCGGGGTTCATCCCTCTCGTTCAAAGGGCTTCACTTCTGAATTTGAGGGGCACCGGGAATATTCTCAGAGCGATGATATCCGTCATATCGATTGGAAAGCCTATGGTAAGTTTGATCGGTACTTCATCAAGGAATACCGGGAGACGACCAATGTCAGGGCCCTCCTCCTTCTCGATACCAGTTCTTCGATGGGGTATGGTTCTAACGGATGGACCAAATTCGACTATGCCTCCACCCTGACCGCCTCCTTGGCCTACCTGATGTTGAAACAGCAGGATTCGGTGGGCCTGATTACTTTTTCAAATCGGATCGAGAAAAGGGTTCCACCTAAAGCGACCTCCGGACACCTCTTTGCCATTCTAAAAGAGCTGGAAGACAAAAAACCTGAGGGAGGGACCTCTGCCGGTTCCATTCTCGAAGAATTAGCCGGATCCCTAAAGAGAAAGGGGCTCCTTCTTCTCGTCTCTGACCTCTTGGACAAGCCCGAAGACGTGATCAGGGGCTTGAAGCAGCTTCGCTCAAAGGGAAATGACATTCTGGTTTTCCACGTTCTTGATAGAGATGAACTCGAATTTCCTTTTAAGGATCCGACGCTCTTTCTCGACATGGAGGAGGAGATCAAATTGCTGACCGACCCCTATACGATCAAGCCGGCTTATCTTAAGGCGATTCATGCATTGATTGAGAACTATCGAGAGGCCTGCGCCCAAAATCTGATGGATTATTCCCTGTTGGATACGTCCATCGGGCTGGACCGTGCGTTGGTACGCTACTTGAAATGGAGGGAAAAGTTTAGATGACCCTCAATGACAAATGTCAAATTTCAAGTCTCAGATCAAATCCAAAGTTCAAATACTAAAATTTCAAAGATTCTTTCATTTTGAACTTTCTTGATAACTCATGAGCCTTTCTTTCTTAAATCCTTTTTTCCTTTTTGGTTTGGCTGCCGCCGCCATCCCCATTCTGATCCACCGGCTGACCAAGAGGAAAGCCCTCACCCAAAAATTCTCAGCGGTTCGTCTCCTCCTCGAATCCCAGCGAATGGTGACACGGCCTCAGAGGCTTAGACATCTACTCCTCCTCGCTCTCAGAATCGTAGCCATGATAAGCCTCGTCCTCCTCATGGCAAGACCCGTGCTGACGGAGCCCGGCCTTCCCGGACAAGAGGAGCGGGCGATGGCGATCATCCTCGATAACTCTCTCAGCATGGCATACCGGGAAGAGAGAGGAGAACGATACGAGCTTGCCAAGAAGGCAGTGAAGGAGGTGATGGACAAGTTTAACGGACAAGTCCTTATCTTGCCAACCGCGTCCTTTCAGGATACGAGTCGCTCCCGGCAGGAGAGCCAGATAAGCTGGATGACGAGCGAAGAGGCTCTGAGGGCGTTATCCTCCATTCCCCTCTCCTATGGAAAAGGTGACCTCAACGCTTGCCTCCACATTGCTCTTCAGAAACTGAAAGAGATCAAGATGGGTAAGGAGGCCCTCATTATCAGCGACCTGGCCCGGGGAGATTGGGAAAGAGTTGCCTTAAGCAAACTGGAGGTTGTTCCCGCAGAGGCGGAAATGACGGTATTGAGGATCGGAGGATCGGAAAGGGACCCGAATCTCACCGTGAAAGAAGTGAAAAGGGTCGAAGGAGAGACGGTGGTGGGTGCGCGGTCTAGGCTGGAGGTAACCGTATCGAACCTCTCCGACCGGCCGGGAACTACCCTCGTTCAGCTCTTTCTTTCCGGGATCAAAGTGGATCAAAAATCGATCGACGTCACCGCCATGGGTGAAGGAAAAGTCTATTTTGAGCTCTCTCTCGACAAAAAAGATTGGGTCAATGGAGAGGTCAGGCTATCTGGAGATAACTTGTCGCAGGATGATCACTTCTATTTTCCACTGAAGGTCCGGGAGAAGATAAAAGTTCTGGTTATCGATGGTGCTCCGAGGGCTTCGCTCAAAGAAAGCGAGAGCTACTATCTCATCCATGCCCTTCGTCCGGGCGATTCGGAAGAGTCGCCCTTTATCCCCCGGGTCATCTCGGAGGAGGAAGTCGCCAAGACGGACACCAATCTTTATGAAGTGATCGTATGGATGAATGCGCCAAGGCTGCAGGGATCTCAGTTGGCTTCGATCTTAGAATCGGGAAAGCCCGTTCTCCTCTTTCTCGGGGACCAGATCATCCCCGACGAATATAACCAGATTCCGCTCTTTCCCTGGAGGATCAGAGAGAGGAGGGAGGCACGAATCGGGAACCCGGAACGGATTGCTCATGTCGATGATCGCATGGACTTTTTGGAACCCTTTTCCGGCCCGGGAGGAGAGAGCCTCAGGGCTGCTTCCTTTCAACGCTATTTTAAAGTGGAAGGAAGCATGAGGAGTCTTCTGACCTTTGGGAATCAGGATCCCCTTCTTGTTGAGTCGGAAGTCGGAAAAAGCAAGATTCTCCTATTCACATCCAGTGGTGATCTGGATTGGAACGACCTCCCTTTGAAGGCCGCCTACCTTCCTTTAATTCAGGGGATGATCAAGGAAGCCGTCGGTCTTTTTAGAGATTCCGTTCCGCCCACGATCCGATTCGGTAACCCCTTTGGGCAGAAAACACGACCGATTCAGCTTGCTGGGCCTGAAGGAGGGCCAGGAATTTATCAATTCTTCTCCCTTTCCGGAGAGGTGAGACAGGGGGTGAATCCCCCTTTTGAAGAATCAGACTTAGGGAAGCTGACGAAGGAAGCGGTCAGAAAGAAATTTGGCAATATGGACATAAAGATTATGGAATACAAGGAGGGGGTCTCTGGCGACCTACAAACAAACCGGAAAGAGATCTGGCCTTTTCTCCTTGCTTTCCTATTGATGGTCCTCGGTGTTGAGATGGTGGTGGCCAATGGAGTTCCCAGGGGAAAGGAATAGGGCCTTATCGAAGGCAGCGGGGAGAGATAATCTTCAAGTGAAGCGTGACATTTCCCGGAGAGGATTCTTATCTCTAAGCTTGGGACTTGCAGCTGGAGTCCTCTTCCCGACCTTTAAATCTATTCCGTCTGCTTCTGAAAATCAAGGCACACCAACTTTCCCCCAATTTTTTTTCACCCAGATTAAATATCAAGGGGGAGACTGGGATCCCAATCCCCAGTTTTTGGGCCCCCTCATGGAGGAGTTGGAGCTGAGGACGAGCATCCGCGGAAAGAAAGAACGTCGCGTGATCACCCTTTCCGATCCTGATCTCTTCTTCTGCCCTCTTCTTTATATGGCAGGGAGCCACGAGTTTGACCCCTTTACTCCTAAAGAAAGGGAGACCTTGAAGCGATTTCTGACCTACGGAGGGTTTCTCTTGGCTGACGATACCATCGGTGCCAAAGGGTTTGGGTTTGATAGATCCTTCCGGAGGGAGATGAATCAGATTTTTCCGGATCAGGAGCTGAAAAGGCTCCCGCCGGACCACTCTGTCTATCGTAGCTTTTTCTTGATCGAGGCCCCCGGGGGCCGGCAGAGGGTAAACCCTTATTTGGAGGGGATCATGCTCGATCCCTGGACCCCGGTCGTCTATTCTCAAAACGACCTTTCGGGAGCCTGGGCAAGGGATCGGTTCGGGAAATGGATCCATCCGTGTGTTCCCGGAGGCGAACCCCAAAGGTCTTCGGCCTTTAAGGCGGGCATCAATATCATCGTCTATTCCCTGGCCTCGGACTACAAAAAGGACCTGGTCCATCATCCTTTTATCAAGAGGCGGCTCAATTTATGAATTGGAATCGAATCGTCATTGCCCCCATTCTTCCCTTTTGGGTGATCCTGATCCTTTTCTTTCTTGGATTGGCCCTCGCCGCCGTCCAGTATTGGACCATTCAAAAAAGAGTGGGCCGTCCGAAAGCGATTCTGATATCTCTCTTCCGTCTCGTCACGATTTCACTCCTCGTCTCTTTCAGTGTGAACCCGTCTTTGATGGTGCGAAAAGAGGAAAAGATTATTCCCACCCTCGCCATCCTTGTCGATCGGTCGAAAAGCATGAGTTTACCCGGACGAGGAGGAAAAAGAACAAGGCTCGAGGAGGCGAAGGCGTTGCTGCTGGAAGGGGAGAAGCCGCTTCTCAACGCTCTGAAAGAGAGTTTTGAAGTGAGACTCTACACCCTGGGTGAATCATTGCAAGCGATCGGCGAAAGCCAACTTCCCGGTTTGAAGGCCTCGGGAAAGAAAGGAGATTTGAATGAGGCCCTGGAAAAACTCGGTCCGACGAACTCCCAGCTCTTGTTATTAAGCGACGGGAATATCGATTGGATTGAGAGCGATAGGAAAGCGCCACCTCTCATCGCAGTTCCCATGGGGGATTCCAAGAGTTACAGAGACATTTTAATTAAAGAGATCAAGGTGCCTCCCATCGCCTTCCGGGGGAGGCCGGTACAGATCGATGTGGTGATAAGAAGTCATGGGTATTCAGGGATCACCGTCCCGGTCATTCTTAGAGATGGAGACAGGATCCTAACAGCCAAAAACTTTTCGATCCGAAGGAGTCCCGAGGAAGGGGTCACCTCTTTTTCCTGGACCCCCGAGGAAGTAGGTTCCTTTTCCCTCTCTGTGTCGATTCCTCCTCAATTTGGGGAGAGCTTAACCTCAAATAACGATGCGAATATAGCGCTTAAGGTGTACAGGGATAAGATCAGGATATTGATGGTGTCGGGAAGTCCAAGCTTAAACTACCGTTATATGAGAAGTGCTTTTAAGAACGATCCCACCATTGATCTGCTCTCCTTCGTTATCTTGAGAACGCCGGCAAATATCATCAACGTTCCCCTTCAAGAGCAGAGTCTCATCCCTTTTCCTGTGGAAACCCTCTTCATTGATGAACTAAAGAATTTTGACCTGGTCATTTTTGACGATTTTTACTATCCGCCTTATTTGAACTTGAACCATTTGGAGAGTATAAAAAAATTTGTTCGAGAAGGGGGGGGCTTCTCCGTCATCGGAGGGCCGAATTTCTTCAGCCAGGGAGGATATGAGGGCAGTCCCCTTGAAGAGATCCTTCCGACCCGATTTTTGGGAAAAGAAGACTATCGCCGAGATCTGCCTTCAGGGGTTAAATTAACTCGCCTGGGGACGATCCATCCCGTGACTCGATTTTCCGCTGACGGAAATAGTCGTCAAAACCTGTGGCAAGAAATGCCCCCTCTGGATGGCATCAATCTTTTGGAAGCCAAAAGCTCAGGGACAGTGCTACTGGAGAGCACCGATGGAATACCGAGACCTATCTTGGTCGCCGGGAATTATGGCAAAGGAAGGGTTTCAGTCTTAGGAACAGACTTTTCCTGGAAATGGTACATGGGAATGCTGGCTCAGGGAAAAGGAAATTGGGCCTACCTCAGGTTCATGGAAAAAATGGTCCGCTGGCTGACGCAAGATCCGAGCCTTGATCCGGTTCAGATCATCCTGCCGTCCCAGAGGGGAGAGGTCGGACAAGAAATCGGCGTCAAGATTGAGCTTAAAGAAGAAGACCGTTCTTCCGGATCCAAGAGGATCGTATCATTTTCTGTGTTCGACCCGGAAGGGATAAAAGGTATGTCCCAACTCAGGACAACGGGACAACCGGGCGAATTTTTTGGATCTTTCCTCCCTGAAAAGAAAGGAATCTATAAGGTGAGAGTGGAAACGCTGGAGGGTCATCTTGAAGAGAGCATCGTGGTTGCCGAGGGGACAGAAGGCCTGGACGGAGTTCCCAACCCTGAACATCTAAGAATGATCGCAGAGAAAACCGAGGGGAAGGTTCTATCGAGCGGTGAAGACATTTTGAAAGAGGCTGGGATGTACGGCGAGAAAAGTAAGGAGCATTTTTTTGAAGAGAAGCGTGTTCCTCTTTGGAGCGCGCCGTACCTGCTGGTCCTTATCCCGGCACTTCTCGGGATGGAATGGTTTCTGAGGAGAAGAGGTGGGATGGTTTAGGCAAATTCGAAGCACGAAATCCCTGCCTTCGCCGAAGCGGCTTCGCGCAGGCAGGCGAAATCCTAAACAAGCACGAATGTCCAAGATACGAATGAGCTAAGTAAATAGAAATCGTTCTGAAATTTGAATTTTGGATTGGTTTTGAATTTCGACATTTGGATTTCGAATTTATGATCGTGGAAAGACAAGTCTATTTTAGCCTGACTTGTAAATAGGGAGGACGAAGATGAAGAGACATTTGTTGTTCCTTATAGGGTTACTTTCGATTGGAATCTCGCTCTTTCCATGGCAGGCTGAGGCTGCTTGCAGGAATCCCAATATGGTAAGAGGGAGATACTCTTTAAGGCCAGCAGCCGCCTCCGGGGGAGTTGAGATCAAATGGTTTGGCCATTCGTTCTTTCAGATCACCTCCAGTCAGGGGACAAAGATCATTACCGATCCGTTTGGAGCGATGGGCTTTCCCATGCCTGAGGTATGGCCTCATGTGGTCACCGTGGGAAGGGAGCACGGAAACCACAATAACGTGGGCCTGGCCAAAGGGGTCCCCCTCATTCTGCGAGGAATGAAGGAGGGAGGCCAAGACTGGAATGAGATCAACCTGCAATTCCGAGATGTGCTCATTTATAACGTTCCCGTCCACCAGAGAGGGGTCCCAGGATTTCCAGAGGCTCTGAAAGGGTCTGCCTTTGTCTTTGAAGTGGATGGACTTTGTATCTGCCACTCTGGCGATGTCAGCGAGCCTTTCAACGAGGATCAGCTCCAGCTGATCGGCCATGTCGATATCTTGCTTCAGACGATCGGAGGAGTCTACACGATTGGGCCGGAGGAGGCCAAGAAGGTGGTCAAACAACTCAAACCGAAGATCGTCGTCCCCATGCATTACTGGTACCACATGGGCGTCCTGGAAAGATTCACGGATGGACCTTTTCCACCCCGTTTTTCCAATACTAATAGCTTTACTGTCAGCAAAGACACCTTGCCTATCGACACTGAGATTTATGTTCTGAAGGTGGTGAGGGAGGGCGACCTTTAAGTTCTTGAACGTTTAAACCTGATAAGTTTCTTTAGGATCTATTTCTTTTAGGATTTCTGAGAGGAGAATGTCTCTGTTATTTTTTGTCATCTCAAAGAGCTTGACATCGCGTCTTTGCTTTACTCCGGTGATCAGTCCGCTGCCTTTTAAAGCAACGGTAGCGATCACCCATTTTTCGGAATCCAAAACTTCTTCCAGAATTCGCTTGAACTTGTTGGACAGACACTCCATTTTGCCGATCTCATCAATTATAATCACCGCGGAGGAAGGGTCAAAAAATGATATCCTGCCAAGAAAATCCTCAAACCCGCCGACATCCACTTTGTATCGACCTACCCGATTACGGTCTTTAAAGTCGATGTGAGAAAGGACTCCTCTTCTTCCCTTGAGATCAACGAGCTCGAACCCCTTTCTCATCCCTTCTTGTCTTATCTCTGCTGTATAAAAACCCACGGGATCAAAATCCCTTAACGCCTCGTGAAGTTTTCTAATAAGCGTCGTCTTCCCCACACCTGGAAGTCCTGTGATGAGGAGATTCTTTTTAAGGCTCACGGCTCAGGCTCCTGGGTTGGATTCGAGTTATTCGACGAGAGGGATTCATCCTCTCCCGTTTCCTCCTTGACCTCGGGAATGACGATTCCCCTTTGGATCATGATGCTGTATATCAAGTTGGATCGGTTGATCACGTATCGCTGATCTCCAGTCGGACTGTATCTTCTTGGATTCGGGAGGATGGAGGCGAGTCTGGCCGCTTCCTCCGCGTTTACCTCGGAGGAAGGTTTTCCAAAATAGTGCCGCGAAGCGGCTTCCGCGCCGAATATCCCCTCTCCCCACTCGGCGACATTGAGATAGAGTTCAAGAATTCTTCTCTTGGATAGCGCTTTCTCCATCCTCCACGTGATTACAGCTTCAGAGATCTTCCTGGTCAAGGATTTTTCAGGAGAAAGAAAGAGATTTCTCGCCAGCTGTTGGGTGATGGTGCTTCCACCAAACTTGAACTTCTTGGCTTTAAGATCCTTTTCGATCGCCTTCTGAATCGCCTTGTAATCAAATCCCTCGTGGTTCCAGAATTTGTCATCTTCTGCAATGAGGACGGTCTTGATCAGATAAAGAGATATCTTTGAATAGGGTACCCAGATCCGGTCAATCTTGTACGTTCTTCCCTTCTCCCTCGATTTTTTCTCTCGATACTCCATCAGAGCCGTCTTTTTCGGATTTTCTTTCTTGAGCTTCGAAAGATTGGGCATCCAAAGAAGATAGGCCGTGGCGAAAAGGATAAGAAGAAATGATAAAATGCCGAACCAATGGGTATGACGTTTGAACATGGCCGCTCATGAATCCGATAAACATGCTAAACGCGAAACCCTAAACTCCCTGCCTACTGGCAGGCAAACTCAAAGGTCCAAAGCAGAAAACTCAAAAAGTTCATGGTTTCTTAACCTCTTGAATTTTGGATTTGTTTAGGAATTAGAGTTTAGTGCTTAGAGTTTGAACCATTTCGGATTTCATGCTTCGAACTTAGAGTTCCTTGCGGAGGAGCCGATCTTGAAGAAACCACCCGACTGTATCTACATCGATGGCACAACAGGGATGAAGGTCTTATCCTCGGACAAAAGGATTGTGTCGCCTCTCATGCTGAATGGTCGAGGTGGGTGTTATTCCATAATTGTGACCCGGGAAGACCACCGTTTCTCCGGGTAAGACATAAAGCTTTTCCCGAATGGATGCTTCGAGCACGTCCCATGAACTCCCAGGGAAATCCGTCCTCCCCACCGAGCCCACAAAGAGGGTGTCGCCCGTAAACACGCTTCCATCAAGGTAGAGCGATATTCCTCCTGCGGAATGACCGGGCGTGTGGATGACCTTTAGCCTCACAGGACCCACCTGAATGACATCCCCTCCTTTGACCAAGATATCACCGGGAGGAGAAGCCTTGGCGTTGAACATTTCCAGGAGATAGGAAGGAGTTTGAACGAGAGCCGTCGCATCCTCTTCATGGATGATGATCTTGGCTCCGGTCTTCTTGGCCATCTCTGCGTTTCCCATGATATGGTCTACATGAGCATGGGTGTTGAGGATATACTTAATTTTATTTATTCCATGCGATTTGGCTTCGGCGAGAAGCCTCGTCGAATCATCCGCGGGATCGATGAACAACCCTTCCCGACTTTCCTCATCCCCGACGAGATAACAGAAGATTGCGAAATTTCCCACCTCATATTGTTTGACGATCATCTTCTTTCTCCCGATCTCAACCGATCTCTTCAAACTATAATTTATGAACTTTGGAACTTCAACTTTTTATTTGACAGGCACGGCTTCCATCGTTTAATCAAGAAAAAGGAGGAGCGTTACGATGTTGAGAAAATGGGCAGGAGTTCGACCGGATGAAACTTGAAAAAGACCTCTATGCGTATTTTTGGCAAAATGTTTACGAAAATAACTGTAATACTTATCTGATCCGTGGAGAAGTTACAATTCTCATCGATCCGGGCCATTCCCGTCACATCCCTGATCTTTTACGTCAGATGGAAGAAGACGGAATCTCTCCGGAAAAGACGGATCTGATCCTTTTGACGCATTCTCATCCGGACCACGTTGAAGGCTTGGAAGCCTTCTTGACAAAACCCGCCAAGGTGGCGATGAGCCGGGAAGAGGAGCGTTACCTTAGGGAAAGTGGAAAGTTCCTCTTTGAAATGATGAGACAGCCCTTGCCTGAATTTCGAATCGACTTCTACCTGCGGGAAGGGGAACTCCATCTGGGCGAAAAGACCTTTTCTATCTATGAGACCCCGGGCCATTCCCCTGGCTCTCTTTCGATTCATTGGCCCGAAAGAAAGATCCTCTTCACCGGTGATCTTGTTTTCTATGAAGGCATCGGGAGGACAGACTTCCTGGAGGGCAATCCCAAAGCCATCAAGAACAGCATCGAACGGATGTCCCGTTTGGATACGGAGCTTTTGCTCCCCGGCCATGGAGAGATGGTGATGGAAAAAGAGAAGGTGCTTCAAAATTTCCAATTCATACGACAGAGTTTCTACGCCTATCTATAACCTGTGGAGCCCCACGGGCAAAGCTCATGGCACTTCACTAACGCCCATGTGGGGCGACATCCCGGCCAATGGATGGCGCATTTATCCACGACCAGAGGCCGTGGCTTTTTGCTGCCGGGGCAAAAGTTAATGCTCTATTTCTCTCCCGATAAACATTTCAAATCAACTGTTTCAATTTGAGATTTTGATATGCCCTCCATATCGCAACTTTTTGGAAGGTGTGTACAGTGGCAAAATATAGGGCCACCGGAGAAGGCCAGCTTTTAAATCCTATCCGCAGGTTACTTCCTGAAACATGCAAGATTTAACTCTTCTTAGGAAGTGAAGATTTCAAATAGCGTTCTCGGTTTGGGTAAAGGTTACATCTTAGCAAGATATCGCTTTTCTTCTGATGTTAGAACTCCTGCACCCCAACCTGATTATTTCTTTCGAACCGTAGCTAATTCAACATCACCGTTGAGGGTCTGAGCATTTTCTTAAAAGAACGACTTGACATGGACCAGAAGAGTTGGTTATATTACTTCTTAATTAGGAATCATTCCGATTTATCCATGATGACCAAAGAATCGATGATCAGCCAGATGCGAAAGAAGGGGTTGAAGGTAACCCCCCAACGACTGGCCATCATTGACGTGCTGATTGAACAGGGGGATTCCCATCCCCGTGCAAGCCTTATCTATGAGAAGGCAAAAAAGAAAAAAAAGAGTTTGAGCCTGTCGACCACCTATGCGACACTGAACGAGTTCTCCCGCTACGGCATCATTAAAACGCTGCAGTTTGATTCCGTGGAGAACCGTTACGAAGGTAACCTTGAAGAGCACCTCAATCTGGTCTGCGAGCGCTGCGGTAAGATCCTTGACTACGAAATACGTCCTGTTGCCGACCAGCAGGAGATAGCGAAGAAAACCGGCTTCTCGGTCACGGATACCAGGCTGGAGTATTATGGGTATTGCAGGGACTGCCATGCAAAAACAAAAGAGGGCGGGGATAAGCGTGTCGAGGAAGAGAATGCCTGACGGCCCTATGCTTTTCTCTCTTTTTTGGCATCGGTTTCGTCTATTAACTGTTAGCTAGATGGGCAGCGAAACACTATCATACATAGCAGCGCTGTTCAACAATTCACACAGCGAAAGGAGGTAACGTTATGACTGACGACAGAAAGTACCCGGTAACGGGCGGAGCAAACCCACAAGCAACCGGCAGAGGCACGACGAACCGAGACTGGTGGCCGAACCAGTTGAACCTCGATATCCTACACCAGCATTCCTCCAAGTCCAATCCGATGGGCGAGGGTTTCAACTACGCTAAGGAGTTCAAGAGTCTAAACTTGGAGGCCTTAAAGAAGGACCTCCGTAAGCTGATGACGAAGGCGCAGGACTGGTGGCCGGCGGACTTCGGCCACTACGGACCTTTGTTCATCCGTATGGCGTGGCACAGCGCCGGCACCTACCGCATCGGTGATGGTCGCGGCGGCGCAGGCAACGGCAGCCAGCGCTTTGCACCCCTTAACAGCTGGCCCGACAATGCCAACCTCGACAAGGCGCGCCGACTGCTCTGGCCGATCAAGCAGAAGTACGGCCAGAAAATTTCCTGGGCCGACCTGATGATCCTCGCCGGCAACGTCGCCTTGGAATCGATGGGTTTCAAGACCTTCGGTTTCGGCGGCGGGCGTGAGGACATCTGGGAACCGGAAAAGGACATCTACTGGGGCTCCGAGAGCGAGTGGCTTGGAGACAAGCGCTACACCGGTGACCGGGAACTCGAGAATCCCCTCGGCGCCGTTCAGATGGGCCTGATCTATGTGAACCCGGAAGGCCCGAACGGCAACCCGGACCCGATCGCTGCGGCGCGGGATATCCGTGAGATCTTCGCTCGCATGGCGATGAACGACGAGGAGACGGTGGCCCTCATCGCGGGCGGCCACGCGTTCGGCAAGACCCACGGCGCCGGTGATAAGTCACTGGTGGGCCCAGAGCCGGAAGCCGCCGGCATCGAGGAGCAGGGCCTGGGCTGGAAGAGCAGCTTTGGCACGGGCAAAGGCGACGACACGATTAGCGGCGGCCCGGAAGTCATCTGGACCAGCACGCCAACGAAGTGGAGCAACAACTTCTTCAGGAACCTGTTCGGCTACGAATGGGAACTGACGAAGAGCCCGGCTGGTGCGTACCAATGGAAGCCGCAGGGTGGCGCAGGCGCTGGTACGGTGCCGGATCCGCACGAGCCGTCCAAGCGTCACGCACCTGGCATGCTGACCACGGACCTCGCCCTGCGGTTCGACCCTATCTACGAAAAGATCTCACGGCGCTTCATGGAAAATCCGGATCAGCTCGCTGACGCATTCGCCCGGGCGTGGTTCAAGCTAACGCACCGCGACATGGGCCCGCGCGCACGCTATCTCGGCCCGGAGGTTCCTACGGAGGAGCTCATCTGGCAAGACCCCATTCCTGCCGTCAATCACAAACTGATTGATGCAAAGGACATCGGCTCCCTCAAGCGCAAGATTCTGGCTTCTGGCCTGTCAGTGTCGGAGCTGGTTTCGACCGCCTGGGCGTCGGCGTCCACCTTCCGTGGCTCCGACAAGCGCGGCGGTGCCAACGGTGCCCGCATTCGTCTGGCGCCGCAGAAGGATTGGGAAGTCAACCAGCCTGCCCAACTGGCAAAGGTGCTCAAGACCCTGGAGGGCATCCAGAGCGCGTTCAACCGCGCGCAGTCCGGCAGCAAGAAGGTATCACTGGCTGACCTGATCGTTCTGGCCGGTTGCGCGGGCGTCGTGCAGGCTGCGAAGAATGCCGGCCACAAGGTGACGGTTTCTTTCACGCCGGGACGTGCGGATGCGTCGCAGGAGCAAACCGACGTGCAGTCGTTCGCCGTACTCGAACCGGCTGCAGACGGGTTCCGTAACTATCTAAAAGTTAAATATGCAGTAACGGCAGAGGAACTGCTAGTTGACCGTGCACAACTTCTGACGCTAACCGCTCCTGAGATGACGGTTCTCGTGGGCGGCATGCGTGTCTTGAATGCCAACTTCGGACAGTCCCAACACGGCGTCTTTACCAAGCGACCGGAGGCGCTGACAAACGACTTCTTCGTGAACCTGCTCGATATGGGCACGGAGTGGAAGGCGACCTCGAAGGACGCTGACGTGTTTGAAGGCCGCGACCGCGTAACGGGCAAACTCAAGTGGACCGGCACGCGTGTCGACCTAATCTTCGGTTCGAACTCCCAACTCAGGGCCCTCGCTGAAGTCTACGGAAGTTCGGATGCGGAGAAGAAGTTTGTCCATGACTTCATAGCGGCCTGGAACAAGGTGATGAACCTTGACCGTTTCGACCTCTCCTGATCATAGCATAAACGTCTTCGAGGGGTTCTGACAGGGAGATAAAATACGGTCAGCTAACCGGTCCCCGCGGACGGCGTATCGCCGCCGAACCAACTCAGGTGCAACCCCTCGCCCTATCCTCAAGTAGAAGTTAGGTAAGGGTATCATGGATCTGTACGAATGAAGTAAGAGATCCCACCAGGAGGAGGTGGATCTCAGATCCCGAAGAATTCCATGAAAGACGAACGGCACATTAAAATAAAATCCTACAAGGAGGTGCCAGAATGCCAGGCTATGTTGGAAACATCGAAAAGCAGACATTGAAGAACAATTATTTCAGACAGGTTTTGTTCACCGGTAAGAAGGCCCAACTGGTTGTAATGTGCCTTCAACGAGGAGAGGAAATCGGGGACGAGGTCCACCATGATGTAGACCAGTTTTTCAGGATTGAGCAAGGCGAGGCAAAATTCATCTTCAATGAAAAAGAAGAGCATGTCGTCCATGACGGCGATGCGGTCATTGTCCCGGCTGGAACCTTCCACAACGTGATAAACACCGGAAAGGGACGGTTGAAGCTCTACACTATATATTCGCCGCCAAACCACCCTGACGGCACGGTGCATAAGACCAAGGCCGAGGCGGACAAAGCTGAGGAAGAGCATCATACCCACTAAGGGTATGTAACCAGTGATCAGCGAGTTAACCAATCGCACTTCAAAGATTCGTTTCCGTTTAGGTGGAATGAGGTCAAGACGCTTGCTGAGAATCGATCCTCGTGCTCTGCCTTGAAATTAAAAATCGTCATTCTTCTGCCTTATGAGAGTGACAATAACCTGAAATCTTCAGTAAACATAATTGCTTACTTGTGCGGCGTCGAATCTCGCTCTTAAGGGCAACTAGAATTAACTAAGATGCCAGGCCGAAAGAGCGTATATCTGCTGAGACTGTCGAAAAAACCTTCAGTATAGTAAATGCCTGATTTTTGGGGGTCTCACGACCCACCGTCATTGTGAGATCGTTGATTGAGACGCATTCTGTGAAGTC